>Ga0307409_100000640_pt1 | contig 15448 bp, 21 predicted proteins | sample 322Ometagenome_2_FD_203888 | JGI IMG/M metagenome (GOLD analysis project Ga0307409, IMG submission 203888) | Maize rhizosphere microbial communities from greenhouse at UC Davis, California, United States - 322HYB-O-2 | ecosystem: Host-associated > Plants > Roots > Rhizosphere > Soil | place... | reverse complement strand
TGCGATCCGCGACAAAAGATGGAGGCCGCTCAATTCAATTCGGCGCTTAGATTAACGGAGGCAGGAAAGGCGGGAATCGGACCGTAACTCAGGCCGGACATCGCATACAAGCGAACCGTGGCAATAGCGTCTACAAACAATGTATCAGCTTTGGCAGATCTGCGCTGCTTTGCGCAGCCGCCAAAGGTATCGGAACCAATATGGTTACCGAAAGTCGTGGAAGTCGAATCCCTGTGGGATACCGTCTTCGTCGTGCGTAATCTCGAGTTCGGCGGCGGGTTGAACCGGTTCGGCGTCACCCTGCTGCTTGCGTTGAGCCCGTTTTTGGGCCTTTTCCGCCTGCTTCTCCTGACGGGCGCGCTCTTTCTGGCGTTTGTTGAACGACGGACGAGAGTTTCCAGCCATGAAGCTCCTTTAGAGATCTTATAGTTGACGATATCACATTGGATGTCAGAAACAGCTGATTGGTCGCAAATGTGACCATGGCAGTCAGCTAAGTGGTCGGCCGTCAATGAGATATGAGCGCGAAAGCAACAATCGTTCTCCCCCGAACTTCAGTGGCGATTTCAGCTTCCTCGATTACTGCGTCCTCAATCCTTTCAGGGTCGGCGATCATTTCGCAGGCCGCGATTTCTGCCGCTGTCGCTCCACCAAAGCACAACTCGCACACGCTGAAGCCGCCCTCGACGCGTACGGGCGGACCGAACACGCGGCAAGTCATAGGCCGCCACTCGTAGAGATCGCACATCCCGTTCGCGGGATCGAGCGCGGAGCAGGGCTCGTCATTGGCGAACTCCTCGAATGCCGCCTGCGCCTCTGTGGTCTCGGCGAGAATGCCAGTGCGTTGGTCACCGGGGAAACCTACCCCGATGCGCGACAATGATTCACGCGCGCGTTGGCGTACTAGCACCGCACGTGCAGGATCGTCCCTGTCGAGCTGTTCGATGCCGGTGCGCAGCCGAAGGGCATCGAGCTGGCTGATTGCGAACACGCCGTGACAGCACTGCGTGCATCCGGGACGACACAGGAGCCATTCACCGCTACGCTTGGTCGCGTCCGCGAGCGCTGCGTCAACAATCTGAATCAGCCTGGCATCGCGTTTGGGAAGTGCACTGCTCAGAAACTCACCTTCAAAATCGTTCCGCTTGGACCAACGAGCCACGTTGCTTTCGGCCCTGCGGAACCAACGCCCCAATATCCGGTTACGCCCGGGAGCGTGTACCACGTGTCGCCCTCATTGGGAGTCCAGGCGGCGCCGCCTGGTCCGGTCACCACAACTGCGTGGCCGTGTGAGAACTTGTCGCGGTCGCCGGAGCTGCCGTTCCCGGTGCCCTGCACGTACGCTACGCCGAATACTGTGCCGATCTCCGGTTGGCTTTCGGTCAACGTCCAAGTCCTGCCACCGTCGGTCGATCGCGCGGTTTGCGGGAATGGCGGTACGTTCTCACCAAGATCGCCACCACCAATGAATCCGTTTTTCGCGTTGCGGAATGCGACCGAAAACACACCGGCGCTTTCGGAACCGCGCAGCGGCGTGGGGTAAGCGTCCCAGGTGTCGCCCCCATCGGTGGTCGCGAGCACGCGAGACGGTGATGCGCCGCCGGTTGCGATCCACGCGCGCTGACCGCCCTGGGTGGCAACGCAGGTACCGCTGGAAGCGAATGAGAATTCGGCGGTCAACGCCGGAGGCAGATTGTCGCCAATGTCGATCCACGTCGTTCCATCGGTGGTACGGAGATCGGGGAATCGTCCTTCAACCGAGTCGCCGTGCGTCAAGCCGCGGTTCGGCGTCCAAAAGGCAAAGCAGTCGTAAAAAGCGGCCGCGACCTGATTTTGAAACTGCAGGGACCATGTTGTCCCGCCGTCGGTGGTTTTGTAGATGCGCGAGTCGGGACCGTTACCGATCGAAAGGAGGTAAGCAACTTTGTCGCTCACGCCTTCCACGTCACGAAACTGCAGCGTTTCCGCACCCGGCACAACTCCTGCGTGCCAGGTTTGCCCTCCGTCGGTGGTCTTGGTGAACGTCCCGTTGCGTCCACTAGCCCACACGACTTGCGGATTGACGGGACTGACGGCAATCAGGCTCTCCGTAGTGTCGCTGTTCTGCGGTGTGAGCGTTGGCTGGTGCACCTTCTGCGCGGCAACGAAGGTTGTGATCATCAGCAGCATTGCGGGGATGAGAAGAGACCGTCTATACATGAGCGCACTCCGAGGGGATGGATTCCTGCAAGGCGTTGGAGTATATGGGCGGCTTTTTGGCTGTGTCAAACGCTTGGCGGCAACTTGCGTGCCGCTGCTGGCGGGGAGCTCCGATGTCTCCCGCGCCAGCGAAGCCATAGACTTGAGATTAGCCCGCGACTGCTCCCTGTGCGGCGCCAGCTTGCTCGTTAAAGCTCCTGAGCTCCTTTAACGCTGCGATACCGCGCCACATCGAGTAAAGCGCAAACGCGTGGAAGGCCAGACCCAACCAGTCCTGCGCCAGCAACGAGAGAAGCCCATCCAGTCCATATAGGACCATGCCCGTGATGAATGCGCCCGAATTCAGTTTATTCGCAAACACGCCAAAGATAACGAACACACCGGCGATGAACACATTGATTATGAGGTCGAGCACCACGCCGGCTTGCCCCAGGTTCGCCGCCACGGCATCAACGACGCTCGTGATCCCCAACCCGAAGATGAAATGCCAATTTCCGCCGCTGAGTTGAATGATCGAGTTGAGGATGGAAAGCCCGGCGATCCAATAGAACCAGCTTGCTCCTGATCGCACGCGCTGCTCGAGTTGTAGTCTCTGCGCAACGGCAGACGAAGAATCGAAGTTGTCAATCGGTCCTGGCGCGAAACCCGTGCCCATTCATGGCCTCCAGAGCTGCTGATTTTCGGCAAAGGTAGCACGTGTTCTGCGCAAAACGTTAGTAGTATGTGATGCGAGGGATGACTTTCGTTATTGACCGCACGGGCGTGAACGGCAGGAGGGTCAGCCTAGCTGACGACTTCAATCACTGGCTTGCGCTGGGGCAGTACCTCGCCAATCTGCACGGCGGGAACTTCGGCCTGGTTCAGCGCATGCAGCAGCCTGTTGGAGTCATTCGCATCGACAGCTATCAGCAGGCCACCGGCGGTTTGCGGATCGAAAAGCAGCGTCCGAACTTCATTGGGTACTTCACTTTCGTAGCTGACGAGGCATTCTGCAAAATCCCGGTTCGCGTTGAGACCCCCGGGAACATATCCTTCGCGCACACATTCGACCGCACCGGGTAGCAATGGGATTCGTGAGCTATACAGACGCAAGCTTAAATTACTCCCCAACGCCATCTCTCGCGCATGGCCGATCAGGCCGAAACCGGTGACGTCGGTCATCGCGTGCACCGCAAAACCCTCGGCCAGAACCTCCGCTGCCGACTTGTTCAGCGTTGTCATGGAGACTGTGGCTGCCTCTATCCATGCGGTCTCGGCTGTTCCCCGCTTGATTGCCGTCGAGATCACTCCGGTGCCAAGTGACTTGGTCAGCAGCAGGACGTCGCCTTCCCGCGCGCCAGAGTTGGTTAGGACCTTCTTCGGATTGATCGTTCCAGTAACTGAATACCCGAACTTGATCTCGGGATCGCGAATCGAGTGGCCGCCGATCACCGTGCAACCGGCTTCCACCATCTTAGACAATCCGCCGGCGAGAATTTGCTCGAGAATTCCGACGTCAGCTTTGTCCGGAAAACATACCAAAGCCAGGGAGGAGACTGGCTTGCCACCCATTGCATAGATGTCGCTCAGGGCGTTGGTTGCAGCAATCTGTCCGAAAGTGTACGGGTCGTCAACAATTGGCGTAAAGAAGTCAATGGTCTGGACAAGGGCCAGCTCGGGCGAGAGAAGGTACACTCCGGCGTCGTCGGCTTTGTCGAAGCCGACCAGGACGTTCGGGTCATGTTGCCGGGCTAATTTCCCAAGCACCGAGTCCAGCACCGCCGGACTTAGCTTGCTTGCTCAACCCGCAGCCTTCACTGTCTCCGTCAATCGAATTTGCTTTACTGCATCCATGTTTCTATTGTCCGAACGTTCCGTCGGTCGGCTCAGACCCAACCTCGGCGGACCGCCTCAATGTAATCCGTGTACGCCGGATTCATACCGGCCCGTCGCATTAGCGATGCGATCTGTCCTCGATGATACGTCCCATGCATCATCACGTGGTGGAAGATGTCGCCGACGGCATTGACCCATCGTTCACCCTTGGAGTTGTGATACTCGACAGTCAGTTGTAGTCCCGCGTCGCCGCCGCCCAGTATCGCATGCCAGTCCTCGCGAACCAGAGGAACCTCCTGCTCCACACGAGTTAAAGTCCACTCGGGCCACACCGGAGGCTTCTCCTGCGGATGGCTGATCCGCTCCAACCACAGGCGCTCAGCGGCAACAATGTGCGCCATCAAAGCAAATGCACGTTTCGGAGCGGCGCTGCCGGCCTCGCGCAGCGAGCGGATCGATTCAAGGTTCGCCCACGCGTCATATTCCGCCAAACGCTTGTAGTGCTCAACAATGCTCATCACTAAGGTATTTCACGGGTCTGGTAGAAACCTCCGCTTCCGGCTATGCTCTACCCGCCATGCCTTTCGATCGCGTTTACAGGTGTTCCGGGCCGAATTGCGGGTCTCTCAAAGACCCTGCCGATGACGATTGGTGGTTGATGTGGACCACCATTACTGAAGATGGTGACACCGAACTCTCCTTGCGCGCCTGGAATAAAAAGGTAGCTGATACCGAGGGACCACTTTATCTTTGCGGCGTCGGCTGTGCTGGGAAGTTAATGTCACAGTTCATGAGCAATCTGCGCGAAAACCGCCTGCGTCGATCCGCAACCAGCGGCGACGGCCGCTGAAATCAGTCGCAGGTTGTGGGTCGCAGGTCGCATGCAAAACATGCAACCTCTAATACTTCGGCATTGATGGATCAACCTTATCCGCCCAGCCCAGGATTCCGCCAGCCAGGTTCTTCACCTTTTTGAAACCAGCCTGTTGCAGGAATTCAACTGCTTTGCCACTGCGTACGCCTGAGCGACAATGCGCCACGATCTCGCGGCTCGAATCAAGTTCGTGCACGCGCTTGGGTAGATCACCAAGCGGGATCAGGTATCCGTTGATGTTGCAGATCTGGTACTCGTGCGGCTCGCGGACATCAAGGACGAAAATGTCCTCACCTTGATCGAGCTTTGCCTTTAATTCTTCCGGATGAATCAACGGAATATTCGACACAGGTGTTGGTGTCTCCTCTCCTCGAATGCCACAGAATTCGTTGTAGTCGATCAACTGCGTAACTGTCGGATGCGTGCCGCATGCGGGGCAGTCGGGGTTCTTGCGGAGTTTCAATTCGCGGAACTTCATTCCGAGTGAATCTACCAGCAGCAACCGTCCAATCAACGGATCGCCCTTGCCGAGGATAAGCTTGATTGTCTCCGTTGCCTGGATTACTCCGACCAACCCGGGCAGAATGCCTAAAACTCCGCCTTCAGCGCAGGACGGTACCAATCCGGGCGGCGGTGGTTCTGGATACAGGCATCGGTAGCACGGTCCTTCTTTCGTTGCGAAGACGCTTGCCTGTCCTTCGAAACGGAAGATTGATCCATAAACATTGGGCTTTCCGGTCAGTACGCATGCATCGTTGACCAGGTAGCGCGTCGGGAAGTTGTCCGTGCCGTCCGCGATCACGTCGAACTCGCGAAACAGGTCCAGCGCATTTGCGGAACTCAGGCGCGTTTCATACTTAACAATCTCAATATGCGGGTTGATTCCCTTCAGCGTCTCCTCCGCGGAATCGAGCTTCTTTCGGCCGACGTCCGCGGTAGAGTGGATGATCTGGCGTTGAAGGTTCGTGAAATCCACCACATCGAAATCAACGATGCCGAGTGTTCCCACGCCCGCCGCGGCCAAATACAACGACAGCGGAGATCCCAGCCCGCCCGCGCCGATACAGAGCACTCGCGCAGACTTCAACTTCAACTGACCCTCCATGCCAACTTCGGGCATGATCAGGTGACGCGAGTATCGCAGTACTTCTTCTTTATTCAGCGACGCCTGCTGCTGCACGTCCGGACTTGAAACTGTGGCTCCCATAGATACTCCAGTCTTTGAATAACGACCTTTTCATTCGAATTGCAGGGAGGTCTCGCGCGATTACCGACAACAGCAACAACAACATCCGCCGGCGATGGATGGGATGATCGAGATCGTGTCGTTCTCTTGAAGCGCCGTCTGCTCTTTCTGCAGATAACGAATGTCTTCGTCGTTGACATACACGTTTACGAACGCGCGCAGGCGTCCGTCGTCCGTGTAAAGGTGGCGGCGCAGATCGGGATGCTGCGTCGTCAGCGCGCTGAGTGCCTCGCCAACATTCCCGGCCTGCACCTCGATGGTGTCTCGCTTTTCGGCATATTGCCGCAGAGGTGTCGGTATCAGGATTTTCATAGATCTCTTACTTACTTCGGATGTGCGACCCCACTCGCACGATTCAGCCAACAATCAACTGTTCGTCCTCAAAATACTTGCCTTCTTCGTCTGTTCCGGACAGCAAAAACGAGTTCGTTTTCTCCGCGGCGCGTTGCTGCACGCTGGTAATCACGTATGAGCATCCGATCCAGTGCGCTTCCGCCAGGTCGGTCTTTGACCACTGCGCGGGATGGTCAGGATGCGAATGATAAAACCCCACGATGTCGAAGCCGCGCTCCCGCCCCTCGCGCTGGATCCTCACCAGTTCGCGCGGATCAATATTGTAGCGGTTTTCCGGAGAATCTGTCCGAGTGTTACCGGCCCGCGCCAGTGCCTTTACGACGCGCGCGTTGTCGCCGTCGAAAGCGCCCAGCAGCACACCGCAGCACTCGTGCGGATAGGTTTCTTCACCGTGCAGCCGCATCTCGGCATAGATAGATTGAGGGATCTTGAGCACTTTTGTGCGTTCCTTTGCGTTAGGAGCCGAACGATACCATTACCTCAGGGCTAAAGCCCCGCTAGTTCGATACGGGTGTTCGGCACGACTAAAGTCGTGCCCTTCCACCCAAACCATCTCCGAAGCCAATGTCACTTACGAACTTGGTACTTTCATTTAAATCTCGTACTCGCTCGCGTGTTCTTCCCAGAACCTCTCGCTCAGGTACTTGTCGGCGGAGTCGGGAATGACGGTTACGATGACTGCTTCTTCATCGAGATTCAACCGCTTGGCCACTTGCAAACAACCTACGATCGAAGAGCCGCCGGATATCCCTACAAGTAAGCCTTCCTCGCGCGCCAGCCGGCGAACCATTTCGTAGGAGTCTTCAGTCGAGATCTCGATGTTTTCATCTGCCAGCCACGGGTCATAAATCTTCGGAACGATAGAAGTCGGCATGTATTTCGCGCCTTCAATCCCGTGAAATGGCGAGTCGGGTTGCAGCGAAATCCGGCGTACGTCCGGATTCAATTCTCTCAAGCGGCGCGACGTGCCGACGAAAGTTCCGGAGGTCCCAAGCATCGCCACGAAGTGTGTCACCCGCCCGTGCGTCTGTTGCCAGATCTCGTTTGCGGTGCCGTTGTAGTGTGCGCGCCAGTTCGCATCGTTCGAATACTGGTCGGCGTAGAAATACTTCTCCGGTTCCGCTCCCGCCAGTTCGCGTGCCTTTTTTATCGCGCCATCGCTTCCCTCTGCCGGATCAGTCCATACGACGTTGACGCCGTATGCTTTCATGATGCGCTTGCGCTCCATTGAAACGTTCATCGGCATGCACAAGGTCACCGGAAATCCGAGCGCCGCACCGAGCATTGCGTATGCAATCCCTGTATTACCACTGGTCGAATCCAGCAGGATCTTGCCGCCCCCCAGTTTGCCTGCGCTCATGGCCTCGCACACGATGGACGCGGCCGCACGGTCCTTTACGGACCCGCCTGGATTCACCCACTCTGCCTTCGCGAGCAATTTCACATTCGGGAACTCGCGCGCAATCTTCTCCAGTCTTATCAGTGGAGTGTTCCCGATGCGTGCCACTGGTGTGCATCCCAGTTCGTTCATGGCCTTTGGTGCGCGCTGCTGCATGCTCATTGGATGACCTGAGTTGCTCAAACGTCCCACGATATGCGAAGCTACGTCTCGGTCCTGAGTACACGCATAAAGTGTGCATGCGCAGGCAACTGTGGCATGCATCAAGCGTATCCATCTCACCCAGAACGCTTCCCCACGGTCTCGGGATGGGCAACGAGCGTAGCATGAAGTCGCTCGATTTGCCGACTGTGCTGCCATTTTGGGGGACTAAAGTCGGCCGGAAACGAGAACGGAAGAATGGCGAAGAAACTGGAACAGAAATCCTATGATGCCGCGGTCGCATGGCTTCGCGATCACGGTTTCGATCTGCTGGAAGCACCCGGGGCAAGCAATCGCGTGTTCCTGAAGAAATACAACGTCTCTGCTGCTATTGAGAAGCAGGCGGACGGGACGATTAAGATTTTCGCCTATCCGGGGTATCTCGTTGGCGGCGAAATTTCCAAACTGGTCGATCGTGGTTTTCAGAAATTCTTGAAAACCAGCAAGAACGAGTTTGCCGCAACGGCGGACCACCTCAAGGCCATGCACCAGTTTTCGGAAGAGTTGAAGGAAGCGATCGGCGGAACCAGCCTGTACAACGAATCGTTGGGCACCGTCAGCGAAGCTTACGTGTATGATCGCGTGAAAGATCGTGATGAGCCCGAGGCCAAGCGACCCACACGTCCATGGCAGTCGCTCACGCGGTCCCGCAAAGAAAAGCACGCGTAGGAAGGAATGGCCGCCAAGCAGCCTTTACTACAACTCGCGTGGTTCCACATCGACGATCCCGCCTCGCCTGAGCTTGACGAACTCGCGAGGCGTTTCAACTTACACGAACTGGACATTGAAGACTGCCGCCACCGCGTACAGCGCGCCAAAGTCGAAGAGCACGACGAGTACATCTTTGTCGTCCTGAAGCATCTCCATCGTAACGAGCTTGTGCACTTTGACGATTTCGACGTATTCGTAGGCCGCGACTTCATTATCACCGTCACCAAGTCGGACGAGCCGGTGATCGGGCGCGTCCGTAATCGTCTCAGCCAGAACCGGATAGAACGCCTGGACCGGGCGTTTTATACGATGGTCGACTCTGTTGTTGACGAGTACATGGTGGAGCTCGATCGTATTGGAGACGAGATTTCAGATATTGAGAAGCGCATCGTGGACGATGCCACCCCCCATGAGCTCCGCAGAATTTTCAGGGGCAAGCGCCGTCTTCTTGAGTTCCGACGCAATGCGAGTGGAATGCGCGAAGTTGTCAACACCATCATGCGCCGAGAAGGCGGCCTGGTTGGCGACGACCTGGATCCGTATTTCCGCGACATCTACGATCACCTGATCCGTACCACTGACCTGATCGAAACTTATCGCGACCTGCTCACGGGCACGATGGATATATATCTGTCAGCGGTAGCCAACCGCACCAATGAAGTGATGAAGATCCTGACGATTTGGGGCACTATTGCCCTGCCGCTGGTCATCATCACTGGCTTCTTCGGCATGAACCTGCCCCTCCCCTGGCAGCACACCCATCACGGAACTCTCTTCGCGGTGCTCACCATGCTCACGTCTACTCTGCTTGTATTGCTCTACTTCAAACGCAAGAAGTGGTTCTGAACAGACCTCGATAGCACTTCCCGCACTGCTGAGTGGTTCCCTGCCAACCCGCCCCGCGAAAACACCTTCTTATAAGGCTGACACGTGGCGCCCCAGGTGGCGCGGGAAGCAGGGACTCACGTCCCTCGGGGAAGGGTTACTCCAATGAAGAAGATTTCAATTCTACTAGCGGCATTGCTGATGGTGACGTTCGCCATCGGTTGTTCCAGCCGCGACAACGACGTTGCAGTGAACGCGAAGGGACAGCCGGTTTCAGGCGACAAAGCTGAGAGCATTAACCGGTTGAATGACGCTGCCAAGGACCTTGAACAGCTTGCATCTGCTCCCGACGATGGCATTCCGCAGGAAGTTCTGAAGGAAGCTAAGTGCGTAGCCATTGTTCCGGACATGATCAAGGGCGGATTCGTGGTGGGCGCACAGCATGGACGCGGCGTTGCAACCTGCCGCATCCCTGGGAAAGGCTGGAGTTCTCCAGCGTTCTTCACCATCACCGGTGGAAGCTGGGGCGCACAGATTGGCGCACAATCGGTTGACTTGGTCATGATGATTATGAATGACGAAGGCATGCGCCAATTACTGGCATCCGAGTGGGAATTGGGCGGTGAAGGAGCAGTGGCGGCTGGGCCTGTCGGGCGCGAAGCCAGTGCTCGCACTGACTGGAAATTGCGCTCGCAGGTGTTGACCTATTCGCGTACCCGCGGCCTCTTCGCCGGGCTGACGCTGCAGGGGGCGAAGATCCGTCCTGATGTCGATTCGACGACCGCTTTCTATGGTCGGAATTACGACTTCAATACGCTGCTGACTGGCAAAGTTCCGGCTCCTGCTGATGCGCGTTCGTTCCTGGCTTCAGTTCGCCAGAACTTCCGGGAAGCTAACGTCGAAGCTCGTCAGTAGTTGAGAGCTTGAAAGAACAGGCACGGATTCGTCCGTGCCTTTTTCTTCTTGCTTCTCAGTGCTAACGCACAGCTTTGCTGGCCTTCGCCTGTGGAATCACCACGAGGAAGTCATATCCATAAACCAGTCGCTGCATCGCAGGATCGAACTGGCGCGACTTCGTGCCGCGGAAAGCGCGAAGATCGAACAGGCTCCACTCGTTATCAGGAGCGATTTCGAAGAATCTCCCAGCAAACGCCAATGCCTCATCCTTAGTAGCCTCGAACTCGCGAGGCTGTGCTGTGTTATTGAGATTACCGAAGCGGGCCTGAGTCCCACGCTTTGCCAATACTAGAACGTGCACACTTCCAAGCCCGAGACCCTCGCTCCATTCAGAAATGTAGCTGCCGATTTCAGAGCTGTTAAGCGGATTCAATCCTCGGAAGCCATGATTGGCGCCAATCTTCAGCATCAGTAATGGAGGTCGAGCTAGAGCGGCCGTTCCAACAGCGTCGATCAGGTTGCGCTTCATAAGCTGCGCGCGCTGGCGGTTCGATTCGTATCCCTGGTTCTGCTGATACTTGCCGTAGATCTGGCGAGTGGCGAGCAGTTGCGCGGCAATTCTGCGAACCGAGGGTTTGTCTCTCCTCGCCAGTTGGACCAGCCTTTGAAAATCCTCCTCCACAGAGGTGAACATGTACACCCGGCCCATTTCCTCGCTGTTCTTCACCAGGTTGGTGGCGGCCTCGCTCTGCTTCAGCATGCGTTCAGCCTGCGCCCGCACGGCCGCAGTGGGCTTCTGCTCGATGATTCGCGTCAGCAGCAGGCTGGGCGACATCACGAATTCCTGGTCGACTCCGATCAGCAGCTTCTTCGTTTGCGGACGCGAGGCTGCGACGTGTTCCAGGAATGCGAACTCCTCCTCCCAGCTGTAGAACGGAATAGCTGCTGGATACTGCTTTAGAAAAAGAGCGAGTTGCTCGCGCGACTCCGATTGACGCAGCATCCGCTGGAGTTCCGCGGCGGCAATTTGGCCGGTTTCAATGACGAGATGATCGAACTTCTTCGCTTCCCATAGCGCCGAAGCAAACTGTGGTATCTCTGCGAACCCGTGATCTTCGCCCATTACAACGAAGCGCGCGCCGTTAATCGTCTTGAGTAAAGTCTCAGCGCCTCGGCCGGTCAGCTTGCCATTTTCGAGCCGGATTGGCTGACGGATATCGGCTATCTGGGCGTGGGTGACGATAGCCGTAAGAATTGTGAGCAGCAGGATGGCAGCACACAGCTTCACTCCGCGTACGATATACGAGGCCAGCACACAACGCAAAAGCCTCCGCAGCGGCGGAGGCTTTGTTTAGTTGAATTGCCGAATTCGCCAGGCGAGGACGCCTCGGGCTGCGAATCTATTTCTTCTCGCCTTCGGGCTTCGCGTATTTCCGGCGGAAGCGCTCGATGCGGCCCGCAGTGTCGAGAACCTTCTGCTTGCCGGTGAAGAACGGGTGGCAGGCCGAGCAGATTTCGACGCTGATATCGCCCTTATGGGTCGACCGGGTCAAAAAGGCATTACCGCATGCGCAATGCACACGCGTCTCGTGATAATCGGGGTGAATAGCTGCTTTCATAACGGTTCCGGTACCTCTGTCCAAAATATTGATGATACAGGAGCTTGCAAGGATTCGCAACAGAACAGCGGCAATTGGCAATTGGCAGAACCGGAACCCGCAATTCGCCATTCGCAATCCGTCAAATAAGGCCCTGCAAGCCGCTGCTAGGTGGACGGCGTGAGATTGAATCTTTGTGCTGAATTCCAGTCTCCGCCGTTTGGAAACCACATGAAATCTACGGTACCCTTGGTTCTCTTCCGATTGTATGTCGCACGAAGCTTTAGTCTCGCTTCTTCGTACGGAACGTGAACTGCGACTGAATAGAGCGCTGCGGCCAAATGTTCATCAAACACCATCAGGTAGAAGTCATCGAAAGCCGCATAGACGGATGCGAGCTTACACGACAGCGCCATCATCTTCTCCCTGGAGGCATCCGACGGCTTCACACTGACCGTCAGGATGAATTCGTCTGATGTCGTTTTGCCTCCAACGTTTTGACCAATGCGATACTTCGGAACAGCCACGTTCGCCAGGGAGCTACAACTCACTCGGTCGTGCTTCTGCAATTCCTGAGTAAAACCTGCTTGAACCGGTGTGAGAGTCAAGAGAACCAGCACGGCAATGCGCACACTGCGAACATGAGAGTTCAAAGGCATAGCTTCGCTCCGCTCAGGGTGACAGGCAACTTGAGGTTCGCTGACGACCGACGACTGACGACAGACCAATGTTCCAGCCATCGACATCGACTCGACCACCTATGCTCTTCAAAACAAAACGGCAGGACGCGCCTGCCGCTCTGACAATCCTCAAACATTGCCCTACTTCTTGTTAACAGCTTTCTTCAGCTCGACGCCGGGCGTGAACTTTGCAACTCTGCGCGCCGCGATCTTAATGACTGATCCGGTTTGCGGGTTACGCCCATTGCGGGCCTTGCGCTGCGAAACGGAAAAAGTACCAAAGCCAACGAGAGTCACGCGGTCACCCTTTTTCAGGGCCGCCGTCACGGTGTCAATCATTGTGTCGATGGCGCCGCCTGCGCTCGTCTTGCTTATTCCTGTACGGCCGGCAATCTTGTCCACCAAATCGGCTTTGTTCATGCTTGCTCCAGACAGGCTCTGTGCCTGACGCGCGTATTTAGCTACTCGGGATGCACAAAGTCAAGCGAGAGTTGATGGTGACAAGAAAGGCACGATCAGGCAGGAAGCTTGTCCGGATTGGGTTCTGAGGCAGCCTGCTCTGCGCGAATACTGCTGATTCGTTCGGCCATCGCATACTTCAGCTTGTCGATTCCCTCGCCGGTCACAGCAGAAATGGCGTGAAATGGCAGCTTCTTGCGAGTGCAATACCGCTTCAATTTGGCGAGTTTGTCTGGATTCACGGCATCAATTTTCGACGCGATCACGATCATTGGCTTCGTCGTTAGTCCAGCACCGAAGTTCTTCAACTCGCCCAGGATCACCTCAAAATCTTTGACGGGATCTGGACGTCCGCTCGCATCGGATATGTCGACCAGGTGCGCCAGCAGACGTGTGCGCTCAATGTGACGCAGAAACTGCGTTCCCAGTCCGGCACCTTCACTCGCACCTTCGATCAATCCCGGAATGTCGGCAACAACGTAACTGATCTCTTCGGGAATCTCGCCTACGACAACGACTCCCAGGTTCGGCTGCAGCGTCGTGAACGGATAATCTGCGATTTTCGGACGAGCCGCCGAGATGCGCGAGATCAATGTGCTCTTGCCCGCATTCGGATATCCTACGAGACCTACATCTGCCAATAACTTAAGCTCGAGTCGCAGCGAGCGAAACTCTCCGGGACGCCCGGGTTCGTGTTCGCGTGGTGCCTGATGCGTTGACGTCGCAAACTGCGCGTTGCCACGGCCACCACGCCCGCCGCGCGCGATCACGTAGCGTTCGTTGGGCCGAGTGAACTCCCAAAGCTGTTCACCGGTATCGGCATCGAAGACGATCGTGCCTACTGGAACGGCCAGCACGACATCGATTCCTTCAGCCCCGGTGCGGTTCGAACCTTCGCCGTGATGTCCGCGCTCAGCTTTGTATTCAGGATTGAAGCGGAAGTGGACCAGCGTATTGTGCTTCTCGCTGGCTTCCATGATGACATCGCCGCCGCGGCCGCCGTCGCCGCCGGAAGGGCCGCCGCGCGGCACAAACTTCTCCCTGCGGAACGCCATGCAGCCGTTCCCGCCGTCACCGGCCCAGACGCGAATTTTTGCCTCATCAACGAACATAGAAAACAGTCGCTAGTCGCCGGTCATCAGTCGCCAACGAAAATCTAAACCAAAAACAAAAGAGTCATTGGTCGTCAGTCGATGGTCGATGGCCAAACCTTCCAAGATGTTGGCTACCGACGAACGACTACCGACCAACGACGCCTTTGTCTTTTCGACCTTTATGCTTCGCTGGGCTCGATCAGTACGAACTTGCCCATCTGTCCGCGATCGACGAACTTGATGCGGCCATCGACTTTGGCGAACAGCGTGTCATCCTTGCCGCGTCCAACGTTGAGACCCGGCTTGATGCGGGTGCCACGCTGGCGCACGATGATCGTTCCACCAGTCACCACCTGACCGCCGAATGCTTTGACTCCAAGCCGCTGCGCGTTTGAATCGCGGCCATTACGCGAACTGCCTAATCCTTTTTTGTGTGCCATGACTTAAGTCCAGTTCCTGAAAATGTGGCGCGCTACGCGCGCGATTTAGATCCTTCGCTCCTGAACGACTCGCCATCAAGGTTGCGCGAGCCAGTCGCTCAGGACGACAACTCCCGGGGTTTACTTCTTTTTCGTAGATTTCTTGGCTGCAGCTTTCTTCGCCGGGGCTTTCTTCTTTGCGGCAGCTTTCTTCTTTGGAGCGGCTTTCGCGCCGGCAGCTACGCCGGCCACTGCACCTGCCGCGCCGGCGACGCCCTCAACAGCAGCTTCGAGGGCGCCCTTTTCCTTCTTCGGCTTACGTGTGGGAAGGGCAGGAGCCTTATCGCTCTGACCACCGAACGCGATCTCGTTGATGCGGATCTTGGTGTAGTCCTGACGATGTCCGCGCAGCTTCTTATATTGTTTCTTGCGCTTGAAATGGAAGACGAGGATCTTATTGCCGCGAGTATCGCCCAAGACCTGCCCGATGACGCGAGCGTCGGATCCGGGATTAGTGCTCAGGCCATTATCGCCGCTTACGGCGAGCACGTCGCTGAACTCGAATGTGTCGCCCTCGGGCGCAAACTTCTCAACGTTGATGACGTCCCCGGGCGCGACGCGATACTGCTTTCCCCCGGCGCGGATGACCGCGTACATAGCAATGCCTCCAGTTAAAT
>Ga0307409_100000635_pt1 | contig 15464 bp, 13 predicted proteins | sample 322Ometagenome_2_FD_203888 | JGI IMG/M metagenome (GOLD analysis project Ga0307409, IMG submission 203888) | Maize rhizosphere microbial communities from greenhouse at UC Davis, California, United States - 322HYB-O-2 | ecosystem: Host-associated > Plants > Roots > Rhizosphere > Soil | place... | reverse complement strand
CTATCATCGCGCTGAGCGAAAAGCGGCACACTCCCGTAATATTTGTGGAGATCATAGCAAAATAAAGCCCCCGCCAAGCTGCTTCGAGCACAACGGGGGCCAAGCGTCGATCAACATTCTACTTTTCGATCGTGAACTTTCCTTTATTCTCCACAATCTGCCCGCCGACCTTGTCTTTCGTGACGACTTTCAATTCGTAATCACCGGTGGGAACCCGGTCGGTAGGCAAGAGCCTCGCGAGTGTGAGGCGCTGGCCGGAATCGCTTAGTCCTGACCAATCTTCCGGCTGTCGCAGTACTTCCTTGCCATCCTTGATCAGAATGTATTCGACATCGACGGCGGGGCGAAGCGTGGTCTGGTCGATGCCGGCGTTGTAAACCTGCATGTAAACTCCGACTTCCTGCCCCTGTTTGTAGCGGCCGGAAAGGTTAGGGATGACCTTGGCGTTTCCGATCACGAAAGCCGCGCCGGTATCGCGCTCGGTCGTGGTGCGCAGCTTGGTGGCGAGGATCAGTGTCGACGTTGAAAGCTTTTTTTCGTCGTATCGCGGCACGGTGAAGCCTTGGCTTACGATCCCCTTGTTGCCGGATTTGACATCGCGAACGACCACGTCAACTTTGTAAGTCCCGGGCGTCAAAGCGACGGCTTTTTGGTAAACACTCTTCCGATCGCGAAGCTCGATCAATTCCTCAGTGGTGGCGTTTGTGGAAACCGAATCCTCAAAAATGCCGGAACGTTTTCCGGAAACCGCCGTGATGCGGCCGAAAATGTTCATATTCGCGGTTTGAAGCCCGCCCGAGTCCGCAAAGGTTAGTTCCCGATTATCGGCCTGCACCGTAAAAGTGGCGATCACGCGGTCTTCCGACTGCCGAAAGAAATCGACGCGAAGATCAAACGGGAGCGGATTGTTGTCGAGCACTCCGGAATCCCCGCCCGCGATCGTCTGCAGGTCACCAAACTTTACTTGCGGCGGCCTCTGCAGAGCTGTTATCACTTCGAGCCTGCGGAATGGCGTGTCCTGCTCGCGCATGTAATTGTTGCCCCCCGCGCCGTTGTACCCGCCGATCCGGTCACCCTTATTTGAAAGCCCAAGGCTCTCAGCAGTCGTCAGGCCCGCTCCGGGAACCATCAACAGGGCATCCTTTTCGTTGGCGTTTCGGGCGAGGCGGTATTCGCCGGTGCCGGTCGGGTCGACGAACTCGATCTCGACGCCCTCACCGACGTTATCGAGGTGCCGATAGAACCACGTTTCGAAAGGGTAAGTCGTCGTAGATCCGCCGCCTTCATATGAAGGGCGATCGTAAGAACCGCCTGACGGGTGCGATTCGATCGAATCCGGTTTCCCCCAGGCTATATAGATACGGCCGCGGTCTGTTTTCCACCCGGGGATGCCGGAGGTGAAGTGTTCGTTGGCGTAGGCGATACGCTCGTAATACTCTTCTCGGTACTCGTTCTCTTCGGTGTCGGGGTTCGGGTCGCGGCGGCGCCAGAAATTCTCGATAAAATTCTCGCGCTCTTCATCCGTTTGCAACGCCATGAAAGCACGCTTTTCTTCCTTCGTGATGATGTAATCAACGTCGGTGTTCAGCCAGCGCTTATAAGCTTCCTTCAATTCCGGCTTAACGTTGCGCACCTTGTTGCTGATGTCGTCCGCCGGCTTGCCCTTATCGCCTTTCTTATCGCCGCCTTGCGCGGCCGCAAGGCCGGCCGACAAAGCGATCGCCAGCGCTGATACACCGAGACCTTTAATTACGCTAAACCGTGACATAAAACTTCTACTCCCTTTCGCCAAAATTCGGCGGAAAATCGCCTGATGGATCAAACGCTTGATTTTAAACGGACAAACCCGTTAATTCAAGATGCAAACGGGACCGTGACGGGTTGCATCGGGCCGGTGAGGACATCTGTCGGAAAAGTGACCAACGGGAGCGTGGCGATCGGGCGGCCGGAACCAAAACCCTTATCCGCCCGATCGTCACGTTGGTTCACACTCGCGTTTCTAGTTTTATCGAAGGTGTTTCCCAATTACACACTCGCTTCCTGGACCCGCTTCTTTCCGAAAAACCACGCCACCACGATCGAGATCGCGTAAAGCACTATCATCGGCAGGGCAAACAGCATTAGATTGGGAATATCGCCGGTAGGCGACACAAACGCAGCAACGACAAGTATCACGATCAGCGCGATTTTCCAGCTCTTTATCAGAAACCCTGCCGTGACCAACCCGATACGAGCTAATACGTAAGTGACCGCGGGCATCTGGAAAATGACCCCCATCGCCAGCATTATCAGCGTTATCAGGTCAAAATAATCCGTTGCGCGCAGCAGTGGCCGGAATTCGTCCGCCACGCCCAAAAGATAACTTACCGCGGGCGGAAACAATATGTAATACGCAAACGCTGCTCCGGCCACGAACGCTACGCTGGAAAGCAAAATGAAAGGGGTCACGTATGCCTTCTCGTGCGGGTATAGTGCGGGCGAGATGAAGCCCCAGATCTGGAGCAGCAGCAGCGGGATGGACACCGCAATGGCAGCGTATAAAGAAACCGTTACGTAAAGAGTAAATCCTTCCTGGGCGGTCGTGACGATCAGCCTTTCACCAATGGTAGCGTTTTCATCCGGCACAGCATTCAACTGTACCGGCAGTTTTACTCCTTTTGGAACGATCCCGTTCACGGTAAATATGGGTTCGTCGGTGTAAAGCGCTAACATTCCCTCCGGACCGACGGCGGCGACGGTTTGAACCGAAGCACCTGGCTGGATCGTAACCGTTCCGAGCTTCGTGGCTTTTTCGAAAACGTATTTACCCGCTTCACCCTGCTTTAGGGCAGCCAGCGGCACGATCGCTTCGGAGCCTGTCAGCCCGCTGATCGCCACATTTTTTTGGGCCGCTTCATTTAATGCTCTTACTATTGGGACCGAAAGAAAGCGGAAGATCGACTCCGATGCGAAGAAGCAAAAGATGAACGCGACAACGATTATAATGACGGAGCGGACGAGGCGTTTCCGCAGTTCGTCCAGGTGTTCGAGAAACGACATCTGGCCGGCGGTGGTGTCTTCGCGTCTTGAATCGAGTTCTTTCACAGCCAATTGCGTTTATCCGAAAGCAAATCCGATTCTTCGGCCGGTGTATTTCCGTGGCGGCCGCCCTTCTCTGCGTTTTCGGGCAAGCCCGATTCAGCGGTCAGGGCGTCGAATCGTTCCTTATCGATAGCTTTTATCGCCGGAACGTCGATCGCGGAGCTGTCTTCGAATTCCGAAAGAATACTGTTCTCACGGGCGACCGGGTCTGCGACTTCTTCTTCAATCACGTCCAGTCGCAGAGCTTTCGTTTCTTCCTCGAAATCGACCTCCCGCTCCCATGTGTTCTTGAATTCGTTCGCGGTGCCACGCAGATCCGCCATTACCTTCCCGATTTTCTTGGCGATCTCCGGAAGCCGGCGCGGGCCAAGAAATATCAAAGCCACGATCCCGATAAGGATCAGTTCTGACGTTCCCAAAGATTCCAAGATTAATAGAAACACGCTTTTCTTTACCCGACGCCGCGAAGATCTAAACAACTCGAATCAGATCATTACCCTTGATTTCCACACTCCCGATCACACTCGATTCAGTTATTTCGCTAACAAATTCGGCGACGGAGCGCTTCGGCAAACTGATCAGCAATCCGCCGGCCGTTTGCGGATCGAACAACGCACTCTGCATCGGGCCGCTGACATCTCCCGCGAAATGCACGGTGTCGCCTGTGTAGACCCGATTGTTTTTATCCCCTCGGGTAAGCATCCCCATCATGATCAATTCGATGACGTCCGGAAGCAGCGGCACGTTGCGCGATTCGATTACCAGAGTAACATTGCTGGCCTTTGCCATCTCGTACGCGTGGCCGAGAAGTCCGAAGCCTGTAACGTCGGTGCAGGAGTTCGCTCCGAGACGCACCATTGCTTTCGATGCCGCGGAGGCGGACGTCGTCATCGCGCTGATCGCGGCGGAAGCGGCGGCTTCGCTTGCTATACCTTTCTTTACCGCGGTGTTGATCGCTCCTGTGCCGATCGCTTTTGTGAGCACCAGAACATCCCCGGGTTGCGCTCCCGAGTTGGCGATCACTTTTTTCGGATCGATCGTTCCGGTTACGGCATAGCCGAATTTCATTTCGGCGTCGTCGACCGAATGCCCGCCGATGACTACCACGCCTTCCGCATTCATCGCCTTCTGCCCGCCAGCGAGAATCTCGCCGAGCACTTCGAAATCGCCTTTCTGCGGATAGCAAACGATCGAAAGTGCGGAAATGGGCGTTCCACCCATCGCGTAAACGTCATTTAAGGAATTTATCGCCGCAACCTGACCGTAAATGTCCGGATCGTCCGCCACGGGCGTAAAGAAATCCACTGTTTGCACCAGCGCGAGGTCGTCAGAAAGGCGAAATACTCCCGCATCGTCGGCGGTATCGAATCCGACAATTACGTTTTCGCTGGACTGACGCGGAAGCTTGCTCAAAACTTGAGCTAGGTCGCCGGGGGCGAGTTTGGCCACTCAACCGGCACAGCTTACCATTTCCGTTAAACGTTTAGCAGTCAACGGTTTAGCCCTCCTTTGAATTTAACAATCGTTGATACAGGCGGTCGAGATCGTCCAAGCTATAATACTCCACCTCGATCCTTCCCCCGCCACCTTTACCGCCCGATGTGATCTTCACGTTTGTTCCCAAAACTCGCATCAATTTCGTTTCTGCAAGCCTTACATTTGGGTCTTTTCCGGACGTAACTCCTTTATCGGGACCAGTTCGCCTTTTAGAAGGGCTGGCTCCTTTGAGCATTCGCTCCGTTTCACGGACGGATAGGTTGTGGTGGACTATAGAACTGGCTGCTTCCCGCTGGCGATCGGGGTCATCGGTGACCAGCAGTGCCCGGGCATGACCAGCGGTTAACTTTTCCTCTTCCACCAGGGTCAGAATATCCGAGGGCAATTTCAAAAGCCGAATCGATGTGGAGATCATTGACCGATCTTTCCCCACCCTTTCGGCAAGCTGTTCCTGAGTAAGCCCAATAGAATCAATAAGTTTCCGGTATGCTTTGGCTTCCTCGACTGCGTTCAGCTCTTGCCTTTGAATGTTTTCGATTAGTGCGATCTCGAGTAGCTGTTCATCGGGTATTTCTTTGATCGTAACCGGGACCCGCCTTAACCCTGCTCGCTGGGCCGCCCGCCAGCGTCGTTCGCCCGCAATGATCTGAAATCGTTCGCCCTTCCGCCGCACTACGATCGGTTGGACGATTCCGTTCGACTCGATCGATTTGGCAAGCTCATCCAACGCCCGCTCGACGAAACGCGTTCTGGGCTGTTCGGGATTGGGCGCGATAAGGTCAATATCTACTTCATTTACCGGAATTTCAGGTGTTTTTTCCGCCGGTGCGTCCCCTAGAAGTGCGCTCAGTCCCCGACCGAGAGGTTGTCTAGCCATGGCTAAGAATCTCCTTTGCTAGTTCCATGTAGCTTTCCGAGCCGCGTGATCGGGCGTCATAGGAAATTATCGGTTTGCCAAAACTTGGGGCTTCGGCCAATCTCACATTTCGGGGTATGACGGTTTTCAATACCTGGGACCCGTAAAAATCTCTTAGATCTTTAGCCACAGCAGTGGAAAGGTTTGTGCGCTCATCGTACATCGTAAGGAGAAGCCCTTCGACTGTAAGATTTGGGTTGAGTTCTCTCTTCAGCCTCGCCAGGGTTTCGAAAAGCTCCGTAACGCCCTCGAGGGCGAAATATTCACATTGGATCGGAACCAGCAACGAATCGGCAGCGGTAAGGCCGTTCACCGTCAAAATGCCTAGGCTAGGCGGGCAATCGATGATGATATAATGAAAATAATCCCGCGCTTCGTTCAGAAGCGATTTCAAGATAGTTGCTCTATCCGTCGATTCAGCCAGTTCGATCTCAATACCGGCCAAGTTCTTATCGGACGGTAGCACCCACATCGTTTCCAGTTCGGTCGGAAGAACCATATCTCGAATAGAGATTCGGCCGGTCATTGCTTCATATAGCGACTTTCGATCGTTCGATTTGGCGATACCGGCCCCAGAAGTGGCGTTCCCTTGTGGATCCGCGTCGACGAGCAACACCTTTTTCTTATTAACTGCCAGCCCGGCCGCGAGATTTATTGCAGTCGTTGTTTTTCCAACACCCCCCTTTTGGTTGGCGATGGCGATGATCTTTCCCATTATTCCTTGAGACGAACGAATTGTTAAGGTAACACAACGGTATCCAGCAACGAAATGTGGCACGTGCCACATGATTTCCATCAAACCATATTTGTGGCACGTGCCACATTCTTAGTTGGGTAAAACGTTTTGGGCTCGGAATCCGGTCAGATACACAAGAACCGTGGAAATCGCCGCCGGCGTAAGTCCGCTTATCTTTCGAACTTGCCCGAAGTTTTGCGGACGAGCTCGTTCCAGTCTTTCGACCATCTCGTGCGACAGGCCGCTGATCGAATTGAATTGAAAACTCTCCGGCACCCGCAAAGCGTCGTGGTGATTCACGCGCTCGGTCGCCACTTTCTGCTTAGAAATGTATCCGGAGTATAACGAATCCGCCAAAGCCGTATTCAATTCAACATCGCTGACCTCACTCGCTACGTCAGTTGGCAAGAGGCGTCGAATCAACTCAGCCTCGACCCCAGGCCTCATCGCAAGTTGCGATAACGTAAAGGCATCGCCCAATTCCGCACCCAACAATTGCGAAACGGCCGAGTATTCAGGCGATGAACGACGAAACCTTGTAATATCCAACGAATTTCTAAGGCGGGCCAACCGGTCTCGTTTTTGGTTAAATCGTTCCCAATCCGCATCACCCACTAGCCCGGCCTTCCTTCCCAGGTGGGACAACCGCTGATCGGCATTATCGTGACGCAGAGTCAAACGTGCCTCCGCTCGCGATGTGAAAAGTCGGTACGGCTCATCTACTCCATGCTGGATAAGATCATCCACGAGCACCCCGATATACGCGTCTTCACGACCAAGCACAAATGTTTTGCGGCCCTCCAACGAAAAAGCGGCATTGATCCCGGCCATTAATCCCTGGCAAGCCGCCTCTTCGTAACCGGTAGTTCCGTTGATTTGCCCCGCGAAGAACAACCCATCCATTCGTGAAGATTCCATCGTCGGCCGCAACTCCCGCGGGTCGACGAAATCGTACTCAATCGCGTAACCCGGCCGTATTATATCCACGCCTTCGAAGCCCTGCACCATTTGCAGGAGCTCTAGCTGCAGGGCGGACGGCAGCGAAGTTGAAAACCCATTAAGGTAAACTTCGTTTGTATTGTGCCCTTCCGGTTCGAGAAAAAGCTGGTGGCGGTCCTTGTCGGCGAACTTTACGACCTTATCTTCAATAGACGGGCAGTATCTGGGCCCAATGCCTTTGATCTTGCCCGAATAAAGGGGCGATTGGTGCAGGTTGTCGCGAATCGCCTGATGCAGCTTGTCACTCGTGTAACCTATAAAACATTGTATCTGCGGCTGCTCAATCTTTTCGGTCGCGAATGAGAAAGCGACCGGCTTTTCGTCGGCGGGTTGCGGTTCGAACGCGGCCCAATCGATCGTCCTGCCGTCGAGGCGCGGAGGGGTACCCGTCTTGAGGCGGCCAACCGGGAATCCGTGACCCTTCAGAGCCTCCGCCAATTCGATTGACGCCGGTTCCCCCGCCCGACCAGCCGAAAAGGTTCGCTTCCCGGTATGGATCGTCCCGTTCAGAAACGTACCGGTAGCAATCACCACCGCTTTGGCGCCAAACCGCCGGGTGTCCTGCATTTCTACGCCGATAACCCTATTGTTCTCAACAATTAAATCAATAACAACGCCTTGGCGAAGATGCAGGTTTGACGTAGCTTCAAGCACCCGGCGCATCTCCGTGCGGTAAAGACTGCGGTCCGCCTGGGCGCGCGGAGATTGGACCGCAGGCCCGCGCGAACGGTTCAAAAGGCGAAACTGAATTCCGGTCCGATCGATCACGCGGCCCATTATGCCGCCCAATGCGTCGATCTCGCGTACCACGTGCCCCTTTGCTATCCCTCCGACCGCCGGGTTACAAGACATCTGCCCGATAAGATCAAGGTTGATCGTTACCAGGGCCGTCTCCGCCCCTAGGCGCGCCGAGGCCGAGGCCGCCTCGCACCCCGCGTGCCCCGCACCGATCACGATCACATCAAATCTTTCGTCAAACATTCCGGGAAAAAAGATAATGGCGGCACGCGCCGCCCTATTCAGCAAACCTTAGATTGTATTGAAACGCGAGGCTGTTGCCAATCTTTAATTACTGCCAGCGCCCCGCGAGCTTACCGTTTGTTTCGGAGATCGATTGAAATATCGCGAGTTTGATGCGGTCGGTGCCCCGGTAAGAAACCAAGGGCATCAACCCTATTCCGATAAGTTTGTTGACGCCGTTGTCGGTCATTGGCACCTCAGCGCACGGCTTGTAGATTTTTTCACTGCTTTCCTTATAGATGTGAACCGGCAGCCCATCCAAATCCTGTAACAACCTGTCACCCATTTCCCAACCATTTTCCGAGAAACTTTGAGCCAACAACGTGGCGGCGGCGAAGCACCCGTTAGCCCACAGATAGTTGTCATGCTCGGATACACCCTCAAACTCTTCGAAGGTAAACATCTCGAGCGGTTCCGTATTGCTCCCGTACGGTAGCCGCCCGGCAAATCTCGGTATCGTCATCCCCAAAAATCTTGAATCAGATTGCCCGCGAAGGGCAGACCACAGTTTTGCTGAGTCAGAGTTCGAATCAAGATTCCATTCAGACGAATCCGCATGTTCATGAAGCGAATGAACCCCGAGCACATCGGGTCTCATATGCGAAATGAAAGGCGCGCCCGCCGCTCCGGCAATTTTGGACACACGCATCAACGTGGCGATATCATCGACGTTTGGTGAAAATGCATAATCCGCCGCGATCACCGACCAGGGCTCGCCCCCCGGCGTCTCGGTCGCGTCGCGGACCAAAATCCTATAAAGATGCGTAGCCGCCAAATTCTCAGCTTCCTTCAAATCCGCAGAAAGCTCGTCCTTGCCTGCGTCCAGCAGAAAGATCTTAAGTTCGGTCGAGGTTTCTGTACGACGTACAAGAAACCACAAACCACGCCAAGCCGCTTCGAGTGTTTGAAACTTTTTGTGATGAAGGATCCTTCGCATCAGCCCGCTCGTCGCCGAATCGACAAGCGAAACGAGACTCGATTGCTGCTCCTCATCGACCGTCACTAAATGAGGGCGGACCAATTCGCTGATGAGCCCGCCGAGTTCTCCGGAAAGTTTACGCTTCGGTGCGGCGGCCCCGCCGTCCGGCTTGGTGAGGATCGCGTCCAATAAATTGTCGGCCGGTTCGGTCTCCTCAGCGGCCACCGGCTCCACATTCTGCCGCTTTATACCGAACAGTTGCCGGGCATCGTAAGCCGCCGAATTGAACGATTCGGAATTGTTGAGCTTTTTTCTCAGGCCTCTGAGCTGGTCGAACATCTCGACCCGTTTGAAGATCTCGTCAGGGTGAAAAGCGTCGAGAGAATCAAATTCCAGCTCCAGCGTTGAACCGTCGTCAAAATCCAGGTCCAGCCGGGTGTTGAGCCTCGCGATGATCTCATCGAAGTTGTCGCGATCTATTTCGACTGGCCCCCGCTGCGCCAAGGGTTTTGTTTCCGCGTCACCGCTCCAGTCACCAAGGGCGAGAATGTGGAACGGCGGTTCCTCCACGACTCCGCCCCGTTCCGTCTCAAATGTGAAAGCAGCTTCCAGTCCGGTATCGTTCAGATCGATTGGCATAGTGGCTTCATTGATAAACCGAAGGGGCCCAATTGTCAATCCATTGTGACTTCAGTCTGTGCGGCTTTTGGTAGCATAGCGTCCGATCTAATCTTTCGGTTCACGGTTCGCCGCCCAGAGAGCGACCGCACACGAATTCGGTAAATCACTTCTACGTTCTCCCGAATCCAGATGTCCATCCATCTAATGCTGATCGCGGGCGTCAATCTAGGGTTACCTTTTAGAATCAGGTCCAAAGCTTTCTGGCGTTTATCTTCGTCAACCAACTGTGTAGCTTCGCCGAAAACCATCACGCTGGTCCAGTTCTCATTGCTCTCGACCTCTTCGGCTTGCAGACAGATCTTCGAATTTTTCCGAAGAATCTCAGACTTCTTACCTTCGGTTGTGTATATGTAAACGTCCTCGCCATTGAAAGCGTAGTGGATCGGCACCACGTAGGGCTCATCTCCTTCGCAACATGCGAGATGCCCATACCCGATCCGAGCCAGAACCTCGCGTGCATCCTTAGCCAGCATTTCTTCGATCTCGACCATTAACTTCCCTCCGGTTCTTAGAGGAATAATACACCCTAAGAAGCCAGCCAGAGCGTATCGAAAGAGCTATTTTCCGATGCAGAATGTGGAAAAGATTCTGGTAAGCATATCCTCGGTGGTGGTTTCCCCGGTTATCTGGCCGAGGTAGCGGAGGGCGTTATGGAGGCCGATGAGTGTGATCTCCTCGCTCGAGCGCAGTTCGAACAGCTCGATGGAATGTCGAACCTCGCCGGCCGCCCTAACAATCAGATCGTGATGGCGGGCATCCGTCACCAAAAAACCACCGGCCGAAACGTCGTCGCTTGTGAATGGTTGAACTATTGCTTCCTGCAATCCAACCAGTCCTTCGCCGGTGACCGCCGATACTTCAACGATTTGTCCAACGTCTACGCCAACAGTTTCGCCCGAATCTGATACCCGAGATCTAAAATTTGAGATTTGAGATCTGAGATCTGAGATCGTGCCCACCTCTACTTTATCTATCTTGTTCAAAACGACGGCGTGAGCTAAATGGGCGACACTTTCCAGTATCTGCCGGTCCTCAGCAGTAAATTTATCAGACGCGTCGATCAACACAAGAACAAGATCAACATCCGCCACCGCCCGGCGCGAACGCTCGACGCCGATACTCTCTACGGCGTCTGAGGTTTCCCTAATGCCTGCGGTATCGATCAGGGAAACAGGGATGTCGCCGATCGTGAATCGCTCATGCAATTGATCACGCGTAGTTCCGGCGATCTCAGTAACGATTGCGCGTTCGCTGCCGAGCAGCGCATTGAACAATGAAGATTTCCCAACATTGGGCCTACCGACCAGCGCCACCCGGAGCCCTTCGCGAATCAGGCGGCCGGCCTTGAATGTCCCTGCGATCCGATCGACTTCCGCTTCGATACGAAGAAGCTTCCGTGTTATCGATTCGCCTTGCGTTTCCGGAAGGTCGTCCTCTACGAACTCGAGCGCAGATTCCAGCACCACGATCACATCCAGCAATTCGTCCTTGAGAGGCTGAAGGTTGTGCGACATCTCCCCCCGCATCTGGCGGACGGCCTGGCGGGCGGAGGCGGTCGTCTGCGCATCGATCAGATCGCGTATCGCCTCCGCCTCGGCGAGGTTCATCCGCCCGTTTGCCAACGCCCGCAGCGAGAATTCCCCAGGTTCCGCTAGGCGCGCGCCGAGGCTGAGGCACATATCGATCATCTGACGCAGCAGGACCGGCGAACCGTGGCAACTGATCTCCACTACATCTTCACCCGTGAAAGAATGAGGGGCCTTAAAAAGGGTCGCGATCGCTTCGTCGATGACTTCCTTTGTTACCGGATCGATAATGTCTACAAGATGCGCGTGCCGCGGGGAGAACTCAAAATCTCCACATCCGATAAATGAACGGCTGATGGCGACCGAGCTGCTTCCGCTCAACCGCACAATACCGATGCCGCTGCGGCCGGTGGGCGTTGCGAGTGCGACGATCGTATCCATAAATCTATTCCCTACGGAGAACACAGAGGGCACAGAGTTATTTAATTTTACTCTGTGCCCTCTGTGTTCTCCGTGGTCAACTTTCCTATTTCAGACGCACCTGCAGCCGGCGCTCTCGGCCCATGCCAACCGATTCGGTGGCGAGATCCTCTTCCTTTTGCAGCGTCATGTGGATGATACGGCGCTCCGTGGAGTTCAGAACGCCGAACGTGAATGCGCGGCCGTTCTTACGTACCTGGTCCGCTGCGAAGCGAGCCATCGCCTGCAACTCGTTACGGCGCGTCAGGCGGTAGCCGTCCGCGTCCACGACAAAACGATGTTCCCGCTCCAGCTCTCGCCCATATATCTGGAACAAGAGTACTTCAAAGGCGTCGAGCATCTCGCCGTTCTCGGCTCGCGCAATGTGGGCATCCTCACCCTGCAAGTCGAGATGGCAGCCCTCGTCGGTCCACTCGGCATTCACCGACATATCGAATCGCATATCGGAGAGCAGTCCCGACAAAAATTCCCTAGCGTTCTCACAAGTTGCGTTCATATCTTTGGGACGCAGACGTTATTGTCCGCAAGCGGTGACGGACAACAAGGTCCGCGCTCCGTTAAGAAGCGCTGAGCTTCGGTTTCCCTTTCACCTTTTTGGCGTTGTTCGGAACGTTTTGTACAACGGTTGTCGGCGGCTCGTCCGTCTTGTTCATCCGGTTGATCAGCATTTGCTGACCAAAACTCACGACGTTCCCAAATAGCCAATAGATCAGCAATCCCGCGGGTGCCGTCCACATTACCCACAGCATCATCGCAGGCATAAGATAGGTCATCAACTTCTGCTGCATCTGCTGTTCGGGCGATACCGCCGGAGCGGTCGGAGTGAACTTCATCGCCAGTATCATCGATCCCGCGAATGCAAACTCGAGCACATGCCAGGGATCAGCGGCTGAGAGATCGGGAAGCCACATAAAGGTCGCCTGCCTTGCATCCAGGGCGATCGTGATCGCGGTGTAGAAGGAGATCAGCAAAGGGAATTGAAGCAGCATCGGGAGGCAGCCGCCGATCGGCAGAGCGTCCTTGGTCAGCTTGAGCTGTTCCATCTGAAGGGCACGCATCCGCGGATCGTCCATCGGGACGCCCTTCTTCTGAAAGTCCTTTATCTTATCCTGGATCTCCTTCATCTTGGGCGCATTCCCCGCCGCCTTTTTGAAGGATTTCGACTGCTTCCACCTCAGCGGAAACAGCAGCGAATAAAACAGGAACGTGAAAACGATGATCGCGAGCCCGTAATTTAACGTGATCCCGTTAAAGAAATGAAGAGCGTAGACGATCGGGATGGAAAGCGGTTTCGTCAACCAGCGCAGCCACCAATAATTGCTGAAATTAATAAGATTAACGATCGAAACGCTGCGTCCGTCCGCGGCCTTTATATTGTCGCTCAACTGGGCGAGCAGGAAATAATCCTTAGGGCCGGTGAACAGTTTCGTGACCGAGCCGTCCGCCGCGATCGGCATGAACGCGGTCACCAGGTGGCGGGTTTCGGTTGTCTTCGGGCTCCGTATCACCCAATTGATGATGCTGTCATAAACCGGTTCGATATTTACGTCGTATTTCGACGCACGGTACTCGGCCGCCTGCACGGGTGCGGCGGGAATCGCAGCCATTGCGAAATACGCATCGCTCATGCCCACCCAATCGATCGTTCCCGAGTCCGCCAGTGCTCCCTGGCCGCTCGCGTCGTAGGTGAAAGAGTAATTTCCCCAGTGCCGCTTTATATCGCCGTTGACAGAAGCAACTGCCTCCGATTCGGTGTGGTAAAAGTTGTGGTAATTGATCGCGTGATCACCGATGCTGGCACCTATGGCGAGCTTCGTGTTGGGCACCGGCTGGCCGTTTTGCGTCAAGGCGACGGCGAGGTCCGCAATATAGCTGTCACCGCGGAAAACGAAGCTCTTTTTGATCTCGACCCCGTTTTCTCCCACGAGCGTGAAATCCACCGCGCGTTCCTCGCCCGGTGCAAGCTCGATCGTTTCTTCAGCGGCGGAAATTTGATAATTTCGTTCGTTGGCAAGAAGATCAATGTTCTGATCACCCGTCACGAGGCGAAACGGCACCTCGCGCGGCTGTTGTTCGAGGGCTTTCTGAGAGATCAGCTCCAGCGGTTTTTCTTTTGCCGGTGTCGAGCCGTCAGCATAAACCGGATAATCGTTCTTCGGGGATTTGTTTTTGAGAATTATCCAACTGGTAGCGACGGCACCTTTGGAATCGAGTTTTACCTGATAAAGCGGGGATTTGATCGTAACCGTTCGATTCGGAACGGCGTCAACCGCGACGGGCGCCGGTTGTACCGGTTGTGGTTGAACAACCGCGGGCGTCTGCACCGGCAAGGCCGTATTTGCAGTATCAGAACTCACCACAGCCGCGGTGTTCGTGTTATCGGCCGCGGGTTTCGTCGGCGAATAAAAATAAGACCAGCCAAAAAGCACGATCATCGACGCGACCGCCGCGATCAAAAAACGAATTTGGCCCTGATTGTTTTGATTGTCCACAATTTCAGATCTCAGATTTCAAATTTCAGATATTTAGATTTGCTCCGAATTGGCTCTCTCTCACAGAACCGACCCGAAATCCAAGATCATTCATCCAAAATCACATAACCGGGTCATGCCCGCCTTTACAAAATGGCTGACATCTTAAGATACGTTTGACACCCATCCAGGTTCCCTTTAAGGCCCCGTATTTTTCCACCGCCTGGCGGGTATATTCAGAACACGTCGGCTCGAACCTGCACGCGGGCGGAAGAAAGGGCGACACCATCACCTTGTAAATGCCCAGCAGATCGAGAACCAAATACTTCATCGAATCTTCAATTTTGCCACATCCAAAGGCGGAAATACGACCGGTGGGGAGCGGGACTCGTAACGGCCGGAACGCTCAATTTTTACCGAGCACCCCCGCTAGAGCTTGGGTTTTCAGCTAATTTGCCAACAATTGCCCGGAATTCCGCCAGTAGTCTTTCAAGTGTCACCCGCAAAATGCTGCGACGTGCGTTCAGCACCCAGTCGTATTTCGTTTCCACGCCGTTCAGCTCGGCCTTGCTCAGCCGGAACGATTCCCGGAGCAGCCGCTTTGCACGGTTCCGGTCATGGGCTTTGCCGATCGCCTTTTTGGTTGCGGTGATGCCGACCCTGTGAATCTCACTTTCGTTGGGCAAAACAAAGACCGTCATGAAACGGCCCTCTAGCCGAAAACCCTTATCGTAAACACGAAGAAACTCGGCACGCTTAGCGAGCCGAGCTTCCTTCGGTAATCCAAAACTTAATAGTGCTGAACCGTCAGACGCTTGCGGCCCTTCGCCCGGCGGCGCTTGATCACAGCGCGGCCGTTCTTGGTCGCCATCCTGGCCCTGAACCCGTGTTTCTTCGCGCGTTTGCGGTTGTTCGGTTGAAATGTCCTCTTCGGCATAGTCGCTCTCCATGAAATTCACTCGAAAGTGAAAACCTAGAGTTTAAGGGAAATTGCGGGGGTTTGTCAAAACGGAACAGCAAGGTTATCCAACTTGAAAAGCCTCACTCTTACCTGCCGAAACGGTGATATATTCTCTGCCGCGGGCAAAATATATGCAGAGAACGCTGAAGATCTTCGAACCGGCCGTCGCGTGGCCGT
>Ga0307409_100000634_pt1 | contig 15465 bp, 13 predicted proteins | sample 322Ometagenome_2_FD_203888 | JGI IMG/M metagenome (GOLD analysis project Ga0307409, IMG submission 203888) | Maize rhizosphere microbial communities from greenhouse at UC Davis, California, United States - 322HYB-O-2 | ecosystem: Host-associated > Plants > Roots > Rhizosphere > Soil | place... | reverse complement strand
CGTCAACGAGCGAGGCCAACCAACTGATTCGGCTGCCAGTACGTTCAAGGATTCCTGTAGCCGCATGGCAATGTCCACTTTCCACCCATCGCGGACCCAAGACGAATTGGGCAAACCGGAAGCCACGAGCTCGCGGTCTGGCTTCGTGAGGCGTGGGTGGTTGTACCGATGGCCAACGCCGGCTCGGTCACCTTATCACGCTAGTCTCATGGCCAAAAACCCGAACGGAAGCCCGCTGGAAGATGCCGCTGAATGGGCGCGAAAGTGCCGCGTAGAGGCCGTGCGCGCCATACATCCTACGACGAAAGAGTTCCTGCTCGGGTTGGCGGCGCACTATGACGCCATATCGGGCGAGACAGGGAATTTGGACCCCGACGATATCGAACTGCAGAATGCTGTCGCAGACCGCCTCGCTGCCCTCGCTGCGCAAAGGCGAGAGTGGATGAAATAGCCGGATCGAGAGGCTTCCACCAGAGTTCTCGTCTGCCCACGATTGATAGCGTCCTGCCATGTCGCGCACGGCACGCCGACGTTTCACGGCAAGGGTCCGCTTTCTACCCATACCGGACTCTAACGCCCGCTTGTCCCGCCCTCAGGCGCGCTACCATGAACGCCAGCTTTCGCCGCCGTTGTAATGGGGCGCAAACGAGCCGAAGCGCGCCGCACGCCGCAACAGGGCAGACCTGTTCACGTTGTAATCAGGCGATTTCCTCCATTGTGGGCGATTGCCGATTGGGCACCCATCACCAGGATTGGACTGATGAAAAAGACTCTTTTGATCGCTTCGGTGGCCGCGATGGCCATTGCCGTCCCGGCACAGGCCGAGCGCGGGGGCCGCGGGGATCGCGGCCAGCGCGCCGAGCAGGCGCAGCAGCAGGACGGGCAGCGGGCCGAGCGCCGCGCCGCGAAGCAGCAGCAAGCCTCCGACCAAGGCGCCGCCAGGCAGCAGCAGGCTTCCGAGCGCCGCGCGGCAATGCAGCAGCAGGCGTCGGAGAGGCGCGCAAGCCATCAGCCAGAGGCCTCGGACCGCCGCATCTTCCGCCAGCAGGCCGCGGCCGAGCGGCGGTCGCGCACCGAGCAGGTGCAGTCAGACCGGCGGGCGCGCATGGAGCAGGTGCGGTCCGAGCGACGCGTACAGGTCCAGCAGGCCGAGTCCGGCCGACGTGCGCGCATCGAGCAGATGCAGTCTGACCGCCGTTCGCGCAGCCAACAGCTGCAATCGGAGCGCCGGGCTCAGCAGCAGCAGGTCCAGTCCGACCGCCAAGCGCGTCTTGAACAGACGCAGTCGGACCGCCGTGCCCAGCGCCAGCAGCTCCAATCGGATCGCCGCTCGCGCTTCCAGCAGGCGGATTCAGACCGGCGCCGCCCGGTGATCCAGCAGGCCGACACGGACCGCCGCTCACACTTCCAGCGGATCGAGACCGATCGCCGCGCTTCAATTGGCGGCGACGACCGCCAGTTGCGCCAGCTGAGCTGGGAGCGGCGCGCGGAGCGGGTGCGGACGATGGCCAAGCGCCGCGAGAAACTGAGCGACCGGCAGCGGTCGTTCTTCCGCTTCGACAATGACGACGACGACCGCCGCACCTTCTTCCGGGTCGGCCAGCAGGTCAGCCCAAACTACTGGTACGACGATTATGTGCCGTACCGCTATCGCACCAGCTTCGATGACGACGGCAATTATTATTACCGGTACGACGGCGATTATCTCTATCGCCTGAGGGACAATGACAATGTCGTGCTGTCGCTGTTCCCGCTGCTCGGCGGCGCCTATTCGATCGGCAACCAGCTGCCGTTCTACCAGACCAGCTATTACAATGTGCCGTGGGGCTACAACAGCCTCTACTACGACACGCCCAGCAGCTATTACCGCTACGGCGACAGCGCCATCTACCAGGTCGATCCGACCACGCAGCTGATTGCCGGCATCGTGGCGCTGCTGACCGGGCAGAACCTCGGCATCGGCCAGATGTTGCCGATGGGCTATGACGTCTACAACGTCCCCTACGCCTATCGCAGCAATTATTATGACACGGACGACATGTGGTACCGGTACGACGACGGCTTCATCTATGGCGTCGATCCCCGCACGCGGCTGATCCAGAGCCAGTATCCGGTCTATAACGGTTATGTGGTCGGCCAGCCGTGGCCGACCTACGCCGGCTATGACTATGACGTGCCCGGCTATTACGACGACCTCTATTACGACCAGCCGAACTACGACTATCGCTTCGCCAGCGGCGGCATCTACCAGGTCGATCCGACGACGCAGCTGGTCACGGCGCTGGTGGCGCTGGTGACCGGGCAGAACTTCGCGATCGGCCGGCCGTTGCCGGTCGGCTACGACGCCTACAACGTGCCGTTCGCCTATCGCGATGATTATTACGACAACGACGACAATTGGTACCGCTACGCCGACGGGCGGATCTACCAGGTGGATCCCAGGACCCGGCTGATCGAGCGGGTGATCCTGGTCTGAGCCGAGGCGGGCTAAGTGTTCAGCTTAGCCTCGCTTCTTGCAGGACAAGGAGCCGCTGCCGCCCGACGTGACGATCATGCGGGAATCCGTCGTAATGCTTCCGTCGGGAAAGCCGCAAATGAAGTCAGAGGCCTTCCTGGTTCTCGGCGGGACCAGCTCTTCCGGCACATCGAACTTGCAGGTGATGTTCAAATTGCCCGACTTGGTCGAGTTGCTCAGGGATATCTCGCCAAGCAGAAAGTCGCCCGCTGAGCCGTCTTCATTGGGGACAAAGCCGCCGCAGATTCCATCGGGCGTAATCACAGCTCCGTCGGCAAGCGCCGGTGTTGCGGGCAGGACCATGATGAGCGCGGACGCGCAGAGCAATGCGGTTAGTTTTTTCATCTTGCCTCTCCAATTATGGACGGCCGCAGAGAGGCAATACCCTAACTCGCCCGCGAGACGGCCTGGTGGTTAACTACGCGTTAACCAATTAGGAATCAACGACCAGTTTATTAACATTTTTGTGTCGAAACGGGACATGGCCCCGGCGCGAAAAATCGTCGCCACCCGCGTTTGAGGAGATGACTGGGCTTGCCGCGGCTTGCTAAGCAGCACCCATGCAAGCCGACGACCTGCCTTCCACAACCATCGACACGCCCTTCGACGCCGCGCTCAGCGAGCGTTACCTGGTCTATGCGCTGTCGACCATCACTGCCCGCTCGCTGCCCGACGTCCGCGACGGGCTGAAGCCGGTCCATCGCCGGCTGCTATGGGCGATGCGGCTGCTGCGGCTCGACCCGGCCGGCGGCTTCAAGAAAAGCGCGCGCGTGGTCGGCGACGTCATCGGCAAGTACCACCCGCACGGCGACCAGTCGGTCTATGACGCGATGGTGCGGCTCGCTCAGGATTTCGCGCTGCGCTATCCTTTGGTCGACGGGCAGGGCAATTTCGGCAACATCGACGGCGATAATGCCGCCGCCTACCGCTACACCGAGGCGCGGCTGACTGCGGTCGCCAGCCAGCTGATGGCCGGGCTCGACGAGGGCACGGTCGACTTCAAGCCCACCTATAATGGCGAGGAGGAAGAGCCGGAGGTCTTTCCGGGCCTGTTCCCCAACCTGCTCGCCAATGGCGCCAGCGGCATCGCCGTGGGCATGGCGACGAGCATCCCGCCGCACAATGTCTGCGAGCTGGCGGACGCGGCGATCCAGCTGATCGATAATCCCCATACCGAGGATTCGGCGCTGATGGACTTCGTCGGCGGACCGGATTTCCCGACCGGCGGCGTGCTGGTCGACAGCCGGGAGAGCATTGCCTCGGCCTATGCGACCGGGCGCGGCAGCTTCCGCCTGCGCGCCTCGATCAGCATCGAGAAGGAAAAGGGCGGTGGCTGGCACCTGCTGGTCAGCGAGGTGCCTTACGGCGTGCAGAAGGGCAAATTGATCGAGCAGATCGCCGACCTCATCGCCACCAAGAAGCTGCCGATCCTCGCTGACATCCGCGACGAGAGCGACGAGGCGGTGCGGGTGGTGCTGGAGCCGCGCAGCCGCACGGTCGATCCGCAATTGCTGCTCGAAAGCCTCTACCGGCTGACCGACCTCGAGGTGCGCTTCCCGCTCAACCTCAACGTGCTCGACGCGACGAGGACCCCGGGAGTGATGAGCCTCAAGCAGGCGCTGACGGCCTGGCTCGCCTTCCAGATCGAGGTGCTGCTCAACCGGTCGCGCACCCGGATCGGCAAGATCGACGACCGGCTGGAGCTGCTCGACGGCTTCCTCATCGCCTTCCTCAACCTCGACCGGGTGATCGAGATCATCCGTACCGAGGACGAGCCCAAGCCGGTGATGATCGCCGAATTCACCCTCAGCGACCGTCAGGCCGAGGCCATCCTCGACATGCGCCTACGGCGCCTGCGCAAGCTCGAGGAGATGGAGATCGGGAGGGAGAGGGCGGCCCTCGCCAAGGAGCGCGAGGACCTCGTCAGGCTGGTCGAGAGCCCGGCGCGCCAGCGCACCCGCCTGAAACGCGACCTGGCGGCGATGAAGGACAAGTTCGGCGATCCGCGTCGCACCCGGATCGAAGAGGTCGCGGCGACCGCCCGCGACATCGACTGGTCGGCGATGATCGAGAAGGAGCCGATCACCGTCATCCTGTCACAGCGTGGCTGGATCCGGGCGATGAGGGGCCATGTCGCGCTCGACGATTCCGAGACGCTGAAATTCCGCGAGGGCGACGCGCTGTCGACCATCTTCCACGCGCAGACCACCGACAAGCTGCTGCTCGCTGCCGAAGACGGGCGGGTCTACACGCTGGGCGGCGACAAGCTGCCCGGTGGCCGCGGCTTCGGCGAGCCGGTGCGGTTGCTGATCGACCTGCCCGCCGAGGTCGGGATCGTGGCGCTGATGGTGGTCAGGCCGGAGATGAAGATGCTGGTCGCCGCGACCGACGGCCGCGGCTTCGTGACCAGCGGCGAAGCGACGATCGCCGAAACCCGCAAGGGCAAGCAATTGGTCAACCTGCGTCCCGGTGCCCGGCTGGCGCTGGTCCGGCGGATCGCCGAGGGAGCCGATGCCATCGCCGCCATCGGCGAGAACCGCAAGATGCTGGTCTTCATGCTCTCGGAACTCCCCGAGCTTGCCCGCGGCCAGGGCGTCACGCTGCAACGCTACCGCGACGGCGGGCTGGCCGATGCGGTGCCCCTGAAGCTTGCGGAAGGCCTGAGCTGGGCCCTGGGCGGCGAGAGCGGGAGGGTGCGGACGGAAAGTGATTTAACGCCGTGGCGGGCCGCCCGCGGCGCAGCCGGGCGAATGCCGCCGCAGGGATTCCCGAGAAACAATAAATTTCTCTGATTTTAGAATGATTTGGTGGAAAGCGCGGCGACCATAAATCGCGCTGGGAATCTCTGTAACATAAGTTGATTTAAGCTTCCGCTGGAAACGGGTCATTAACCTGCCCCATTTAATTCGGTGGGCATGAAGGCCGCCTCCCAATCGATTGGAGCGTGCGACGACGCGCGCGCAGGCGATACGCACATCCTTGTCGCGCCTTCGTTCGGCGACGATCACTGCTTGCTCGACGCGATGCCGATCGCCGCCGGCATCTTCTGCCTGAACGGCGGCAAATTGTGGGTTCAGGCCCTCAACACACGCTTCTTCGAGCTCGCCGGCTGCGGCGGCACATCGATAAGCTTTTCCGATCTTTTCAGGCGCTATGCCGAAGGTCCCGGCGGCGACTTCATCCGCGCCTACCTCGATAAGCCGGCGCAGGCGGCGGACGAGCTCGACATGATCGACGGGGAGGGGGTCGGCCGCCGTTTCCTCAAGCTCAAGCTGGCGCCGCTGATGCCCGGCAACGACGGCGAGGCGCGCTGCCTGCTCAGCGTCGTCGACCGCACGGTCCAGGTCCAGGCCGAAAATAATTTGCGGGCGGAGATGCTGCGCGACAGCCTGACCGGGCTGCCCAACCGGCTGGCCTTCACGGAGATCGTCGAGAAGGCCGGAGAGAGCAGCGGCGGTGGTCTCCAGCCTGAGCACGGCGAACAGGCGGCTGCCGCCGCCCACGCCGTGCTCATCGTCGACATGCTGCGCTTCAGCCGGATCAACGAAAGCATGGGCAGCCTGGCCGGTGACGAACTGCTGATCACATTCGCCCGGCGGCTGATCTCGGCGCTACGGGCCGGCGACCAACTTGCGCGCACCGGCGGCAATGAGTTTGGATTGCTGGTCTCCCTTCGGCGGGGAATCGCCGACGCTTTGGCAGCGGCCGAACGCATCCAGGAGGTCATGACCGCGCCCTTCCGGCTCTCCGAGCTCGAAATTCGCGTGGAATGCGCGATCGGCGTCGCCACCATGCAGGAAGGCCAGGACGCCGAGGAACTGTTCCGCAACGCCCAGTTCGCGGTCAAGCAGGCCAAGGCCGCCGGCAAGCCGCAGGTCTATGAGCCCAAGGAAGCCAGCGCCGCCCGCCGCCGCTTCTCGATCGAGACCGAGCTCCGCCGCGCCCTCGACAAGGACCAGCTCAAGCTCTGCTACCAGCCGCTCATCGACCTCCAGTCCGGCAAGGTCGCCGGGTTCGAAGCGCTCGCCCGCTGGAACCACGAGGACCGCGGCGAAATCAGCCCTTCCGAGTTCATCCCTGTCGCCGAGGAAAGCGGTCTCATCCTGACGCTCGGCCGCTGGGCGATGGACCGGGCGGCGACGACTCTGGCGGATTGGGACAAGCAAATCGGCGAGCCCTTGCCGGTCTATGTCGGTGTGAATCTGTCGGCGATCCAGGTCGCCCGCGATGACATCGCCGCTGTCGTTTCCAGCGCGCTGAAATCTAGCGGGCTTGCCGGCGACCGGCTGACGCTGGAGCTGACCGAAAGCTCGATCGTCCAGGACCCGCTTCGCGCCCAGCGCGTGTTCGAGGCGCTAAAGGCGCTCGACGCGACGGTGGCGATGGACGACTTCGGCACCGGCTATTCCAGCCTGGCCTATTTGCAGCGCCTGCCAATCGACGTGCTCAAGATAGACCGCAGCTTCGTCACCGGCATGATGGTCGACCCCGACAGCGTCGCCATCGTCCGCGCCGTGCTGAGCCTCGCCGACGCGCTCGGCATGTCCACGACGGCCGAAGGCATCGAGACGGTTGAGCTGGCGACAACGCTGGCGACCTTGGGCTGTTCGTCCGGGCAGGGCTATTATTTCGCTCGGCCGCTCGAGCCAGAGGTGGCCCTTGAATATTGGAAACGCCGGCGCGGGGGCGCCTAATCAACGCCCCGTGTAGGGCTTCACTGGAAAAATCGGCAGTCCAGCAGTCACGCCTTCCCGGCGGCGGGCAGCGGCGATCTTGGCGAGTTTCGGATGGCGGAAAAGCTGGTGATAGCGCGGATCGGCGCGCTGCTCCCGAGTGAAGGTCAGTCGGCCCGCGTTGAGGATGTCGAGGACGCTGTCAGCATGCTCGTTACCGGCGGCGGTGTGAGCAAGGCGCAGCCCTTTCTCGAAGCTAACGAGCCGAGCATCCATGGCAGCGTCAACGAATCCAATGACCTCGCTGTCGGCCCCTCGGGGCTTATACGGACGCCCCAGAATCAATGCATCGGCCATTGCTTTGGCGTCGGCCATGACTACTGGCGGGACCCGGTCGGCACGGCCGCGTTCGACAAAGGCGGGCCAATCTTCAGCGTACTGAGCAGGCGTCGCAAAGCCGAGCATGGCCACAAACCACACGAACCCGATGCCCGCGCAAGGTTCAGGGCATTTCTCCACCGTGCTGCGCACCGCTAGATAGTCGCCGAGCGAATAGAGTATCTGGGCGCGGTACAGTCGCAGCAGGATATCGAAGGGATCGCGATCGATAGCTCGGTCGAGATGATCGAGCGCGTCGCGCGGGTGGCCCTGCATCCACAGGCTTGCGGCCATGGAATAATGTGCAGGCCCGAAGTCCGGGGAGCGCTTGAGCACCGCCTCATCGATCGCCAGCGCCGCTTCGGGGTCACCATTGAAGTTCTTGAGCGCAGTAGAGCCAGAAATCAGCGCAAGTTCATTGGTCGGGTCCAGCGCGAGCGCACGGGCCCTGGCGCGACGCTGCTCGGCCAGCAGTTGAGGCCAGGTGTTCCCCAATTGGCGCGGCAGGCTGAGAGACAGCAGATAGGCCTCGCCGGCATGCGCCTCGGTGAAGTCGGGCTGGATCGACGCCGCCAGTCGAAACTGCTTGATCGCTTCGATGCGGGCATCCCTGCTGTCGCGGACGGAGACGCGTTCCAAGGCGCGAAGATAGGCTTCATAAGCGCGCGGGTCGACGTTCCCGCGCTGGCCGATCTGGCCTTCTCCGACGCCGAGGCGCGCCCGCAAGGCACCGGCGAGCTCCCGCGCCATCCGGTTCTTCAGTTCCTGCAGTTCTTCCGAAGGGCCCTCGAACGTGCGCGCCCATATCTGCTCCGAGGATCCTGCCTCGATCAGCCGCACGGAAATGGCATAGCGCCGGTCAGTCCGTTCGACGTCGCCTTCGACCAAGTGGCTAATGCCGAGCTTCTTGCCGATGTCGGGGGCCGTCAGGCCCTTGCCGGCCAGCGCCTGAGTCGAGGTGGTCGCAGTGATCTTAAGCCCTGCCAAGGGTGTCAGGCTGTCGGCCAGGGCTCCGGCCAGGCCGGCCCCGAGGTAATTGTCCTGCTGGTCACCGTGGGTTGCGAACGGCATAATCGCCAAGGAGAGCCCTTGCGCCTGGCTTTCACCTGAAAGCAAACGGTCGAATGGCGGCGGCTGGACCACGGCAATCACTGCCACGCCGGCCAGCAACAGCGCGCCAATGCCGGCGGCGATCAGCTTGCCACGCGGCCGAGCCGCCTTCGTTCGGTGACTTGGCTCGGCCGCCTGGACGTCAAGTGCGTCGGCGAGCTCGGGCGGAATGGTTGCGCCTTTGGCAGACCAGCGTTTCAAGTCGATGGTCTGGAACTGGCGAAAGCCGAGGGGCGGCTGCGTGCCGTCGATGGTCGCGCTTACCAGCCGGCCGGTGTCTGCAGCGACGCTGGCTTCATCACGGACCCACCGCGATCCCACCGCTTCCTTGGACCACAGGACGAGCACTTTGGCGGCGTCGTCGAGCTGCCGCTCAATGTCGCGGGAAAATTCGGCGCCGCCCTTGATGTGCCGGTCCCACCAGACCGTAAGCCCGGTTTCAGCGATGGCATTCGCCAACCTCTCCGCGGGCCCCCTGTCGCCGCGCGCGTAAGACAGGAAAACGTCCGCCAAGCCCGGCCCCCTTCAGTGACCGAGGGACGCTAGCAACCTCGGGCCTGCAAATGAAGCTAGCTCGATTGCGTCGCCTGCCGCACGATCCGTTCAAATTCATCGCCTGTCGGGAATCCGGCCGCGACCCATGCCCGCTCGATCGCCTGCAGCGTCTTCGCCACCAAGGGGCCCTGCGGCACTCCGCGCTTGATCAGCTGGCCGCCGGTGATCGGCAGGCGCGGCACTGGCCAGTCGCGGAGCGCGGCGGCATCTTCGGGCCGCCCCGCCAGCAGCAGCCGGTCCTGGGCGCTTTCCGTCCCGAGCCAGTAGGCGAGGGCCTGGCGGTTCGCCGCGAGGTCGCCATCGGCTGCCAGCGCGATCCGCTTGCGCGCCTTGTTCGACAGCTTCAACCGGGCGGCGATCTTCTCCGCAAGCTCGGGCTCGGGCGGCAGGAGCGCCGACAGCCGACGCAGCCGGTCGGGCTCGAAGCCGCCGTTGCGCTCCGCCTTGAGCAATTTGTCCAGCCGCTCGGCGCTGTCGATTTCGGGGAGGACCGGGCGGAAGATTCCGCGCTCTATCATCAGAGCGACAGTCGCCGCCGGGTCGGGCAAGGCGAGCAGCTTGAGCAACTCGTCGGCGATTCGTTCGCGGCTGAGCGCCATCAGGTCGTTCGCCCGTGCCGTGCAAGCATCCATCGCCGCCGGATCGGGCGCGCCGGCGCCGAAGCGGGCATGGAAGCGGAAGAAGCGCAGGATCCGCAAATGGTCCTCGGCGATGCGGGTCAGTGGGTCGCCGATGAAGCGCACGCGCCTTGCCTTCAAATCCTCGGTCCCGCCGAAATAATCGTGGACCTCGCCGTCTTCGGGATCGGCGTAGAGGGCGTTGATGGTGAAGTCGCGGCGCGAGGCGTCGGCCATCCAGTCGTCGGTAAAGGCCACCGTCGCTCGGCGTCCATCGGTGGAGACGTCGGCGCGCAGGGTCGTGATCTCGACCGGCTGGCCGTCGGCAACGGCGGTGACCGTGCCATGCTCGATGCCCGTGGGAACCGCCTTTATATGCGCCTTTTCCAGCCGCTCGATCACTTGCTCGGGGGGCAGCTTGGTGGCGAAGTCGACGTCGCTGACCGGCAGCCCCATCAAATCGTCGCGCACGGCGCCCCCGACATAGCGGATTAGCCCCTGCTTCGACCCGAGCGCTTTGAGGATACGCGCGACGCCGCGCTTCTTGCGCCAGCCTGCGGCGTCGAGCCTCATGCCCATTCCAGCCGGCGGCTGAGGTTGACGAGCATCGCCGCCGTAGCGCCCCAGATGCGGCGGCCCTGCCAGTCGATCTGGTAATAATGGCGGGTGCGTCCCTGGAACTCAGCGCTCATGCGCTGCTGGTTGGCCGGATCGAGCAGGAAGGACAAGGGCGCCTCGAACCATTCGGCGACTTCGTGCTCGTGGCTGGCGAGACGCAAATCGGGCGGGACAAGGCCGAGCACGGGCGTCACCGCAAAACCGGTGACGGTGCGATAGGGGTCAGCCATACCCCAGACCGCGACCTCAGTGGGCGGCAGCCCGATCTCTTCCTCGGCCTCGCGCAGCGCCGCGGTGACGACGTCCTCACCCGGATCGAGGCGGCCGCCAGGGAAGCTGACCTGGCCGGGATGGGTGCGCATATGCTCGCGCCGGACCGTCAGGATGACGCCTGGCGCAGGGCGGTCGGTGATCGCCACAAGGACGGCCGCCGCCTGGCCGGCGTCCGCCGCGCCTTCGATGAGGTCACCGGCCAGCAGGCCATCGCGCGGCGGCAGGGCGAGGGAAGCGCGCAGGCGGTGGACTAGCGTCACGGCTGAAGCGCGAAGAAGCAGCCGTCGCTCCAGATGCCTGGCGGGTCATGCCCCTCGGCGAGCGCCGTCTCGGCCAGCTCGTAATAGAGCGGGCGGACGACGAGGGCTTCAAGCCCGTGGCGGACAAGCACGCGCGGGCTGGGGCCTCTGTCCCCGGCCAGAACCTTCAATGGATGCGCCGGCCCGAGGATCACTGCATCGCCGCTGTCGAGCTCGAAGGCGATGCGCCGCTGATCACCGTTCCCCTCATAGGTCATGGCCACCGCGCGGAAGGGTGTGACGTCGACCTCGATTGCCAGCTTCGCGTGCGGGGTGACCAGCACGTGGCCGCCGTCGGGCTCGCGGCGGAGGACCGTCGCGAACAGCCGCGTCATGGCCGGCCGGGTGATAGGCTCGCCCTCGTGGTACCATGTCCCGTCGGCCGCGATCCGCATGCCTGAATGGCCGCACAAAGGCGGGTCCCAGCGCTCGACCGGCGGCAAGGCCCGCTCGCCGATCGCAGCCGCCAAGGCGGCCAGCGACTGGCCGGCGACTGCGAGGGGAGGGCGGGTCTCGGGCATCGACCGCTCTTGTCATTGCGCGCCGGGCGACGCAATCCGGCGAGCCATGCCGACGAACCCAAGCACCGCCATCGTCACCGGCGCCGCCAAGCGCGTCGGCCGGGCCATCGCCGAGGCACTGCTGGCCGACGGCTGGACGGTCATCGCCCATTGCCACCATGACGGCGACGACATTCCGGATGGAGCGATCGGCATTGCCGCCGATCTTGCCGACGCGGATTGCGCGGACCGCATTTTCGGGGTCGCGAAAGGCCATCCGCCGGTACGCCTGCTGGTCAACAACGCTGCCCGGTTCGCAGCGGATTCGCTCGGCCATCTCGATGTGGCGGAGCTCGACCTGCATATGGCCGTCAACCTGCGCGCGCCGGTGCTGCTGACCCAGGCTCTGGCCTCGCGCCACGATGGCGGCGACGCGCTCGTCGTCAACCTGCTCGACGCCAAGTTGAGCGCGCCCAATCCCGATTTCCTCAGCTACACCTTGTCAAAGCAGGCCCTGGCGGGCTTCACCGAGATCGCCGCGCGAGCGCTGGCGCCGGCCGGTATCCGGGTCAACGGCATCTCCCCGGCTCTGATGCTGCGCTCGCCCGGCCAGGACGAGAGCAATTACGAGGCGATGCACGAGTTCAATCCGTTGCGGCGGGGCGTCGAGCCGAGTGACGTCGGCAACGCGGTCCGCTACCTCGCCGCCACCCGGAGCGTTACCGGCGAGGTGATGACCATCGATGGCGGCCAGCGATTCTGGTCACTTTCGCGCGACGTTCAATTCTTGTCGCCCTATGAGGAACCACCAGGACGGGAGCCGAAATGAGCGCAGTCGTGAAACTGGATGGCCTCGTACCCGCCGAGCTTGCGGTCAGGTCGAGCCGGATCTTGTTGGAGTCGCTCGAGCTTCAGGCGGACATCGGCTTTCACGAATTCGAGGTCGGCAAGCCGCAGAGGCTCCTCGTTACGGTCGAGATCTGGCTCGAAGATTTGTCCGCGCCGGCGGACGACGATCCGGCCGAAGCCTGGGATTACGACTTACTGCGCAGGGAGATCATCCGCATCGCCGGCGAGCGCCGCTATAACCTGCAGGAAACGCTGGTGCGCGCCATTTTCGATCGTCTCGCTGCCTTGCGGGGAGTGGCGGCGCTGCGCGTCAAAAGCGCGAAACCCGACATTTACCCGGATACAAAGGCGGTCGGCGTGGAGATAGCATCATTCGCGGGACTCGCACCGCCGGCGGATGCAGGGGTGTAACGATTGCGGAACAAAATTCGTTGCGCCGCCATTTTGCCTCAATTAAGGAGGCGCGCGTTCCGCTGATGTTACGTTGATACATCAGTGGATTTCATTCAGGCAGGGCGCGCGTTGTGAGCCCGGTCTTTTCCGTGGATTTCCGCCACGGGCTTTGAGGAGAGTTGCGGCTTAATGTCTTACGCCCAACGCAAGGAAATGAGCTCGAATCGCACGGTGGCGATCATCGTCGTGGCGCTCATCCACCTGATTTTAGGTTATGCCATCGTCACCGGCCTTGCCTACAACGTGATCAAGAAGGCCGCCGAGGACCTCAAGACGTTTGACGTCGAGGAAGAGCCGCCGCCCCCCGAGGAGCCGCCGCCCCCGCCCGAGCCGATGGACATCCCGCCGCCGCCGATGACGCCGCCGCCGATGGTTCGGCTGGATGTCGCGCCGCCGCCCATCCAGCTGGAGCAGCGCGAAGTTATCCAGCCGCCGCCCCCGGCTCCGCCGGCCCCGCCGCCGCCGCCCCCTCCGCGTGTCGTCCAGACGGCGAAGGCCAAGGGCAGCTTGCAGGGACTGATCCAGGCTGACGACTATCCCGAGTCCGCGCTCGAGGCCGGCGTCGGCGGAACCGTCCGTGTCCGGCTCGAAATCAGCGCACAAGGCCGCGTGACCGGATGCTCGGTGCAGAAATCTGCCGGCAATGGCGCCCTCGACCGGGCCACCTGCAACGTCCTCAGCCGCCGCGCCCGCTTCACGCCGGCCGTCGGCAGCGACGGCGGTCCGACCCATGACAGCTACGTCGCGACCATTACCTGGCAAGTGGTGGACCAGTGACGGCGCGACGCTCTTAAAACGAACGACTGACGAATTTTCGAAGGGAAACTAAGACTATGGCAACTCCAGCACTTTTGCTCGCTGCCGCTGCGGCGCCCGCCGGCGAAAACCCCTATGGCCTGATGCAGGCCCTCCAGGAAGGCGGCCTCATCTCCTGGGCGACCTTCATCATCCTGGTGAGTATGTCGGTGTTCAGCTTCTACATCCTGTTCACCAAGCTCCTGCAGCAGCAAAAGATCATCAACCAGGGCAACAAGGTTCGCGCCAGCTTCTGGAACTCGGCCAACCTTGCGGAGGCCGCCAACAAGCTCGACAAGAAGAGCGCCTACCGGGCGATCGTCGACGACGCGCTCGTCGCCCAGGAACAGCACGGCAAGCTGACCGACCCGATCGACCAGCATGACTGGATGGGCAACAGCCTGGCACGCTCGCAGGGCTCGATCGGCGCCCGTCTCGGCGAAGGCCTGGCCTTCCTCGCGACCGTCGGCTCGACGGCTCCGTTCATCGGCCTGTTCGGCACCGTCATCGGCATCTACCGCGCTCTGATCAAGATCGGCGCGTCCGGCCAAGCCTCGATCGACACCGTCGCCGGCCCGGTCGGCGAAGCGCTGATCATGACCGCGCTCGGCCTGGTCGTCGCGGTTCCGGCGGTGCTCGCCTACAACTGGCTGATCCGCCGCAACAAGTCGATCATGGAGGACCTCGCGGCCTTCACCAACGACATCCACGGCTACATCATGTCGAACGGCGCGGTGAAGCCACGCCTGGGCCCGGCGCCGAAGCAGACGGCCCCGGCTCGTGCCGCCACCGCTCCGGCGCAGGCGGGCGTCGAGCCGGTCCGCACGACGGACCGCGTCAGCTAATTGCTCGAACCCGGGCCGGCGTCCCAGATCGCGCCGGCCCGGCCTTAGGCACTGAGTTTTCGAGGAAGCCAAACCATGGCAATGCAAGTAGGCGAGACGGACCAAGGCGACGACGTCCCCATGTCGGACATCAACACCACGCCGCTCGTCGACGTGATGCTCGTTCTCCTGATCATCTTCCTGATCGCCGTCCCTGTGGTCTTGCAGACGGTCCCGGTGCAATTGCCGGCGGTCCGTTTCGAGGCGACCCAGACCAAGCCGGAAAACGTCAATTTGTCCGTGCGCGGCGGACCCGGCGGCACCTGCGAAGTCTATTGGAACCTGACAAAGGTGACCAGCGACGAATTGCTCGACCGCGCGGTCCAGAAGCTCGAGCAGTTGATCGAGGACGTTGGCGGCGTTGAGAACGTCACCGAAGAGAATATGCCCGAGGCGCACATCCGCGGCGATATCAATACGCCCTACAAGTGCATCGGCGGCACCGTCTTCACCATGCAGCGCGCGGGATTCGCCCGGGTCGGATTCATCTCCGAGCCGCCGGCCGGCGCCGTCACCACCCGCCTCTAACGCCAGGAGACCTTCACCATGGCGATGCAAACCACCTCCGACAATGTCGAAGGTACGCCGATGATGGAAATGAACATGACGCCGTTGATCGACGTCCTGCTGGTTCTCCTCATCATGTTCATTATTACCATCCCGGTGCAGAGCCACGCGGTGAAGCTGGACCTGCCGATCAACCAGCCGGACCAGGCCCCGCCGCCGGTCGATCCGATCAAGAACCGCCTGTCGATCACGGCCGGCGGCGTCGTCACGTGGAACGGTGCGCCGGTCAATCTCCAGCAGCTGCGGCAGTATCTGGAGATCTCGCAGCAGATGAACCCGATCCCCGAGCTGCACATGCAGCCGGAGGCGGATGCGCCTTATGGCCTGGTCGACGAGGTGCTCGCGGTCACCAAGCGCGCGCATGTCGAGAAAATGGGGT
>Ga0307409_100000633_pt1 | contig 15480 bp, 11 predicted proteins | sample 322Ometagenome_2_FD_203888 | JGI IMG/M metagenome (GOLD analysis project Ga0307409, IMG submission 203888) | Maize rhizosphere microbial communities from greenhouse at UC Davis, California, United States - 322HYB-O-2 | ecosystem: Host-associated > Plants > Roots > Rhizosphere > Soil | place... | reverse complement strand
CGGCGGGAAAGTGAGGTTTCTTGCCGTGAAGCCCTCCACCTACGCGACTTCGACGACCCGACCCTCCCCGGTCACGAACGCGCAGCGCACGGTTTCGCCGGGCTGCGCCCGTTCGACGACCGCGCGGTAGCGAAGCAGCTGAGCGCGGTACGGCTCCAGCTCTTCGGGGGCGTGGTGCAGCTTGTAGTCGAGCACCCACCAGACCGGTCCCCCGACATCGTCGAGCCGGACCAGTCGGTCGATGCGCAGCACGTCGCCGCCGTCGCCGACGGCGACCTCGTTGCCGCTCCAGAGGATCTGCGGGCCGCTGAAGAACCGTGCGCCTTCACGGTGGCGCAGCATCGCCGCGCCATGGCGCTCGACCGCGTCCGCGGCGACGCCGAACTCGGCCGCCGCCGCGGCGGCAAGCTCGGCGATCGACCCGCCGTGCGCATTGCCTGCGAGCCATTCGAGCAGGCGATGGACTGCGCGTCCGAGCGCTTTCGCCCCGCTTTCGTCGGCCAGCGTCGGCGCGGACACGTTGTCGCGGCGGGCCAGAACGTCGGCGAAGGGCAGCGACAGCTGCCCTTGCGCCGGAGCAGTGGCTTGCTGCGCCGCCAGGCGCGGCAAGGTGCGCAACGATGCCGGGACGCGACCTTGCGCCGGCCGCGGCGCGCCGCCGACATCGCGCTCCGCGGCCGCCGCGAACGGCGCGACGCGCTGCCACCACGAGGCGCGCGATGGCGGCAGGAACGGCTCGGTGGCGCTGAAGACGAGGTGGCGCTTGGCCCGCGTCATGGCGACGTAGAGACCGTTCATCTCCTCGCGCTCGCGGGCTGCTATCTCGGCAGCGAGCAGCGTCGTCAGCGACGGCGGGCAGCGCGACTCCGAATAGACGAAGGCGCAGCGCGAAGGATGCTCTGCTTCGACCGGCCAGTCGACGAGCAGGGTCGTCGTCTCGGTCGCGGGCCGCTCGGGATCGGCGTCGGTGATGAACACCGTGTCGGCCTCGAGGCCCTTGGCGCCGTGGACCGTCAGCAGCCTGACGGCATCGGCGCGCAGCGGCGGCGCGCTCTTGACGGAGCGGCGCTTGAGCGCTCGCACGAAACCATACGGCGTCGCGTAGCGGCCGGCGTCGAGCAGCAGCGCCTCGGCGAGCACGGCGTCGATCGCGTCGAGCGCCAGGGAGCGTTGCTCGGCAGGCACGACGGCGACGGTGCGCTCGCGCAGCTCGCCCTCGTGGACGATGCGATCGAGAAGATCGTGCGGCGGCAGCTGCGCCGCCGCGGCGCGCCAGCGCTGCAACAACGTTCGCGCACGTCGCAGCGCAGGGCGCGGCGCCGCCATCGCCGTCAGCGCGCGCCACCAGTCGTGGTCGCCGGCCGCCGACGTCGCCGCCGCCAGCGCCAGCAGGTCGTCGTCGGTGGCGCCGAACAGCGGGCTTCGCAAGGCTCGCGCGAGCGACAGCCGGTGTGCCGGCGAGACGATGGCGTCGAGCAGGGCGATCAGGTCCTGCGCTTCCGGCGTCGAGGCGAGCGTCGTGTCTTCGACCGCGGAGTGGGCGACGTGCTCGCGTTCGAGCGCCGCCGCGACCAGACGCAGCGTCTCGCGCTTGCGGCAGAGGACGAAGACATCGCCCGGCGAGGCGCCTCCGGCGAGCATCGCCACGATGCGGCGCGCGACCGTCGCGGCTTCGCGCTCGCGAAGGACGATCTCGGCTTCGAGGCGCGGCGTCGTCAGCGTGTCGCGCCAGGTCGGGACGGCGTTGGCGTCGGGCCGGGCGACACCGGGGTCGCGCGGATGCCGCGGCAAGGCTTCGACCGAGCCGGCCGGCGACGCGACCTCGGTCGTGTGCGGGCGAAATCCGTCGAACGCGGCATCGGCCATGGCGGCGCCGAAGAGGCCGTTGATCGCGCCGATGACGACCGGCGCGTTGCGCCGGGTGTGGTCGCACGCCAGCACGCTGCCCTCGAGACCGTCGCGGACGAACCGCGCCGCTGCAGCGAAGACGCGCGGCTCGGCGCCTCGCCATCGATAGATGCTCTGCTTCGGATCGCCGACGATGAAGATGCCGGGCGGGCTTTGCCCGCTCGCACCGCCGCCGGCCCCCGCGTAAGCCGCGAGCCAGGCATGCAACGCGTGCCATTGCAGCGGGCTGGTGTCCTGGAATTCGTCGATCAGCAGATGACGCACGCGTGCATCGAGACGCTCCTGCACCCAGCCGGCGAGCTCGTCGTCGCGCAGGATCGCGAGAGCACAGCGCTCGAGGTCGGCCATGTCGGCGTAGCCGCGTGCCCGCTTGTAGTCGGCGAACGCCGCCAGCAGCTCGCGGACGAGCCGGACCATGCGTTCGTGCTCGATCCGCGCATCCTGCTGCTCGATCTGTTGCCGGAGGAGCCCGAGCGCCTGCTGCGTGTCGGCGAGGACTGCGACGGCGCCCTTGAGGACGCGTGGCTCGTCCTTCTCGGTGTAAAGCGCGCGCCAGGCGGCGTCGAACAGGCCTCGCGGATCGGCCGATTCGAGACCGGCGCTCACCTTCGAGGCGGCCTCCTGGCTGATCCTGGAGCCGCGGCCGAGCACCTCTGCGACATGACGCAGCCGCCCTTGCCAGAAGACGTCGAGGACCGCCTCGACGGGGTGCTCGAAGCGCGACGTCTCGGGCCAGAGCGCCGCCGCAGGCTCGACGCTGTCGGCGAGGACCCCGGCTTCGTCGGCCATCTCGAACTCGACGCGATGCCACCATCCGGCCGCCAACCACTTGCCGAGCTGCGTCCGTCCGCGGCGCGCCGTCATCGCCGCGTAGTCGTCGCGCAGCGCAGGATCGCGCAGGACGCGGGCATGGAACGCGCGCATCACCGCCGCACGATGATCGTCGAGGTCCTCGATCAGCTCCATCTCCGGCGCCAGACCGAGGCGGTCGAGCAGCGCCATCGGCGCGACCCGCAGCAGCTGCGCGAACCAGGCGTGGAACGTCCGGATCTCGACCGGCCTGCCGGCGGCGAGGACGCGACCGTACAAGGTCGCGAGCTCGTCGGCGAGCGTCTCGGCGCGTGCCGGTGCGACGCCGCGCACGACGAGTGCCTCGACGCGCTCGGCGTGGCTCGACCGCGGCGCCGAATACGCGGCGAGCCAGTCGTGCAGCCGCTCTCGCATCTCGGCGGCGGCAGCGCGGGTGAACGTGATGGCGAGGATCTCGTGCGGCGCGACGCCGTCGAGCAGCGCGCGCAGCACGCGCGAGACCAGGAGCCAGGTCTTGCCCGACCCCGCGCAGGCCTCGACCACGCAGCTCCGCGACGGATCGCAGGCGACGGCGTAGAAGGCCTCTCGCGTCGCCGCAGCGCCGTCGACGCGAAACGCAGGCGCAGTCATCCGGTCCGGATGTCGACCGCCGCTGCCGACCAGTGGTCGCGCCGGCAAAGGCCGCGCGCATCGCAGTGCTCGCAACTGGGGCCTTCGCCGAGCGGCGGCAACCCAGCTCCTTCGCGCAGGCGCCGCAGGTCGTTGGCAAGGCCGTCGACGAGCGCCGCCGCGGTCGTCGCCACGTCCTTGTGCTCGTGCAACTTGAGTCCCTTGGTCGCGTCCATCGCAAGGTAGAAGGCGCGCAGCGGCAGCGGGCTCTCCGCGCCGACCAGCGACGCGTAGAAGGCCAGCTGCGTGTCCTCAAACCGGTTGTCGACCTTCTCCTTGAGCTGGCTGGAGCTCCCGGTCTTGTAGTCGATGAGCTCGAGGCCGCGGCCGCCGTCGACGACGTCGATGCGGTCGACGAAGCCGTGCAGCTCGACGCCGCCGAGTGCTGCCGGCGTCGCCCGCAGCTCCACTTCTCCGCGCGACCACGACACGCCCGCCGCCTCGCGCTGGTGCAGCCAGGCGATGTAGCGCGGCACGAGGACTTCGAACGAGGCGCTGAACGGCAGGAAGGCGGCGGCATCGAGGCCGAGCGATTCGAGGCTCGCGGCGCCGACGGCGAGCAGGCGGGCGGTGTCCGCCTCGACATTGGCGTCCGCCTCGCGGCCTAGGTGGAACGCGTGCAGGACGTCGTGCAGCCATTTGCCGTAGTCGCGCTTCTCGACCTCGGAGTCGAGCTCGTCGGCCGCGCGCAAGCCGAGCACGCTCTGCGCGAAGAAGCGGTAGGGGCATGTGCGCAATGCCTCGAAGGTGCTCGCCGACAGTCGTCGCGGCAGCCGATCCGCCTCGACCGACGGCGCGCTCGGCCGGATCGGCATCGGCGCGATCGCCTGCTCGATCCGCGGGTCTTGCCATCGCCGCAACGCCGACCCGCGCTCGCGAAGCGCCAGATCCAGCCAATCGACGAACGCGCTGTTGGCGAGCGGGTCGGCACCGTCGGCCCGACGCCGCAGCAGCGTGACCTCCGGCAGCCGCAGCAGCTGCGCGAAGGCGAGCAGCTCGGCCTCGCGCTGCGCGACCGGATCGGCCATTCCCAAGGCCTGCGCGACGCTCTTCGGCAGGAGCGAATCGCGCGCGTTGATCGCGCCGAGACGGCGATCGTCGGCGCCCGGCAGGACGGCGGCGGCGAAGGGCCGCAGCATCGCGCGGGCCAGCGGCGTGATGACGACGTCGGTCGGCAACGGCATCGATTCGCTGTCGACGGCAACAGGTGGAAGAAAGGTTTCTCGCTCGAGGACGTCGTCGACCCAGCGCGTGAAATCGGCAAGCGTCATCGGCTCGAGATCCGCCGCGAGCTGCGCGCGCCGCGCGGCGTCGAGCGCGGGATCGATGCCCAGGGCCGAGAGCGCTTGCCGACCGGCGGCATCGGCGCGCAGGCCGGCGAGCGAACCGGCGCCATCGAGCGCCGCCGCAAGCGTGTCGAGCCAGTCGACGAGCGCGCGCCGCGGCGCCCGCACGAGCGATTCGAGGACCGCCATCGCTTGTTCGCGCAACGCGCTTGCTGCGCCGACGAGCGGCAGACGCGCCACGCCGGCCGCATCGGCGACCTGCGCCTTGCGCAATGCCGCTTCGAGCGCTTCGAGCGCGGCGGTGCGCGTGACGCCGATCGGCGCCGCCTTCAGCCAATCGAGCCAGGCATCGGCACTGGCGTCACGCCTCGCCGCCGCGAGCAGCGCCATGACCGTCGCGCCGGCCCGCGTGGTCGACAGCCGCCAGCCCGTCTCGTCGCGGACGACGAGCTCGTTTCGTTCGAGCAGGGCGCGGATGCGGCGCACCAGCGCGCGGTCCTGCGCGATCAGCGCGACCGGCGTGTCGCCGCGTCCGACGTGCGTCAGGACCTGCGCTGCGGCCGCGGCGGCCTCGTCTTCGAAGCCGTCGCAGACGTGGAACGCGGGCGCCATCGCGGAAACTTCGCGGAAGGGCGCGCCAGGGTCGACATCGGTGTCGATCTGCAGCGCCGGCACCGTGGCGCGCTCGAGCAGCGACCGCGCGAGCGGATCGATGCCGCCCGCGACCACCATCACCCAGCCGGCGGGCTGCAGCGCGAACAGGCGATCGGTGGTGCTCGTCGACGAGCGCGCGGCCCACTCGAGCGCGAGCGACGCCAGCAGATTCTCCTTGCCGCCAGGACCGCCTTGCGCGTGGACGAGATCGTGCGCGCGTCGCCACCACGCCGCGCGTTCTTCCGGAGACACGGCAGCCGCCACTGCCATGAGCGCATGCGCCGTCGCCACCAAACGCGCAGCGCCTTGCGCGAAGCCGCGTGGATCGCGGCGTGACCACTCGCCAGCCCACGACTGGGCGGCAAGATGCTGGATCGCCAGCAAGGTGTCGTGTGCCATGCCCCAGCCGAGTTCGCCGGCACCGCGCTGGGGCGGCGGTCCGAGCGAGCCGGCGAGCGTCCGCGTCGTCTCGATGCGCGGCATCCAGCCACCGGTGGCGGCGAACGGTCGGCGCGCCGGCGCCAGCAGCTGCACGAAGGGAAGCAGAACGACGACGTCGCGCAAGGGCACGCGCTCGACCTCGGCCCACGATCGAATGCGCTCGGCGATCGCGTCCCACCGTGTGGTGCCGGGGACATCGAGGGTCGTTCGAGCTATCGTCGCCATAGGGAAGAGGCAGGCCTGAGCGCGCCTTCGCAGAGGCGCTTGTGTCACAATGATTGTGCCTTTCGACGTGCGCTTGCAGACGCCGCGTTCGTCTCCATCTCGGCCGAGGGCACGAGGATTCGACATGAGCAGTGAGCTGATCACCCACACGTCCGACGCGTCGTTCAACGCCGATGTCATCGAGGCCGGCACCCCGGTCCTCGTCGATTACTGGGCCGAGTGGTGCGGCCCCTGCAAGATGATCGCGCCGATCCTCGACGAGGTCTCGAAGGACTACGACGGCAAGCTCCGCATTGCCAAGATGAACGTCGACGAGAACCGCGACGTTCCAGCCAAGTACGGCATCCGTGGCATCCCGACGCTGATGCTGTTCAAGGATGGCCAGCTCGCCGCGACCAAGGTCGGCGCGCTGTCGAAGGCGCAGTTGACCGCCTTCATCGACTCTCACCTATAATCCGCGTCCAACGAAGGAACCTGCTCGTCCCCGACGGCAGGCTCCGGCACGAGACGACCCTCCGGGCGCCCGGCCGGCGATCTGTCCAGATCGTCTGACCGGCGAACCGTCCGGCCCCGAAGCGCTCGCCGCTTCACCTCCCGACCGCCGTTTTCTGACGTCCCGAGCTGCGCCTGATGCAGCCTTGCACGCCCGGCCACACGCACCGGGCCTTCTCCCGAGCACTTCAGCGCACTCGGCGCCCTTCCCCATGCACCTCTCCGAACTCAAGCTGATCCACGTCTCCGAGCTCATCAAGATGGGCGAGGCGCTCGAGATCGAGAACGTCGCCCGCATGCGCAAGCAGGAGCTGATGTTCGCCATCATGAAGAAGCGCGCCAAGGGCGGCGAGCAGGTCTTCGGCGACGGCGTGCTCGAGGTGCTGCCCGACGGCTTCGGTTTCCTGCGCTCGCCGGACGCGAGCTACATGGCATCGACCGACGACATCTACCTCTCGCCGAGTCAGGTGCGCCGCTTCAACCTGCACACCGGCGACGCCGTCGAGGGCGAGGTGCGGGTGCCGAAGGACGGCGAGCGCTACTTCGCGCTTGTCAAGGTCGACAAGATCAACGGCCTGACGCCCGAGGAGAGCAAGCACAAGATCATGTTCGAGAACCTGACGCCGCTCTTCCCGAAAGAGCAGTTCAGGCTCGAGCGCGACATCAAGTCCGACGAGAACATCACCAGCCGGATCATCGACCTGATCGCGCCGATCGGCAAAGGTCAGCGCGCGCTCCTCGTTTCGGCGCCGAAGAGCGGCAAGACGGTGATGATGCAAAACCTCGCGCACGCGCTGATCGCCAATTACCCCGAGGTCTACCTGATCGTCCTGCTCGTCGACGAGCGGCCCGAGGAAGTGACCGAGATGCAGCGCACGGTGCGTGGCGAGGTCATCAGCTCGACCTTCGACGAGCCGGCGGCACGCCACGTGCAGGTCGCCGAGATGGTGATCGAGCGCGCCAAGCGGCTGGTCGAGCTGAAGAAAGACGTCGTCATCCTGCTCGACTCGATCACGCGCCTGGCGCGTGCCTACAACAACGTCCTGCCGTCGTCCGGCAAAGTGCTGACCGGCGGCGTCGACGCCAACGCGCTGCAGCGGCCGAAGCGCTTTTTCGGCGCCGCGCGCAACATCGAGGAAGGCGGCTCGCTGACGATCATCGGCACCGCGCTGGTCGAGACCGGCAGCCGGATGGACGAGGTGATCTACGAAGAGTTCAAGGGCACCGGCAACTGCGAGATCCACCTCGACCGCCGCATGTCCGAAAAGCGTGTCTACCCGTCGATCCTGCTCAACAAGTCCGGCACCCGGCGCGAGGAGCTGCTCCTGAAGCCCGAGATCCTGCAGAAGAGCTGGATCCTGAGAAAGCTTCTCTACTCGATGGACGAGATCGAGGCGATGGAGTTCATCCTCGAGAAGATGAAGGCGACCAAGAACAACCTCGACTTCTTCGACATGATGAGAAGGGGCGGCTAGTCCGGGCGACGCCCGCGGCCTATAATTTTGGATTCATCGGAAAGTGCGTCTCTGGAGCTCTCCAGCGAGGCGTGGCTCCCGGAGCACAGCAAAGGTCCACCGTGAAAGAAGGCATCCACCCCGCGTATCGCGAAGTCTGCTTCGTCGATCTCTCCAACGGCTTCAAGTTCGTCACCCGCTCTTGCGCACAGACGCGCGAGACGATCAAGATGGACGACGGCCGCGAGTTGCCGCTCTACAAGCTCGAGACGACGAGCGAGTCGCACCCCTTCTACACCGGCACCCAGAAGAGCGTCGATTCGCTCGGCGGCCGGGTCGAGAAGTTCCGCAACAAGTTCGCCCACCTCGGCAAGAAGTAGCCGCAGGGCGCACAGCAACAAGGGCAGCCTCGGGCTGCCCTTTTTGTCGCCCGCTCGACGACAGCGGAGCTTGTTGCATCATTCGCGGTCGCCGCTTGCACTCCGCTGCTTGAACCCGCCCAACCCTGCCCTCGTCAGCCAGCGCGAGGCCGAGCCGTTGCCGCGCCTGGCGCTGCTCGTGCTGTGCGCCGCCTACGTACTGCCCGGCCTGTTCGGACGCGATCCGTGGAAGAGCGCCGACATCACGTCGTTCGGCTACATCGTCAACATCGCGTCGGGCCGGACCGGCTGGCTCGCGCCCACGGTCGGCGGCCTTCCCGCCGACGGCGCGCTCCTGCCGTACTGGATCGGCGCGGCATTCGTTCGCCTGCTGGCACCGCTGCTCGATCCGATCATCGCCGCGCGCATCCCGTTCGCGCTCCTGCTCGCCGCCGCACTGGCGCTCACCTGGTACGCCGCCTACCATCTGGCGCGCTCCGAGTCGGCGCAGCCGCTGCCGTTCGCGTTCGGCGGCGAGGCCGCGCCGGTCGACTACGCGCGGGCGATCGCGGACGGCGCGGTGCTCGCGCTGATCGCCTCGCTCGGCCTGCTCCAACTCGGCCACGAGACGACGCCGGAGCTGGTCCAGCTCGCGGCGGTCGCGCTCTACCTGTACGGGCTCGCGGCGAGCCCGCCGAAGCCGATGCGAGGCGGCGCGGTTGCGGCGCTCGCGATCGTCGTGCTCGCCGCGAGCGGCGGACCGAGCATCGCGATGCTGCTGGCAGCCGTCGGCGCCGCAACCTCGCTGCGCGGCCCTGCGACGTCGCGCTCGCTGACGCTCGCCTGCCTGGTCATCGGTGCGCTGATCGCCGCCGGCGTCGCGACTGCGCTCGGCGCCTGGGCCAACCGGCTCGGCAGCTACGAGTCCGGTGCGCAAGTGTTCGGGATTGCGCGCCAGATCGGTTGGTTCGCCTGGCCTGCCTGGCTGCTCGCGCTGTGGACGCTCTGGCAATGGCGCCAGCGGCTCTCCAGCTGGCACATCCTCCTGCCGCTCGCGGTCACGGCGGCGCTGCTCGCCGCGTGGCTGGCGATGGCGGGCAGCGACCGGGCCCTGATGCTCGCGCTGCCGGCGTTCGCGGTGCTCGCCGCATTCGCGCTGCCGACGCTGCAGCGCCGCGCCGCCGCGGCGATCGATTGGTTCTCGGTGTTCTTTTTCACGATCGCGGTCGCGACGGGCTGGGTGTTCTACGTCGCGATGCAGACCGGAACGCCTGCCAAGCTCGCCGCCAACGTCGCGAAGCTCTCGCCCGGATACGCGAACCGCTTCTCATGGCCGGAGCTCGTCCTCGCGCTCGCCGGGACGCTGGCGTGGCTCTGGCTCGTCCGCTGGCGGACTGGCCGGAACCGCCACCCGATCTGGAAGAGCCTCGTCCTGCCGGCGGGAGGGGTCAGCGTCTGCTTCCTGCTCGTCATGACGCTGCTCCTGCCGCCGCTCGACAACGCGCGCAGCTACCGGGCGATGATGCAGAGGATCGCGCGTCTGGTGCCCGTGGGGTCGTGCATCGCCGCACCCGGCATGACCCCCGCGCAGGTCGTCGCGCTCGAGTACTTCGGCGGCTGGAAAGTCGACGCGACCGCCGGCGCGGCGAGCTCCGGCTGCGACTTCCTGCTCCTGACGCGCTTGCGCAAGCCGCCTGCGGAGCCCTGGCTGTTCGTCGCCCGCGAGCGTCGCAACCGCGCCGACGACGACATCACCGACATCTACCGCCGCGGCGGCGTCGGCGAGCCGAAGCTCGGTTCGGCCGACGCTCAGGTGGCACCGACGGCGTCTTCGCGCTGACCCGCCGGCGCGACCGCCTGCGCCGGGACCCGCACGCGCACCGCCGGCAAGACGAGTTTGAACGTCGACCCTTTGCCGGGCTCGCTCGCGATCTCCAGCTCGCCGCCGTGGCGGTGCATGACGTGCTTGACGATCGAGAGGCCGAGACCGGTGCCGCCGGATTCGCGCGACCGGCTGCTGTCGACCCGGTAGAAGCGCTCGGCCAGGCGCGGCAGATGGATGCGCGCGATCCCCGGCCCGGTGTCGGCCACTGCGACCTCGCCGCTGCCGTGGTCGGCGATGCGCCAGCCCACCTCGATGCGTCCGCCCTCGGGCGTGTAGCGAACCGCGTTGCTGACGAGATTGCCGATCGCGCTGCGCAGTTCGACCTCGTCGCCGGCGATCTCGGCGCCCGCGCCGCCGGTGACGACGATCGTGTGCCTGCCGGCCGACAGCGCGCGCGCCTCGGCCTCGACGTGCCGCAGCAACGCGTCGGCGGCGACCCAGCGGTCGCCGCCTGGGCGCGGGCTGCCTTCGAGGCGGGCCAGCGTCAGCAGGTCGGCGACGAGGTCGCCCATCCGCACCGCCTGCTGCGACATCAGCGTGAGGACCCGTTTTCGCTCGACTTCGTTCAGCGGCAGGTTGCGCAGCGTCTCCAGGAATCCGGAGAGAACGGTCAACGGCGTGCGGATCTCGTGCGACACGTTGGCGACGAAGTCCCGCCGCATCGCCTCGGCACGCTCGCGTTCGGTGAGGTCCTGCGACAGCACCAGCTTGAGATTGTCGTCGTAGCGACGGATCAACACCTGCAGCGACCCCGGCCCGCGCAAGGGGTGCAAGGTGAGCGGTTCATCGAAGTCGCCGGCCTGCAGGTAGGCGACGAACTCCGGCGAGCGGATCAGGTTCGTGACGCGCTGGCGACGGTCGCGCTGCGGATCGAGGCCGAAGTGATCCGCGGCGCGCGAGTTGCACCACTCGATCTGCTCGGCGCCGTCGAGCAGCAGGACGCCGTTCGGCGACGCTTCCATCGCGGAGACGAACTGGGACAGTCGCGACCGCTCGGCCTCGGCAGTGCGCTCGAGCGCGCGCAAGCTGCGTTCGATGCGATACGCCATCTCGCCCCAGAAGCCGGCATCGCGCGGCGCCGGCGTCTCGTGCGTGCCGCGCAGCCAGCGCATCAGGCGCCAGCCGCGCAGCGCGTCGAAGGCGACCACGCCGGCGAAGCCGAGCAGTCCGCCGACGAGCATGCCGACCAGCATGCTTCGATTGCCGTTGGCAATGTGGCCAAAGGCCGCGCCCGCCGCCATGCACAGCACGGCGACGAGAAAGCGCGGCAGCAAACCTTCCATCGCTGCCGCTCGCCTGCTCAGACGGTCACGGCCTGCGAGCGGGCGAGTCGATAGCCGGCACCGCGAACGGTCTCGATCATGTGCTGGCAATCGACCGCGGACAGCGTTTCGCGCAGCCGCTTGATGTGGACGTCGACCGTCCGCTCCTCGATGAAGACGTGATCGCCCCAGACGCGGTCGAGCAGCTGGTTGCGGCTGTGCACGCGCTCGGGATGCGACATCAGGAAGTGGAGCAGCTTGAACTCGGTGGCGCCGATCTTCACCTCGCGGCCGTTGCCGACGACGCGGTGGCTCGCCGGATTGAGCGACAAGGCGCCGACCTCGACCACGGCATCGAGCGCGTCGGGCGAGCGGCGCCTGAGCAGCGCGCGGATTCGCGCCAGCAGCTCGTTGACCGAGAACGGCTTGGTCAGGTAGTCGTCGGCGCCGGCGTCGAGGCCCGAGACCTTGTCGGCTTCGTCGGCGCGGGCGGTGAGCATGATGACGGGCAGGTCGCGCGTGCGAGGTGCGAGGCGCCACTGGCGTGCCAGCGCATGGCCGCTCTTGCCCGGCAGCATCCAGTCGAGGATCACGAGGTTCGGCAGCACGTCGTCGACCGCCGCTTGCGCCTGCTCGGCGTCGCCCGCGAGCGTCACCTCGAAGCCGGCGTGGCGCAGGTTGATGGCGACCAGCTCGGCGATCGCGGATTCGTCCTCGACGATCAGGATTCGGCTCATCTTTCCTCGGGCCTCCGGCTCAGCGAACGAGGGTCTCGACCATGCCCACCGGATTGTGGCGGACGTCGGTACCCTTGACGATGTAGATGATCTGCTCGGCCAGGTTCTTGGCGTGGTCGCCGACCCGCTCGATCGCCTTGGCGACGAAGATCAGGTCGATGCTCGACGAGATCGTCCGCGCGTCCTCCATCATGAAGGTGATCAGCTTGCGCAGCAGTCCCTCGAACTCCTGGTCGATCAGGTCGTCGCGCTTGAGCACCTCGACCGCGCGATCGACGTCGAGACGGGCGAAGGCGTCGAGCGCCTTGCGCAGCTGCGACACGGCGAGCTCTGACTCGTAGGCGAGGTCGCTGACCGGCAGCCGCAACCGGCTCGAGACACCGGAGTTGACGAGCCGCTGCACCGTGCGAGCGATGCGCGCCGCCTCGTCGCCGACGCGTTCGAGGTTGGCGATCGTCTTCGAGATCGCGATCAGGAGGCGCAGGTCGCGCGCGGTCGGCTGGCGGCGGGCGATGATGGTCGACAAGTCGAGGTCGATCTCGACCTCGGTCTGGTTGACGCGCTCCTCGGTGCGCAGCACCTCCGAGGCGACGTCGCTGCTGAAGTTGACGAGCGCGTGGACCGCGCGCGCAACCTGCGACTCGACCATCCCGCCCATCTCGAGAACGCGCGTCGAGATGCCGCTCAACTCGGCGTCGAACTGGGTCGACAGGTGGCGATCGTTCATGGTGTCTCCTTGGCGCCGATCTAGCCGAAGCGGCCGGTGATGTAGTCCTCGGTGTCCTTCTTCTTCGGCCGCATGAAGACGTCCTTCGTGCGGCCGAACTCGATCAGGTCGCCGAGATACATGTAGGCGGTGAAGTCGGAGCAGCGCGCCGCCTGCTGCATGTTGTGGGTGACGATGACGACGGTGTAGTCGGCCTTGAGCTCGTGGATCAGCTCCTCGATCTTGCCGGTCGAGATCGGATCGAGCGCGGAGCACGGCTCGTCGAGCAGCAGCACCTCGGGCTTGATCGCGATGCCGCGAGCGATGCACAGGCGCTGCTGCTGGCCGCCCGAGAGACCGGAGCCGCTCTGGCCGAGCTTGTCCTTGACCTCGCTCCAGAGCGCCGCCTTCTTGAGCGCCCACTCGACCCGCTCGTCCATCTCGATGCGCGGCAGCGACTCGAACAGCTTCACGCCGAAGGCGATGTTGTCGTAGATCGACATCGGGAACGGCGTCGGCTTCTGGAACACCATGCCGATCTTCGCGCGAATCAGCGAGACGTCCTCCTTCGAGGTCAGCAGGTTGCTGCCGTCCATCACGATCTCGCCCTCGGCGCGCTGCTCCGGATAGAGCTCGTACATCCGGTTGAAGGTGCGCAGCAGGGTCGACTTGCCGCAACCGGAGGGGCCGATAAACGACGTCACCCGCCGCTCCGGGATCTCCAGGCTGATGTTCTTCAGCGCGTGGAAGCCGCCGTAGTAGAAGTTGAGGTTGCGAACCGAGAGCTTCGGCTTCTCGGCGACCAGGGATTCCACTCTCGCGTCCATGCGTCGTTCAGCTCCGGTTGCGGAAGAAGGTGCGGGCGACGATGTTCAGGATCAAGACGCCGAGCGTGATCAGGAAGACCCCCGCCCAGGCAAGCTTCTGCCAGTTCTCGTACGGGCTCATCGCGAACTTGAAGATCGTCACCGGCAGGCTCGCCATGGGCTGGCCCATGTCGCTGGTCCAGAACTGGTTGGAGAGCGCCGTGAAGAGCAGCGGCGCGGTCTCGCCGGCGATCCGCGCGAAGGCGAGCAGGATGCCGGTGATGACGCCGGCGCGCGCCGCGCGCAGCGTCACGGTCACGACGACGCGCCACTTCGGCGTGCCGAGCGCGTAGGCCGCCTCGCGCAGCGCGTTCGGGATCAGCGAGAGCATGTTCTCGGTCGTCCTGATGACCACCGGGATGACGATCAGCGCCAGCGCCAGAACGCCGGCCCAGCCGGAGAAGGTCTTGGTGCGGGCGACGACGACCGCATAGATGAACAGGCCGATGACGATCGAGGGCGCCGACAGCAGGATGTCGTTGATGAAGCGCGTCGCGCTGCCGAGCCAGCCGCGCTGGCCGTATTCGGACAAATAGATGCCGGCCAGGATGCCGATCGGCGTGCCGAGCAAGGTCGCCGTCGTCACCATCACGAGCGAGCCGAAGATCGCGTTGGCAAGGCCGCCGGTGTCCGCCTGCGGGGGCGGCGTCATCTCGGTGAAGAGCGCGAGGTTCATGCCGCCGAGACCGAGCCGAACGGTCTCGATCAGGATCCAGACGAGCCAGAAGATGCCGAACGCCATCGCCAGCAGCGCCAGCGTCAGCGCGATGACGTTGGTGTGCTTGCGCCGGGCGTGCAGGCGCCGGCGTGCCGTGTCGGCGGGGTTGGCGGCGGCGATGGCCGCTGTCGTGGTCATGCCACCTGCCCTTCGCGCTTCTTGAGCTGCTGCAGCAGGATCTTGGAGATCGACAGGACGACGAAGGTGATGAGGAACAGCACGAGGCCGAGATAGATGAGCGACGCCTGGTGCAGGCCCGGCGCCGCCTCGCCGAACTCGTTGGCGAGCGCCGAGGTGATGCTGTTGGCGGCATCGAACAGCGACAGCGAGTTGAGCTGGTTGAAGTTGCCGATGACGAACGTCACCGCCATCGTCTCGCCGATGGCACGGCCGAGGCCGAGCATGACGCCGCCGACGACGCCGGTCTTGGTGTAGGGCAGCACGACCTTCCAGACGACCTCCCAGGTCGTCGACCCGAGCGCATAGGCCGACTCCTTCAGCATCGGCGGCGTCACGTCGAAGACGTCGCGCATGACCGAGGCGATGAACGGGATGATCATGATCGCCAGGATGATCCCCGCCGAGAGCAGGCCGATGCCGACCGGTGGCCCCGAGAACAGCGAGCCCAGGAGCGGCACTCCCTTGAAGACCGACTGCAGCGGCTGCTGGACGAAGCGGGACAGGATCGGGCTGAAGACGAGCAGGCCCCACATGCCGTAGACGATCGACGGCACGGCCGCCAGCAGCTCGATCGCGGTGCCGAGCGGGCGCTTCAGCCAGAGCGGCGAGAGCTCGGTCAGGAACAAGGCGATGCCGAAGCTCACCGGCACCGCGATCAGGAGCGCGATGAACGACGTCATCAGCGTCCCGTAGATCATCACCAGGCCGCCATAGCGGTTCTGGACCGGATCCCACTCGCTGGTCCAGAGGAACGACAAGCCGTAAGCCTGGATCGCCGGCGCCGCCCCGACGACGAGCGACACCAGGATCGCGGCGAGCAGCGCCAGC
>Ga0307409_100000632_pt1 | contig 15500 bp, 13 predicted proteins | sample 322Ometagenome_2_FD_203888 | JGI IMG/M metagenome (GOLD analysis project Ga0307409, IMG submission 203888) | Maize rhizosphere microbial communities from greenhouse at UC Davis, California, United States - 322HYB-O-2 | ecosystem: Host-associated > Plants > Roots > Rhizosphere > Soil | place... | reverse complement strand
AAGCTCGGCCGCCTCGGCTTCATCACCACCGAGGGCTTCGGGGCCCTGCTGGAGATCGCCCGCCAGAGCGTCCCCGACGGCTACGGCAACAGCTACTTCTGGGTCAAGCCGCCCCGGATCGTCCCCGCCGACCTGGTCAGGACCGTCGGCGGGCGCCTCGACCACACCGGCGCCGAGCTTCGCCCGTTTGACTCGGCCCGGGCCCGCGCGGTCGCGCGGTTCCTCCACGACCGGGAGGTGGCCGCCGTCGGGGTCTGCTTCCTGCACGCCTACGCCAACCCGGCCCACGAACGGCGCATGCGCGAGATCCTGGCCGAGGAGCACCCGGAGGCCGCCGTCTCGCTGTCCAGCGAGGTGCTGCGCGAGTACCGCGAGTACGAGCGGGCCATGACCACCCTGGTCGACGCCGCCGTCAAGCCCCGGGTCGGCCGCTATGTGGCCACCATCGCCCGCCGCCTCCAGGAGCTGCCCCGGCCCGGTTCCCCGGACCCCTCCGGACCTCGGCCGGTGCCGTTCTATGTGATGCAGTCCAACGGCGGGGTGCTGTCGGCGGCCGAGGTCGTCCACCAGCCGGTCTCGACCGTGCTGTCCGGGCCGGCCGCCGGGGCCCTTGGGGCGGCCATGGTGACCACGGCGGCCGGGTTCGAGCGGGTGCTGACCCTTGACGGCGGCGGCACCTCGACCGACGTCAGCGTCGTCCTGGGCGGCGAGCCGACAATCACCACCGAGGGCAGCGTCGGCGGCTACCCGTCCAAGATCCCCATGATCGACGTGGTCACCGTCGGCGCGGGCGGCGGGTCGGTGGCCTGGCTGTCCCGCGAGGGCGGCCTCAAGGTCGGCCCGCGCTCGGCCGGGGCCGACCCGGGCCCGATGTGCTACGGCCGGGGCGGCACCGAACCGACAGTGACCGACGCCAACCTGGTCCTGGGGCGGATCCCGCCCCACCTCCTCGGCGGCGAGGTCCCCCTCGACCCGGCCGCCGCCTCGGCCGGGCTGGAGGCGCTCGGGTCCAAGCTCGGCATGGACCTGGCGTCGGTGGCCGCCGGGGTACTGGAGATCTCGGCCTGGAACCAGGCCAACGCCCTGCGTCAGGTCACCGTCCAGCGCGGCCTTGACGTCCGCGACTTCGTCCTGGCCACCTTCGGCGGGTCGGGGTCGCTGGCCGTCTGCCGGCTCCTCGAGCTGCTCGGCCTGCCCGCCGCCGTCGTCCCCCGCGACCCCGGCAACCTGTCGGCCTTCGGGCTGCTGACCGTCGACGTCAAGAACGACGAGGTCCAGACCGCGGTCGCCCGCCACGCCGACCTCGACCCGGCCACCGTCGCCGCCACCCTGGCCGCCCTCCAGGAACGGGCCGCCCGCTCCCTCGACGCCGAGGGCTTCCCCCGCCCCGCCCACCGCTACCTGCGCTCGGCCGACCTGCGCTACTTCGGCCAGGCCTTCGAGGTCCGGGTCCCGGTTCCCGACGGCCCGGTCGACACCGCCATCACCGAGGCCACCGTCGCCGCCTTCCACGACGCCCACCAGCGCCTCTACGGCTACGCGTTCCGCGACGACCCCACCCAGCAGGTCGAGTGGGTCAACCTCCGCATCACCGGCGTCGGCCCCATCCACCGCCCCACCCTCCGCCCCCTGCCGCCCGGCGCCACGGCTGGGCCCGTGGGCTCCCGGCCCGCCTGCTTCGACCCATCGAGTGGCTATGTCGACACGGCGATCTATCGACGGGAGGACCTGGGGCCCGGGGACCGGGTCGAGGGGCCGGCGGTGGTGGAGGAGTACGGGGCCACCGTCCCGCTCCACCCGGGGTTCGGGGCCGAGGTCGACCGGTTCGGCAACCTGGTCGTGACCCCGGAGGGGTCCGGGGAACCCCGAAGGGTGCCCCGGTGAATCGGGGCGCCTCATGAACGGGCCCGACCCGGTCACGCTCGAGATCGTCGAGGGGACGCTGGCCTCGATCGAGCGGGAGGTGGAGACGGCGATCGGGCGGACGGCCAGGTCGCCGATGATCCGGGACGCGCACGACTTCCGGGCCGGGATCCACGACGCCCGGCTGCGCAAGCTCACCGGGCGGTCGTACTCGGCCCTGGTGCAGCCGGTGGTCCGCGACTTCCCGCTGGAGACGATGCGGCCGGGGGACGTGTTCTTCCACAACGACGTCTACCTGTCCGAGGGCGGCATCGGCCACCTGCCCGACCTGTGCGTGACCGTCCCGGTGTTCTCCGCCGGCCGGGTGGTGGCGTTCGTGCAGGCGTTCGGGCACCACGACGACATCGGCGGGGCCGTGCCCGGGTCGATGCCGTCCCACGCCACCAGCGTGTTCGAGGAGGGGCTGATGGTCCCCCCGATCCGGCTGTGGGACGCCGGCGCCCCCAACCGGGCCGCCCTCACCATCATGACCCGCAACTCGCGCATGCCCGACTCGCTGGCCGCCGACCTGGACGCCGAGTGCTCGGCCTGCCTGATGGGCGCCCGCCGCCTGGCCGAGCTGTTCGAGCGCTACGGCGCGGCCACCGTCGAGGCCTGCTTCGACGCCATCGTCGACACCACCACCGAGGCGTTCCGCCGCGAGCTCCTGGCCCGCATCCCCGACGGCACCTGGGCCTGGGAGGACTACGCCGAGCACGACGGCGTCGACCCGCCACGCCTCCACGCCCAGCGCATCACCCTGACCAAGACGTCCGCCGACGGCGGCCGCCTGGTGCTCGACTTCACCGGGACCTCGCCCCAGGCCCGGGGACCGATCAACCACTGCGGCGACTACGCCGACGGCAACTTCCTCAAGAAGTGGCTGGCCCCGATCCTGCGCAACCTGGCCGAGTCCCCGGAGCGGGCGGCCGAGCTGGACGTCAACGAGGGCGTGGTGCCCCTGCTGGAGCTGCGCTTCCCGCCCAAGGGGACGCTGCTCACCCCGGTGTTCCCGGCCCCGACCAACGCCCGCACCTTCGTCATCCTGCGCCTGCTCGGGGTCCTGGCCGGGGTGCTGGCCAAGGCGACCGGGGGCGCCATGCCGGCCGACCAGGAGACGATCCGCTACACCGGCGTCTACGGCGACGACGCCGACGGACGGCCCTACCTGATGCGCGAGGTGCTGGGCGGCGGGTCGGGCGGCCGCCCGTATGCCGACGGCGAGGACACCGTCCATGTCGTCCCCGACTCGCGCAACATCCCGGTCGAGTTCGCCGAGTCGCGCTGGCCGTTCCTGGTCGAGCGGCTCGGCCTGGCCGTCGACTCGGGCGGCCCGGGCCGCCACCGCGGGGGGCTCGGCTACGAGAAGCACATCCGCATGCTCCGCGACGCCCACTTCATGTCGATCGCCGACCGCTCGCGGCTGGCCTGCTGGGGGGTGGCCGGCGGCCGCGCCGGGCGGCCGTTCGAGGTGGTGATCGACCCCGGCGGCCCGGCCGAACGGGCCGTCGACGCCCTGGCCGACGCCGAGCCGGTCCGGGCCGGCGAGGTCATCCGCATCCGCACCACCGGCGGCGGCGGCTGGGGCGACCCCCTTGACCGCCCCTACGACGAGGTCGTGCGCGACCTCCGCTGGAGCAAGGTCAGCCTGGCCGGCGCCCGCGACAACTACGGCGTGGTCGTCGCCGGCAACGCCGACGAGCCCGAGCTGGACGAGGCGGCCTCGGATGCCCTCAGGGCGGCCCGGCGGGCGGCCCGGACCGGCCGGGAACCGTTCTTCGACCGCGGCCCCGGGTATGCGATGCTCGCCGGGCAGCCAAGCGCTGATATCGATCAAGTTTGACAGGGTAGGGTGACCGCCATGGAGCGCAACGTCTACCTGACCGCGATCGAGCCGGGCAGTGGCAAGTCCGCGGTCGCCCTCGGGGTCATGGAGGCGCTGGCCTCGCTGGGCCGGGTCGGCTACTTCCGGCCGATCGTGGCCGGCGGTGAGCAGCCCGACAACGACATCGAGCTGATCCGGCGCTGGTACCGCCTCCCGCAGACCTACCAGGAGTCGTTCGGGGCGGTGGTCGACGACCTGTCCGCGATGAGCGACCGTGGCCGCTACGAGGAGCTGCTCAAGGGGATCCTCGACGCCTACAAGCGGCTGGACGACACCACCGACCTGATGCTGGTCGAGGGGAGCGACTTCAGCGAGGCGTCGCGGGCGCTGGAGTTCGACTTCAACGCCGACATGGCCAACCACCTCGGCTGCCCGGTGCTGCTGGTGGTGCGGGGCAGCGACCGGTCGGTGGAGCGGGTCCTTGAGGTCATGCACCTGGCCCACGGGTCGCTCACCGGGCGCGGCTGCACCATCCTGGCCACCATCTGCAACCGGGTCAGTCCCGAGCTGGTCGACGAGCTGCGCGAGCGCGTCCACGAGGTGGTTGGCGAGGAGCCGGCCTACGTGCTGCCCGAGGTGCCGGAGCTGGCCGCGCCCACCGTCGCCGAGGTCGCCAACGCCCTTGCCGCCGAGTTCCTGCGGCCGGTCCGTGGGGCCGAGGAGCCGAGCACCCGGCGCGAGGTCGGCCACGTGATCGTCGGGGCCATGAGCCTGCCCCACTTCCTCGAGCACATCAGCGACGGCGACATGATCATCACCCCCGGCGACCGGGCCGACCTGATCGTTGGCAGCCTGGCCTCCCGGTTCTCCGGCACCTACCCGAACATCGCCGGGCTGGTCCTGACCGGCGGGCTGGTCCCCGAACCGTCGGTGCTGCGGCTGATCGACGGGCTCGGCGGCTCGGAGGTGCCGGTGCTGGCCACCGGGGCCGACACCTACCGGACGGCGGCCACCGTCTCCGGGGTACGGGGGGTGCTCACCCCCGAGAGCGAGCGCAAGATCGCCGCCGCCCTCGGGGTGTTCAGCGCCCACGTCGACCGCCAGGGGCTGCTGAGCCGCCTGGCGGTCACCCGGACCGAGCGGGTCACGCCGCTGATGTTCGAGCAGCGGCTGGTCGAGCGGGCCAAGGCCGACCGCCGCCACATCGTCCTCCCCGAGGGCAGCGACGACCGGGTCCTGCAGGCGGCCGAGCAGGTGCTGCTGCGCGGCATCGCCGACCTCACCGTGCTCGGCGACCCCGACGCGATCAAGCACCGGGGCGCCGCCCTCGGCCTGGAGCTGGACGGCCTCCAGGTGGTCGACCCGCTGCGCTCGGAGTGGCGCCAGGACTTCGCCGACACCTACTACGAGCTGCGCCGCCACAAGGGCGTGGCCCGGCCGGTGGCCGAGGACCTGATGGCCGACGCCTCCTATTTCGGCACCATGATGGTCTACAGGGACCTGGCCCACGGGATGGTGTCGGGGGCGGCCCACACCACCGCCCACACCATCCGGCCGGCCTTCGAGTTCATCCGCACCGTGCCCGGCACCTCGATCGTGTCCAGCGTGTTCCTGATGCTGCTGACCGACCGGGTGCTGATCTACGGCGACTGCGCCGTGGTCCCCAACCCCAACGCCGAGCAGCTGGCCGACATCGCCGTCGCCTCGGCGGGCACGGCCGCCCAGTTCGGCATCGAGCCGCGGGTCGCCCTGCTCTCCTACTCGACCGGCGAGTCGGGCGCGGGCAGCGACGTCGAGAAGGTCCGCCAGGCCACCGCGATCGCCAGGGAGCGCCGGCCCGACCTCCTGATCGAGGGGCCGATCCAGTACGACGCCGCCATCGACCCCGCGGTCGCCCGGGCCAAGCTGCCCGACAGCCAGGTCGCCGGCCGGGCCACCGTGTTCGTGTTCCCCGACCTCAACACCGGCAACAACACCTACAAGGCGGTGCAGCGGTCGGCCAACGCGGTCGCCGTCGGGCCGATCCTCCAGGGCCTGCGCAAGCCGGTCAACGACCTGTCCCGGGGCGCCCTGGTCGCCGACATCGTCAACACCGTGGCCATCACCGCCATCCAGGCCCAGGCGGGTCACCGATGAGTCGGGTGCTGGTGGTCAACACCGGGTCGTCGTCCATCAAGTACCAGCTGTTCGAGATGGACCCCCAGAAGGTGCTGGCCTCGGGGCTGGTCGAGCGGATCGGGGAGGCCGGGTCGAAGCTGACCCACCGGCCCGGCGACGCCGACCCGCTGGTGGTCGAGGAACGGATGGCCGACCACTCCGACGGCTTCGACCGGCTCTTCAAGGCGTTCGAGGCCACCGGCGGGCCGATCACCGACCTGGCCGGCATCGGCCACCGGGTGGTCCACGGCGGCGACCGGCTCACCGCCCCGACCCTGGTCGACGACGCCGCCATCCAGGCCATCGCCGACCAGGCCCCCCTGGCCCCGCTGCACAACCCGCCCAACCTGCTCGGCATCAGGATCGCCATGGCCAGCTTCCCCGAGACCCCGCAGGTGGCCGTGTTCGACACCGCCTTCCACCAGACGATGCCACCCCGCGCCTACCGCTACGCCCTGCCCGCCGACCTTGCCGGCGAGCTGCGCATCCGCCGCTACGGCTTCCACGGCACCTCCCATGCCTACGTCAGCCGCAAGGCGGCCGAGCACCTGGGCCGCCCGGCCGGCGAGCTCAACCTGGTCACCCTGCACCTGGGCAACGGGGCCAGCGCGGCCGCGGTCGCCGGCGGCCGCTGCATCGACACCTCGATGGGCCTGACCCCGCTGGAGGGCCTGGTCATGGGCACCCGCAGCGGCGACCTGGACCCGGCGGTCGTGTTCTACCTGCACCGCGAGGCCGGGCTGTCGGTCGACGACATCGACGACCTGCTCAACAAGCGCAGCGGCATGCTCGGCCTGGCCGGGGCCAACGACATGCGCGAGGTCGCCCGCCTGGTGGCCGACGGCGACGAGGCGGCCACCGAGGCCCTGGACGTCTACTGCTACCGCATCCGCAAGTACGTCGGGGCCTACACCGCCGCCCTCGGCCGGCTGGACGCGCTCGTGTTCACCGCCGGGATCGGGGAGAACAACGACGCCGTCCGCGCCGGCGTCTGCGAGGGCCTGGAGGGCCTCGGCGTCGCCCTCAACGCCAAGCGCAACAAGGGCCGCTCCAAGGGCCCCCGGACAATCTCGGCCGACGACAGCCCGGTGGCCGTGCTGGTCGTGCCCACCAACGAGGAGCTGGAGATCGCCGAGCAGACCCTGGCCGTCGTCGGCGGGTAGCTCACCGGGCCGGCGGGCGCAGCCAGACCGACGCCCGGGTCGGCTGCATCGTCTGGTCGGCCACCCCCACCAGCTCGGCGGTCAGGGCGTCCAGGTCGACCTGCTCGCGCAGCCGGGCGCTGAACCCCTGGATGGTCCGGGCGGCGTCGTAGCGGCGCCGGTTGAAGCGGCGGTCGACCGCCCCCTGGACCCGCCGGCGGGCCGGCTGGAACACCGCCGCCACGGCCAGGGTGGCCCCGGCCACGACCAGGCTGGAGCCGCGGCCGAGCAGCTGGCCGAGGCCGAGGACGGCCACGGCGTAGCCGCCGCCCAGGAGCAGGGTGAGCAGCCCGTAGGCAAGGGTCCGGCTGATGATCCGGTCCAGGTCGTACAGTCGGTAGCGCAGGATCGCCGCCCCGGTGGCCAGGGGCATCAGCCCAAGCACGACCGCCGACACCCAGCCGAGCAGGACCTCGTCCCCGCTGTCGCCCACCAGCCCCAGCGCCAGGGCCAGCGCCGTCACCACCACCACGGTCGCGGCCAGGGCAGCGGCCAGGGCCAGCCAGCGCAGCTGCTGGCGCTCGACCTCGCGGGCCCGGCGGAAGCGCAGCAGCAGCGACCCGGCCGCCACCGGAGGCCCGAGCGCGGTGAGGATCCAGGCCACCCCGCCGACGGGCCGCAGCAGGCCAGCCAGCGTGGCCACGAACAGCGGGTTGGGAACCGCCTGGTAGGGCGGGTCCAGCGGCAGGAGCATCGCCGACACCAGCGCCACCACCGCCGCGCCGCCCGCGAACCAGGCCCACCAGCGCCACCGGGGCGACGGCAGCGACCCGGTCGGGGTGAGCAGCAGGACAAACTGCAGGCAGGTGAGCGCGCCCAGGATGCTCACCCCGTGGTAGAGGGCCGCCCAATCGGCCGCCGGGAGCGACCCTGGCCTGGCCATCAGCCCGTAGTTGGCGTAGCCGGTGGCCACGCCGGACAGGGCCACCGGCATCCCGAGCCCGAGCAGCAGCCAGCCCACCGGGTGGCGGGGGCGGCGGCTGGCCAGCAGCGCCCCGACGGTGGTGGCGCTCAGGGTGGCCAGCACGAAGGCGGGGATGTCGGAGGTGACGAGGGCGAGGTCGGGCCGGCCAGCCTGGATCAGCAGCCGGTCGAACCAGCCCACCAAGGCAAAGGCGACCAGGGTGAGCGCCCAGAGCGCCCAGGCCAGCGCAGCCATCCATCCTCCCGGGGACGTCGGTCTCGGCGCATTGTCGCCCGGCTGCGTCCCGGGATCGTTACGGAGGTCGTTGTTCCATGCCTGTTCCGGCGCCGGCGCTCCCGGTGAGCCGTAGACTTCGGCCATGACCAGACGACGCGTAGGGATCGTGGGGGGCGGCATCGTCGGGGTCGCCCTGGCCCACCACATCGCCGGCCGAGACCGGGACGTGGCCGTGACCGTGCTCGAGAAGGAGCCGGACCTGGCCATGCACCAGACCGGCCGCAACAGCGGGGTCGTGCACGCCGGCCTCTACTACACCCCGGGGTCGCTCAAGGCCCGGCTGTGCCGCCGGGGGGTCGAGCTGCTGGGCGAGCTCTGCGCCCGCCACGGCCTGGCCTACGACGAGTGCGGCAAGGTGGTCGTCGCCCTCGACGAGGGCGAGCTGGGCCGGCTGGAGGCCATCCACGAGCGGGCGGTGGCCAACGGCGTCCCCGGGGTCCGGATGGTCGGCCGCGACGAGCTGCGCGAGCTGGAGCCGAACGTCCAGGGGGTCGCCGCCCTGCACTCGCCCCACACCGCGGTGGTCGACTTCGCCGCCGTGACCAGGCGCCTGGCCGCCGACGCGGCCGCCATGGGGGCCGAGATCCGCACCGGCGTCGAGGTCCGGCGCGTCACCCAGGACGCCGCCGGGGTGGCCGTCGAGGCCGGCGGCGAGCGGCTGGCCTTCGACGAGCTGGTCATCTGCGGCGGGCTCCACACCGACCGCCTGGCCCGCCTGGCCGGCCACACCGACGACCCCCGGGTGGTGCCGTTCCGGGGCGAGTACTACGAGCTCGCCCCCGGCCGCCGCGACCTGGTCAACGGCCTCGTCTACCCGGTGCCCGACCCGCGCTACCCGTTCCTCGGGGTCCACCTGACCAAGCGGGTCGACGGCGGGGTCCTGGTCGGCCCCAACGCCGTCCTCGCCCTGGCCAGGGAGGGCTACCGCTGGCGCGACCTGCGCCCCGGCGACCTGGCCGAGACCCTGGCCTGGCCCGGCTTCCGGCGCATGGCCGCCCGTCACTGGCGCACCGGGGTCCGCGAGGTCATCGGCTCGCTCAGCCGCCGCGCCTTCTGTGACGCCGCCCGCCGCTACGTCCCCGACCTGCGCCCCGACGACCTCCACCGCACCCGCAGCGGCGTCAGGGCCCAGGCCGTGGCCCGCGACGGCACCCTGGTCGACGACTTCCGCATCAGCCGCCAGGGCCGGGTCGCGGCCATCCGCAACGCCCCCTCCCCAGCCGCGACCTCCTCAATGGCCATCGCCGAGCACCTCGCCGCCTGGTTGTTCGAGGACGACCGCTACCCGGGCGGGCGGCCCGCCCAGGGGTCGTAGTCGACCTCGAGCGCCTCCTGCGGGGGGCGGCGGTCCTCGGGCACGTTCCGGAGGTTCAGGCGAATCCGGTACCAGGTGGTGCTGCGGCCCCGCATCGAGTCGACCAGCACGTCGGTCGGGCCGAGCAGGGGCCAGACGTCGCCGTGGCGGGCCTTCCAGCGTTCCAGGCCCTCGCGGGCCTCGGCCTCGGTGGCCGCCCGGGCGACCTCGATCAGGGGCATGGTGGTCCGGCGGCGACCGGTCGGCCCGGCCGTCTTGCCCGGGGCCGGCGGGGGGACGAACCCCTCGCGGACGGTCGGGCCCGGCATCCGCCGCTTGGAGGGCTGGGCCCGGGCCGGCTCGCCCTCGGCCTTGACGAAGTGGGGCGGCCAGGGTGCGTCGGCGAACCCGGCCTCCTCGTGCTGGTCGGCCAGCTCCAGCAGCGCCGCCAGGGACCCGGGCTGGCCGTCGATCCCGTCGGAGGCGTCGCCGGCCTCCCGGACGATCTCGGGCACGGTGTCGATGGTGAACGCCTCCGGCCGGCAGTCCGGCACCTGGTCCCAGGACAGCGGCATCGACACCCGCGCGTCGGGGGTCGGGCGGACCGAGTAGGCCGAGGCCACCGTCCGGTCCTTGGCGTTCTGGTTGTAGTCGAGGAACACCCCGTGGCGCTCCTCCTTCCACCAGCGGCTGGAGGCGATCTCGGGGGCGCGCCGCTCGACCTCGCGGGCCAGGGCGACCGCGGCCCGCCGGACCTCGGGGAAGGTCCATTGACGCTGGATCCGGCAGTAGACGTGGAAGCCTCGCGACCCGGACGTCTTGGGCCACCCGACCAGGCCGAAGTCCTCCAGGGTCTCGCGGGTCACAAGGGCCACCTGGAGCACGTCGGGCCATGGCACCCCGGGCATCGGGTCGAGGTCGACCCGCAACTCGTCGGGATGGTCCAGGTCCTCGGCCCGCACCGGATGGGGGTTGAGGTCGATGCAGCCCAGGTTGACCACCCAGGCCAGCTGGGCCGCGTCCCGGACGACGATCTCGTGGGCGCTGCGGCCCGAGGGGAACTTGAGCTCGACCGTCTCCACCCACTCGGGCCGCTTCTCGGGCGCCCGCTTCTGGAAGAAGAACTCGCCCTCGGCCCCGTTCACGAACCGCTTGAGGGCCATCGGCCGCTCGGCCACCCCCCGCAGCGCCCCCTCGGCCACGGCCAGGTAGTAGTTCACCAGGTCGAGCTTGGTCTGCCCGGTCCGGGGGAAATACACCTTGTCCGGGTTGCTGAGGGTCACCTCACGACCAGCGACGTCCAGGACCAGCTTCCGGGTGGCCATGCCCCAAGGGTACGACACCCGGGGGGCCGGCGGCCCTCAGCCCTCCTGCTCCACCCCGACCGAGGTGTGGGCGTGGACGATCCTCCAGTTCCCGTCCTGGCGGTGGAGCACGGAACGTCAGCCGGGTCTCGAACCGCCCGCCGCCGGCCAGCTCGATGGTCGGCCGGTCGACGACCCAGCCGACGTCACCGCACTCGAAGGCCAGCAGCTCCCCGGGGTCACCCGGTTGCCCCCGCCTTCCGTCGTGTCAGGGCTCAAGGACCTCGACCCGGAAGCCCCCCTCGTCCGCGGTGACCAGCACCCCGGCGCCCTTGCCGAGCGGGGCGACCAGCTGCCCGGTGAGCCCGAGCACGGCCGCCTCGTTGGTCGGGCTGTGACCCACAGCAAGGGCCCGGTCGCCGTCCCCGAGCCGCTCCAGCACCCGGCCCAGCGCCGCCCCCAGCCCGGCTGCCTCCTCGTCGACGAACCCGGGGTCGACCGACCGCATCGCCGCCAGGTCGCCGCCGTCGGCCTCCTTGGCGATCGCCCGCCAGCGGTCCTCCCCCTCCGACCGCAGCCCGGCCTCGACCACGACCCCGTCCGGCACCGCCTGGCCGAGCGCCGCCAGCAGGCACCCGACCGTCTGGGTGGCCCGCTGGGCCCCGGTCGAGACCGCCACCCGGTACCCCCCGGCCAGCCCGGCCCCGAGCCGCAGCGCGGCCGCGACCCCCTCGGCGGTCAGCACGTCCCCGTCGTTGTCGGTGTGCCGCCGCAACTCCACGAACCGTGCCATCGGTCCTCCCTACAGCTCGATCAGCCCGGCATTGGTCGGGACGAACCCGCAGGCGTCGAAGTAGAACCCCCGCAGATGGTCCTCGAAGTCGACATGCAGCCACTCACACCCGGCCGCCCTGGCCCCCTCGACAGCCAGCTCGACCAGCCGGGTCCCGACCCCGTCGCGCTGCGCCCGGGTCGCCACCATCGTGTCCAGCACGAACGCGTGCACGACCCCGTCCCAGGCGACGTTCACGAACCCGACCAGCTCCTCCCCGTCCCTGGCGCACACCCACCCAAGGCTGTGCCCGTCGACCTGGCCTCGCCAGTCCCATTCCTGGTCGCTCAGCACCGGATGGCCAAAGCACTCGGCATGCAGCCGGTTGGTCTCGGCGCTGGTGAACGCCCCGCGCCATTCGTAGGAGATCGCCATCCCGGCATCATATGGCGGCACGCGCGGCGTGAAAGATTCCCAGTGGCAGATCGGTCATGTGGCGGATTCTATGAAGCGCGAAGGCCGTCGTCTGGGATGCGGGAGGTGGAACCGGCGTGGGCGACCTGTTCTCGGTGGAGGGGAAGACGGTGGTGGTCACCGGGGGAAGCCGGGGAATCGGGTTGATGATCGCCAGGGGGTTCGTGGAGGGCGGGGCGCGGGTGGTCATCAGCTCGCGCAAGGCGGAGGTGTGCGAACGGGTCGCCGCCGGACTGTCGGAGGTGGGTGAGTGTGTGGCGGTGCCGGCCGACCTTTCGGGGGAGGCGGCGTGTCAGCGGTTGGCCGGGGAGGTGGGGGAGCGGGAAGGGCGGGTGCATGTGCTGGTCAACAACGCCGGGGCGACCTGGGGGGCGGCGCTGGAGGCGTACCCGGGGGCGGCGTGGGACAAGGTACTGGACCTGAACCTCAAGGCGCCGTTCTTTCTGACCAGGGCGATGCTGCCGCTGCTGGAGGCAGCGGTGGGACCGGGCGACCCGGCCCGGGTGGTGAACGTGGGGTCGATCGACGGGCTGCGGGTCCCGGCGATGCCGACGTACGCCTACTCGGCCAGCAAGGCGGGGCTGCACATCTGACCCGGGTGCTGGCTCGGGAGCTGGGGCCGCGGGGGGTCACGGTGAACGCGATCGCCCCGGGACCGTTCGATTCCAAGATGATGGCCGAGACGCTGCGGGTGCTGGGTGACGAGATCGCGGCGGCAGCGCCGCTGGGACGGATTGGGCGGCCCGACGACATGGCCGGGGCCGCGCTGTACCTGGCCAGCCGGGCCGGGGCGTACGTGACCGGGGCGGTCATCCCGGTCGACGGCGGTCTCACCACCCTGTAGGCCGCTCAGCCGGCCGCGGGGCCGAGGGCGCGGACCGTCTCGCGGAGGTCGCCGCCGACCGGGAGCAGGGCCAGGATCGGGGTGTGGACGCCGGCCTCGGCGTACTCGCGGACCTGTTCGCGGCAGGCCTCAGGGGGGCCGTGGACGAGCAGGTCGTCGACCACGTCGTCACCGATGGCGGCCAGCGCGGCCCGGCGGTCGCCGGCCGCCCACGCCGCCCACATCGGGGCCAGGCGGTCGCCCCGGCCCAGCCACTCGTGGAAGGCCCGGTAGACGGGCACGTTCAGGTAGGCGGTGAGGGCGCGGCGGCCGATGGCGCGGGCCTGGTCGGGGTCGGCGGTGGGGGCGACGAAGATACGGGCGGCGATCTCCCGGCCCGGGCCGGCCGCATGGACGTACGGGGTGACGGTGCCGACGTCGCCGGGGCCGAGCCAGTTGAGGATGGCGCCGTCGCTCTCCCGGCCGGCCAGCCCCAGCATCCCCGGGCGCAGGGCCGCGACCAGCAGCTTCGGCGGTGGGTCGGGGACGAGGCCGAGGCGGAAGCCGTCGACGGCGAAGGTCTCGTAGCGCTCGGTCACCTTGGCCCCGGCCAGGGCGGCCCGCAGGAACCGGGCTGTGTCCCGGACCCGCTGCAGCGGCCGGTCGAACTGGATGCCGTTCCAGCGCTCGACGATCACGTCGGAGGAGGCCCCGATCCCGATGGCCACCCGGCCCGGGGCGGCCGCGGCCAGGCTGGCCGCGCACTGGGCCAGGGTGGCCGGCCCGCGGGTGAAGACAGGCGCGATCGCCGTCCCGAGCCGCAGCGCCGGCGCCCACACGCTGGCCAGGACCAGCGGGGTGAAGGCGTCGGCGCCGTCCACCTCCGAGGACCAGACGTCGGTGTAGCCGAGGTCGGGCAGCTCGGCGAACAGCTCGCGCTGGCCGGCCAGGGGGATGCCGTCGAACGGCACGGTGATGCCGTAGCGTTGCATGCCATGAACCTACATGGAGCGGTCGCGGTCGTCACCGGCGGGGCGCGGGGGATCGGCCGGGCCCTGGCCGAGCGGTTCGCGGCCGAGGGGGCGGCCGGCGTGGTCGTGGCCGACCTCGACCGGGCCGGGGCCGAGCGGGTGGCCGCCGGCCTCGGCTGCCCGTCGCTGGGCGCCGGGCTGGACGTGACCGACCCGGGTACCGTGGCCCGGCTGGTGGACCGGGTCGAGGACGAGCTCGGCCCGGTCGACCTGTGGTGCTCCAACGCCGGGGTGGCCGTCGGCGACGGGCTGGGCGACGACGGCGACTGGGAGCGGTCGTTCGCCGTGCACGTGCTCGCCCACGTCCACCTGGCCAGGGTGCTGGCGCCGCGGATGGCGGCAAGGGGCCGCGGCCACCTGCTGCTCACCGCGTCGGCGGCCGGGCTGCTGACCAGCATGGACAGCGCCCCCTACGCGGTGACCAAGCACGGCACGGTCGCCCTGGCCGAGTGGCTGGCCATCCGCTGGGGTGACGAGGGCGTCGGGGTGTCGTGCCTGTGCCCGCAGGGGGTGCGCACGGCCATGACCGAGGGGATGGGCGCCGGGTCCTCGGTGCTGGCCGCCGGGGCGCTGCTGGAGCCCGGGGAGGTGGCCGGGGCGGTGGTGCGGGGGCTGGCCGAGGGACGCTTCCTGATCCTGCCCCATCCCGAGGTGGCCACCTTCGAGCGCCGCCGGACCGCCGACCGGGACCGCTGGCTGGCCGGCATGCGCCGGGCCCGGGCCCGGCTCGGCACCTGAGCACCTGAGCGGCTGAACCGCCGCCGCCCCGGCGAACGGAGGGTGAGGTGGAGCGCCCGGCCGTGGTGCTGGCCGGGCGCTCCTTGTCAGGTGGACGGCGCTACACGTCCAGGCTGGCGTCGCTCGGGGTGCTGGAACGGTCCCGCCCCGACTTGTTGGGGCAGCCGCGCCCGTTGTGCCCGGGTGACTGCTGGACCTGCTCGACGGCGGGCGAGCCGCCGCTCGAGTCAGGTGAGCTGCCGGAGCTGCTGAACGCGCTGGTGGCGAACAGCACCACCGCCAGCCCGGCGAGCACGGTGGCGACAAGGATGGCGCGCCAAGGCCGCCATCCTGTCCGCGCCGTCGTGACCGGCTCTTCTGGCAAGCGAGCCTCCTTCTCTCGACGGCCCTGACCGCCCCCACCGTACGGGCAGCCAGGTAAGCGTCGCCTAAGGGATCAGCTGTCGCCTGGGTCCCTGACCCCGACCTCGTCCAGGTGCAGGAGCAGGTCGGCCGGGTCCTCGTAGACCCGGTAGGCCCCGGCCCGCTCCAGCTCCTCGCGGCCGTAGCCGCCCGACAGCAGGCCGATCCCGAGGGCCCGGGCGCGGCGGGCGGCCAGCAGGTCCCAGACCGAGTCGCCGACCACGACCGTGTCGGTGACGTCGGCCCCAAGGCGCTCGGCCGCGGCCAGGAACAGGTCGGGGTCGGGCTTGGCGTGGGCGACCTGGTCGCGGGTCACCACCGGCACGTCGTCCGGGACCCCGAGCAGCTCAAGGGTCGGCCGGGCGGCCTCGATCA
>Ga0307409_100000631_pt1 | contig 15501 bp, 15 predicted proteins | sample 322Ometagenome_2_FD_203888 | JGI IMG/M metagenome (GOLD analysis project Ga0307409, IMG submission 203888) | Maize rhizosphere microbial communities from greenhouse at UC Davis, California, United States - 322HYB-O-2 | ecosystem: Host-associated > Plants > Roots > Rhizosphere > Soil | place... | reverse complement strand
GACCCGCCCCGGCCCCGGCAGTAGCCGCTGTCGCGGGCCAGCAGCTCGGCCATCATGCGGCCGAGGTCGGCGCCCTTGGCGATGCAGTGGCCGTGGCCGCGGTGGGTCGAGGTGATGACGTCGTCGTCGCGCAGGGCCAGGCAGGCCCCGGTGGCCGACGCCTCCTGGCCGATCGACAGGTGCATGGTCCCGTACAGGAGACCGCGGGCGAACATCTCGTCCACCGCCTCCTCGAAGCGGCGGATGGTCCACATGGTGGCCAGCACGCGCCTGGCGTCGTCGGCCGATCCGGCGAGCGAGCCCACCGCCGGTCAGCCCCTCGTGCCGGTGCCGAGCAGCGAGTCCTGGAGCCGGCGCAGCTGGAGGATGGTCGAGCTCTCGTCCAGCTCCACGTCGTCGTGGGTCAGGGGCTGGTCGATCGCGACGTCGCGGACCACGGTCGCCCTGGCCGCCAGGCCGAGGGGGAGCAGGCCGCCGGAGGCGACCGCCTCGGCCGAGTCGGCGACCCCGTACACGGTCGCGCCGCCGATGCCGTCGATCCGGTCCCCGGGCTTCAGGTCGCGCTTGGCGGTGGCGACCACCTCGGCGTTCCAGGCCACCGGCTCCAGGGTCGAGACCCGCTCCAGCACGGCCCGGGCCACGGTCAGCGGCGCCTCCAGGCTGGCCAGGTGGTAGGGGCGGTAGAAGGCGTAGTAGGGGCCCGGCCCCATCGACAGGTAGGCCATCTCCTCGATCACCGTCGGGTGGTCGGTGCGGCCGACGATGAACACCCCGGGGGCCACCGGGCCGGTGGCGTAGTCGACCACCCCGGGCCGGTCCAGCACCCCGCCGTCGGCCTGGGGCCGGAACACGTTCGCCAGCTCGGGCACGGTCGTCTGGGGCCCGTACATGCCCCGGCGGCTCAGCTCCAGGCCGGTGGCGTTGGCCATCGAGGCGCACTCGATCATCGTCTTGGTGCCGTCGACGAAGCTGGCCAGCATCTTGGGGTTCATGTGCTTGGCCGCCGCCTCCTCGGCGACGGTCTCCGGGGTGTCATGGGGCCGCAGGGGGTTGTTCTTGCCCTTGCCGGCGCACACGACCTCGAAGCCGATGTCGGTGACGTAGTCGAACAGCTCCTTGACCTCGACCGGCTCGTCGCCCTTGCAGAGCGCGTAGACCTGGCCGCTGGCGTGGGCGACCCGGGACAGCAGCAGCCCGATGGTCACGTCGGCCTCGGCGTTGAGGGAGGCCACGTCCTTGCCGCCGAGCAGGGCGCTGTAGGAGAGCAGGGCGCCGACGTCCGGGACCCCGGTGGCGTCCACGACCACGTCGACCGGCAGGTCGACCAGCATGCGGCCGTCGGTCAGCCCCACCAGCCGGCCGTCGGCGACCGCCTCGGCCAGCTTGGCGGTGTCGTCGTCCTCGACCACGCCGTTGACCCCGGCCTGGGCGAACGCCTCCTTGGGCCGTCCCGGCAGGACGTCGGCGATGGCCGCGATCTCCATGCCGGGGATCCGCCGCACCTGGGCGACGAACCCCATGCCCATCTGGCCCGCGCCGGCCAGGCCGATCCGGACCGGCCGGCCCAGCTCGCGCTCCCGGTCCGCTAGGCGGGAGGACAGACTCATGTGCATCACCTTCTCGCGGGGATCAGACCTGGGCGGCGTCCCCTTCGATCACCAGCTCGGTTCCCGGCCGCGGCTCGGGGAGCGGCAGCTCCTCCAGGCAGATGTCACCCGGCAGCGGCGCCTCGGTGGCGCCGTTGGCCTTCAGGTCCATGTGCCCGAGATTGACCATGTTGTCGTTGGCCACCTCGCCGACCGCCGTGACCCGGAACGACCTGTCGCCGATGCGGACGACGTCCCCGGCCCGCACCCCGCCGGTGGTGACCGACGGGCGGTGCAGGACGCAGAAGAAGTGCAGCTCCTCGGGCGCGCCCTCGGCGAACCAGATCAGCAGCCCCTGGCCGACGAACTCCGGGACCTGCTCCCCTACCGCCGTGACCGTGGTGGCGTACCGGGTCTGCGGCGGCGCCATCAGGCTTCCTTGATGTTCTCCGGGGAGACGCCGGAGACGAAGATGTCCTCCTTGATGAACATGGCCAGGGGGCCGGCCGGGCTGGTCGCGTGCACGTCGACGGTCGGGACCTTCTTCATCGGGTAGACGCCGACCCGGGCCGTGCCGCCGCAGTCGATGACGGCCACGGCGATCTTGTCGAAGGGGGCCGAGCTCTTGAAGCCGTCGAAGGCCTCGCCGCCGGTCAGCTCGGCGATCCGCTGGGCCACCGGGTGGATGCCCCCGCCGGTCACCGAGTAGATGAGCTTGCGGTCGTCGGTCGGCTTGATGGTGAGCGGGCCACCCCAGCCGCCCCGACCGGCCTCGACCCGTACCGCCTTGTAGTCCGCCATCGTGGAACCTCCTCGTCCGCCTGGCGTTGCCGCTGTGTAGTGTTCCCCGCTTTCTAGGTGTAGAGACCGAAGCTGAACAGGTAGGCGATGACCACCGCGGCCGGTCCGGTGACCATCCGCGAGAACAGCACCGCGGGCACGCCGACCTCGACCGTCTCCGGCTCGGCCTCGCCGAGGGCCAGCCCGACCGGGATGAAGTCGCAGCCGACCTGCGGGTTGATCGCGAACAGGGCCGGCAGCGAGTACTGGGGCGGGATCTTGCCCTCGCCGATCTGCACGCCGATCAGGGTGCCGACGATCTGGGCGATGACCGCCCCCGGCCCCAGCAACGGCGACAGCACCGGCAGGGCACAGATGATGCTCATCAGCAGCAGCCCGGCCAGGCTGGAGGCGAGCGGCGTCAGGTGGTCGGCGATCCACGTGCCGATCCCGGTGGCCAGGATGATGCCGATGATCAGCGAGATGAACGCCATGAACGGCAGGACGTTGCGGATCACCATGTCGATGGACTCGCGGCCCGCCTGGTAGAGGGCACCGACGATCCCGCCGACGGTCCGGCCGATCCGGTTCAGGAAGCCGTTGATCGTGTCCATGCTCACGCCCCCTCGGGAGCCGTCGCCGTGACCTCCGGCTCGTCCTCCGCGCGGCGGCGGGCGAACATGACCCGGCTGATCGTCTCGGTGACGATGCCACGCATGAAGATCACGATCAGGCCGACGTAGAAGTAGCGCACGGCCAGGTCACCCAACGGCAGGCCGAGCTTGGTGATGCCGGCCGCAATGCCGGCATAGACGAACAGCTCGCCGGCATTGACATGAGGGAACAGCCCCAGCGGCGGGTGGACGAAGCTGACCGCCGAGTCATAGAAGGCCGGCTTGTCCCGCTCCGGGAGGAACCGCCCCATGGTGTAGCACATGGGGTTGGTCAGGAAGAACACGGCCAGCACGGGCAGGACCAGGTAGCGGATCGGGTAGTACCGGAGGCCGGGCCGCCCGGCCATCTCGCCGATGTGGTCGATCCGCTCCGGCCCGATCATCTTGATCAGGGCGTGGACGGCCGTGAGCAGGATGATCAGCAGCGGGATGATCCCGGTGACCAGGCCGACGAAGGTCTCGGCGCCCTTCTGGAACACGCCGATGAAGTCCTCGGCCCACTGGCCGAGGGTCTCGTTGATGCCTGCCACCGGCAGGGCGGAGAACAGCGAGAGGTCAGCCAACGCTTTCAACTCCTTCCCGGACGTGAGGCGGCCGCTGCCCGGAGGGGGCGCGGCCGCGGTGGACGAACGCCGCGGCCTGCTGGGCCGCGGTCTGGACCGTGGGAGCCAGGCCGGGGACCTCGGCTCCGGCCGCCAGGTCGGCCGCCTTGCGCCCGATCAGGGCCGGCTCCGGCTTGGCGTTGGCGAAGACGGTGATGCCGCGCAGGACCTCGGCGGCGGTGATGCGGTCGTCGGATCCCACCGCGACGACCACGAAGGCCCGTCCCCGGATCCGTCGGGGCGAGGCGCCGATCGAGACCCTGCCCTGCCGCCGCAGCGCCCGCGCCCTGGCCATGAAGGCCCGCGCCTGCTGGTAGGAGAGCAGCAACTGGAGCGCCCAGAGGACGCCGATGGTGAGGAAGAGCCAGCCGATACCCATGCCCGCTCCTTCTCGGGGGGTCGCCGGAACGGCTTCATGCTGGTGTGGGGATGGAGGCAACGTCCAATACAAAATCGCTCGCGGCCGATACATGAACAGGATCGCGAGTCTCCCTGACTCCGCGGGATTGACGCGTTCTGCTCTGTCCCGTATAACTACGGAACGATTGTGATGGCTTAGTCACGGATGTGAGAATGCCCCCCTCCAGAGACCCCTCGCTCCTCGCCAGGGCGGCCCGGCTCTACTTTGTCGAGGACCGCTCCCAGGACGACGTCGCCACGGTCCTCGGGACCACCCGGTCGAATGTGTCCCGCATGCTCAAGCAGGCCCGGGACCTTGGCATCGTGGAGATCCGCATCGTCGACCCGGCCCGGCGCGACCACGAGCTCGAGCTCGCCCTGCGGGACCGGTTCCCGCTGGTCGACGCCCGCGTGCTCGAGGTCGCCCCGGACACCGACGTGCTCCCCGGGGTCGGCCGGCTGGCCGTGCGCTGGCTGGACGAGACCCTGCGCGACGGCCAGGTGGTGGCCCTCTCCTGGGGCCAGGCGCTCGAGGCGATGGTCGACGCCGTGGACGGGCTGTCGCGGCGCGACGTCGAGGTCGTCCAGCTCGTCGGCGGGCTGTCGTCCCTGGACTCGGCCGCGACCGGCCAGGAGCTGGTGCGCGAGCTGTCCGAGCGCATGGGCGCCCGGCACCGCTACCTGCACGCCCCGGCCCTGTTCGGCTCGGCCGAGGCGCTGGCCATGCTGCTGCGCGAGCAGACCATCGCCGCCGCCCTGGACGCGGCCAAGCGGGCCGACCTGGCCATGGTCGGCATCGGCACTCCCGGCATCGGCTCCTCCGAGGCGCTGCTGACCGCCCTCGCCCTGACCCCCGGGGAGCGGGCGGAGTTCGACGCCGCCGGGCCCGTCGGGGACGTCTGCGGCCGCTACTACGACCTGGCCGGGCGGGAGGTCGGCGGGGCCGTCGGGGAGCGGGTGCTCGCCGTCACCCTCGACGACCTTCGGGCCATCCCGACCGTGGCCGGGATCGCGGCCGGGCGGGAGAAGGCCCCGGGCATCCTCGGCGCCCTCCACGGCCGGATCATCGACGTCCTCGTCTGCGACCAGCAGGCCGCCCGCGCGGTCCTCAACCTCGACCGGGACCAGGCTCCCCGAAGCCTGGCGGCAAGGTAACGGAGACCATGGAGCTTCGACATCTTCGCTACTTCATCGCCGTCGCCGAGGAGCTGCACTTCGGCCGGGCGGCCCAGCGGCTGCGCATCACCCAGCCGCCGCTCAGCTTCCAGATCCAGGCCCTGGAGCGGGAGCTGGGCGTGCAGCTGTTCGTGCGCGGCCGGCGGGTGCTGCTGACCGAGGCCGGCCGGGCCCTGCTGGGCAAGGCCCGCGAGGCCATCGAGGCGGCCGACGCCGCCGCCCGGGCCGCCCAGCAGGCGGGCATGACGGTCAACGGCCGGCTGCGGGTCGGCTACCCGGCGGCCGGGGTGTTCGAGCTGCCTCCCCAGGCCCTACGCACCTTCCAGGAGCGGTTCCCGCAGGTGGGCACCGAGACGGTCGTCGGCGCCACCGGGACCCATCTGGAGGCGCTGGCCGCCGACCAGCTGGACGTGGCCTTCGTCCGCCTCGGGGTCCTGGACGGGGAGCTGATGCACTACCGGCCCCTCCAGCCCGAGCCGCTGCTCCTGGCCGTGCCCGAGGACCATCCCCTGGCCAAGCTGCCGGCGGTGCCGCTGCCCTGCCTGGCCGGGGTGCCGATCATCCTGTTCCCCTACGGGCTGGAGCCCCTCCTCTACCGCTACCTGGTCACCGACGTGCTCGGGCGGGCGCGGGTGGCGCCGTCGATCGCCTTCGAGGCGACCACCCTGGAGAGCGCCTGCAGCGCGGTCGCGGCCCGGCTCGGCGTGGCCTTCGTTGGCGAGTCGCTGGCCCGGATCTTCGCCATCCCCGGGGTCTCCTACCGGCCGTTCGCGACCCCGCCGCCCATGTCCAAGCTCGGCGTGGCCTGGCGCCAGGACGTGACCTCCAACACCGTCCGCTGGTTCCTCGAAGTCCTCGACGAGCTGGCCGCGACCAACGGCAACGGCCACCGGACCCCGGTCCCGGCCCCGGCCCTGGCCGCCGTACCGGGCCGCTCACCAGGGCTATCATGGCGAGATGGCGAACCAGGCTGAGACGACCCACGCCGGCATCGTGCTGGCCGCCGGGTCCGGGACCCGGGTCGGCAACAGCCGCAACAAGGTGTACCTGCCCCTGGCCGGGCGGCGGATCGTGACCTGGTCGCTGGAGGTGTTCCGCAAGATCCCCGGCATCGGCCGGCTGGTCCTGGTGGTCCGCGACGACGACCGCGAGCTGGCCGCCGAGGTGCTGGACCGCGAGCTCCCCGGGGTACCGGTCGACCTGGTCACCGGCGGCGACACCCGGCACGAGTCCGAGTACCGGGCGCTGCTCCACCTGGCCGAGGAGATCCGCCGGGGCGAGATCGAGGTCGTCCTGGTCCACGACGCCGCCCGCCCCCTGGCGCCGGTGCGGATCGTGGAGGAGGTGCTGGCCACGGCCATCCGCGAGGGCAGCGCCATCCCGGCCCTGCCCTGCGAGGACGTGGTCGGGGTGGACTCCCACGGCCGGATGTCGCACGCCGGCCGGTCCGGGATGGTCCGGGTCCAGACCCCGCAGGCGTTCCGGAGCGGCCCCCTGCTGGCCGCCTACCAGGCCGCCGCCTCCGACGGCTTCACCGGGACCGACACCGCCTCCTGCGTGGAGCGCTACGAGGGCCTCCCGGTCCAGGTCGTCTCCGGCGACCCCCGCAACATCAAGGTGACCTACGCCGACGACCTGTTCACCGCCGAATTGATCCTGACGACCTCGGGGTACCAGCTGTGAGGTGAGGGGCATGGAAAACGTCCACATCGTCGTGCTGGATTGTCACCACTGCCAGGGGGAGCACCTCCACGAGATCACCTACGCCGGCCGGCTGCTGGCCTCGAGCATCTGCTCCAACTGTGGCCACACCGTGGCCAAGGACCTCCCCGGGCTGCGCCGGGCCTACATCGCCGACGTCGAGCACCGGGTCCGGACCAAGCCGCGGCGGATGCTGCGGCGGGTGATCCGCCACCCGGTGTCGTTCGCCCTCGACCTGCCCGGCGCCCTGCTCGTCAAGCCGGCCAAGATGGAGGCCGAGCTCCGGGTCCTGTACGGCCGCCGGTAGGGCACCGGCTAGGCGAGGATCTGGAGGGGCTGCTCCAGGGCGGCCTTGAGCCGCCCGAGGAACCGAGCCCCGTCGACCCCGCCGACGACCCGGTCGTCGATCGACAGCGTCAGCCGCATCCGCCGCCGGACCCCGATCCCCTGGTCGGTCGCCACCACCTCGGGAAGCACAGCCCCGAAGGAGAGCACGGCGGCGGCCGGGTGGTCGACCGGCGGCCGGAGCTGGTCGACATTCAGATGGGCCACGGCGAGGGCATCGCCGCCAAAGGCCGCGTCGAGGGTGGGGTCGGACCGCACGAGCATGCCGCAGGCCCTGCTCACCAGCTCGGGCACGCTCACCTCGTCCCCGAGGTCGTCCTGAAGGTCGAGCAGCGCCTCGGCGTCCACGGCCACGGTCAGGTGGACGAGCGGCGCGGTCGCGACCGCCGGGACCGGGGTCGCGCTGGGTGCGGGGGCTGCGGCGGCCGCTTCCACGTCGGCGCGCGTGATGCGGCCGCCGCGGCCGGTGCCGCGGACCCGCTCCAGGTCGACCCCGAGGTCGCGGGCGAGCCGGCGGGTGAGGGGGGTGGTCCAGGGCATCATCTGGACGCTAGGCGGGACCGGGAGTGGCGTCCAATACAGAAAACCTTGGCATGGATACGCGCGCCGGATCCCGCCGTCCGGGCTAGGGGTGGCCTCGCCGAGGAGGGCGTTCAGGTCGCCGACGGGGCCCAGGTGGCGGAGCTTGTCGGGGTTGACGATCGAGCGGACGGTCTGGACCCGGCCGTCGGCGATGTCGACGGCCAGCACGCCCAGCAGGCGGCCGTCGGGGTCGGTGGTGAGGAGCCCGGGGTGGCCGTTGATCTCGGCCGGGCGGGCTCCCATGCCGGCGGCCCGGCCGCGGCGGGCCAGGCCGATGAGGAAGCGGGCGACCCGCTCGGCGCCGTGGACGGGGCCGGCGAGGGCGGGGGCCTTGCCGCCGCCGTCGCCGTGGAGGACGGCGTCGGCGGCCAGCAGGCCGACCAGGCCCTCGGTGTCGCCCTGGTCGACGGCGGCGAAGAAGCGGGCGGCCAGCTCCTCGCGCTGGCGGCGCGACGCCTCGAACCGGGGGCGGCCGGCCTCGACGTGGCGGCGGGCCCGGACCGCGGCCTGGCGGCAGGCCTCCTCGGAGCGGCCGATCAGCGGCGCGATCTCGGCGTAGCCGTAGCCGAACACCTCATGGAGCAGGAACACCGCCCGCTGCACGGGCGACAGGCGCTCCAGCAGCACCAGGAAGGCCAGGGACAGGCTGTCGGCGGTCTCGGCGTGGCTCGCCGGGTCCGGCTCCTGGCCGGTCATCAGGGGCTCGGGCAGCCAGGCGCCGACGTAGCGCTCGCGCCGGACCCGGGCCGAGCGCAGGTGGTCGATGGCCAGGCGGGTCGTGGCCGCCGACAGGTACGCCTTGGCCGAGGTGACCTCGGTGCCGCCGGCCACGGCCCGGTGGTAGCGCAGGAAGGCCTCCTGCACCAGGTCCTCGGCCTCGCTGACGCTGCCCACCATCCGGTAGGCGATCGCGAACAGCAGCGGCCGCAGCTCGGGGTAGCCATCGGCGGCGTCCATCGCCGATCCAGTCAACCAGACACCTCCTCCACCCTCCAGGACGAGGCAGGGCCGCCCCGCGTGACACCTCCTGCTCTTGTGTCACGCCCGGCCGGGCCGGCTCGTCCCCGGTGATGTAGGTCCGCGAGACGAGAGAGGAGCCGATCATGAGGATCTTCGTCGCCGGGGCGACCGGCGCCATCGGCCGGCGGCTGCTGCCGCTGCTGCTCGCCGACGGCCACCAGGTGACCGCCATGACCCGCCGCCCGGCCAAGGCGGCCGGCCTGCGCGCGACCGGGGCCGACCCGGTGGTCGCCGACGCCCTCGACCGCGAGGCGGTGCTGGCCGCCGTCACCGCCGCCCGGCCCGAGGTGGTGGTGCACGAGCTCACCGACCTGGCCGCGATGCGCGACTTCCGCAAGGTCGACCAGGGGTTCGCGGCCACCAACCGGCTGCGCACCGAGGGCACCGACCACCTGCTGGCCGCCGCCCGGGCGGCCGGGGCACGGCGGTTCGTGGCCCAGAGCTTCGCCGGCTGGCCGTTCGCCCGGACCGGCGGGCCGGTCAAGACCGAGGACGACCCCCTCGACCCTGACCCACCGGCCGCGCTGCGGCCCACCCTGGACGCCATCCGCCACCTCGAGGCGGCCGTGCTCGGCGCCGACGGCATGGAGGGCGTGGTGCTGCGCTACGGCGGCTTCTACGGCCCGGGGACCTCGGCCGGGGAGGGTGGCTACATGCTGGAGGACCTGCGCCGCCGCCGCTTCCCGATGGTCGGTGCCGGCACCGGCGTGTGGTCGTTCGTCCACATCGACGACGCCGCCGCGGCCACCGCCGCCGCCGTCGAGCGGGGCGCCCCCGGCATCTACCAGATCGTCGACGACGACCCGGCGCCGGTGTCGGAGTGGCTGCCGGCGCTGGCCGGGGCCGCCGGCGCCCCGCCGCCGCGGCGGGTCCCGGCCTGGCTGGCCCGGCTGGTCGCCGGCGAGCACGCCGTGGTGCTGATGACCGAGGTCCGCGGGGCCGCCAACGCCAAGGCCAGGCGCGAGCTGGGCTGGACGCCGGTCCACCGGAGCTGGCGCCAGGGCTTCCGCGACGACCTGGCCGGGACGGGGCCGGGCTCCTACCCGGCCCGGAAGGTCCCGTAGGCGGCCGGCCGGCCGCCGCCGGCGGGCTCGGGTGCGGGGACGGACGGGGTGGTCCGCAGCACCCGGGCCGCCCACGGGGGCAGCCACCAGTTCCAGCGGCCGAGCAGGGCGACCAGGGCCGGGACCAGCAGGGCGCGCAGGATGGTGGCGTCGAGCAGGATGCCGGCGCCGAGGGCGGTGGCCATGATCTTGACGTCGACCTCGGGGACGGCGGCCAGGGAGGCGAAGGCCAGGAACAGGATCAGGGCGGCGCTGGTGACCAGCCGGCCGACCCGGCCGAGGCCCTGGACGACGGCCGTCCCGGTCGACCCGGTGGCGTCGTGCTCCTCGCGCATGCGGGAGAGCAGGAAGACCTCGTAGTCCATGGACAGGCCGTAGAGGAAGGCGAAGGCCATCAGCGGCACCCAGATCGCGATCGCGCCGGTGGCCGGGATGCCCCAGACGGCCTCGGAGCCGTGGCCCTCCTGCCAGACGAGCACCAGGACCCCGTAGGCCGCGCCGATCGACAGCAGGTTCAGCACGATCGCCTTGAACGCCAGCAGCAGCGAGCGGAACGCCCGGGCCAGCATGACGAAGGTGACCAGCGCGACCGCCACCAGCAGCAGCGGGAAGGCGCCGTAGATGGCATTGCCAGCGTCGATGCCGAGCGCGCCGCTGCCGCCGACTCGCGCACCGGGCAGCTCGGCAGCGACCAGGCCGCGGACCTGCTCCACGGTCGCCGCGCCGGCACCGCCGCCGGTCTCGGCGGCCGGGAGCACGGTGACCAGGGCGGTGCCGGCGCGGTGCCAGGCCGATCCCGCCGGTGCGGTCGCCGCCTGCACGCCGGGGACTTCGGCCAGGCGCCCGGCGGCCCGCTCCGGGTTGGTCCCCGCCGGCAGCAGCACCTCGATCGGGGTGAGGATGCCGCCGCCGACGCCGGCTCGCTCCAGGCGGGCGAGCGCCTCGCGGGCGGGGCCGGAGGTGGCCAGGGAGTCGGCCGGGGGGTCGCCGAGGCGCAGGCCGAGCGCGGCAACGCCGAGCGGCAGCAGCACCGCCAGCGCGGCGATGGTGGCCAGCCAGCGGTGACGGACGACCCCGCTCGCCCAGCGCGTCCACAGCCGACTGGCCGCCGTGTCCCGCCGTAGCGCCCGCCGTGGCCAGTCGAGCCGCGGTCCCACTGTGGCCAGCAGGACCGGCAGCAGGGTGAGGGTGACCACGGCGCTGGCGAGCGGGATGAGCAGGCCGCCGTAGCCCACGCTGCGCAGGAACGGCACCGGCAGCAGGACCAGCACCAGCAGGCCGACCGCGACGGTGCCGGCGCTGGTCACCACCGACCGACCGGCGGTCGCCATCGCCCGGTGGACCGCCTGCTCGCGGTCGTGCCCCCCAGCCAACTCCTCGCGCCAACGGGTGACCAGCAGCAGCGAGTAGTCGATGGCCACGCCGAGACCGATCAGGGCGACCAGGAACTGCACCAGGAAGCTGACGTCGGTCACGGCGGTCAGGCCGAAGATGGCCAGGAACGCGGCCAGGATGGACACGGCGGCGACCAGCAGCGGCACCAGCGCCAGCAGCGACCCGAACACGAACGCCAGCACCACCAGGGCGCCAACGCCGCCCACCAGCGTCTCGACCAGCACCCCGGTGTCGCCCGGCTGCGACTCGGTGTCCGCCACCAGCTGGTCGAGCCCGGTCACCTGGATCGACCAGCCGGGCGGGAGCGAGGCGCGCAGCCGCGCTGTCACGGCCGCCGCCAGCCCCGAGGCACCCTCGTCCAGCTCCGGTTGGTAGGGTCCCCAGACCAGCCCGTAGACGGTCCGGCCGCCGTCGGTCACCAGGCGGCGGTCGCCGGTGGTGGCCGGCCAGGCCAGGACCCGCAGCCGCGGGTCGGCGGCGAGGTCGCCGAACGCCCGGGCGAGGGCGTCGGCGACCCCTGGGCTGTCGACCGTGGCGCCCCCTGGGAGGGTGACCACCGGGACCAGCGGGTTGCCGGGCCCGCCGTTGCCGTATCGCTCCAGGATGGCCACGTTGGCCTCGTAGCCCTCCTGGCCGGGGAAGGAGAACTCCTGGGAAAGCCGGCCCGGGACCGCCCCGGCCGCGGCCACGCCGGCCACCAGCACGACCAGCCAGACCGCGACCACGGCCAGCCTGTGGCGGAGCAGGAACTGCGTCAGTCGCGGCATGGGTCTCCTCCGGACGAGGCTGGGCTCGGCGGGTCGATCGTCCCGCCGGGGCTCGGGGCGGTCGTCGGCCTCAGAGCGGTTCCGCGCCTGCACACCCCGCGCAGGACCGGCCGCCCGGCTACGGCGGCGGGCGTAGGTCAGCCAGCCTGACCGGGGCTGACCAGGCCGGACTCGTAGGCGAAGACGACCAGCTGGGCGCGGTCGCGCGCGCCGAGCTTGACCATGGCCCGGCTGACGTGGGTGCGGGCCGTGGCCGGGCTGACGACCAGCCGCTCGGCGATCTCCTCGTTGGACAGCCCGGCCCCGGCCAGGGCCATGACCTCCCGCTCACGCTCGGTCAGGACGGCCAGGTCGACCCGGGCGGGAGGGCTGGGCCGGCGGCGGGCGGCGGCGAACTCGGCGATCAGCCGGCGGGTCACGCTGGGGGCGAGCAGGGCCTCGCCCTCGGCCACGACCCGTACCGCCCGCAGCAGCTCGGCCGGGTCGGTGTTCTTGAGCAGGAACCCGCTGGCCCCGGCGGCCAGGGCCTCGAACACGTACTCGTCCAGCTCGAAGGTGGTCAGGACCAGCACCCGGACCCCGGCCAGGAGCTCGTCGGCGACGATCCGCCGGGTCGCCTCCAGCCCGTCCAGGACCGGCATGCGGATGTCCATCAGGACCACGTCGGGCCGGGCCGAGCGGGCCAGCTCGACCGCCTCCCGCCCGTTCCCGGCCTCCCCCACCACCTCGATGTCGTCGGCGTCGTCCAGCAGTGCCCGGAACCCGGCCCGGACCAGGTGCTGGTCGTCGGCGAGCAGCACCCTGATGGGGCTCACGGGGTGCCCACCGGGAGGGTGGCCAGGACCCGGAAGCCGCCGCCGGGCCGGGGGCCGGCCTCCAGGCTGCCGCCCAGGGCCCGGGCCCGCTCCCGCATCCCCAGGATCCCCTGGCCGCTGCCGGTGCCGTGGCCGTTGCGGCCGGCGCGGCCGTCGTCGGTGACCTCGACCGTGACCCGGCCGTCGGCGTGGGTGACGGTGATCTCGGCCCGGCTGGCCCGGGCGTGGCGGACCACGTTGGTCAGCGACTCCTGGACCACCCGGTAGCAGGCCAGGTCGACGGCCGGCGGCAGCCGCCGCGGCTCGCCCTTCACGGACACCCGGACCTCCACCCCGGCCCCGGCCGCCTGGGCGACCAGGGCGTCCAGCTCGCCAAGGCCGGGCGCCGGGCTGAGCGGGGCCCGGCCGCCGTCGCCGCCGCCGTCGCCGTCGCGGAGCACCCCCAGCATGGCGTGCAGCTCGCCCAGGGCCTCGTCGCTGGCCTGGCGGATGGCGGCCAGCGACTCGGCCGCCTTGTCGGGCCTGCGCTCCAGCAGGTGGGACGCCACCCCGGCCTGGACGCTGATCACCCCGATGGTGTGGGAGACGACGTCGTGCAGCTCCCTGGCGATCCGCATCCGCTCCTCGTCGACCCGGCGGCGGGCCTCCTCCTCCCGGGTCCGCTCGGCCCGCTCGGCCCGGTCCCGCAGCTCGGCCACGTACGCCCGCCGGGCCCGGACCGCCTCGCCCCACCACATGGCCGCGAACACGGTCACGGCCGCGTACAGCGGCTCGCCGTCGAACATGGTGCTGCCGTACAGGAACAGCTCGGCCCCGGCGGCGGCCACGGCCGTCCCGCTCGCCGCCACCCAGGCCGTCCGCCGCGGCAGGGTCAGCGCGACCGTCCACAGGGCCGGGTAGATGCCCAGCTGGGACGGCCCCTCGGGATAGGTCCGGGCGGCGTAGACCAGCCCGCAGGCCAGGGTCGCGGTCAGCACCCGCGCCGGCCACCGCCGCCGCAGCAGCAGGAACAGCGGCCCGGCGACCAGCAGGGCGTAGCCGAGCGGGTCCAGCGGCCGCCAGTCCGGCGTGCGGCCGAGGCCGATGCGCTCCGACGCCCAGCACCCGAGCACCTGCACGGCGGCGATGCCGACGACGAGCAGCACGTCGGCGACCAGGGCCCGCCCCCGGGCCAGCGGCGCACCCCTGCTCGGCTCCATGCCGGCCACGATAGGCGAGCCGCCCGAGGGGGGCATCCGTTCCCGGGCGTAGCCCCCGGGGCGGCGGGTACGCAGGCGCGCGTATTCGGTGGTCATCGGAGGGCCGCCCGCCTACTGTCGGGCGATGGACGGCTACGACCCGGTCGAGGTCCAGGCGCGCTGGCAGGCCCGCTGGGCGCGGGACCGGCTGGGCGAGCTGGACCTGGACCGGGTCGGGCGGCCGGAGAAGCTCTACAACCTGGTCGAGTTCCCCTACCCGTCGGCCGAGGGGCTGCACGTCGGGCACACCTACACCTACGCCGGGGCCGACACCTGGGGGCGCTACCAGCGGATGCGGGGGCGGGCGGTGTTCCAGCCGATCGGCTTCGACGCCTTCGGCATCCACACCGAGAACTACGCCCTCAGGGTGGGCGAGGACCCGACCACCCTCACGACCAGGACCGTGGACCGCTACCGGGGCCAGCTGCGGCGGCTCGGGGCGGCCTGGGACTGGAGCCACGAGGTGGTGACCAGCGACCCCGCCTACTACCGCTGGACCCAGTGGCTGTTCCTGCGCCTCCACGAGGCCGGGCTGGCCGTCTGGCGGGAGGCGCCGGTCGTGTGGTGCCCGTCGTGCCTGACCGTGCTGGCCAACGAGCAGCTGGAGGGTGACCGCTGCGAGCGTTGCGGCACCCAGGTGACCGAGCGGGTCATGCGCCAGTGGTTCCTGCGCATGACCGCCTACGCCGACCGGCTGCTGGAGGGCCTGGACGGCCTCGACTGGGCCGAGTCGGCCAAGCGGCAGCAGCGGGCCTGGATCGGCCGCTCGGCCGGGGTCGAGATCGACTTCGACACCGGGGACGGCGGCCACCTGGCCGCCTTCACCACCCGCCCCGGCACCCTCGGCGGGGCGACGTTCCTGGCCGTGCCCAGCCCCGAGGCCACCCTGGCCGGCCAGGGCCGCGGCATGGGGACCGAAGGCCGCTTCACCGGCCGCCACGCCCTGCACCCGGTGACCGGCCGTCGCCTGCCCGTCTGGGAGGCCGCCTACGTGGTCGCCGGCTACGGCGCCGAGGCGGTGATGGGCGTCCCGGCCCACGACGAGCGCGACCACGCCTTCGCCGCCGCCCACGGGCTGCCGGTGCTGGCCATGCCCGAGGAGCCGGCCGAGGCGGTGACCGACTGGCTGGAGGCGCGGGGACGGGGCCGGCGGGCGACCCGCTACCGGCTGCGCGACTGGCTGATCTCACGCCAGCGCTACTGGGGACCGCCCATCCCGATCGTGCACTGCGAGGACTGCGGACCGGTGGCCGTGCCCGACCGGGACCTGCCGGTGCGGTTGCCAGCGGTGGCCGACTTCCGCCCCACCGGCACCGGCCGCTCGCCGCTGGCGTCGGTGCCGGAGTTCGTGCACACC
>Ga0307409_100000629_pt1 | contig 15509 bp, 12 predicted proteins | sample 322Ometagenome_2_FD_203888 | JGI IMG/M metagenome (GOLD analysis project Ga0307409, IMG submission 203888) | Maize rhizosphere microbial communities from greenhouse at UC Davis, California, United States - 322HYB-O-2 | ecosystem: Host-associated > Plants > Roots > Rhizosphere > Soil | place... | reverse complement strand
ATCTGGTCGGCGGAGTCTGCCCGTTCGGGCTAAACCAGCCGCTGCCCATCTACCTCGACGTTTCGCTGCAGGCGTTCGACCTGGTCTATCCGGCCGGCGGCTCGCTCAACACGTCGGTCGAGATTCCTGTCGATCGCCTGTTCGAGCTCGTCGGCGAGCGGTGGATCGACCTATGCCGGTTGCCCGAAGCGGCCGGGGCCTAGATCTTCGGGAGCGACGTCCTTCACCGGCCAGTCTCCGCCGGTGACCAGCGCCGCGGCCATTGCGGACATTGCGGGCGAGGTCTGGAGGCCGAACCCGCCCTGCCCCGCGAGCCAGAAAAACCCTTCGGCGCCCGCCGCGAAGCCGACCACCGGGCGGCGGTCGGGCGTGAACGTCCTGAGGCCCGCCCAGCGGCTGTGGATCCGCTCGACCGCAACCGTCGTCCGCTCCTCCACTCGGTGCGCGGCGAGCGCGACCTCGAACTCCTCCGGCTGCGCGTCGCACGGATCGGTCGGCACCTCGTCCATCGGCGATGCGAACAGCCGCCCGCTCTCCGGCGCGAAATAGAGCTCGTCGCCGACCGTCTTGGCGAACGGAAGACGGTCGAGGTCCGTGCCCGGCGGAGCGTCGAAGGTGATGATGGTCCGCCGCTTCGGTTGCAGGCCCAACGGCTGGATTCCCGCGAGCCTTGCGACATCGTCGGCCCAGGCGCCGGCGGCATTGACCAGGATCGGAGCGCTGTGCTCGTCCCCGGCCTCGGCCGTCACCGTCCACGTGCCGGAGCGGAACGCGATCGCCGCCGCACGGGCGCCGGTCCTGAGCTCCCCGCCGCGACTCCTCAACTGCCTCAGATTGGCCTGGAGCAGCGCGTGCGGGTCGAGCCGGATTCCGTCACGGTCGGCAATGCCGTGGCGGTTGTCGTCCTTCAGCATCGGACAGAGTTCGCGGACCCCGCGCGCGTCGAGCCGCTCGACTTCGACAAACAGCGACAGCTCGGCGTCGAGCGCGTCGAGCGCTGCGCGCTCGTCGTCGCGGGCATAGACCAGCACGGCCATCCTCCGGCCGAGCGGCACGTCCCCGAAGCCCTCCGGCGGGGAATCGAAAAAGCCGCGGCTGGCCAGCGTAAGCGCGCGCACCAGCCGGTCGCCGAGGGCGTAATGGAGCATCGTCGCGCTTCGGCCCGACGAGTGGAAGCCGACCTGCTCCTCGCCCTCGAGCACGGTTACGCGCGCGCTTTTCGCCAGCTCCGCGGCTGCGGACAGCCCGGCGATTCCGCCACCGATGACCAGGATGTCGGAGGTGGCGGCCACGCGTCAGGCGGCGCTCAGCCGCTCGTTCACCACCTTGCCGCCGCGCGTCAGGCGGATGCCTTTGACGATCTCGTCATCATCGGGGAGGACCGGTTGCGCCTGGTCCTTGTCCCAGAAGGCGGACAGGAAATTGTAGAGGTTGCGCGCGTAGAGCGCCGAGGCGTCGGCGGCGAGGCTGCGCGCGAGGTTCGTTGCCCCCATCACGGTCACGCCATGCCTGACCATGGACTCGCCCGCGACGGTGCCCTCGACATTGCCGCCCGCGTCGGCCGCCATGTCGACGACCACGCTGCCCGGCCGCATGGTCGCGATCTGCGCATCGCTGATCAGGCGCGGCGCCGGCTTGCCCGGGATCAGCGCGGTCGTGATCACGAGGTCCTGCTTGGCGATGTGCCCGGACACGAGCTCGGCTTGGGCCTTCTGATACTCGGGCGACATTTCCGTAGCATAGCCACCCGCGCCTTCGCCCTCGATGCCGGTGACATTCTCGACGAAGATCGGCTTCGCCCCGAGCGAGAGGATCTGCTCCCGGGTGGCGGAGCGCACGTCGGTCGCGCTGACCTGCGCCCCGAGGCGCCTGGCGGTCGCGATGGCCTGCAGGCCGGCGACTCCGACGCCCATTACGAACAGCTTCGCCGGGCTGACCGTCCCCGCCGCGGTCATCATCATCGGAAAAGCGCGGCCGTAGGCGGAAGCCGCGTCGATCACCGCCTTGTAGCCAGCGAGGTTCGACTGGGATGACAGCACGTCCATCGACTGCGCGCGCGTGATCCGCGGCATCCACTCCATCGCCAGCGCCTGGAGGCCCGCCGACGCATAGCGGTCGATCTCGTCGCGCCGGCGTGCCGGGTCGAGCATTCCGACCAGCAACACGTCCTTGCCCGCGCCGTTCAAGGACTGCGCATCGGGCCCGTTCACGGCGAGGAGAACGCCCGCGTCCTTGAGCACATCGTCGCGGCTGCCGAGCCGTGCGCCGGCGGCCTCGAAGTCCGCATCCGGCATGGACGCATGCTCGCCCGAGCCGCGCTCGACGGCGACTTCGGCGCCGAGCGCAATGAACTTCCTCACGGTCTCTGGAATTGCGGCGCAGCGGGTTTCGCCCGCAGCCGTCTCCTTGAGCACCGCGATCTTCATGAGCTCACGACGAAGTCAGAGGATCAGAAGGACGATGAAAGCGATTACCAGGCAGGTCAGCGCGCCTATTTTGAGCAGCCTGGTGAATCGCTCGTAATCGCGCACGTGAGTCGCCACTTCAGGCGATCCCGGGTGCGCCAGAAGCGGTTCTTCTTCCTCGGCCATGCCAAACCCCTGTCCGTTGTGCGCGCGTGCATAACAAGGCGCGTCCCCGCACCCAAGCCCCCAACCCCAGCCCAGTGCCGGGTCTTAAGCGCGCCTTTACCCCTCCGCACCTAGAGTGCCGCCGGAAAGAGTCTGATGGCGGAAGAACGCACCCGATCCCTGCTGCTGCTCGACGCAGACGCCGACGAGCGAAGGCTCATCTCGGCCACGGCCGCGCGCGTCGGCTGGAGCGTCGTTGGCGCGGCTAACGAGGAAACGGCGGCGGCGTTGCTCCAGGGCCCGCACGGCCGCGAGGTGCAGGCGGCGCTGCTGGGCTCGTGGCACAGCGACAACGGACCAAGGCTCATCGCGGCCCTGCGCGGGCAACGGGAAAAGCTTCCGGTCATCGTCCTGTCGCACGGCGGCAGCGTTTCGCTCGCCGTCGAAGCCATGCGCGCCGGAGCGTCCGACTTCCTGGTTCGGCCGGTAGCGCCGGAACGGCTCGTCGAGGCCCTCGCCAGCAATGCCGACCGCCGCAAGGCCGCCGGCGAGCTTGCGCCGCTTTCCGAGAAATTCGCGCCCACGCTCTCGCTCGATCAGCTTATCGGCGCCGCCCCGGAGTTCCGCTCGGCCCTCGCCGTCGCCGCCAAGGCCGCTCGCAACCGCCTTCCGATCCTGATCGTCGGTGAGCCGGGAACCGGCAAGGAGACGATCGCCCGGGCGATCCACTCCGCCAGCCTTCGGGCGCGCGGCCCGCTCCTCCTCGTCGACTGCAAGGCGGTAGCGGGCAACATCATCGACAGCGAGCTGTTCGGGCACGAGAAGGGCGCCTTCCCCGGCGCGTTCGCGCCCAAGACCGGCAAGCTGGTCGAGGCGGACGGGGGCACGCTGCTGCTCGACGAGGTCGCGGCGCTTCCAGCCGAGACGCAGGAACGGCTCGACCGGATGCTCGCCACCGGCGAAGTGCGGCCCGTCGGCTTGAACGGCAGCCATTCGGTCGATGTGCGCGTGATCGCCACCTGCAGCCGCCCGCTCCCTGCGGATTTTCATGAGGGACTCGCCGAGAGGATTGCGGCGACGACCGTGCCCCTGCCGCCGCTGCGCGAGCGGAGCGCCGACATTCCGGCGCTTGCGCGCCACCTGCTCACGCGATTTGCCGACCAGACCGGCCTCACGCCGCTGTCCATCGGCAATGACGCTTTGGCGGTGCTCATGCGCTACGGCTGGCCCGGTAACGTCCGGCAGCTCGCCGGGGTCCTGTTCCGCGCCTGCCTGCAGTGCGAGAGCCGCTCGCTGACCGCCGAGCATTTCCCGCACATCGCGATCCAGTCGCGATTCTCGGGACGCCGCTCGGACCTTTCGCCAAGTGCGAGCAAGGCGTCGAGCAACGAAGCGCTCGACGGAGCGCCCGGAGTCACGCTCTACACCGGCGAAGGACACGTGCGGCCGCTCGAGGAGATCGAGGCGGACATCATCCGGCTCGCGATCGGCCACTATCGCGGGCGCATGACGGAGGTCGCCCGGCGGCTCGGAATCGGCCGCTCCACCCTTTACCGCAAGCTCGGCGAGCTCGGAATCGATACCACCGCGGCCTAGCGGCGCGGAGTCGGCGTGTGCGAGGTTATGTCCGGCTGCCGCGGAAGCGGTCGCTGTCTAGGTTGCCTTGTACCTGGGACTCCAGGCTGACTTACCTGCCCTTAAGGTCATCTTAGCTAACGTCGGCTAAACTCGGTCCCGTAGAGGTCAACACGGCGGCATGGCGAAGGGAATGAAATGGGGCCGTATGCGGCCTAACCGGGCAGCCGGCGGGCGTGGCCTGCTGCACGATTTTTCTTTCTTCGCCAGCAAGCACAACGGCTTGGCGCCCGAGACCATGGATTCCGACGAGGCCTTGCTGCTTCTGCGGACCTTCGAAGCATCCTACCAGGGATGGTTCTGGTCGGTCGATCGGGAAGGCTGCCTGACGTACATCAGCGAGAACGTTGCACAGCTGCTTGGCGAGACGCCGGACCTCCTGCACGGCAAGCCCTTGGCCCAGGTCTTCACGCAAGCTGATGACGACCCGACTGGCCGTCGGACTTTGGCCTTGGTCCTCGCGAAGCAATCGGCGTTCGAGAGGATGACGGTGCGCCCGGCGAAGGCGGAGGAGAAACGATATTGGGCGATCTCCGGCGCGCCGCAATTCGACCAAGCCGGCCGCTTCTCCGGCTACCGTGGAAGCGCCATCGACATCACCGAACAACGGATATCGTCCGAGCAAGCGTCGCAACTCGCCCAATATGACGCGCTGACCGGCCTGCCCAACAGGCGCCGGATGACCGAGTTACTCGACACCTACCTGGCGGAGAATCAGCACCGGCCGTGCACCGTCATGCTGATCGATCTCGACCGGTTCAAGCTTGTGAATGACACGCTCGGTCACCCCGCCGGCGACGCGCTGCTGAAGCAGGTGGCCGATCGGCTGGTCCGGATAGTGGGCGACAAGGAGACAGTGTTCCGCCTCGGCGGCGACGAATTCCAGGTCATCGTTAAAAACTGCGAGGACCGCGGCACTATCGGTGACCTGGCGACGGAACTCATCGCCAGCCTTTCACAGCCTTATTCGATCGAGGGTACCCGGTGCATCATCGGCGCGTCGATAGGCGTGGCGATTGCGCCCGCCGATGGGCGGTCGCGCGCCGAGCTGATCAGGAATGCCGATCTGGCCCTCTACAGTTCCAAGTCCGGCGGACGCGGCCGCTTCCGCTTCTTTTCGACGGATCTGCTCGAAGCGGCGAACGACAAAAGGATGCTGGAAGAGGAGCTGCGGGACGCACTGGCACGCGGCGAGATGAGCCTTGCCTACCAGCCGGTCGTCAATGCCCGGTCAAATCAGGTAACCGGCGTGGAAGCCCTGATTCGCTGGAACCACCCCAGTCGCGGGCCGATCTCCCCGGCTTTGTTCATTCCGATCGCGGAGGAGGCGGGCATTGTCCGCCAGTTGGGAAGCTGGGCGCTACGCCAGGCTTGCGCCGACGCCGCGACCTGGCCCGGCAAGCTGCGCGTCGCCGTCAACGTGTCTCCAGTCCAGTTCGACGACGCCCTGCCGGGAACCGTCACGTCCGCTTTGGCCGCCTCCGGACTGCCGCCGGAGCGATTGGAACTGGAGATCACGGAAGGCGTGTTCCTGGGCGACACGCCTGTTGCGGACGCAATGTTCGCCACCCTGAAGGAGATTGGGGTTCGGCTGGCGCTGGACGATTTCGGGACCGGTTATTCGTCGCTCGGCTATTTGCGCACGGCCCCGTTCGACAAGATCAAGATCGATCAGACGTTCGTCCGCGCGGCCACCATGCCAGGCTCCCGCAACGGCGCCATCATCGCCGCGATCGTCGCCCTGGCGGAGGCGCTCGAAATGGAGACCACCGCCGAGGGGATCGAGTATATGGATCAACTCGATTTGATCCGCAGCCTTCGGGTCAGCCATGTTCAGGGCTGGGTGTACAGCAAGGCGATCTCATCGGCCGACCTGGCGGCGCGACTCGAAGACGGCAATTGGAGGATCTCGCCCACGGGGCCTGCGACGCAGCGAAGCGACCGGCAAGCCGTGTACCGGAACGTCGGGATCATCCACGGCAATCGTTACCGATCTGCGATCATGCGCAATGTGTCGGCGAGCGGCGCGCTGATCGAGGACATCGAGCAAGTTCCTCTCCACTCGCTGATCGTGGTGGATTTCGGCGACGGCCAGCTCACTTATGCTCGCGTGGTTCGAGCCGCCGGCCGAAAGCTTGGAGTGGTGTTCGAGCAGGAGCTCGTGGACGACGGCAATGGCGGCCTTTGCACCAGCCACCGTGTTTCCCCCTACAAGCTCGCCACCATGGGCTTGCCGAAACCCGGCGATCCCGACAGCGACATTGACGGCAGCGACACGCCGGCCGCGCTCGACGATCTCGCCCAGCGGCTCGGGCTCAGAATAGGATCGGTGCCTCAGGGCGCCGGACCCGTCATGAACCTTCAATGGTCTTCCGGCGGGCTGGCTGGTTCCACGACCCTCGGCGAGCTGTCGGAATGGTATCTCGATAGCCTGTTTGGCGACGAGCAGGCGCGTGAAAGCGCAGGTCAGGACCTGCATAGCCACATCATCCCCCGGTTCGGGAAATTCCCACTCGATCAGCTCGCCGAGTCGGACATCCTCACCTGGCTGGAAGCAAGTGGTAAGGCGAGCGGCGGCACGCCGGGTGTCGACAGCCAGCGGCTCACAAGATTGTTGGGCAGGATGTGGTCGCTCGGCGTCGATTTGAAGCTTGTGAAGGCTGAGGCGAACCCCTTCGAGGGCAGCCTGCGGCTGGATCGGCGAGGACGAGGAGAAGCGCTCACGCTAGACGAGGCGCAGCACCTCCTGCTCGCTGCCCAGGCGAGCTCTAACCGGCAACTGAAGTACGTCATATCCTTGCTCATGCTGACCGGTGCACGGACGGGCGAAATCCTGCACATGCGATGGGAGCATGTCGATCTGCCGGAAGGAGTCTGGCGGGTCCACGTGACTGGCGGCGAGACGATGCGCGAGCTGCGGCTGACGGCGGCCGCGCTAAAACTGCTGCGCGAACTGCCGCGTTTCGCGGATTGTTGCTACGTGGTGCCCAACCCCGCAACCCGGAAACCCTATCGATCGCTCACCCAGAGCTGGGACGCGGTGAAGGCCAAAGCCATGCTCCCGCACCTGGAGCTCGACGATCTGCGCTATTGCGATCTCGGGACGGCGGCGTGGGAGGAACGGCTTCTCGCCCTGCTGCACCAGGACGACCACGGCGATCACGTCGCGCCCCATTCCTGAGCGAGCTTCGGAGAACGGCAGAACGGCTGCGACCAGCTCGAGCGGGACAGCTCGATCACGCTAGGCCCCCGGAGGCGACGGGGTGCCTAGATCCGCGGAGTCAGCGCCTGGTCCCTGAGGCCCCGCCACACCTTCAATGCCTGCACCGTCTCGAACACGTCGTGGACTCGGACGATCTGTGCGCCCTGTTCGACCGCCTTCAGCGCAAAGGCGATGCTCCCGCCGAGCCGCTTGTCGGCAGGCGCTTCGCCCGAGAGCGCGCCTATGGTGCGCTTGCGGCTGGCACCGATGACCAGCGGGCAGCCAAGCGAGTGGAAGAGCGCAAGGCCGTTCATCAGCTCGAGATTGTGGCCGACGTTCTTGCCGAAGCCGAAGCCCGGATCGAGGAGGATATTGTCCCGCGCGATCCCCGCTGCTTCGGCGGCGCGGATTCGCTCCTCCATCCAGAGATACACCTCGATCAGCACGTCCTCGTAGCGGGGGTCCTCCTGCATCGTCTCGGGCGCGCCCTGGTGGTGCATGAGCGCGACGGGCACTCCGGCCGCGGCGATCACGCTGGCCGAGCGGTCGTCGTAGGTCAGCGCGGACACGTCGTTGATCATGCGCGCGCCCGCCTCGAGCGCGGCGGTCATCACATCCGCCTTGCGCGTGTCGGCCGACACCGCCGCGCCCCCCGCGGCGAGCTGTCGGATGACGGGTACGATCCGCTCGATCTCGTCTCCTTCCCAGACCGGCTTCGCGCCGGGTCGGGTGGATTCGCCGCCGACGTCGATGATCGCGGCGCCATCTCGCGCCATGTCCGACCCGGACTCCGCGGCGGCCGCTGCGTCGGCGAAGCGCCCGCCGTCGGAAAAGCTGTCCGGCGTTGCGTTGACGATTCCCATCACCTGCGGCTGGTCAAGGCGAATCGTTCGATCTCCGAGCTGAAGTGCCGGACGCGGACTGGTCAGCGCCTGCCATTGCGCGGCCATGTCCTGGTCGAAGCGCTTCTGGACCTTGTCGACCGGCACGAGCTCGGTCGAGGTCCGCTTGTGCCCCTCAACGGTGATCAGCTCGACCGCAGCGAACCAGTTCAGTCCGCCCGCGAGGCGAGCGACCTTACTCTCATTGCCGAACGGCGAATCGACGAAGGCGGTAGGACGAAGGAGCGTGCGCATGCGCCCGCGCTATAGCGCGGACAGATGCTGTTGCCGCAACGTGTCGAGAGGCTGCACCGTGCCGCCCTGCTCGACATGCCAGAAGGTCCAGCCGTTGCACGACGGAGCGTGTGTCAGCGCCGCCCCGACCTGGTGGATCGAGCCGGAGTGCTCGCCGCTGACGATGGAGCCGTCGGCGCGGACGTTCGCGCGCCAACGGCGCTTCGCGTCGGTCAGCACCGATCCCGCGGGCAGCAGGCCGCTCTCGACCAGTACGCCGAAGGCGACGCGCGGCTGCTCGCGCTTGTCCGCGACCGTCTGCATCGCGCTTTCGTCGAGCGGAAGCGTGGATTTGATGCGCGCCCGCGCGACCTTCACATATTCGCCTTCGCGCTCGATTCCGATCCAGCGCCGGCCAAGCCGCCGAGCGACCGCGCCGGTGGTGCCGGTGCCGAAGAAGGGGTCGAGCACCACGTCGCCGGGCTTCGTGCAGGCGAGCAGGATCCGGTAGAGCAAAGTCTCGGGCTTCTGCGTCGGATGCGCCTTCGAGCCGTCGGCGCCCTTCACCCGCTCGCTGCCGGCGCAGATCGGCAGGAACCAGTCCGAGCGCATCTGGAGGTCGTCGTTCAGCGCCTTCATCGCCCGATAGTTGAAGGTGTACCGCGCCTTTTCGTCCTTGGCGCACCAGATCAAAGTCTCATGCGCATTGGTGAAGCGCGTTCCCCGGAAGTTCGGCATCGGGTTCGACTTGCGCCACACGATGTCGTTGAGGATCCAGAACTTGGCGTCCTGGAGCAGCGCCCCGACGCGATAGATGTTGTGATAGCTTCCGATCACCCAGATCGTGCCGCTGTCCTTCAGGACCCGCCGCGCCTCGGCGAGCCAGGCGCGGGTGAATTCGTCGTAGGCCGCGAAGCTCTCGAACTGATCCCAATGGTCGTCAACGGCGTCGACCCGGCCGCCTTCCGGCCTGAACAGATCCCCGCCCAATTGCAGATTGTACGGCGGGTCGGCGAAGATCATGTCGACGCTCTTGCCGGGCAGGCGGGCCATCTCGGCGACGCAATCCCCTTGCAGGACCTCGTCGAATGGGAGCTCGCGGCCGGCCTTCCGAGCCGGGCGAAAGCTCGTCGGCTGCTCCGCAACGCGGGCAATCAGGTTCATCAGTGTGGCCCCCTTGTCAGGCGCCCAAGGTGAGTCAGGGCGGACTCGCGGTCAAGCGAACAAGGGTTAACGGGCCGTCCCGGAACGCTACAGCTACGCTGCGGAGCGCGGCTGCTCTACAAGATGTTGAGTCATCACCGCCGGCTCGGACTCAACCTCTGGTGTGTGTGACTCAAAGGACTCGATGACTTCGAAAACGAGCTCCGGCTGCGCATTCCGTGCCTCGATCTCCCGGACCAGCCCGAAGCTGCGGCGGTGCAGCGGCGTCAGCCCGAGGTCGTTGATCGCCCGCCGATGGTCGGGCGTCGGGTAGCCGCGATTATGCTCCCAGCCATAGCCTGGATAGTCGCGCGCATAGTCCGCCATGATCCGGTCGCGGGTCACCTTGGCGATGATCGAGGCCGCCGCGATCGAGCGGCATTTGGCGTCGCCGTCGACGATCGCCTTCGACGGCCGCTCCCAGCGCGGGCAGGCGTTGCCGTCCACCAGCACCCAGGCGGGCTCGAGGCCGAGCGCTTCGACCGCGCGGGTCATCGCCAGCATGCGCGCCCAGTAGATGTTGATCTGATCGATCTCCTCGACCGTCGCGATGCCCACGCCCCACGCCGCGCACTTGACCAGCCGCGCGTAGATCGCCTCTCGCTTCTCGATCGGCAGGTTCTTCGAATCGTCGATCCCGCGCGGAAATCTGTTGCGGTCGAGGATGCAGGCGGCGGCGACCACCGGGCCGGCGAGCGGCGCGCAGCCCGCCTCGTCGACGCCCGCGAGCGGCTGGGGATAATCGAGCTCGAGCTTGAAGGAGCAGCGCCGCGGCATCGAGTCGTCTTGTGCACCCCTGCGCAGGCAGGGGTCCAGACAGCAACCCGACTCAAATTGTGGAAAACTTCCGGCTTCAGTCCTTGGCGCGCCACGGCGGGAAGCGGCGGTTCTCACCGGCCTTGTAGAAGAAGATGATGTTGCCGTCCGGATCGCGAAGCCGCGCCTCGCGCCACATCCACGGCTGGTTGCGCGGGCCGTGCTCGAAGGGAATGCCGCTCCGCGCCAGCTGCTCGACCCGCTCGTCAAGGTCCTCGCACTCGAAATAGATCGCGGTGGTGGCGGCAATCGTCTCTTCGGGATCGATCTGGACCGAGAAGGTTGGGCCGCCCGCCGTCTCGAACCGCGCGTAGCCGTTTTCCGGACTGTCGACGATCTGCTTGAGGCCAAGGCGGCGATAGAAATCGACCGACCGCTCGTAATTGGTGCCGGTCACCGTGATCTGGTTCAGGCGCGGCGCCAGGCCGACATCGAGGCGAACGCGTCCTTGTCCGATCGGCCCGGCACCCTGCCCCAGCTGCGGCGCGTCCCACATGGCGACGCGGACGAACTCGCGCGCGCGGGCCACCGAATGGGTGAGCGAACAGCCTTGCGCGAGGAACAAAGCGATCGCGCTCGCAAGCGTGCACCCGGTGCCGTGCGTGCTGGTGGTGTCGATCCGCTGGCCCTGCCAGCTCGTCATATTGTCGGTTTCGATGAGCGCGTCGGCGATCGCGTCGCCCTCCTCGTGACCGCCCTTGATCAGCACCGCGCAGCCATGCTCGCCGACGAGGTGGAGCGCCGCCGCGACCGGGTCCTCCTCCGAAGTCAGCCGCTTCAACTCCGGAAGGTTCGGAGTTGCGATGGTCGCGAGGGCCATCAGCCGGCCGAAGGCGACGACGGTTGCGTCGTCGGCGAGCTCGGCCCCGCTGGTCGCGACCATTACGGGATCGAACACGATGGGGATCCCGGGCTGCTCGGCCTTGAGCCGCTCGAGCCGCCCCGCGACCTGTTCGGCCGCGAACGCGCCGCCGATCATCCCGATCTTCACCGCGTCGACCCCGATGTCCTCGACCACCGCGTCGATCTGCGACAGGATCATCTCGGTCGGGATCGGGTGCACGCCGGTGACACCGACCGTGTTCTGAGCAGTGATCGCGGTGATCGCCGTCATCGCATGGCCGCCGAGCATGGTGACGGTCTTGATATCCGCCTGGATGCCCGCACCGCCGCCCGAGTCCGAGCCCGCGATGATCAGGATGCGCGCGACCGGCGTCAGCGAGTCGGCCACGGCCTGCTTCTTCCGCGGAGAGATGTTTTCCATGCGCACGGAAACGTCGTTTCGCTGAAAATTACCAAGAAAGCGTTCACGCCGCCGACTGGACGGCTTCGCAGATGTCGTCGACGAGGCGCTCGACGAGCGCGGGGTCATCCCCTTCGGCCATGACTCGGATCAGCGGCTCGGTTCCCGATTTGCGGATCACGAGGCGGCCGCGCCCCTCGAGCTCGGCCTCCGCGGCGGCGATCCGCTTCCTGACGCTGTCGGCCTCGAGCGGCTCGGCGCCGCCGTTGAAGCGCACGTTCTTCAGCAGCTGGGGGAGCGGCTCGAACTGACGCAGGAGCTCGCTCGCGGCCTTCTTCGCCTCGACCAGCGCCGCGAGCACCTGGAGCCCCGCGACGAGCCCGTCCCCGGTGGTGCAATGATCGGTGAGGATGATGTGCCCGGACTGCTCGCCGCCGACGTTGCAGCCGCGGGCGCGCATCTCCTCGAGGACATAGCGGTCGCCGACCTTCGTCCGGAGCAGCTTCAGCCCAGCGTCCGCGAGCTTTCGTTCGAGGCCGAGGTTCGACATGACCGTCGCGACGACCGCCTCACCGCGCAGCCCGCCGCGCCGCTGGAGCCCGAGCGCGATCAGCGCCATCATCTGGTCGCCGTCGACAATCTGCCCTTTTTCGTCCGCGACGATCAGGCGGTCGGCGTCCCCGTCGAGCGCGAGCCCGACATGCGCGCCGTTCGCCACCACCGTCTCCTGCAGAAGCTCGGGATGGGTCGACCCGCACCCGTCGTTGATGTTGAGCCCGTTCGGCTTGACGCCGAGCGAAATGACCTCCGCGCCGAGCTCCCACAACGCCTCGGGCGCGACATGATAGGCGGCTCCGTTGGCGCAATCGACCACGACCTTGAGGCCGTCGAGGCGCAGCTGCTCGGGGAAGGTATCCTTCGCGAATTGGATGTACCGCCCGCGCGCGTCGTCGATCCGGCGCGCACGCCCGATCATGTCGGCCTTGGCGAGCTTGGGGCCGTCGGCGAGCCGCGCCTCGATCGCGATCTCATCCTTGTCGGAGAGCTTGTATCCGTCCGGCCCGAACAGCTTGATGCCGTTGTCGTCGAACGGGTTGTGCGAGGCGGAGATCATCACTCCGAGGTCGGCGCGCATCGAGCGCGTCAGCATCGCGACCGCGGGTGTCGGCATCGGCCCCAGCAGGATGACGTCCATGCCGACGCTCGCGAAGCCGGCGACGAGCGCCGATTCCATCATGTAGCCGGAAAGCCGCGTGTCCTTGCCGATGACCACGCGGTGGCGGTGCTTGCCCCGCAGGAAGTGCGCGCCCGCGGCCATTCCGACGCAAAGCGCCGTTTGCGCCGTCATCGGCTCCTGGTTGGTCAGCCCGCGAATGCCGTCGGTACCGAAGAATCTCCGTCCCATCCGGGCCGTTTATGCGGTTAGCCGATCCAGCGCCAGAAGCCGGCGGGCTCCGGGTGCGCCCAAGTCGCGGTAAGGAACAGCAATGTGCCGCCGACCAGCGCGACGATCCCTGGATTTGCGACTCCGCGACTGAAGGGAATGAACGCCGTCTGCGCAGCCCATTCGTGCCAGCGCTCGCCCATCAGCTTCGCCTTCTTCGAATCCTGCCCGACCGACCCGAAGATCGCGAGGATCAGGATCGCCGCGTCGAACACCATGGCCTTCGCCGTTCCCACCACGATCATGTGCGTGATCGCCCACGACGCGAAGCCCCACATCATCGGGTGGCGAGTGAGCCCGAACACGCCGCTCGGTTTCAGCCCGCGCTCCATCCGCGCACCCGGCAGTGCGGGATTACGCACGAAGGAGCCGACGAACAGGATCGAGCCGATCCACATCAGCAGCGTGGCCACGAGCCACAGTGCATCGCCGGCAACCCACAGCTGCGGCTCGCGGCCGATGACCCGGTAGAAATAGATCATCGCCCCAAAGGTCACGAGCGCGATGAGCGAATAGATTCCCTGAAACGGCCCGGGGCCCAACCCGCGGACCAGCGGCGCGCGAAGCGGGTGCGACAACAGGAAATGCAGTCCGACGAACAGGACCGCAGACAGGGTCAGGCCCATCTGCGGAGTCAACGCCGGTACGCCTCCGGAAGGTCGCGGCGAGGCAAGTGGCGGTAGCGGGCGCGCAGCCGGGTCTGATGGGTCTCCAGCGGCTGGCGCACGCCGTCGATGAACACCTGCTCGGCGGCGCTCGAACCCTCGAGCGGGTCGCCCGACCAGATGACGACGTCGCCCCGACGTCCCGGAGCAAGGCTTCCCATGTCGCCGCCCAAACCGACCGCTTGAGCAGGCCGCGACGTGATCATCGCCAGCGCTTCGCCCCAGCTCACGCCTGCCGCGCCCGGGACGCGCTGCAGCGCGACGAGGTTGCCCGCATACTGCCGCTGGTTGAAGATGTTCCGAGTGTCGTCGTTGTCGATCATGCCGATCGAGACCTCGACTCCGGCCGAGCGCATCCGCCCGACGTTCGACTGCGTCGCCGCAAGCTGCTCGAACGAAGCGGGCAGATCGTTCACCGCCGAGGCGATCACCGGAACGCCCGCGCGCGCGATCCGGTCGGCGACGGTCCAGCCCTCGCTCGCGCCGACGAGCACGATCTTCAGCGACGGAAACTCGCGCTTGAGCGACAGCACCTGGAGGATGTCGCTCGCGCGCTCGACGTGAACCAGAAGATATTGGCGCCCCTGGAGCACCGGCACCAGCGCAGCGGCGTCGAATCGGGTCAGGAGCACGTCCTCGCTGCGCCGCGCATTCGGCCCGAGGACTCGGGATTCGTTCGGATCGCGGATGATCGGCCGCTCGCGCTCGTCCGGAAGCTCGCCGCGGCTGGCGGAAATGGGCGCCGCGAACCGGCGCAGCTCGGCGGCTTCGCGCAAGGCGTTGCGGAACAGCACGTGCGCCGCCGAGCGCGAGCCCCCCGCCGTGTCGGCGCCGGACTCGCCAAGTTCGACGAACTGGAAGCGCCGCGCGGCGGTGATCGCGTCCATGTCCGCGCCGGTGTCGATCACCGCGCCCTGGCCCGCGAAGATGTTCTTGCCGGTCGCCGGTGCGACGAGCGCGCGCGTGACTCCGTCGGCGCGGTTGACGGCGATGGTCGACGCGAGCGGATTGACGGAGGGAACCACGTCGATCGCGGCGCTGAACGGACCGTTCGATGACGTGTCGTTGGACCCGTCCGCTGACAGGTCGACTTCGCTGAGACCGAGGCGAGTGAAGCCGCCGACGATGCCCGGAGTGACCCACTTGCCGGTCGCGTCGATGACTTGCGCGTCGGCCGGCACTCGGACGCCTCGACCTGCGGCGGCGATCCGGCCGTCGCGGATCACTACGGTCCCGCCCGGCATCGGCTCGGAACCGTCCCCGAGCGCGACCGTGCCGCCGGTGATGGCGTAGGTCTGCGCGGCGACGGGCGCGGCCGCCGCCAGCAGCAGCGCGGCAAGCACGCGGCGGATCATTTCACATCCCCTTCGCCCGGCTGGCCGAGCTCGAAGTCGCTGACCGGCCGCCTCGCGGGGTCGTTCGCATCGTACATGAGCGCGCCGTCGATCCACACGCGCTCGGGCCGCGTGTAGTCGCTGAACGGATTGCCATTCCACAGCACCACATCGGCCATCTTCCCGGCCTTCAGCGTTCCCGTCTTGTCGAGAATTCCGAGCGCGTAGGCGGGATTGCGGCTGAGCCAGACCCACGCCGTCGGTTCGGACAGGTTCGGAACG
>Ga0307409_100000627_pt1 | contig 15513 bp, 15 predicted proteins | sample 322Ometagenome_2_FD_203888 | JGI IMG/M metagenome (GOLD analysis project Ga0307409, IMG submission 203888) | Maize rhizosphere microbial communities from greenhouse at UC Davis, California, United States - 322HYB-O-2 | ecosystem: Host-associated > Plants > Roots > Rhizosphere > Soil | place... | reverse complement strand
GCCTACGCCGCGCCCGAGCAGGTGCACGGCGCCGCGGTGGACGGGCGCGCCGACCAGTACTCGCTCGCCGTCATCGCCCACGAGCTGCTGAGCGGCCGCGCGCGGCTCGGCGAGTGGACCCCCAGCGGCGTGGCGACGATCGATCCGGTGGAGGTCGCGACCGACACGCCGCTGCGCCCCGGCATATCGGCGGCCGGCAACGTCGCGCTCCGACAGGCGCTTGCCAAGCAGCCCGCGCACCGCTTCCCGACGACGAGGGAGTTCGTCGACGCGCTGACGGGGAAGCGGGTCGTGACGCCGGAGGGGATGCCGACGCTGCACCCGCAGCTCGAGCTGCCGCGGCAGCGCCGACGGATCCTCCTGCCGCTCGTGCTCACGCTCCTCCTGTTCGGCGCGGGGATGTTCTTCTTCGGCCCGTGGAACGTCGAGGAGGGGCCGTGGACGCGCAGAGCGCGCGAAGGCATGGTGCGCGACGCCGATCGCCGCGCCGCCGCCGCCAACGCCGCCGGGCAGAGCGCTGTAGGCGGGACCAGCACCGGGCCGTCGTCGGGCGGCGCGGCGTCCACGCCGATCGGGCCCGCCGCGCCCGCCGAGGGGCCATCGTTCATCGAGGTCACGGCCGATCGCGCCGGCGCCGTCGTGGTCGTGGACGGGCGGCCGCGCGGCCTCGCCCCGACGACTGTCCGCGTGAGCCCGGGCAGCCACACCGTGACGCTGCGCGGCGGCGGCTTCGGCGGCACCAGTCGGACGGTCACGACCTCGGCCGGCGGAACGGCGAGCGTGAACTTCTCGGCCACCGCGCCGTAGCGGACCGACACCGTCCGTGTCGGCGCTCGCCGAGATCTCTCCGTGCCGACGTGAACCGCTCCGGGACACCCGCCGCTCGTGAATGAAGCGGGGCCGAGCCGGCGGGCTCGACTCGGAGTCGCACTGCTCACGGGCCTGGCGATGGGCGCCGTCTCCGCCCTGGTGTCGGCCCTCTCGGCCCCCTCGTGGGCGAGCGACTTCGACCCCGTCCATGCGGGCGCGCGGGCCCTGCTTGCGGGACGCGACCCCTACGCTCTATCGGCGGCGGAGCGCCGCAACCCGTTCGGGCTCTTCTATCCGGTGCCCGCGCTCCTCGCGGCGCTTCCCGTCGCCTGGCTCCCCCTCGCCGCGGCCCGCGCCGCGTTCGCCGGACTCACGTCGGCGCTCTACGCGTTCGCCGTGACCCGCGACGGGTGGACGCGCTGGCCAGCGCTCGTATCCATGGCCCTCGTCCAGAACGCGATCCTCTGTCAGTGGAGCGCGCTCCTCGTCGGTGCCATGCTCACGCCGGCACTCGCCGGTCTGCTGCTGACCAAGCCGAACATCGGCGCGGCGCTCGGGCTCGCCGGTGTCACGGACCCCGCGGCACTCGGCGGACGCCGCCACCTGCCGACTGCCGCGCTGAGTGTCTTCGCGGTCGTGCTGGTGGCGTTTACGATTCGTCCCGACTGGATTGGTGCCTGGCTCGGCGCGCTGCGAGACACCCGCCACGTCACCGCCCCGATCGCGCGTGGCTCCGGTCTCGGACTCCTTCTCCTTCTCGCCGCGCTTCGCTGGCGGCGCCCCGAAGCGCGACTCCTGCTCACGCTCTCGCTCGTCCCGGCCACGCCCAGCGCAGTCGAAGGATTGCCCCTCTTCCTCGTCTGCCGCACACCGCGCGAGGCGGCGTGGTTCGCGGTGCTCACCTACGTCGAGTACATCGCCGTCGGCGCGGCGTGGGCAGCCGGATGGTCCGCGCCGTCCGGCCCGGGAGTGACCTACGTCTCCGCCGGCGCGGTGATGTCGCTCGCCCTGCTCTACCTGCCGTGCCTCGTGATGGTGCTTCGCCGCCCGAACGAAGCGCCGGAGGGCCGCGACGAGAAGCTCAGACGGCCGGTCGCCCGCAACGGGGGACGCCAGGGTAACGTTCTCGCCCGCGGGGAGTAACTTCGACGAAGCGCACGCTCCCGCGAGGTCGAAGCTCGCATCACCGATGATGAACGAATCCTGATGTCGTCCACACGAACTTCGGACTTACCCGGGCCGACACAGCGTCCGGGGAGCAGCGTGCTGTGCGGCGTCGCGTGTCTCGTCCTCTGCATCGCCGCAGGCTGCGACCGCGGGCGCGCCGGGGACGGCGCGCGCTCGTCGTCGGCCGCGGATCGCACGCTCGTCGTCTACAACGCCGGCAGCCTCGCCCGCCCGATGCGGGCGGCGCTCGACTCGTTCGCGCGCCGCGAGGGCGTCACGGCCGAGCAGGAGAGCGCGGGAAGTCTCGAGACGGCGCGCAAGCTGACCGAGCTCGGACGCATCCCCGACGTCATCGCGCTCGCGGACGCGGAGGTGTTTCCGCAGCTCCTCGTCCCCTCGCAGACGACCTGGTACGTGCACTTCGCGCGCAACCGGATGGTGATCGCCTACACGCCGCGGTCGCGCGGCGCGTCGGAGATCGCGGCCGACAACTGGTGGCGCATCCTCCAGCGCCCCGGCGTCGAGGTCGGGCGCGCCGACCCGAGCCTCGATCCCAACGGCTATCGCACGCTGCTCACCCTGCAGCTCGCCGAGCGCTACTACGAGCAGCGGGGCCTCGCGGCGCGCCTTCTCGCCGCCGCCCCCGAGCGCAACGTGCGGCCGAAGGAGGCGGACCTCGTCGGCCTGCTGCAGGCGGGCGAGCTCGATTACATCTGGTCGTACGAGTCGCTCGCCCAGGCGGCGGGGCTCAGCTACCTCACGCTCCCGCACCAGATCGACCTCGGCGCGCCGGCCGACTCGGCGTACTACGCGACCGCCTCGGTGAAGGTGCGCGGCCGCACGCCGCGCGACACGGTCGTCTTCCGCGGCCAGCCGATCGTCTACGCCTTCTCGGTGCCGCGCGAGGCGCCGCACCGCGAGCTGGCCGAGCGCTTCGCGGCGTTCCTCGTCTCCGCCGAGGGGAGGGCCGCCCTGCGCGCGGCACGGCTCGACGCGCTCGAGCAGCCCGTCGTCGTCGGGACGGGGGCGCCGGGTGTGGTCACCGCCGGCGCGCCGGCTGCGGCGCCGAACGCCCCGCCGTGAACGAGACGTCCGGCCGTCGGCGCCCGCTCTACCGCGCGGCGAGTGTCGGCGCGCTCGCCGCGGCGGCGCTGTTCGTCCTCTTCCTCGCCGTGCCGGTGGTGCAGCTCGTCGCCGTCGCCGGCGGGAGCGGCCTTGCCAAGCTGCTCGACGACGCCGAGCTGCGCGACGCACTCGCCCTCACCTGGCTCACGGCGAGCGTCGCGACGCTGCTCGGCGTCGTCGGCGGGACGCCGCTCGCCTGGGCGCTGGCGCGTCGCCCGTTCCGCGGGCGGGCCGTCGTCGCCGCCCTGCTCGACCTCCCGCTGCTCATCCCGCACCCCGCCGCCGGCATCGCGCTCCTCCTCGTGCTCGGCCGCGACAGCGTGGCGGGGCGGGCGCTGCTCGCCTTCGGCCTCCGAATCGCCGGCTCGCCGGGCGGGATCGTCGCCGCGATGCTCTTCGTCTCGGCGCCGCTCTTCATCAGCGGGGCGCGCGAGGCGTTCGCGCGCGTGGACCCGCGCTACGAGGCCGTCGCCCGCACGCTCGGCGATCCGGCGTGGCGCGTCTTCCGCCGCGTCACGCTTCCGCTCTCGATGCGCGGCCTCGTCGCCGCCGCCGTCGTCATGTGGGCGCGCGCGGTGAGCGAGTTCGGCGCGATCGTCGTCCTCACCTACAACCCGAAGGTGACGAGCGTCCTCGGCTACGACCGCTTCACGAGCTACGGCCTCCCCGAGGCGCTGCCGGTGGCGGCGGTGCTCGTCATCCTGTCGCTGCTCCCGCTCAGCTTTCTGCGCGCCCTGCGCTACGAGCGCGGGATGGGCGGCGGCCTGGCGGCGGTCGCCCCATGATCGAGGCGCGGTCGCTCTCGGCGCGCGTCGGCGAGTTCGCGCTGCGCGACGTCAGCTTCGCGGTGCCGCGCGGCGGCTATGGCGTCGTCATCGGGCCGGCCGGCTCGGGGAAGACGACGCTCCTCGAGACGGTCGCCGGAATCGTCGCCCAGCGCGGCGGCACGCTGCTCCTCGGCGGCCGCGACGCGACGGCGCTCCCGCCGGAGACGCGCGACGTCGGCTTCGTCTATCAACACGGCTACCTCTTCCCCCACCTCTCGGTGGAAGACAACATCGCCTACGGCGCCGACGACCCGGCGCTGGCGCGCGCGGTGGCGCGCCGGCTCGGCGCCGACGCCTTCGGCGCGCGCGACGTGCGCGGGCTGAGCGGCGGCGAGCGCCAGGTCGTCGCCCTCGCGCGCGCCCTCGCCCGGCGGCCGGCGGTGCTGCTGCTCGACGAGCCGTTCAGCGCCCTCGACCCGCGCCGCCGCACCCTCGTCCGGCGCGAGGTGCGCGCGATCCACGCCGAGTGGGGGATGACGGTGCTGCAGGTGACGCACGACTTCACCGAGGCGGGGCTGCTCGGCGACGTCGCGATCCTGCTCGACGGCGGGCGCGTCCTCCAGTACGGTCCGCCGGAGGAGGTCTTCCGCCGACCCGCGTCCCCCTACATCGCCGAGTTCCTCGGCGCCGAGAACGTGTTCGCCGGCCGCGCCCGCGCCCTCGACGAGACGTCGCCCGACTGGGTGGACGGCGCACCGCACGACGTCGCCGGCCGCTTCCGCGCCGTCGAGTTCAGGACGGGCGACCTCACGATCTACGCCGTGGGCGACGCGCCGGACGGGCCGGGCTACGCCGTGATCCGTGCCGAGGAGGTGTTGCTGTCGCGCGAGCAGCACGGCGCCGGCGAGCCGGCTGCGACGTCGGCGCGCAACCGGTTCCATGGCACCATCGTCGAGCTGGCGACGCTCGGCGCCCTGACGCGCGTGACGGTGGACGTGCGCGGCACGCCACTCGTCGCCGCGCTGACGACGCGCTCGGTGCACGAGCTCGGGCTCGGCGTGGGGGTCGCGGTCGAGGCGTCGTTCAAGGCGATGGCGGTGCACCTGTGTTGAGCGGCCGGCCGGGCGGAGGAGGAACGCCGGAGCGTGCGCCGCGCGACGACGGCGAGGTCTTCGACGAATACGCCGCGTCGTATGACGCGGCGCTCGCCGAGGGGCTCGCGGCGACGGGGGAGGGGCGCCAGTTCTTCGCCGCCGAGCGCGTGCGGTGGGTCGCGCGCCGCCTCGGCGAGCTGGGGTCGCGGCCGCATCGCATCCTCGACTTCGGCTGCGGCACCGGGACGGCCGTCCCGCTCCTGCTCGACGCGTTTCCCGGCGCCACGGTGCGTGGGGTGGACCCGTCGGCGCGCTCGCTCGCCGTGGCGCGCGAGGCGGTGCCCTCGCCGCGCGCCGAGTTCTCGACGGTCGCCGACTTCGCACCGACCGGCGACGTGGACCTCGCCTTCTGCAACGGCGTCTTCCACCACATTCCGCCGGCCGAGCGCGACGCCGCGGTCGCCCTGATTCGCGCGGCGCTTCGCCCGGGCGGGCTGTTCGCGTTCTGGGAGAACAACCCCTGGAACCCGGGGACGCGCTACGTCATGAGCCGCATCCCGTTCGACCGCGACGCCGAGACGCTCTCGCCGCCCCAGGCGCGCGCCATGCTGCGCCGCGACGGGCTCCAGCCGCTGACGACAGACTTCCGATTTTTCTTCCCGCGCTTCCTGCGCGTCCTGCGACCGCTCGAGGACGTCGCGCTGACGCGGGTGCCGTTGGGCGGCCAGTATCTCGTGCTCTGCCGAAGGGGTTGACACACGTCCGATGCCGCGCGTCCTCCGGCACTGACTAGCCGCCTCGGACGACGGTCGTCAGTATGAGAGGAACCCGCGGCGGCGCTCCCGGCGGCCCCGTGGAGTACGGTCGCCGCGACTCGGCCCCCGGCTCGCTCGTCCTACCAGAGGTCCGCGTCTCGGCTGCCACACGCCGGCGCGCGTGACGAGCGGCCGTTGCGCCTGGCGCCGGCTGCCGCGCGGCCCGGCAACCCCACTACTCTCCTCGATCCTTCCAGCGACGAATGCGACAGCTCGAATCCATCCGCGGGCAGTCGGTGCTCGTGACCGGCGGCCTGGGATTCTGTGGCGCCAACCTGACGCGATTTCTCGCCAACGAGCTCGGCTGCCGTGTGACGGTGTTGGACGACTGCTCGAATTCCTCGCTGCCGGACACGTTGCTGGCCGGCGTGGACGTGCGGCTCGGGGACGTCCGCAACGAGCGCGACTTCGAGCCCCTGGTTCGAGAGAGCCCGTGGATCTTTCACCTGGCGTGCCGAACGATCCTCACCTGCGCGGCCGACCCGCTGGCCGACGTCGAGGTCAACGCGGTGAGCACGCTCCGGCTCCTGGAGTTCCTGCGACGCGAGGCCTCGCCGCGGCTGCAGCGCTTCGTCTACACCTCCTCGACCTCGATCTACGGCAACTGCCGGCACATCCCGACCGACGAGCTCGACCCGCCCAACATTCTGAACCACTACGCGGCCACCAAGCTGCTCGGCGAGCACTACACGATGCTCTACAGCACCGCGTACGGGCTGCCGACCACCTGTGTGCGGTACTCGAACCTGTACGGCCCGGGCCAGACCACTCGCAACCCGTACTGCGGGGTGATCGGGAAGTTCATCGAGGCGGCGCTCGACGGCCGGCCCCTCACGATCCACGGCGACGGCGAGCAGACCCGGGACTACACCTACGTGGACGACGCCGTCGAGGCGACGGTGCTGGCCGCCGTCTCCCCGCAGGCGCTCGGTGACGCGTTCAACATCGCGACGGGTGTCGAGACCTCGGTCAACACCCTGGCGATGCACGTCAAGGCGCTCGTCGGCGGCAACGTCGCGATCGAGCACGTCGATCGCCGCGACATCGATAACATCCGCCGGCGCGTGCTCAGCCCGGAGAAGATTCGCGTCCGTCTGGGCTGGACGCCGCGCACGCGGGTCGCGGAGGGGCTGCGCCGCACCGTCGCGCACCTGCGGCAGGCGCGCCGGCCGGGCGCGTCGGGCGGAATTCTCTCCCCCGCCGACTCGGTGACCGCGTGACGAGCAGCGATACCGGAGTCGTGACGGTCGCCGGCCGGGGCGTGCTCGTGACCGTCATCGTGATGGCGTACAACGAGGCCGCCTCGCTCGAGGCGGTGGTGGAGGAGATACTTGCCGACGCGCGCGCGCACGGGCTGCGCGCGGAGCTCGTGATCGTGGACGACGGTAGCACGGACGGCACGACGCAGATCGCCGACCGGCTCGCCGCGACGCGCGACGGCGTGGTCGCGATACACCACGGCGTCAACCGGGGCATCGGCGAGGTGTACGGGTCGGGGTTCGGCGCCGCGACGGGCGACTACGTGACGTTTCTGCCCGCGGACGGCCAGTTCTTCCCCTCCGTGGTGTCGGAGTTCGCCGAGTGCATGGCCGCCGCCGACCTGGTGCTCGGATTCCTGCCCGAGCAGGCGGGATCACGGTCGCTCACCGGCAAGGCGCTGTCGGCGGCCGAGTGCGCCTTCATGTGGATGCTGTTCGGCCGCCTGCCGCGCTTCCAGGGCGTGATGATGTTCCGTCGCTCGCTGCTGGAGCAGCTGGGCGTGCGGGCCGGGGGCCGCGGGTGGGGCGTGCTGCGCGAGCTTGTCGTGCGCGCGTCGCGCGCACGCCTGCGCGTGATCAGCGTTCCGACCCGCCTGCGGCCCCGGGCGAGCGGCGGATCCAAGGTGAACAACCTGGCGACCGTGTGGTCCAACGTGCGACAGGCGGTCGCCCTCCGCCGCGCGCTGTGACGCGGGGCGCGGCCGACGTCGTCTCCGGGTACGCGCGCGGCACGGAGGAGCTCGCCGGCAGCACCACCTCGGCGCGACTGAACGCCGCCCGCGATGGCAGCGCACGAGCGGCGGCGATGCAGTTCGGCTTCGCGGTCGCCGTCGTCGTCGCCTCGCTCCTACTGTACCGCCCGTGGCACGACGCCCCATTCGCGTCCGCCGACTTCCCCGAGTTCGTTCCGCTGCTGCGGTCGCAACCCACGTTCGGCGGCCGGCTCGGCGTATTCGTCGACTACTACGGCGCGCACGGCAGATTCAACCTGCTCCAGTACGTCTTCATCATCTTGAAGTGGCAGGTCCTCGGCGCGAATCCGGTGGCCTGGCAGTGGGCGCGCGCCCTCCAGATGTTCGGCATCCTCGCCGGCACCTTCGCTCTCCTACGACGGCTGCGGCTCTCCGCCAGCAGCGCCGCGACGGCCGTCGCATTGCTCGGCGTCTCGACCGCGACGGCGTCGGGGTGGACGCGGCTCACGATGGGCGAGCCGCTCGCGCTTCTCTTCCTGCTCGGGGCGGCGCTTCTCGCTGCCCGGTTCCAGCTCGCGCACGAGTGGAAGCGCGTCTCCCTCGGGTTCGCGGTGCTGGTGGCGGCGATGCTGCTCACCAAGGAGATGATGATCGCTTCGCTGCCGTTCCTTCTCCTGCTGGCTCTGCTCTACCGCGGTGCGGGGGAGTGGGGAAGGAGGTCCTATTCGCTGACGGCGAGAGAGAAGACCCTGCTCGTGGCAACGGCCCTCGCCGTCGCCACCGCCGCCGTTCCCATCGTCGCCTGCATGACGACGCGCGCGTCGGGGGGCTTCGCCTCGCACTACGGCGAGGGCGGCGTGGCGCCGGGAAGGGTCGCGTACGCCGTCGCGCGCATGCTCCTGCCGGTGAACGCGAGCCAGACCTCCGCACTCCGGGTGTTGCTGTTTCCCGCAAACGCGCTGATCGCCCTGGTGATCGGCGCCGGTCTCACGAGCGCGGCGCGGTGCCGTTCGCGGAGCCTCGTGTGGCCGGTCGCGACCGCGTTGAGCCTTCCACTGGCCGGCGCGGTCGTCTATCTCCCCTGGCCGGTGGTCGCGAACTTCTACCCGCTGCCATTTCAGGTCGGTGCGGCGACCTTGTTGGCACTCTCGCTCGACATGATGCGGAGCGCTGTTCCGCGCATGCTCCCCGCCGCGCGGGTCATGTGCGCGGTCGCCACGATCCTGGCAGCCGCGGCGTCGCACCGCATGGCGGGGAACGCCTACGCGTCTCGCCACGTTGAGGCCCGGCTGTCCGACTGGCTCGCCGGCAACGTCCGCCCCGGACAGCGGGTGCTCCGCGCCGTGCCGAGCGACGCGCTGCCCCCTCCGGAGCGCGCCTGGATGGGAATCGGGTCCACGCTGAGCCGGTACATCGGGGCCTTCTACGCCAGGCCGGACCTGCGAGTGGTCGAGGTTTCCTGCGACGAGGCGTCCGCGCTCTACCGCGGCGAAGGGAGCGTGGTCGTCCTGTACAAGGGCGAGTGCCCGAGATTCGGAACGCCGGCCGCGGCGCCCACGATCACCTTCGGCTACTTCGACCCGCTGCTCCTGCGTGCGGCTACTGACTCCGTGCGAGCCGAGATATTCCGCAGCCGCTAGCGGTGCGTGTTCCGCGATCGCCAGAGCGCCAGCACCAGCCCGCCGTCCGACGTCTGCCCGCCGTGGCGGATCGGGAGGAGGTTGAAGAGCCCGAAGAGCAGGGACCAGAGGGCGAAGTCCTCGGCGAGACCGCCGCGCGGCGCGGTGGCGAAGACGGCCGCGGCGAGGAGGAGGTTGGCGCCGGGCCCGCCGAGCGCCGAGGCGATCAGGCGCAGGTTGTCGGGGCGCCCGCTGGTGAAGTCGCGCTCGACGCACCCCGAGAAGCGGAGCCAGTGCGAGTTCGGCCGCAGGCGGTAGCCGCGCCCGCCGCGCACGAAGGCGAGGGGACCGATGGTGAGCGAGCGAAAGCTCACGCCGACGAGCAGCCCGGCGACCGCGTGGCCGATCTCGTGGACGACGCTGAGGGCGAGGACGAGCAGGCCGGCGAGGAGAAGCTCGCCGGCGTCGTCGGCGGCGGGGCTGAACGGCCCGAAGAACGCCGCCGTCGCGTACCAGGCGTAGAGCACGAGCAGCGTCGCGCCGACCGGACTCGAGAAGCTCAGCGTGCCGTCGGGGGTGCGAGTCTCGTCGGCGCCGGACGTCGCCGGCTCGCGGACGTCGGGAGAGACGCGGCCCTTCTCGGTGGACGACATCTGCTGCGAACCTCGGATGGCGTGGGGAAGTCGGCGGGCCGCGAGCCGGCGTGGACCTCACCTGCAGACAAAGCAGATGTGGTGCCATCACGGTGGCGCCGATGGCCGGCGTGCGGCCGGCCTTCCTTCCCGTTCTACACCGCCCGGTCAGCCCTCGTTTCCCGGCTCGCCGAAGGCCAGCGCTCGCCACTCCGCGTCGTCGGGGCTCGAGCCGAGGCAGCGCAGCACCAGTCCCCCATCCGACGTCTGGCCATTGATCCGCATCGGCACGAGGTTGATCACGCCGAAGAAGCCCGACCACGTCGCGAGGTCGCCCCACATTCCGCTGGTCGCGCCGCAGGCGAAGATGGAAGTGGCGAGAATCAGGTTCGCCGCCGGTCCGCCGAGCGCGGAGATGGCGAGGTCCCCGCGCTTCGTGCGGCCCGGCTCGAGATCGTGCTCGACGCAGCCGGCGAAGCGGATCCACCGCCGGTTTGGGAGGAGCCGGAGCCGGTTCACGCGCCTGACGAGAAAGAGCGGACCGACGGTGACCGAGCGAAATCTCAGGCCGGTAAGCCAGCCGGCGACCGCGTGACCGACCTCGTGGACGGCGCTGAGCAGGAGGACGAGGCCGAGCGACGCCAGCAGCTGCTCTCCCATCGTGGTCACGTCGCTCGACGGGCCGAAGAACTCTTCGAGGGCGAACCAGCAGGCGACGGCGAGCGCGGTGACGCCGGTCGGGCGGGCGAGGACGGCCAGCGTCGCGGCGGCGGGCCAGGCAGACACGCCGACCGACCGGCTGGAGAGGGGATACGATCGCATGACCCGGAGCACCCGATGGATAGCGGACGGGACTTCGCCAATATGGCTGACCTCGCTACTCAAGGACGAGCTAGCTTGAAGGAGGACACAGGGACTGGTCGCGTGGGTACCGCCGTGACCAGACGGCGCCGCCGCCGGTCATGTGCGAGAGCGCGTCTCGGCCAGGCGGCTCGTAGCCCCTTACCCGGTCGCTCCCTGTGCCGCGCTCGCCGGGGCGGGATTCTTCCTCGCCTTCCGGCCCGTGGGGCTCGCCGGCGAACGGCGTTCGGCGCGCGGAGCCCCGGAAGCGTGCCGCCGCACCACCTCGGCGCTTCCCTTGCCGCCTTCTTCCATCTCTCCGCGACCTGAGTCCGAGGCCCGCATGCCTCCGACACACGGCGCGTCGCGCGGCGCTCCCGTTCCGGTGACGATGGCGCCCGGCCGGCTCGCCCGATTCGCGGTCGCCCTGCTGATCGGCGCCGCGATGGGCGCGTTCGTCTGGGCCACGCTCGAAGTGCAGCCCACCAGGCCGTGGGCGGGGGACTTCAGCTGGCCCTGGCGTGGGGCCCGCGCGCTGCTCGACGGCGCGGACCCGTACGCGGTACTCGGCCATACCTCGCCGACGGTGTGGCCGTTCAACTTCCCGCTGTACCACCCGGCCACCACCCTCGTCGTGCTCGCGCCCTTCGCGCTACTCACGCCGATCGCGGCCGGCGCGACCTTCTTCGGCCTGTCGTCCGCCCTCCTCGCGTACGCGGTCACCGCCGAGAGCTGGAGGCGGCTGCCGCTGTTCGTGAGTCCGGCGTTTCTCTACGCGTCGCTGATGGTGCAGTTCTCTCCGCTCCTCACCGCGGCGGCGGCGTCGGGCGCGCTCGCATGGCTCTGGATCGTCAAACCGAACATCGGCCTCGCGGCGCTCGCGGCGCAGCGCACTCGGCGCGCGGCGGTGGCGGCGCTCGGCGTAGGAGTGCTGATCGGCGTGGTCTCGCTGATCCTGATGCCCGGGTGGCCGGCGGTCTGGCTCGCGTCCGTGCGGGACGCGCCGCAGTACGCCGCGCCGCTCCTCACGACCGGCGGCCCGATCCTCCTGCTCGCGGCGCTGCGGTGGCGTCGCCCCGAGGCACGGCTGCTCCTGGCGATGGCCTGCGTGCCGTCGTCCCCCATCATCTACGAGACGCTGCCGCTCTCGCTCGTGCCCCGCAGCGCGCGCGAGGCGTGGGTCGTCTGCGCGCTCGGGTGGGCGACGTACGCCACGATCCTCCTGCGGGGACCGTACACGTCCACCGTGGACCTGACCCGGGCCAGTGGACCAGTGCTGCTGTGGGGCCTCTACGTCCCATGCCTCATCCTGGTGCTGAGCCGCCCGAACGCGCCGGAGCCCGCGCCCTCCACGGCGCCGCTCGGGAATGCGTCCCCGACGCTTCCCACGCCGGCGTCGTCTTGCTGACGGCGTTCGCGGCCGGCAAGCCGAGTCGTCGCGCGCGCCTCGCCGTAGCGCTCGCCCTCGCCGCCGGGTGGGGCGCCTACGCCGCGCTGCACGCGGTGGCGAACGACACGCGCGGCGCCGACTTCCGCCACGTCTGGCTGGCCGCTCGCGCCCTGCTCGCCGGCCTCGAGCCCTATGGCGCGGTCGCGGCCTGGGAGGCCGCGGCGGGAGCCAGTGCGGACGGGAAGGCCGGCTTCTACTATCCGCTTCCCGCCGCCTTCGCCGCCCTGCCGCTGGCCGAGCTGCCCGCCGTCGCCGCGGGCGTGCTCGTGTTCACGATCGGCACCTTCGTCGCCGCCTACTTCGCGACCCGCGAGCGGTGGGCGGCGCTGGCGTGCGTGGCCGGTCCGTCCATGGTCGTCTGCGCGCAGAACCTCCAGGTGACGCCGTGGCTGGTCGCGGCCATGGTGGCGCCGGGCGCGGCGTGGGCGGTGTTGCTCGTCCTCGTCAAGCCGACGAGCGGCTCGGCTGCCTTTCTCTACCGGCCGACACGGCGCCGGGTCCTCTGGGCGGTGCTTGGGGGCGGACTGCTCTGCGTCGTCGCGCTACTGCTCGAGCCCCGCTGGCCGCTCGAGTGGGTCGCCCAGGGGCTGAAAGGCGGCTACGCCCGCAGCGCCCTGTTCGCGGCGTGGTTCGCGCCGCTCATCATCCTTCCCGCCGCGCTGCGCTGGCGTCGGCGCGAAGCGCGCGTCTTTCTCGGGCTCGGTGTGGTCCCGCACACGCTATTCTGGGCCGACGAGATGCTGCTCGCCGCGATCATTCCCCGCACGTGGCGCGAGGCGTTCTACGGCACGATGGCCTCGCACCTCATCTACCAGGCGTGGCACGTCCAACAGTTCACTGCGCACAGGGGCATCTTCGTGGCCTGGGAGGGCGTGCCGTGGTCGGTCGTGGGGCTGTATCTGCCATGGCTCGTCGTCCTGCTGCGCCGGCCGAACGCACCCGAGCCGGACTGCGATCCGTAGCCTCGCGCGCGCTCTCGGCCGGCTCCCGAACGCGGTGCGGGATCGTGCGTGCGTGCGGCGAATCGTCGGCACGTCCGCCGACTGCGGGGAAAGATGCCGGCCGGGCGTGATGCGTTCTGCGTGATGCGTCGTGAGTTGTGTGTATCGCGCCGAGGCATGGGCGAAAGGCCGCAGCGCTCGGCGCCGATCGCCGGATCGCGATGCGGACGCCGCTCGGAACTCGCCACGCAGCACGCAGAACGCCGCACGCCATCGCGCCGGCTCGGGCGAGCGGAACCGACTACGCCCGCGATCGCTAGCTACGAGCGGGACCCGCATCCCACCCCGCGCTACAGCCGCCCCAGCTCCTCGACCCCGATCGTCGGCGCCCACGGCAGCAGCTCGTACTGCGCGATCCCCTTTCGCGTGAACGGGTCGTCGTCTCGCACCCGGTCGAGCGTCGCGCCGACGTCGGCGCCCTCCGGGATGCGGAGCAGCAGCGCGCCGCCGCTCCGCGGATCGAACGGGCCGGAGGCGAGCAGGAGCCCGCGCTCCTTGAGCGTGCGCAGGTAGGCGCGGTGCTCGTCCTGGACGGCGAGCACCGCGTCGAGCGGGCGGCGGTAGCGGATGATGGCGAGGGCGTACATGCCGCCAAGCTCGGCGACGGCCGCGCCCGCCGCCAGGCCGCCCGCGCGTCGCGGCACCGGACTTGTAGGGTGACCCGCCATCCAACTTCCCCCGACGACGGTACCGCCCATGGCCGAGTCACAATCCTTCGAGTCCGCCCAGCGCGACCTCAATCCCCACCGGGACGAGGAGCGCCGCCACGCCACCGAGATCATCGAGGCGCAGCTCCGGCAGCGGGGCATCCGCGTCACCGGGGAGGAGTCGAGCGACGACGCCGCCGACCTCCTCTCGGCGGTCGAGCGCTTCGAGGCCGCCGTCTCGGCGCTCGGCGGCGACCGCTTCACCAACGACCCGCGCTCCCACGACCCCGACGAGAAGCGCTTCGTCATCCCCCGCCGCAACGACGACGAGCCCGCCGACGCCTACACCCGCCGCATCCTGGATGCGGCACAGCGGCTGGGAGGGGCGAGAGCGGACTGAGGCGCTCTCGGCTCTCGGCTGACCGTATGGCCGAGAGCCGAGAGCCGCACCTACAGCCCTAGACCGGCCGCCAGCGCCTCCCACGCCATCGCCGCGCACTTGTGACGCGTCGGGAACTTCGCGACGCCGGCGAGGGCGCGCGCGTCGCCTAACGAGGGATCGGCCGCCGCGTCCGGATCGCCGGCGAGGAGTTGGGAGAAGCGCCGCCGCAGCGCCGCCACCTCGGCCAGCGTCCGGCCGTCCACGAGCTGCGTCATCATGGACGCCGAGGCCTGCGAGATCGAGCAGCCGCTCCCCGTGAAGCGCACCGCCGAGACGCGCTCGCCGTCGAGCGCCACGGTCACCGTCAGCTCGTCGCCGCACAACGGGTTGCGCGCCCCGCCCTCGGCGCTCGCCGCCGCCGCCAACGTCCCCTTGTTCCGCGGACGGCGGTAGTGGTCGAGGATCAGCTCCTGGTAGAGGGCCTCGAGCTTGGCGGAGTTCGGGAGAGACATCGGGCGTTACGACGAAGAGCGAAAGGGGGCAGACTGCTCAACGGCGAAGCGGGAAGGGCTGATGCTCGCGGCGTAAGTCCGCTCCGGCGCGAGCGCCAGTCCTTCCTCTTTCGCTCTCAGGCCCCGGCGAACATCACCTGTGCCCGCTCGAGCGCGCTAACGAAGGCCTCGACGTCCGCCTCGTCGTTGTAGACGTAGAAGGACGCGCGCGCCGTGGCCGGAACCCCGAGGCGGCGCATGAGCGGCTGGGCGCAGTGGTGGCCGGCGCGCACGCAGACGCCGTCGCCGTCGAGGATCGTCGCCAGGTCGTGCGGGTGGATCTCCTCGCCGTCCGGCGTGCGCATCGTGAAGCTCACGACGCCGCTCCGCTCGGCCGGCGGCGGGCCGAAGACGCGGACGCCGCCGAGCGCGGCCAGCCGCTCGGTGGCGAGGGTGACGAGGCGCAGCTCGTGCTCGCGCACGGCGGCCATCCCGAGCCCGTCGAGGTAGCGCACCGCGGCGGCGAGCCCCACCGCGCCGGCGACGTTCGGCGTCCCCGCCTCGAACTTGTGCGGCAGCACGTTCCACGTGCTTTCCTCGTCCCCCACGAGCTCGATCATGTCGCCGCCGAACTGGTAGGGCGGCATCGCCTCGAGCACCTCGCGCCGCCCCAGCAGCCCGCCGACGCCCATCGGGGCGAGCATCTTGTGCCCGCTGAAGGC
>Ga0307409_100000625_pt1 | contig 15517 bp, 17 predicted proteins | sample 322Ometagenome_2_FD_203888 | JGI IMG/M metagenome (GOLD analysis project Ga0307409, IMG submission 203888) | Maize rhizosphere microbial communities from greenhouse at UC Davis, California, United States - 322HYB-O-2 | ecosystem: Host-associated > Plants > Roots > Rhizosphere > Soil | place... | reverse complement strand
GGTCGAGCGGCACGCCTACCGTCCGCGCAAAGCTGTTCGCGGTGCCGAGCGGCAGGAAGGCGAAGACCACCTTCGTGCCGATGAAGAAGTCGACGACGGAGGACAAGGACCCGTCGCCGCCCCCAATGATGACCATCGGAGCCTTCTTGAGCGCCGACTTGACCGCCGATTCCATGCTCTTGGCGGTCTTGCACTTCTTGGAGTCGAGAAGCTCGACGCCTGCGGCCGTCAACTTGTCCCTGGCCTCGGCAAAGAGCTCGGCGCCCCGACGGCTGCCCGCATTGACGATGAGGATGGCTTGTTTCGGCAGCGTTTCGTCCATCCCGTGGGTCAATGCTCGACGGGGACTTTCTTTCCAGTCTATCTGCGCCCGATGGCTCAATATCCCGCCCTTCGCATGCGCCGCGGCCGGTCGAGCGCCTGGATGCGCGACATGCTTGCAGAGCATCGTCTGCATCCCAGCGACTTTATCCTGCCGATGTTCATCTGCGAGGGATCGGGCTGCGAGGAGCCTGTTGAATCCCTGCGAGGCGTCAGCCGCTGGAGCGTCGACCGCATCGCGGATCGTGCGAGGGAGGCAGCGCAGCTCGGCATCCCCTGCGTCGCTTTGTTTCCGAACACGCCGCCGTCGCTGAGGAGCGACGATGCCCGGGAAGCGCTCAACCCCGACAATTTGATCTGCCGCGCCATCCGCGCGATCAAGGATGCAGTGCCGGAGATCGGCGTGCTGACCGACGTCGCGCTCGATCCCTATACGGCCCATGGCCATGACGGGCTGATCGACGACCGCGGCTGCGTGATCAACGACGACACCGTTTCGGTGCTCGTCGAGCAGGCGCTGGTGCAGGCCCAGTCGGGCGCCGACATCATCGCCCCATCGGACATGATGGACGGCCGGGTCGGCGCGATCCGCTCGGCACTGGAGGCGGGCAGCTACTGCGACGTTTCCATCATGGCCTATGCCGCGAAATATGCCTCGGCCTTTTACGGGCCCTTCCGCGACGCCGTCGGGTCCAAAGGGCTGCTGAAGGGCGACAAGCGGGGCTATCAGATGAACCCTGCGAACGTGGATGAGGCGCTGCGGGAGGTGGAGCTAGACATCGCCGAAGGCGCGGACTTCGTGATGGTGAAGCCGGGCCTGCCCTATCTCGACGTGATCGCCCGGGTGAAGGATGTGTTCGGCGTTCCGACGTTCGCCTACCAGGTGAGCGGCGAGTATGCGATGATCGAGGCCGCCGCAGCGGCGGGCGCCGGCGATCGTGACGCCTTGATCCTTGAGACGCTGACCGCCTTCAAGCGCGCCGGAGCGACGGGCGTGCTGACCTACCACGCGCTCGACGCCGCGCGTCTCATCCAAGGCTGATGCTCGACGACCTGCGCACCGAGATCGAGCGGCTGCGGGCTGCCGCTTCCCCGCTGGAGCCGGACGCCGGCGCTCGCCGAGAACTCGGCGGGAAGGCGCTCGACCACGTGCTGGCCTATCTCGATCAGGTCGAGACAGCCTCGGCCAACCGCCCCTGGTCGGAGGTATTCGCGCAAAGACTGGAGCCGGAATTCGCCGATCAGGGCCGCGATCCGGCGCGGGTGCTCGACTATGTCGCCGAGTGCATAGACCGGCCCGGTTTCGCAACGACTTCGCCCAGGTTCATGGCCTATATTCCGGGCGGCGGGCTGTTTCATTCCGCCCTCGGCGACCTCATCGCCGCGGCCGCCAACAAATATTCGGGATTTGCGTCAGCCAGTCCCGGTGCGGTGCGGATCGAGAACGCCTGCGTGGCATGGCTGGCGAACGTCATCGGCTATCCGGAAGCCGCAGCGGGAACGCTCACATCCGGCGGCAGTATCGCCAATCTGACCGCGATCATCGCTGCCCGCGAGGCGCGCGATCCCGATGGCGGCGGAGCCGTCTACACCACGCGCTTCGCCCATTATTGCATCGACAAGGCGCTGCATATCGCCGGGCGCGGCCGATCGCCTCGCAGGCAAATTGCGACCGACGACAAGCATCGGATGTCGCTAGCGGCGCTTGAACAGGCGCTCGCCCAGGACGTCGCCGACGGCATCCGCCCATGGCTGGTCGTCGCCTCGGGTGGAACCGTCGACACGGGAGCGATCGATCCGCTGCCGGAAATTGCGGCGCTTTGCTGCGCATACGGCGCCTGGATGCATGTCGACGGCGCGTATGGCGGGCTGTTCGCGCTCTGCCCTGAGGGGAAATCCCTGCTGCGCGGGCTCGATGAGGCAGACAGCGTCGCGCTGGACCCGCACAAGACTTTGTTCCTTCCCTACGGCACGGGCGCGGCACTGGTCCGTGACGGGAAGCATCTGACCGAGGCCTTCAGTGCAAGCGGGGAATATATCCGCCCCCTCGGCGAGTCCGAGGTCGGGCCGTCACCCGCCGACCTATCCCCCGAACTGACGCGCCACTTTCGCGCCATGCGGCTGTGGCTGCCGCTGCAGATCGCGGGCATCTCCGCGTTCCGCGCCGCCCAGTCGGAGAAGCTCGCGCTTGCTCGCTACTTCCACGCGCGCCTGTCGGAGATCGATGGGTTCGACCCAGGACCGCCGCCGGACCTTTCGGTCGTCGCCTTCCGTTATGTTCCGAAGGACGGCGATGCCGACGACTTTACCGAGTGGCTGCTTAAGCATCTGCAGCAGGAAGGCCGCGTTATGATGAGCGGCACGCGCATCGACGGCACCTATTACATCCGTTGCGCCATCCTCTGCTTCCGCACCCACATCGAGCATGTGGACGAAGCCATCGATGCGATCGTCGAGGGAGTGGCAGGGCTCCATGGCTAAGACAATTGCAGAAACGCAACGGTTGCAATTGCGCAACTGGGCTGTCGCGGACCTCGACGAGTTCATTCGTCACACCAACACAGAAGCGGTCATGCGCTGGCTCGGCGGCGTCTGGCCGCGCGAAAAGCACGAAGCCGCTTTCGATCGCATCAAGGCCTATGAGCGCGAGCACGGCCACACCTTCTGGATCGTCGAACGCAAGTCGGATGGCGCCTTGCTCGGCTTCTGCGGCCTGAAGCGCGTCAACAGCGAAGGCGCTCGCAACCCCGGCGACTTCGAGGTGGGCTGGCGCCTGCGCGAGGATGCCTGGGGGCAGGGCTATGCCAAGGAAGCGGCGATCGCGAGCCTCGACCTGGCCTTCGACCGGTTCGGTGCGTCTCACGTCGTTGCGCTCACCATCCCAGCCAACGAGCCGAGCCAGGGACTCATGAAACGGCTGAGCATGACTCGGCGACAAGACCTGGATTTCGAGAGTGCCGACGTACCTGAGGGCATGGGCCCGGTCGTGGTTTACCGGATAGACGCGGACGAATGGCCGTCCGCGAGGGCGGCGGCGCTTCGCTAGACGCCGAGGCGTGCTTCTATCGCATCGATACGTGAGGACTGGCGGCGGTCGATGTCGCTAACGCGCCCGGCGGCAGCGCGAATGGCCGCAAGATTGCCCGGTGGGATTCCGCCGCGCTGCTGGAGTGCGGCGGCCGCCAGCCCGTCGATATCCCCGAGCGCCCGTGTCGTCGGCCCACGTGCCGCCTGAGCGGCGGAGAGTGCCTGCTGCGCAGCGACCCAGCTCTCGCCTTGCGGCGATCCGGCGGCCCGCGCGAGCCGTTCGGCGGTCGCCGCAGCCGCTTCGAACTGGGAGTCGCCGGCCTGGGCCTGGTCCACCAGCGCCGCGAGATGCGCCGAAAGATTCGCATCGGCCGGACCGATCTGAACTTCGCTGGGAAGGGGGACGCGAGGATCGATCGCCTCGGCAGCTCTCGGTGCAAGCGATGGGTATGGACCCGACGGCGCCGAACAGGCGCTGAGCGTTGCAAGCAGGGCTATCGCGATGGAGATGCCGATCCGCATGGTCGAAGCTCTAGGGACCGGCTAACGGACTAGCAATCACGGGCTTGCTTCACCGGCAACAGCCCCCTATGTCGCGCCCTGCCGTTTCTGGCAGCGCGCCCGTAGCTCAGCTGGATAGAGCACCAGACTACGAATCTGGGGGCCGGAGGTTCGAATCCTTCCGGGCGCGCCATTCCTGCTAGGCTTTGACTGCCAGGCCCTCGATTTCCCGACCCGCATTGCGCGATACGTCGGAGCCGTGCGCGTGAGGCGCATGGCCTGTCTCGCGCTCATATTCCTTATCGATCTTTTCGATGACGAAGTCGGCCTTGTCGCCGCCGACGGCGCGAAGCACCGCGTCCAGCTTCGCCTCCAGGCGATCGTCGTTTTCCTTGGAAGAAGGCGAGCCGATGTAGAGGAAATAGGCGAGGCCCAGGACCTGCCAGAGGAGCTGCAGGAACTCGGACTGCCAGTTCTCGAACGTGTCGCGAAGCATCTCGTTGGTGTAGCTCGCCACTTCCGGCGCTTGGCCGTGCGATTGCGCTTCTTCGATGAAGCTCAACCAGCCGAAGTACCAGTGAAGAATCAACGACCCGAGGAAGAAGCCCAGGGTGATCCAACCGTACGCATATTTCCGGAACATTGATCGTTCTCCGCTGCTGCTCTGCAAGGCAAACGCCGGATTTTGGGCAATGTTGCTGCAAGCAGCCGTAGGAACGCCTGCAGAACGGCGGGCGTTGGCCGTGTCGTCTCAGCAGAGTTGCTTGAACCGATGCCTGTCAGCCCGACCGTCCCGCCGCCTGCACCCGACTCCCTCAGCAGCACGCTGAGGCGAAACATTGCCGTCCTCCGGCAGCGGCGAGTGGATGAGGAGAAGTCAGCGCGTTTTGAGGAACGAATGGCCGAACGCATCAGCTGCTTCGCCGGCAGCATGCGCTTCGTCTACCTGCATGCAGTCCTCTACGGCTTCTGGATTGCGGCCAACACCGGGTTGTTGCCGGCCATTCGGCCCTGGGATCCGACGCTCGTCGTCCTCGCGATGATTGCGTCGGTGGAGGCGATCTTCCTGTCGACGTTCATCCTTATAGGCCAGAACCGGATGGCCGCGTCGGCCGACAGGCGCGCCGAGCTCGACCTTCAGATCAGCCTGTTGGCGGAACGGGAGATCACGAAACTTATGGAATTGGTCTCGGACATCGCTGCACGGATCGGCGTGGAGCAGCCGAACCGTGAGGAGATTGAGGAAATGAAGCGAGAGGTCGCGCCGGAGGCGGTCCTCGATGCCATTCAGCAAGATCAGTAGGGGCCCCGGAAACCCCGGGAAGTCGGGGAGCGCTCAGGCGCCCACCACGACCACATTCCCTTGTGCCCGCTCTGCGAAGTCCGCCGCCAGTTTGGCGTGCCATGCCCGGGCCTGTTCCGTCATTGCGCGCTGGGCTGCCATCCGCTCTTCAACTGCCCTGCGCCGGTAGTAACGCTCGTTCGACTCCATCGTCCACGCCTCCCCAAAGGCTCCTCCCCTTCAGGCACGATGCGACACGAGACCTAACACGAGGTTAATATCCACAGGGGTCCCGATGAGCCGAGACGAACGTCCCGGACTGACACAGGTTGTGGCGCGGGGGCGACAATCCTGCCGCAATTACGGATTATCTCCGAAACCTAACGACTCATCGCTCGTTGGGTGGAGCAAAGGCTGGAAGGAAAGAAGATGTTGAATCCGATTGAATCCCGCCGCGATCCGTTCGACCCGGCAGTGCGCGGTTATCACGCCGTGTATCGCGACAATGAAGTCAACCACTGCCCGGGCTGTGGGCGCACCCATTGGTATCTCGGCCGCCTTCTGGCCGAATGCGCATTCTGCGGCACGGCTCTGCCGCTGCAGGAAGGCTATCGCCAGGGAAGCGCCGTGACGGTCGTGGGATGGAGCTCACGTTCCAATTATCAGGAGCTTCGCGCGGCCTGAGGCGGAGCCTACTTCGCCTTGGACGCGGGGGTAGCTATATTGCTCCCATGAAGCGTTCTTTCGTATTGGGTGTCGCACTTGCAGCCGCGGCGGTCTCAGGACCTGCCGCGGCTCAAGGTGCTGGGGGCTTCTCGGTCGTCAACCAGACGGGTCTCACCATGACCAACCTGACCATCCGCCGCTTCGGCACGCAGGACTGGAGGAATCTCGGCACGGCGCCGTCGCCGGGCGGGCGCGGAGCCATCGATTTCAAGGACCCGGATTGCGCGTTCGACATCCAGGCGACGCTTCAGGGCGCCGGCACCGTCGTTTGGCCGGGCGTCAATCTCTGCGAAGTGAAAACCGTGATCCTGAACCGAAACGCATCGGGCGCGCTCTGGGTCGATTACGAATAGCCGCTGGACGCCGCCGCTGAACGGGCGGCGCGTGGCGGCCGATCTTCACCGCAACGGGCTCCGGCTTGACGGAATCGAGCAGCTTGGCTCCGGCCACGAAGACGACGCCCGTGCAGGCCAGCGCCAGCAGCAAGCCCATCGTACCTGGATACAGCTCGACATAATGGCGTGCCCGCTCCACCGCGCCGACGGCGATCGCATAGGTGACCAGCCACGCCTCCGTGCGGGTCTTGACGGTGAAAAGGCGGCCGATGTTCTTCAGTTTGCTCATTCGTAAACACCCGAACGATTCGAGTGCAGTTTTGAGCCGTTCCCGTCCTAATGAATAGGGTTACCCTCACGGTAAGAATTGCGTTTTGTCCCGTTTCGGGAATCAGGCGAGCGAGCCGAGCTCCAACGCCTCGAGCAATGCCACGCGCGCCGCTTCCACGTCGCGGATGAGCGAAGCTTTCCGCAGGTCCGCATTGTCGATCTCGACGGGCCATGTCCGGCGGATGACTTCGGCCAGGCGGTCGAGCTTCGCATCGTCGACCATGAAGCGCGGATCGACCGTCCCGGGATCCGCGACCACGCGGAGGCGCAGGCAGGCGGGGCCGCCGCCGTTGGCCATCGACTGCCGCACGTCGACCACCTCGATGCGGCGGATCGGCCCGTTGCCCGCGATGTGCCGCTCGATCCACGACCAGACGGACGCCGTCTCGCGCGCTTCCGTGGGCACAACCAGCGTCATCTCGCCGTCGGGCGGCGTCACCAGCTGTGCGTTGAAGAGATAGGACGAGATCGCATCGCCGATCGGGACCTCCGACGCCGGCACCTCGACCAGCTCAAAGCCGGGCAGGCCGCTTTCGCAAAAAGTGACCACCTGGTCGCGATCCGCGAACGCCAGTTCGTGCGCGAACAGCACGTTCTCGTTCGCTACGGCGACCACGTCATTGTGGAAGGCTCCGGCGGCGATCGCGGCCTCGGATTGCTCGACGAACAGGGTGCGCTCGGGGTCGAGGCCGTGCAGCCGCGCGATGGCCTTCGATGCCTGAAGATGCTGGCGCGCCGGGAAGGCGCCGCCCGCAACGCCATAGACGAACAGCTCCAGTCCGGCCTCGCCATGCCTCGACGTGAGCCGCATGTGGTTGGCCGCTCCCTCGTCCCCGAAGGCGGGCGGAACCGGATCGTGCACGGCAAAATGCGTCCGATCCCCGAACGCGCGCCGGAGCTGCGCCAACGTGCCCGGCCACTCGTGGCTCCGGTGCGGCATGGTCCGCAGATTGGCCACCGTAAGGTGCGTGCGCCCGTCCGCCGTGTCCGGAGCGGGCGAGACGGTTGCCGCATTTGCGGCCCACATCGCCGAAGCCGACATAGCCGCGGCGGCGAGCGTCGGCTCGCATTCCTCGAACGTCGTGCCGAGCGCCGCCAGCCAATGGCGGTTCGGCCGCGTGTGCGGAACGAATATTCCCTGCGGAAGACCGAGCGCGAGGTTCGCGCGCATCTTGTCGATGCCCTGCAGCGCCGCGGCCCGCGGCTGCGAGACCTGCCCTGCATTCCTAGTCGATGCGAGATTGCCGAAGCTCAGCCCGGCATAATTGTGCGACGGCCCAACGATCCCGTCGAAGTTGACCTCCCGCAGCGGCATCAGCGCTTGACCGCGAGGACCTTGTCGCCCTCCTTGACGCCCAGCAGCTCGGCGGCTTCCGCATCGATGCAAATGCCCTTCCGCCCGGCTCGCTTGACCGAGGCGAAGCAGGCGACGAAATCCTTCAGCCGGCCGTGGGCGAGAAGCATCTTCATCTTCCCGCCCTCCGATATCTCGACGATCGTCTCCTCATCCGATTCATCAATCGTCCGGAGGTCGTCGATATCGGCGGTCACCGTCGGTCCGCCGTCGAATATGTCAATGTAGCGATCGAAGACAAAGCCCTCTTCCTCGAGCATGCGCAGCGCCGCTCGCCCGCTCGGATGGGGCAGGCCCATCACGCCGCGAGCCGTGTCGCTCAACAGCGAGACGTAGATCGGAGTCTTGGGCATTAGGTCAGCGATGAATTGCGTGCCGTGGATCGCGTTGAACTGATCCGCTTCCGGGAAAGTCATGTCGAAGAAGCGGCCGGCCAGCCCGTCCCAGAAGGGCGCGTTGCCGGCTTCGTCCATCACCCCTCGAAGCTCGGCGAGGATGCGCTTGCCGAAGCGCTGACGGTGGGATTTGATGAACAAGTAGCGGCTGCGCGCGATCAGCGAGCCCCAACCGCCCGCGCGGGCATTCGGATGCAGGAACAGGCCGCCGACCTCCGACGAGCCTTCGAGATCTGTCGTCAAGGTCAGCGTCTGGTTGCGGAAGGTCTTGCCGAGCTCGGGGCTGCTCTGCGTCAGGGTGCTGAGATGGTAGCTGTAGAAGGGCTGGCGGACGCCCACCTGTCCGAAGACCTGGCAGGTGCCGCGGATGATCCCGGCCTTCGGATCCTCCAGAACGAAAACGTAGAGATCGTCCGACTGGCTCTCCTCCGCGCGCGAGAAGCTGTCGTCCGAACGCGCCAGCTTCTGGACGAGAGTCGCGCGGTCCGGCGGCAGATTGGTGAACCCGCCACCCGTCAGCTTCGCCATTTCGTAGATGGCCGCGAAGTCCTCGCCGGTTGCGGGGCGGACTCGGAAGGTCATGCGGACGCTCCTGCAAGGCGCATGATGGTCAGCGCCGACAAGGCTGCGCGCTCCTTCAGGCTGTCGACGATCAGAAATTCCTCCATGCTGTGGATCTTGCCGCCGCGCACGCCCATCGTGTCGACGACCGGCACGCCGCAGGCAGCGATATTGTTGCCGTCGCACACGCCGCCGCTCGGCTGCCAGCCGATGGTTTGACCGAGGTCGGCTCCGGCCTGCCTGACCAGATTGAACAGTGCCTCAGCCTCGGGCGTCATCGGCTTGGGCGGCCGAGCGAAGCCGCCGTGCAGATCGACCTGAACGTCGCGCTCGGCGGAAACCAAGGCGATGGCTTCGTCGATCATGGCGCTTGCGACGTGTTGAAGCTCCGGGGTCGCCGGGCGCAGGTTGACCCTCAGGATCGCGATGTCTGGCACCACGTTCGTCGGCGACCCGCCGTCGATGCGGGCGGGGTTCACGGACAGCCCCGGCTGCCGCATAGCCTCGAGCAGCAGGGTAAGGTGGGCGGCCGCCGCGATGGCGTTGCGACCGTCCTCCGGATTGCGGCCCGCATGCGCCGAGCGGCCGTGGATGGTGATCGCGAAATTGCCGCTTCCGGGCCGCGCTCCCGCAAGGGTGCCATCGGGCAAAGCGGAAGGCTCGTAAGTGAGCGCCGTCTTCTTGCCGCGCGCCGCAGCGGCGATCAGCGCCGCCGATCCGAGCGAGCCGACCTCCTCATCGCTGTTGATGATGACTTCGTAGCCGACGCTCGCCGCCGCGTCGTTCGCCTCGATCGCCTTCAGCGCCGCAAGCATCACCGCGATGCCGCCCTTCATGTCGGCGACGCCGGGGCCGTTGAGTACTTCGTCGTCCAGCCAGCGCGTCTGCTGAAACGGATGATCGGCGGCGAACACCGTGTCCATGTGGCCGGTGAAGAGCAGCTGCGCGGACGCATCCGGACGCACTTTCAGATGCAGGTTGGGGCCGTGTTGAAGGTCGACCTTCCTGCCCGACGGATCGACAGCGTCGACCGGCTGCGCGTCGACGAGCACGACGCTTCCGGGGAGCGCGGAAAATGCGTCGCCCAGTAGCGCGGACATCCGACCGAGCCCGTCGAGGTTGCGTGAGCCGCTGTTGACCGCAGACCATTCGAGCACCTGATCGAGCATCGGCTCGGCCGCGGCGCGTTCGACGATTGCCTGTTCGGTGGACGACAATCCCCCCATGCGATTGGCTCCTAGCCGGACCCCGCGGCGAACGCCACACCACGGCCGTTGGAGTCAGTCGCAGGTAGGGCAGATCTCCATGATGATGTCGCTGGCCTCGAGCTTCTGCACTTGAGGCCGCCAGAAGCCGTACGGGGTTCCGTCCCGTATGATGCGGAGCCCAAGCCCGTCGGAAATCTCCTTCAGAGACTTGCCGACTTCCTCCGGCCGGACGTCGCGTTCGATCAGCTGCACGCGCCCTTCGCCGGATGCCAGGTCGGCGAGATAATCGGCGATATGCTGCCCACCATGCGTGGTCGCCAGCAGCAGGCCGGCGAAGTTGAGCGGGTTGACCACCACGTCGGCACCGGCGCGCCTGGCGGGGATCTCATTGTCCTCGGCGTTCACGGCGACGCTGATCCTGAGGTCCGGCGCATGGTGCCGCGCAGTCAGGCAGATGAGGATCGACGTGTCGTCCCGGCCCGCCGAGATGATCATCAACTTGGCCCGGTCGACGTGAACGGCCCTCAGCGTCTCATCGCGGGTCGCATCGGCCTTGAGCACGGTGCAGCCGATCGCCTTGGCCTTCTCCAGCCGGTCGTCACTGGTGTCGATGACGACGATATCCTTGGGATCGGACCCCAGGTCGATGAGCTCTTTCACGGCGCGCGTGTTTTTGGTGCCGAAGCCGGCGACGATGATGTGGTCGCAAAGGGTGCGCTGGATTCGCTTCATGATGAATCTTTCCCAGGAACGCCGGGCAACGAACGCATAGGCCGAGCCGGCGAGGATCAGCAGGAAGAGGATACGGATGGGAGTGACGACGATCGCGTCGAACATGCGCGTCCGGTCGGTGACCGGGACGATGTCGCCGTAACCGGTCGTAGTCGCGCTGATCATCGTGAAATAGATGACGTCCAGTAGGCTGACCGAGCCGTCGTGCGTGTCCTTGAGGCCCTCGCGCTCGAGCCAGTGGATGAGGATCAGAAGAGCGAGTAGCACCGCCATCGCGGCGAAGCGCCAGCCCAGGCTTAGCCAACCGGTGATCCGCGGCTTGCGCCGCAAGACCAGGAGGTCGTCGGATGAGCTTGGCCTGGGCATTGTTACAGCGCCGTAACTCGGCCACGGCGCTTTGGTTCAAGGCGTCGGTTAGACGAAGGTCGCGACCTCTGCCTTCCTGCCCAGTGCTTCGGCGAGCCGCTGAAGTCTCCGCCGCACTGCGTCTCCCGCCAGCGCATCCTCGCGGTGCGGAACGCATAAGGTAACCGAAGTCCTGCTCAGCTTGAGGCTCGTCCGTTCGAGCACCGAGGCGACGCCGCCGCTGAGCCTCTGGCCGAGCCGCATCGCGAGCCCCCAGCAATGCGCGCGGTGCAAATCCTCGGCTCGGCACAACTGGTTCAGCCGTTCGTCGGGCAGCCGGTCGCGCCCGAAATTGGAAGACAGCGCCTGCGCCATCATCACCCGGCCGGCCGGGTCGACCGCCGTCCAGTCGCCGTGAAGCGCCATTTCCACGCCGCGGTCGGCGCGAAACATCGGCGCGGCCTGCCAGGCGACGTCGGCCAGTAGGCAGGCCGCGAGGTTCAGGCGCTTCAGCGGAGGCGGATCGTCAAACACCGGCTCGATCCAGGCGTGCAGCTCCTCGCCATGCTCGCCGAAACGGTGCTCTCCGCCGCCTGCGTCGCGTGCCGCTTCGATCAGCGGATCGAGCGCCCGCGTATGTTCGTCGAGCTGCGAATAGAGAAGCCCCTCGCGAAGGCCGAAAGCCGAAACGAGCAGCTCGGTCGGCCGGAGTTCCTCGACGACCTGCTCGAGGAGCATGGCCGCGACCGGAGCGCTCGCCTGGCGCGCTCCGGAAAGCGCGCTCGCGAGGTCGCTTCTCTCGGCCATCCGCCGGAGGTCACCCGCCCGCTGCGGCTTCATCCGGTAGTGATGCGTGGCGGGAATCGGAAAGTCGGTCGCGATCATGTCCAGCTTGGCTAGCGCGCGCCACGATCCACCGACCATGTAGAAAGGCTTGTCGCGTCCTGCTTTGCCGAGACCTGAATCCTTCAGCCCGCGGCGGATCATCTCCCGCGCCTTCTGCTCGCCGGGCTTTCCGCGCTCGACCCGCAGCACGCCGAGCGGAAGCGAGATGTTGCGCCCGACCTTGCCGTTGTCCACTTCGACCAGCTCCAGGCTGCCGCCGCCGAGATCGCCGACGATGCCGTTTGCACCGGGAAAGGCGGAGATGACGCCGAGGCCTGAATAGCGCGCTTCCTCTTCCGCGCTGATCACGTCGCAGGGCAGGCCGATCCTTGTGACGGCGTCGATGAATTCGTCGGCATTGTCGGCGTCCCGGACGGCCGCGGTCGCGACAACCTGGGCCTCCTTCACTCCCATGTGCCGCAGAAGCAGCTTGTAGCGGCACAGCGCTGACAGAGCCTTGCGCTCGCTTTCGTCGGACAGGTCGCCGTCGTTGCGAAGGCCGGCTCCGAGGCCGGCCATCACCTTCTCGTTGAAGATGGGTGAGGGCGCCCGCTGCCTCCCCGAATAGACGACGAGCCGCACCGAGTTCGAACCGATATCGACGACTGCGACGGGCTTGCGCGGCAAGGCTGCTTCCTATCGCCCGCGCTGAAAGCGCAGCTTGGGAACCTTGCGGCCTTTCTTCAGCGCCTGCCCCCGTCCCGACAGGGACGGATTGCTCATGAAATATTCGTGCAGGTTGAAGGCGTCGTTGGCCTTGGGCTGGAGCCGTACGTAAGTTCCGTCCGGCAGGAGCCGCCAGCTCTGCTCATTGTCGAGCAGGTTCGCGACCATCACCTGGTCGAGAAGCTGCGCGTGCACGGTCGGGTTCTCTATCGGAAGCATGTACTCGATCCGCCGATCCAGGTTGCGCGGCATCCAGTCCGCAGAGCTGATGTACACGCGGGAGGACGGGTGCGGCAGCTCATGCTCGTTTGCAAAGCACCACATGCGTCCATGTTCCAGAAAACGGCCGACGATCGACTTCACGAAGATGTTTTCCGACAAGCCCGGAACGCCGGGACGAAGGCAGCAGATCCCGCGCACGACGAGGTCGATGGGGACGCCGGCCTGGCTCGCCTCGTAAAGCTTGTCGATGATGTCCGGATCGACCAGCGAGTTCATCTTGGCCCAGATGCCGGCAGGCTTTCCCGCCTTGGCGGAGGCGATCTCCGCGTCGATCAGGCGCAGCAGCTCAGTTCGCATGCCCGTCGGCGAAATGACCAGCTGGCGCAGGTTCTTCGGCTCGAGATAACCGGTGATGTAGTTGAACAGCTTCGCCGCATCGCGCCCCAGCCGCGGCTCGGCGGTGAAGTAGCTGACGTCCGTATAGATGCGGGCGGTGACCGGATGATAATTGCCGGTCCCGAAGTGGCAGTAGGTGCGGTAGCCTTTCGCCTCACGCCGGATGACCATCGATACCTTGGCGTGCGTCTTCCAGTCGACGAAGCCGTAGACGACCTGCACGCCCGCACGCTCCAGCGCATTGGCCCAGAGGATATTCTGCTCTTCGTCGAAGCGGGCCTTCAGCTCGATGACGGCAGTCACGGATTTTCCCGCCTCGGCGGCGTCGATCAGCGCGCGGATGATCGCCGACTGCCGGCCCGCGCGATAGAGCGTCTGCTTGATCGCGACCACGTCCGGATCGGCGGCCGCCTGCCGGACGAACTCCACGACCACCTCGAAGCTTTCGTAGGGATGATGGACGAGGATGTCCTTCTCCCGAATGGCCGCGAAGCAGTCGCCCCCGTGCTCGCGGATGCGTTCGGGGAAGCGCGGGTCGAAGGGCGGAAATTTCAGCTCGGGCCGGTCTTCCTCCACGATCGCCGACAGATCAGACATGCCGAGCCAGCCGCTTTCGGAGATGATCGCATTCGCGGCGTCGAGGCCGTCCTTGACGAAGCGGACCAGCACGTCAGGCATGCCGGTTTCAATCTCCAGGCGGACGACGCTGCCTCGCCGGCGGCGCTTGATGGCCGTGCGGAAGTAGCGGACGAGGTCCTCCGCCTCCTCCTCCACCTCGATGTCGCTATCGCGCAACACGCGGAACGCGCCGGCGCCGACCAGCTCGTATTTGGGAAAGAGGTAGTCCGTCTTGCGCCGGATCAGCGTCTCAAGCGCGATGTAGCGCGACCGATGCCCTGGAATGCGGGCGAAGCGCGGCAGCCCGGCAGGAAGCATGACGAGCTCGCGGATGTGCAGCTTCCCCCGCTTGAGCTCGAAAATCAGCGAGAAGCCCTTGTTCGGAATGAACGGGAAGGGGTGGGCCGGGTCGATCGCCTGCGGCGTGAGCACGGGAAAGATCTGCTCGCGGAAATAAGAATCGAGCCAGCTTTCCGCTTTCTCATCGAGCGGCTCGTCGCCGACCAGGATGACGTCCTCGGCCGCAAGCGCGACGCGAAGGTTCTTGAAGACCTCTTCCTGACTTTGGACGAGCCGGTCGGCCTCCGCTTCGATCGCGACAAGCTGCTGCGCCGTCGTCATTCCGTCGATCGAGCGCTCCTCGACGCCGAGAGCCTGATGCGCCTTCAGGCCCGCGACGCGGACCATGAAGAATTCGTCGAGGTTGCTGGCGGAGATGGAAAGAAAGCGCAGGCGCTCCAGCAGCGGGTGCTGGCCGTTGCAGGCTTCTTCCAGCACGCGCCGGTTGAAGGCGAGCCAGCTCAGCTCCCGGTTGAAGTAGCGCTGTTCGGGTGCGGCGGGCGGCTCGACCGCGACTTCCGCGACAGGACCGGGCAGCTGTGATTCCGGGGAGGTGGCCATCCGCTTTGTACGTGTTCCTGCCATGGGCCGCTCTCTAGCAGGCTGCGGCACTGTCGCCGAGTTGAAACAGAGCGACATTACAGCCGTGTGACGGTAATGCCGTTTCGCTTTGAAAAGTTAAGGGGAAGCGCAGCGATGGCGAAGGCAAAGACAAAAAAGGCCACGGTCCGGGCAAAGCCGGCGTCGGCCGCCACGACCGCGCCCAAGACCAAGGCGCCCAAGCGTCCCAAGGCAACCAAAACGGCCGCCAAGCCCGCCCGGGGGGCAAAGGTGCAGAAGGTGGTGAAGGGTGCGAAGAAGCTCGCCCAGAACCCGATGACCACCGAAGTGGTAGCCGCGACCTTGGTCGCCGCTGCAGCCGCTCTGCGCGATCCAAAGAAAGCGAAGGCGCTCGCATTGTCAGCTGCCGACGATCTGAAGAAGGCCGCCAAGTCCGGCGCGGACGGCGGAGCACTGTGGAAGCTCGCCTTGGACATAGCCCGCCGCAGCATCGACACCGTCGGCAAGGAGAACGGCGGCAAGAAGACCAAGAAGGCGAGTCCCAAAAAGAAGAAGTAAGCTCCGGTCCTCGATCGCGCCGGCAGCGCTGGACTCGCTAGTGTATTAACACTATAACACACTGGTTAGGAGCACGGACATGTTAGAAAATCCAGTCGCAAAGCGAACCGCGATCGCCGCCGGCATCGGCGCGCTCGTGGCCATTCCCCTGCCGT
>Ga0307409_100000624_pt1 | contig 15519 bp, 15 predicted proteins | sample 322Ometagenome_2_FD_203888 | JGI IMG/M metagenome (GOLD analysis project Ga0307409, IMG submission 203888) | Maize rhizosphere microbial communities from greenhouse at UC Davis, California, United States - 322HYB-O-2 | ecosystem: Host-associated > Plants > Roots > Rhizosphere > Soil | place... | reverse complement strand
CAGGCCCTCGCCGAGACCGAGACGTACTTCTCGTACGCCAGCCAGTCCGGCGACTACATCGGCCAGGGCGGGACGGGCACGCTGACCGCCCCCACCGAGTTCGCGATCGGGGGCACGGCCGGCTCGGTGAGCTTCAGTGCCGACACGGGCTCGGAGTGGTGGGACGTCACCCTCGCTGCGCCGCGAGGCCAGCAGCTCACCACCGGCATCTACGAGAACGCCGCCCGCGCTCCGTTCAACGAGTACCAGCCTGGCCTCTCGGTCAGCTCGACCGGTCGCGGGTGCAACACGACCAAGGGCAGGTTCACGGTCTTCGCGATCAGCGCGGACACGTCGGGGCGGATCACGTCGCTCGACGCGGAGTTCACGCAGTTCTGCGATGGGGGTGCCGCGGCGCTGACGGGCGTGGTGAAGTACGCCGCCCCCTACGTCGTGCCGATCGTGCTGACGTCCTCGAACCCGGGCACCGTCGCGAACCAGCCGGTCACGCTGACCGCGAGGGTCAACCCGGGCACCGGTCCGGTGACCTTCCTCGACGGCGACCAGGTCATCGGGCAGGCCACCCCGGACGCCGCGAGCCTCGCCCGGTTCACGACGGACCGTCTGGCGCCCGGCGCGCACTGGCTCTACGCGAAGCAGGGCACCGCGATCTCCGCGCGCCTGTCCCAGGCCGTCTCCAGCGCCGACACCTCGCTCTGGTTCAGCAGCCAGAACGGTGACTACATCGGCCAGGGCGCCACGGCGAGCTACGTCCCGCCGACCGCCTCGGTCACGGCCCGGGGAGACGCCGGGGACGCGTACATCAGCGTCGACGACCCCGCCAGCGGTGACTGGTGGACCGCCGAGTTCGCGGCACCTCCCGGCGAGACCCTGAAGCCGGGCACCTACACCAATGCCGTGCGGGCACCGTTCCGTGGAGCCGGTCAGCCCGGGCTGAGCGTCACCGGCAGCGGCCGTGGCTGCAACACGCTGATCGGTGAGTTCACGATCAACGCGATCGGCACCGCACCCGACGGCACCATCGCCAGCCTCGACGCGAGCTTCGTCCAGCACTGCGGCAGCAGCCCCGAGGCGCTCACCGGCCGGGCCCGGTTCCAGGCCGGCCCGGCGAGCTCGCCGGTGGCCTCGACCACCTCGCTTTCAGCGGCCGTCGGCAGCGGTGGCCAGGTGTCGTTGACCGCGACCGTCACCGGTGGCACCGGTACGCCCACCGGCCAGGTCGTGTTCACCGAGGGCACCCGGTCGCTGGGCACGTCGAGCCTCGACAGCAGTGGGCGGGCGTTCCTGGTCACGAGCCTGCCGATCGGCACGCACACCATCACCGCGGACTACAGCGGCAGCCCCACGTACCTGCCGAGCCGCGCCACGACCTCGGCGACGGTGGTGGGCATCGCCACCACGAGCAGCCTGTCGGTCCCCAAGACGGTGGTGAAGGCGGGCAAGCCCCTGTCGGTGGGCGTCACCGTGACGTCGGCGGGGACCAGCACGCCGACCGGGATGGTGCGGCTCTACGACGGCGTCGAGCCCGTGGGCACGGCGGCGACCCTGAGCGGCGGCACGGCGACCATCGTCTGGACGCCGCTGGCCAAGGGCCAGCGCAGCCTGACCGCCCGGTATGCCGGTGACGACCAGCACGCGGCTTCACAGTCCGGCGCCGTGACGGTCAGGGTCAACTGACCCTCACTCCGAACGCACCACTCAGGCGGCGCGGACGGTCGTCAAGGGGCTGGTGACGCTGGGAGGCTGACCCCCATGCACACCGACACGAAGACGTACCGGACCGGCAGCGAGGACGTCGTCCTCGACATCAGCGACGACTGCGCCCGCTTCGTCGCCGGCCGGGGCGACGGCCTGCTCCACGTGTTCGTGCCGCACGCCACCGCCGGGCTGGCGATCCTCGAGACGGGCGCCGGCAGCGACGACGACCTGCTGAGCGCGCTGCGCGACCTGCTCCCGGATGACGACCGGTGGCGGCACCGCCACGGCAGCCGCGGGCACGGGCGCTCCCACGTGCTGCCCGCTCTGGTGCCGCCCTACGCGACCGTCCCCGTGCTGGACGGCCGGCTCGCGCTGGGCACCTGGCAGAGCATCTGCCTCGTCGACATCAACGTCGACAACACCCAGCGCGATGTGCGTCTCACCTTCCTGCCGGGCTGAGCCGCGGAAGCGGCGGTGGGAGGCTTGGGGCTGTGACCGGTTCCCTCCCGTTCGACCAGCACTGCACTGCCATCACGTATGCCGCGGAGCGGCTTTCGGGCGCCGCGACCACGGCCGGTCTCGCCGCCGCCGCGCCGACGTGCCCGGGCTGGACGGTGCGCGACCTGGTGGCGCACCTCGGCATGGTGCACCGCTGGGCGACGGCCCACGTCACCGGCGACAGGGCCGCCCAGCTCGAGGCGGCGACGGTGGAGGCCGAGGCGCAGGCCCGCCAGTCGGAGGACCCCGTCGGTTGGCTGCGCAGTGGCGCCGACCGGCTGGTGTCGGCCCTGCGGGCCGCGCCCGCCGACCTCGAGGCCTTCGTCTTCCTCAAGGACGCCCCCGCGCCGCGCGACTTCTGGGCGAGGCGGCAGTGCCACGAGACGACCATCCACGCGGTCGACGCCCTCTCGGCCGCGCTGGGCCGGGTCCCGACCGGGGAGGAGGCGGCTGCCGCCGGGGTGTCGACCGCTCTGGCGCTCGACGGCCTCGACGAGCTGCTGACCGGCTTCCTCCCGCGGCGCAGCTCGCGTCTGCGTTCGGAGCGCCCGTTGCGCATCGCGGTGCGCCCGGGCGACGCCGAGCCCGCCTGGCTGGTGTCGGCAGGCGCGGACCCCCCGGTCACCACCCGCCACACCTCCTCCTCCCTCCCTCAGGGGGACGCGACCTTCTCCGGCTCAGCCGTGCAGCTGTACCTCGGCCTGTGGAACCGCGGCGACGAGCTGGTGTCGGACGACGCAGCGGTGCTGCAACGGTGGCGCGAGCAGGTGCGGGTCAGCTGGCGCTGAGCACAGGGCGCGTCGGCACGTGCCCGCGGGTCACTTTCGTCCTGTTTGCGTAGACTCGACGACCCAGAAGGGTTGTCGACGACGGGAGACGGGTCATGGGAGCGGGAGTGCTCATGGCGGTGTTCGGCGCCATCCTGACCTTCGCGGTGCGGGTCGACGCCCCCGGGGTGGACCTGCAGGTCGTCGGGCTGATCCTCATGGTGGCCGGCGGCGCGGTGATCGCCTACGCCCGACGCACCACCGAGCGCGAGCACGTCGTCACGGAGGTGGAGACCCCGAGCGACCCGGCAGCGCCGCAGCACACGGTGCGCCAGGTCGTCCGCGAGACCGAGCGCGACTGAGCCGCTAGTCCTCCGCGACTCCCAGCCGGTCCTCGAGCCGCGTCACCGCGCGGGTGAACTCCGGTGAGGCGGGGTCGAGGCACCAGATGTCGTCGCGCCAGGGCGCGAAGCCGATCGAGCCCCACACCTGCTGCACCTTGGCGTGCGCCTCGGCGAACCCCGGCGCGTCCCCGGCGTTGGCGAACTGGGTCGGGAACGGCTGCAGCGCGACGAGCCGCGTGTCGGCAGCCAGCCACCGCACCAGCCGTGACACCACCAGGCGCCCGACACCGCCCATCCCGCGCCAGGCGGGCGCCAGCTCGACGCGGTCGAGGAGCACCAGCCGGGGACCGCGTCCGGCCAGCGCCGCGTCGACGTCCTCGTCCAGACCGCTGGAGCGCTCGGGGTCGAGGAGCGGCAGGAAGTGCGCGTAGTCGACGAAGGACTCGAGCACCTCGACGGCCTCCCCGGGCCAGTGGAGGTCGACCGTGAGCCCGGTGCAGGTGGCCACCACGAGCTGGAGCACCCCGGCGTCGGCCTCGCGGCGGTCGAGCGCCACGTCCTCCCGCGACCACGGAGCCTCCACTCCAACGCCGGAGATGCGCAGCACGGCCTCTCCGGTCCACTGGGCGACGGCTCGGCTGCCGAGCCCTGCCTGCTCGGTCAGCGGTGCCGTCAGCCGCACCGCCAGCTCGACGAGCGGCAGGGCATCGCGCAGCTCCTCGTGCACCCCGGTGTCCCCCACGCGGCAACGGTAGCCGTCTGGGGTCCACCGGAGGGCCCGATCAGGTGTGCGGTCCCCCGGTGACCGGGAGGCCGGCCGACCGCCAGGCGGCGAAACCGCCCAGCACGTCGGTGGCTCGTCCGACGCCCAGCCGCACGAGGGCGTCGGCCGCCAGCGACGAGGTGTAGCCCTCCTGGCACAGCACGATGACCCGCGCGTCGAAGCCGGCCTGCGGCAGTCGCGCCTCGTGGCGCGGGTCGAACCGCCACTCGAGCACGTTGCGCTCGACGACCAGCGGCCGCAGCTGGGCTGCGACCTCACCCTCGGCGGCGCGCTGGGCTGCGGGCCTGATGTCGACCAGCACGGCCCGCCCGTAGAGCACCTCCTGGAAGGCGGCCCGGGCGCTGACCCGCTCGAACCGGGTGCGGGCGTCGGCCAGCTGGTCGTCGATGCCGTCGTAGGCCGGCGCGTCCCAACCGCGCCCGTGCCCGCGAGTGCGGCCGGGCGTCACCGGTCCGGCGCTGAACAGCGTGGTCTCCCAGTGGGTGACCGTGGTCGTGGCGGTCACCAGTCCTCCCCCGCCCGCTCCGCACCGGTCACCTCGAGGCGGTCCCCCACCACGGCATACCGGGTCATGCGCGTCAGCGCCGGTGAGTAGACGTGCACCGACAGGGCCGGCAGCGCGCCGAGGTTCGACACCTCGTGGACGTGCCGGGCGCCGAACGAACGGCCCTCTCCGGCGGTGAGCTCACGGTCGTGGAACTCGCCCCCGGCCCAGGTCGTCTCGGTGAGGGAGCCGCGCACGGTGAGGAACGCGCCCTCCGAGGTGTCGTGGTCGTGCCACCCGGTCGTGGTGCGGGCGGGCCAGGCGATGAGCCAGATCTCGAGGTGGTCGGTGGCGTCGAGCCGTCGCCACTGGCGCTGCGGGGCGTCGAGGTCGACGAGGTCCGCCAGGTCGGGGTCAGTGGCGAAGAGCCGGGCGGTGCGCAGCAGCTGGCTGCGGGTGAAGCGGTTGACGCCGGGCGTCCCGGCGGTGGTGATGACGGACATGCGTGCTCCTGAAGTCGGCGAAGAGAGGGTCGGGCGGCTGCGGGGTGCGCATTCGCCGACACAGGTCGCTGTCGGTCAGGTGCAGGTCGATGTGGAGCCGGCGGTATGCCGTGAGGCTGCCTTCCATGGGATGTCTTCTTCGTTCGGGGGCGCCGACGGAGTCGAGGCGCCGGGGCTGGTGCGGACGTCAGGTCAGGCGCAGCAGCAACACCGCATGGCGCAGCGGCACATGGTCACCATGTGCACGCGGACGGCCGCGGTGGTCGAAGACATGGCACCAGTGCAGCACGAGCGGCGACCACGGGTCCAGCACCGGGCCCGGGGGTCTCACCGTGCGGACCACCCGAGGGTCAGGCCAGCGGCACCGAGACGTCGCTGCCGCCCTCGTGCGTCAGTCGCGCCCCCATCCGGGCGAACATCGGGGCGGGCACGAAGCCACCGGCGAACAGCGCCTCACCCTGGGCGAAGAACGGCGACGTGTACAGCATCTGCTCCGGCGCGAAGCCGAAGACGGCGCCGAGCTCGGCGAGGTCGCCCGGCGAGTTCATCCGCATGAGCATGAGGTTGTCGCACTGGGTCAGCACCTGCGGGTGGATCTTCGAGGGGCGCTGCGTCGACATCAGCAGCCACAGCCCGTACTTGCGGCCCTCGGCGGCGATCTGGATGAGCCGCTCGGTCACCGCGGCCTGCACCGGCCCGCGGGGCTCCACGGCACACAGGTTGTGCGCCTCGTCGACCACGATGAGGGTCGGGGTGCGGCTCTCCCGCTGGGCCCACAGCGACTCGACGAGGTCGAGCGCGACCGCCTGCGGCTCCATGGGGTCGCGGAAGCCGCCGAGGTCCATCACCGTGGCGCGGGCGCCGCCGGCCACCACCTCGGCAGCGGACCTGTTCTCACCCGCCCAGGCCTCCCAGTCCAGCAGACCGAGGTTCTCGATGCGCTGGGCCATGGCCTGCTCGTCGGCCTCGCCCGCGCGCAGCCGGCTGACCATCGGCTCGAGCCCGCCCTGGTAGTACCCCTCGTCGAGGTGGAGGAACAGGTTGTACTCGGCGCGGTCGACCATGGGGTCGAGCCGCAGGATGGCCGCCTGCGCGGCCCGCGGCATGGTGCGGAAGCGCAGCCGCAGCGGCTCACCTCCGCCCACGTCCGGGCGCAGCACGCGGATCTCGTTGGCGGCCAGCTGTTCCGACTCCGCGGCCGACGTGCCCGGGCGCACCTGACCCAGCTTCACGAAGTCACCGTTGGGGTCCAGCACCACCATGCGCAGGGCGGTGTGCAGGAGCAGCTGCTCGAGCACCACGCCGAGGGCGTAGGTCTTGCCCGACCCGCTCTGCCCGCAGAGGAAGGTGTGCCGGTTGAACCCCGCGGCACGCAGGCGAGCCGGCACGGTCACCGCGCCCGAGCTCCACGTCCCGATCTCGAGGCCTGCTCCCCGCCCGCGCTGGAGCGCCTCGAGGTGGTGGGTGGAGGCGGGTCGCACCGCGGCCGAGGCGAAGGGCTGGACCGGCGCGCGGGTCGGCTCACCCGACGGGTCGAGCGGGCCCAGCACCACGCCTGATCCCTCGACGGCCGGTGTGCCGCCGGCCGTGACCGCCGGAGTGCTGGCCAGCACCTGCGCCAGCAGCTGCTGCCCCGGCGCGGTCTCGAGCACGACCACGTCACCGGGAGCCGGGGCCTCGGTCAGCGCGGTGGTGCAGCTGAAGGTGCGGCCGTCGGCGGAGCGGGCCGCAGCGGGGGCGGTGCTGACGGACAGGTCGGTGGCCATGGTGCCTCCTGGTGACGAGCGGTGCTCGCGGCGTCGCCGCGAACCGCGCACGCGGCATACCGCCTCTGCGCTGCCTCCACGCTAGGAACGGGAGGTCGTCCGCCGCCTCACTCGCGGCGGGTGAACCGGAGGGGCGACGGCGCAGTCGGTGTGTCCGCCCCCTACCGCCGGCGGCTGACGGCCGCTGCGAGCCGGGCCGCCGCCGGTGACGCCATGACCTGCTCGAGGCCGACCGGCTGGCCGTCGGGCCCGGCGAGCGGGAGCCGCCAGTTGGGGTACTCGTCCTGGGTGCCCGGCTGGTTGATGCTCCGGATGTCGCCGACGAGGTCGGTGACCGCGACACCGAGCATGCGCGAGGGCGTCTGGGCGAGCAGGCGGTGCAGCGCCTCGACCATCTCGGGCACCCCGGCGTCGTCGGCGAGCAGCCCGCGCTCGCGGAGCAGCGCCCTCACGTTGCCGATGGACTCCTCCTCGACGGCCCGCTCCTCCTCCACCGACCGGGTCAGCAGGCCGAGGCGGTCGCGCAGCGCGACGTGCTCGAGCCCGAGGTAGCCGGCCGTCGGGGGAAGGTCGTGCGTGGTGACCGTGGAGAGGCACAGCTCGCGGTAGCGCTCCGGTGCGAGCGGCTTGCCCTCGGCGTCCCACTCGAACCACAGGATGGAGGTGCCGAGGATGCCGCGCTCGCGCATGTAGTCGCGCACCCACGGCTCGACGACCCCCAGGTCCTCGCCCACGACGACGGCGCCGGCGCGCTGGGCCTCCAGCACCAGGATGCCGATGAGCGCCTCGTGGTCGTAGCGCACGTACGTGCCCTCGCTGGCCGGGTGGCCCTGCGGCACCCACCAGAGCCGGAACAGGCCGATGATGTGGTCGACCCGGATGCCGCCGGAGTCCTTCAGCACCGTCCGGAGCATGTCGCGGTAGGGCGCGTAGCCGAGCTCGGCGAGCCGGTCGGGTCGCCACGGCGGCTGGTCCCAGTCCTGGCCGAGCTGGTTGAACTGGTCGGGCGGGGCGCCCACGGAGACGCCGCGGGCGAGGGCGTCGGGCAGGCCCCAGGCGTCCGCACCGCGCGGGTTCACGCCGACGGCGAGGTCGTGCACGACGCCGAGCGACATCCCCGCGGCCTTGGCGTCGCGCTGCACTCCCGCGAGCTGGCCGTCGAGCACCCACTGGAGCCAGCGGTGGAAGTCGACCTGCTCGCGGTGCCCGTCACGGAACGCCGCGACCGCCTCGGAGGCGGGGTCCTGCAGCTCGGCCGGCCACGCCGTCCACGGCAGCCCGTGCTCCTCGGCGAGGGCGCACCAGGTGGCGAAGGTCAGCAGACCCTCGCCCTCGGTGCGGCGGTAGCGGGCGAAGTCACGGGCGCGCCGGCCGGTGAGGCCGAGCGCGTAGACCTCCTGCAGCGCCGCACGCTTGGCGGCCCACACCGCGTCGCGGTCGATGGTGTCCTTGCCGTTGAGGGCTCGCGCCGACTCGGCCGCGTCGCGGGCTCGGCGCAGGGCGCCTCCCGTCAGCCCGGCCGCCTCGGGAATCTCCTCCACCCGCAGGTAGACCGGGTTGACGAAGCGGCGGGTGGTCGGCAGGTAGGGAGAGGGCTCCATGGGGGCGACCGGCTCGGCGGCGTGCAGGGGGTTGACCAGCACGAAGTCGGCGCCGAGGTCCTCGCCCGCCCAGGCGGCCAGCTCGGCCAGGTCGGAGAGGTCGCCGATGCCCCACGAGCGCTCCGAGCGCACCTGGTAGACCTGCTCCATCAGTCCCCAGACCTGCCCGTCGCGCAGGCTGTCGGGCAGGGCGAGCGTGCCGGGCGTGACGACGAGCGTCGCGGTGGCCGTGTGCCCCTCGTCCTGCGGCTGGCCCGGCTCGCCCACGTGGGCGCGCAGCACGTGCCAGCCCAGCGGCAGGTCGCCGGGAAGCTCGAAGGTCGCCTCGCCCACGAGGGTGCCGTCGACCAGGCGCGGTTCGACCCAGTGGTCGACCTGCGGCACCACGCGGGTGCCGCCGTCCTCCAGCTGCACCTCGACCCGCACCTGCGACCCGTGCGGCACGTGGACGGGCACCCACGGCGTCCAGCCCTGCCGGCACATCACCGTGGCGGGCAGCGTGCGGCGCCACTGGCGCTCGTCGACCGCCGCCAGCGAGGTGGCGGTCTCGTCGTCGGTGCCGGCCTCGACGCCGAGGGCGCCGAGCACCGCCCGGATCGTGCCGTCCTCGACGGTGACGTGGTTGCCCTGCCAGTCCCAGTACTCGGTCGCCACGCCGTAGGCGTTGGCGAGGTTGACGAGGGTCGCGCGGGGAGCGGCTGCGTCCATGGCGGTCACTCCTTCTGGCGTCGGGACGGTGCGGGCGTCGGCACCGGGGCTCGCAGTCTGCCAGACGGGCAACCCGGCGCCGGGAACCTTCGCTCTCCCCTAAGGTCGAGCCATGGCCGAGCCCAGCCCGCGCACCACCTACGTCCTGGTCGACGGCGAGAACATCGACGCCACGCTCGGCACCTCGATCCTGTCGCGACGCCCACAGCCGGAGGAGCGACCGCGCTGGGACCGCCTGCTGCAGTTCGCCCAGGAGGAGTGGAAGCACCCGGCTCGCGGACTGTTCTTCCTCGCGGCCAACAGCGACCTGCCGATGCCCTTCGTGCAGGCGCTGCTGGCCATGGGCTACCGCCCCATCCCCCTGTCGGGTGGTCCGCACCAGAAGGTCGTCGACCTCGCCATCCAGCGCACCATGGTCGCGCTGCAGGAGCGCGAGGCCGACGTCATGCTGGTCAGCCACGACGGCGACTTCCTGCCCCAGCTCGAGCAGCTCGTCGACGGCGACCGCCGGGTCGGTGTCGTGGCCTTCGAGGAGTTCGCCAACGCGGGGTTCCTGCGCCTCGAGGAACGAGGCCTCGAGTTCTTCGACCTCGAGTACGACGTGCGCGCGTTCCGCTCGCCGCTGCCCCGCGTCCGGGTCATCCCGATCGACGAGTTCGACCCGGCCGACTTCCTGTAACACTGGTCGGGTGGCCGTGCTGCCCCTCTTCCCCCTCGGCACCGTGCTCATGCCGGGAGCGCACCTGCCGCTGCAGGTCTTCGAGCCGCGCTACCTGCAGCTGCTGCAGGACCTCCTCGAGCAGCAGGACCGGCAGACGCCGCTCTTCGGGGTGGTGGCGATACAGAGGGCTTCGAGGTGGGCGACCAGAGCGCCAGGGCCCTGCACCCCGTCGGCTGTGCCGCGCAGCTCACCCACGTCGCCGCACTGGGCGAGCGCCGCTTCCTCGTCGTCTCGACGGGCATCTCGCGCTTCCGCCTCGAGCGCCTCGACGAGGGTGCGGGCACCCCCTACCTGTGCGGGGTGGTCAGCTGGCTGAGCGAGCCCCTGGGTGACCGCGACGCCGTCGACGACCTCGCCACGCGGCTGCGCACCGAGCTGGCCCGCTACCGCGACGACGTGGGCGCCGAGCCGCTCCAGCCCCCGGGCGACGCGTGGGACCTGTCCTACTGGGTGCCGCAGGCCGTCACCCTCGACCTCGCCGACCGGCAGCTGCTGCTGGCCAGCAGCGACACCGAGGGCCGCCTGCGCCTCGCCCTGCAGCTCGTGCGCCGCGAGCGCATGGTGATCGCGTCCCTCGGCGCCGTGGTGTCGCCACCCGAGCCCCCGGTCAACCTCAACTGACCGCTGGCGTTGCCGACCCCGCGGCCCGGTGTTTCCATCGAGCGGTGAGAGTGCTCGTGACCGGCGCCAGCGGCTACGTCGGTCGTCGCCTGGTGCCCCTGCTGCTCGAGCGTGGCCACGAGGTGACCGCGGCCTTCTCGCGGCGGGCGACGGCCGACCGGTTCCCGTGGCGCGACGACGTCACGGTGGCGGTCATGGACGTCGGCGACGCCGACCAGGTGATGGCGGCCGTCGAGGGCGCCGCGGCGGTCTACTACCTGGTGCACGGCATGGGCGGCGCGGACTTCGTGACGCAGGACCGCCAGGCGGCGCACCACGTGGCGCACGCCGCGATCGAGCACGACGTCGGCCGCGTCGTCTACCTCTCCGGCCTGGTGCCGCCCGTGCCGCCCGAGCGGCTCTCGGCGCACCTGCGCTCGCGCCACGAGGTCGAGCAGATCCTCGCGGCGTCCGGCGTGCCGACGCTCACGCTGCGGGCCGCCATCATCGTCGGCAGCGGCTCGACCTCGTTCGAGATCCTGCGCCAGCTCTCGGAGCGACTCCCCGTGCGGGCCGTTCCCGCGTGGATGAACGCCGACGTGCAGCCGATGGCCGTCAGCGACACCCTCGAGGTGCTCGCCCGCTGCCTCGAGGTCGAGCCGGTCACCCGCTCCTACGACATCGGGGGCGAGGAGCGGATCTCCTACCGGCGGCTGCTCGACCTCTACGCCGAGGTCGCCGGCCTGCTGCGTCCGCACGTCACCCTGCCCATCGCGCCCACCGCCCTGGTCGGCTGGCTGGCCGGGCAGCTGACCGACGTTCCGTCGTCGACGGTGGAGGCGCTCGTCGAGAGCCTGCCGCACGACATGGTGTGCCGCGAGGAGGACTTCCGCACCGACCTGCTCCCGGACGGCTGGAGGCTCACACCGGTGCGGGAGGCGCTGACGCGGGCGCTGGGCCGCCCCGCTGCGGGCGACGGGCCGCTCGACCCCGTCGGTCCGGTGCCGGGCGACCCGGAGTGGGCCGGTGGAGAGATCCACGTCGAGGGTGGGGCCGCCGTGCGCAGCCCGCGCAGTCCCGCGGCATCCCTGCTGCTCGGGCTGCCGCGCCTCGACCGGTACGCCGACGGCTGAGCCGCCCCGGTCGCGTCGCAGGGGGATCGGGACGGGTCGGGACGAGCCGGACTCGGCAGCAAAGTCGTTGCGGCGGAACGGTGGCGTGACGCCCGTCACAGGCGCACTATGAGAGGCGGGGTCCACCCACCTCGCCTTCACCGACCCGTGGGAGTCACCATGTCGCGACGCGTCGCTCTTTCCCCGGACATCGTCCCCGTGCTCTCGACCGGACGTCACCGCTCACCTCGCAAGGGCGCCTGCTTCATGGAGATGGCGTCCTTCCTCGCGGGTGAGCGGTGGAGCGACCACCCGAAGTGCACGCACCCGCTGCTGGCCGGGCTCGCCCGCCAGATCAACGACACGGTGCCCGACTCCGTTCGCTCCCGGCTCGCGCCGATGATCCCGTCCGTGATCGGCCTGACCAGCGACGACCTGCACGTCGACGCCCGCCTGGCGCTGCACTGCGCGACCACGGCGCTGCCCATCGCCTCGGCGACGCGGCAGAACGTGCTCGCCCTCGGGATCCTCTCGTGCGAGCGGGTGCTCGCCGAGCTCGACGGACGGCCGCGCGACAGCCTGACGGCCGAGTCGCGCGCCGCGCTCGACCAGGTGCCCGCCGCCGAGCAGTGGGCACGCGAGTTCCGGGCCGACCTGCCGCTCACCGCACGTGCGTTCCGCCGCCAGACGGCGCCACACCTGGTGGCCCTCGCGGTCGAGGGCATGTCCGAGGCCTGCGTGGAGGACCCCTACGGCCGGCTCGTCGACCTGCTGGACGAGTGCATCAGCATGACGGCGGAGATGGTCGGACCGCGTTCGGTCTCCGGCACGCCGGTCGACTGGGGCACCGGCGTGGTGCCGGAGGTCCGGCCCGCCGCACCGGCTCCCGCCGAAGGCTGACACCTGCCGCCGCGCCGGTCCTCCAACGACGAAGGGCCGGCGCGACGTCATGCCTGCCGTGACGTCATGCCCGCCATGACGTCAATCCTGCGTTGGCGGGGACGGGCTGGCGGACTCCGCCTGCTCGAGCCGCTGCTGGAGCCGGGCGCGGATCTCCTCGGGCTCGAGCTGCACGCGCCGCCGCTGGTCTCGGGCCATGATGACCCCGGTGGCGGCGACACCGGCGAGCCCGGCGATGCCGAGGACCTTCCAGAGCTTCACGGCAGGAGACACTCCTTTGAAAGAGGCAGCCTTCGACGAGGCAGTGCTGAGCCTAGACGCGGCCGTGGACCTGACGCGGACCGGTGACCTGTGGCTGTTCCGCGGCCGGTCCGCCGCCGACCACGCCATCCGCGCCGTGACCAACGCCCCGGTCAACCATGTCGGGATGGCCGTGGTGCTCGACGACCTGCCCCCGCTGATGTGGCACGCCGAGCTCGGCCAGGGCCTGCTCGACGTGTGGACGGGCAGCCACCACCGCGGTGTGCAGCTGCACGACCTCAAGGAGGCGGTGGTGCAGTGGTGTGGTCGCTACGAGCAGCGCGCGTGGCTGCGCCAGCTCGAGACACCGGTGACCCGCGAGATGGAGGACGCCGTGCTGCGCACCGTCGCCCGGCTCGACGGCACGCCGTTCCCGGCGACCGCCGCACTGGCCGGGCGCTGGCTCCGCGGGCGGCTGCGGCGGAGGGCCGCCCTGGAGACCACCTACTGCGCCGAGGTCGTCGCCGCGACCTACCAGGCCATGGGGCTGCTCGACGGCGAGCGGCCCACCAACTACTACGACCCCGGCATGTTCTGGTCGGGTGACGAGATGGTGCTGCAGGGTGGCGGCCGTCTCGGCGAGGAGATCCGGGTCGACGTCCCGGCGGGCCGGAGGGTCCCGACGCGGCTCTGAGGGCGCTGGGGGCGACCCTCCCGGCCGCCCTCCGCCAAGCCCCAAGTCAACGCCAAGTGGCGCTCAAGCGTGTGGTCGCACGGTGTTCCCAGCACCAGCCAAGGAACGCACCGAGGAGCACCCCATGACCATCGAGCTCGCCATGAGCGCCCGCCCCCACTCGACCGCCGCCGACGCCCTGCGCGCGCTGCCCGCGGAGGTGGTCCACCTTCCCGGCGACCCCGGCTACGACACCGCCCGTAGGCCGTGGAGCGCCGCCGTCGACCAGCGCCCCGCCGCGGTGGCCCACCCCCGAACCGCCGACGAGGTCGCCGCAGTGGTCCGCGCCGCCAGCGAGGCGGGCCTGCGGGTGGCGCCGCAGAGCACGGGCCACAACGCCGCCCCGCTCGCGGCCCGCGGCCTCGACGACGTCGTGCTCCTGCGCACGTCGCGGATGGATGCCGTCAGCGTCGACCCGGCCCGCCGGGTCGCCCGGGTCGAGGGCGGCGCGCTGTGGCTCCCCGCCGTGGAGGCGGCCGGCGCCCACGGCCTCGCCGCCCTGCACGGCTCCTCCCCCGACGTCGGCATCGCCGGCTACTCCCTGGGCGGCGGCATCGGGTGGTACGCCCGCAAGCTCGGCCTGGCCACCAACAGCCTGACCGCCGTCGAGCTCGTCCTCGCCGACGGCTCGCACGCGCGAGCCGACGCCCACACCAACCGCGAGCTGTTCTGGGCCTTGCGCGGTGGCGGCGGGAACTTCGGCGTGGTCACGGCCCTGGAGTTCCGGCTCCACCCCATCGCCACGGCATACGCGGGCATGCTCGTCTGGGACGTCACGCAGGCGGAGCGGGTGCTGCGGCGCTGGGCTCGCTGGGCGCCCGAGGCCCCCGACGAGGTGACGACGGCGTTCCGCATCCTGCATGTGCCACCGCTGCCGGAGATCCCCGAGCCGCTGCGCGGCCGAACCCTGGTCGTCATCGACGGCGCGGTGCTCGGCTCCGACGAGTGGTCGGCGTCGGTGCTCGGTGGCCTGCGTGAGCTCGGTCCCGAGATCGACACCTTCGGGCGGGTGCCGGCGGCCAGCCTGGCACGGCTGCACATGGACCCGGAGGGCCCGACCCCGGTCGTCTCCGACACGGCGATGCTGGGCGCGCTGCCCGACGTGGCGGTCGACGCCTTCCTCGGTGAGGTGGGCCCGGGCTCCTCGTCGTCGCTGCTCGTGGCCGAGCTCCGGCAGCTCGGCGGTGCACTCGCCCGGCCCCACCCGGGCGGCGGCGTGCTCGACCGGCTCGACGCCGCGTTCATCCTCTTCGGCGGCGCCCTGGCCGCCGACCCCGACATGGCGGCCCGCGGCCACGCCGACGCCCAGCGCCTGGTGCGCGCCCTCGCCCCCCACGCGAGCGGACGGCAGTACCTCAACTTCGCCGAGAACCCGGTCGACGCGCGCTCCGGGTACGGCGACACGGCCTGGCTGCAGCTCAGGGGCATCCGCTCGGCCGTGGACCCCCACGGGCTCTTCGTGGCCAACCACACCGTGCCGCGCCTGTGGGAGAACGGCCGCCCCACCGACTGAGCGATCTCGCAGAAAGGCCTCTTCCCCGGCCGGCCCGAGACCTATCCTCCCTCTCGTGGAGGTGGGCATCCTCGGGCCGGCCGAGGTGCGTCGCGGTGAGGTGCCGGTCGACCTGGGCACCCGCAAGCAGCGTGCCCTGCTCGCTGCCCTGGCGCTGAGCCGGGGCCGCCCCGTCTCCGTCGACACGATCGTCGACCTGCTGTGGGGCGACGAGCCGCCACGCGGCGTCAGCGGCACGCTGCAGGCCTACATCGCGGGCCTGCGCAAGGCCCTGGAGCCCGACCGTGCGGCGCGGGCCCCGGCGTCGGTGCTGGTCACGGTGGAGCCGGGGTACGCCCTGCGCCTCCAGGACGACGCCCTCGACGCGGTGCGGTTCGAGCGCACGATCGCGGAGGTGCACCAGGCGCTGGAGCCGATCTCGCACCTCCGGGCCGAGGCGCCCCTGAGCCGCGAGGAGCTCACCGCCCTCGCCCGCCGGCTCGACGGCGCCCTCGCCCTGTGGCGCGGCCAGCCGTTCGCGGAGCTCGACGACGCCGGGGCCGCGGTG
>Ga0307409_100000623_pt1 | contig 15521 bp, 14 predicted proteins | sample 322Ometagenome_2_FD_203888 | JGI IMG/M metagenome (GOLD analysis project Ga0307409, IMG submission 203888) | Maize rhizosphere microbial communities from greenhouse at UC Davis, California, United States - 322HYB-O-2 | ecosystem: Host-associated > Plants > Roots > Rhizosphere > Soil | place... | reverse complement strand
TGCTGGCAGGGCCCGCGATGCTGGTGCAGGCTCATCACAATTGCATCATGACCAAGCATCCGCGCTACGGCAGCGGGACCTCTTGGCACCGAGATATCCGTTACTGGTGCTTCGAACGGCCGGATCTGATTTCGGTCTGGCTCGCGCTCGGGACGGAGCGAGAGGAAAACGGAGGTCTTTGGGTCGTTCCCGGATCGCATGCGCTGGAATTCGACCGTGGCCGCTTCGACGACGCGCTGTTTTTCCGCGAGGACCACATGCCAAATCGCGCCCTGCTTGAAGAGCGCGTCCCGATAGAACTGGACGCTGGAGACGTATTGTTTTTTCACTGCCGCCTCCTGCATTCGGCGGGTCGCAATCACGGCGCCGAAACAAAATATTCCGCCGTATTCACCTATTGCGATCAGGACAACCGTCCGATCGCCGATACGCGCTCCGCGTCGCTGCCTTCGCTTGCACTGCCCATCCGTTGAGCGCCATGCACGGGCGGGGCCGCAACCCTCCGCGTGTTCGTCCGCATCACGCAGGTGTCCGGAGGTCATCGAAGTGAAGTTCTTGTGGTACCCCCTCTGCATCGCGGCAGCCTCGGCTTGGACGCTCGTCGATTCTCGAGCGCGGCATGCGAGCCCTGGTTGGGTCGCTGCGGTGGCAATCGCGGGACCGGTGGGCCTGGCCGCTTATCTCGCGCTTCGGCCACTTCGCGAAGGAGAATCGCGCGAAGGTGGTCGCGCCTGGAAGTGCCTCTCCTTGCTCGTGGTCACGTGGACCGCGATGCTCGGCTTTGCGGTCCTGTGGAACCTGTGGCTTCCGTTCGCCGACATGGCGACCATCGGCGCCGCCTGGGCGTGCGTCGCCGTGCCCGCCCTGGTCGTGGGCCTGGCGCTCAAGCGCAGCACGACCGAGCACGGTCCGACGGGAGTGCTCCGTGCGATGGACCTCTGGTTCTCAGGACCCGAGCGAACGGCCGACGGGCGCGCTTATATCTGCCGCGAATGCGGCAAGGAATACCCGATCGAGCTCCGGTTCTGCGATGGATGCGGTGCCTGGCCAGGCCAGAGCGGCTGAGAACGCGGCTACTTCACCGCGATGAGCGCCACTTCGACAAGCACATCCCGCGGTAGGCGCGCCACCTGCACCGTCGCACGTCCAGGTGGCATATTGTCCTTGAAGTACGTTGCGTATGTCTCGTTGAATTTCGGGAAATCGTTCAGATCCTTGAGGAAGCAGTTAGCCATCACGACGTTGTCGAACGTCATGCCTGCAGCCTTGAGTACCGCAGCGAGGTTGTCCATCACGAGGCGGGTCTGCTGCTCGATCGTACCTTGCAGCAATTGATTGGTCTTGGGATCGATCGGAATCTGGCCGGCCAGATAGACGGTATTTCCGACGCGGATCGCCTGCGAATACGGACCGATTGCCTTCGGCGCATCGGGCGTCGAGATCACCTCTTTCCGGACCATCATCGTGTCGGCACAGCCGGACAGCACCGCAGCGAGCGCGACGACACAAAGACCAAGCGGGTAGTGCCTCACCGTTTCTCCTCCTCGTTGTTTGGATGAATGATGCCCGCCGGGCAAAAGCGCCCGGCGGGCAGCGGATGCTAGACGTCGATCTGCGCCGCCAGAGACTGGATGGCGTTCATCACGTAGTCCAGATCTCCGAAGTCATGGAACAAGTGGGTCGATACGCGGACCGAAGTAAGCTGGCCGCCGCTGGGCGTCGGGAAATTGCGCAACGCCGTTGTCATGTTGTAGTCCGAAGCGAGCCGATCCACGAGCGCTCTCATCTTCGTGGTATCGGTCTTATCCTTGAACGGATTGATGGTCGTGATGCCTGACACCAGATCGGGGTGGTCCGGGTTCATGAGTCCGGGGCGACCCCAAGTGGCGACAACCCGTCGCTTCAGTTCCGCACTGAGCCCTCTGACGTACACATCGATCTTGTCGCGACCGATCTTGTCCCAGAACTTGCAAGAGTCCGTGAGCGCCTGCCACTCGGGCTCGTTAGAGTGCCCGTGAGATTGAAGGAAGCTGCCGATGTTTCGCACTTGGCCGTTCGCAAAACGGCTATCGACGGCATTTCCGGAAGTGAGGACACCCCAGATCATGGACAGCGCCATAGGATTCGATTGCGTCTGGTTGCGTACGTACCAGATGCCCGTTCCGTGCGGGCCGCATTGCCATTTGTGTCCCGAGGCTGCGTAGAAGTCGACCTCCAGGTCGTGAAACTGGATGTTGAGCATCCCCGAGACGTGCGCGCCGTCGATGATGGAGATCAGGCCGTTTTCGCGCGCCCACGTGCAAAGTGCCTTGGCCGGTAACAGCGCACCGGTCAGATAGGGAATGTGCGAAAAGCAGATCGCCTTGGTGTTGGCTGTGAGCTGCGCCTTGAATGCGTTGACGTAGTCCTCCGGTTGCGCATCGGCCCCCACCGGCAAAACAGCGCGCTTGATAACGACACCGTAGCGGAGCGCTTGGTGCGACATGGGTCCGTTTCCGCCAGGGTGCTCCATGTTGGTGCTGATGATCTCGTCACCCGGCGCCCAATCCAGCCCGTTCAAGCTCATGCACATGCCGTCGGTCGTGTTCGTCGTGAGCACAATCTCATCAGGGGTCACACCGAATCCCGGTGCGATGTCCGTCCGCATCTGCGTGATGTTGTAGGTCGCATTCGGGTCGCGCGCGATGGTCCGGTTGTACAGATCGTAGTTCTGTACGACATGGCGAGGCACCGCGCCCGTGCCGCCGATGTTGTGATAATGAAGTTTGGGATCGATCATGAAGGACTCGCGGACAGTCCTCCAGAACGCGGCGTCAGAGCCGCTCGCCAGCGCCACGCTGTCGCGCGGGAAGCTTGCCGACATCCCAGTACCGACTACCGCCGCCGCCTTTACCGCAGTCTTCAGAAAATCGCGTCTCGTCTCCCGCACGGGGCGTTCTGTCGTGATCACGTTCATGCGCACTTCCTCCGCCAAAGCATGTTCGATCGGCAAATTGCTCGTGGCAGGACGCGGGCACCAGCGCCCATCGCAATTGCGTCGCGACATGCGGGAACTGTATGTGCCCCTCGCAGATTGCACGGCGATTATGCGTCCGTGTTTCTCGAAAAATTTATTGGAATACCTCATCAATGCGGAATAAAGCGCAGAATTCTTCATGCGCGCCTTCCGCGCTGATCCTCCTCAGGCTGCCGACATCACTTCGTCGACTGATGGGTCGTCACGCGACGATCGGCTGAACGGCGCTGCGCGAACGGCCGACAAACCGATGCGCGCTTGCGACGGATTCTCTTAGGCGCGCTCTCTCGCCTCGCTGCAGCACGCGACGTAGCGCGTGCCCAGCGGCGTTCGTCACGCTGCCAGAACGAGACAGTCGGCGACTACTTCGAAAACAAGGACAATTCCGCCAACGAGGAATGTGCCGAAATCTGCGGCAGAGGAACGTCGAATAGTCACGGCCGCCGATTCGAGTTCGGACAGATAGCGAGTGGCCATTGGCAAAAATTGGGAGCCGAATAAGGTCAGCTTGACCTTGCGCGTCGTACGTTCGAAGAGGCGGAAGCCAAGCTGCGATTCCAACTCACGCACCATCAGGCTGATGCCGGACTGCGAGATGAACATCTGCTCGGCGCCACGTGAGAAGCTCCCATGTCGTGCCACGAGTACAAAGGCCCTTAGTTGCCGCGAAGTGATGTTCATGCAGTCCTAGAATCAAAGCCAGCGCTCATCCGCGCCGAGATTTTAACCATGACTTGGACGAGAACGTGCATTTCGATTCGCCGTTCCACAATGTGAAACGGCGACCTTACGCGGCACGCAGTCAGAATGTCGCACCCGCGACAATCACCGTCTCGATGCGCGTACATGCCGATCGAGTCGTGATCAAGCACTCGAGGTCGGTCGAAGCAACAGACACGCGGGTCGCAGTGACCGGGCAGAACGTTTTGCGTTATGCGCCCTTGTTGTCACGCTCAACAAGTGACGGTAAGTGAATGCACCGTACCCGAGCACCAAAACGAAACCCCGCCGAAGCGGGGTTTCGTTGGCGAGGCAAGCGTTGCGCTACTTGCTCGGTCCGCGCTGCGACATTCGCCCGGCGGCGATCATGAAGTTGTCGAAGCGGTTTTCCGCGACCTGGAACCACGACACCTGGTCGTTGCGGAAGGCCTTCCACGGCTCGTACACCTTCTTGAACTTCGCGTTCTTGGTCGCGATCTCCTCGTAGACCTCGGTTGTTGCCTTGAAGCAGGCGGCCATGATCTCGTTGGAGAACGGCTGCAGCTTCACGCCGGCGCCGATCAGCCGCTTGAGGGCGGCCGGATTCAGCGCGTCGTATTTCGCCGGCATGTCGACGTTCGCCTCGTAGCACGCGCCTTCGAGGATCGCCTGGTAGTTCTTCGGCAACTCCTCGTAAGCCTTGGCATTGACGAAAAGATCGATCTCCGGCCCGCCTTCCCACCAGCCCGGGTAGTAGTAGAACTTCGCGACCTTGTAGAGCCCGAGCTTCTCGTCGTCGTACGGGCCGACCCATTCCGCCGCGTCGATCGTGCCCTTCTCGAGCGACGGATAAATGTCGCCGCCCGGGATCTGCTGCGGCACGAGCCCGAGCTTCTGCAGCGGCAGGCCACCCGTGCCGCCGATGCGCATTTTCAGGCCCTTGAAGTCGGCTGGAGACTTGATCTCCTTGCGAAACCAGCCGCCCATCTGCGCACCGGTATTGCCGGCGGGGAAATTGACGATGTTGTAGTCCTTGAAGAACTCGCGCATCAACTGCAGCCCGCCGCCGTGATACATCCACGCGTTCTGCTGGCGGACGTTCATCCCGAATGGCAGCGCACAAGCGAAGGCAAAGGTTGGATCCTTGCCGAAGAAATAATACGGCGCCGTGTGCGCGCACTGGATCGTGCCGTTCTGGACCGCGTCGACGACACCGAACGGGGGAACGATTTCGCCGCCGGCGAACGTCTGGATCTGGAACTTGTTGTCGGTGGCCGCCGCGACGCGCTTGCTGATCGTATCGGCTCCGCCAAAAATCGTGTCCAGGCTCTTCGGGAAGCTCGATGCCAGGCGCCACTTCACTTCCGGCGCCGACTGCGCGAATACCGGCGCGGAAGAAGCCGCCAGGATGCCGGCCAGGCCGGTGTGCTTGATGAACGAACGACGCTCCATCCGATGTCTCCTCGCTTTCTCTTTGATGATTGGCCGGCGTGCCGGCGACGATTTCGACCGGGCCTTCGAAGGCCCGCTCGCCCACCTCGTGCGAGGATTCGCCCCCGACGACCCTCTCGCAGATCAGTCTGGCATTTTAGCAGCCGGCCAACAGCCCGTCATCGCTCGCGGACCGACGCGACCGGCGCGCCCGCCAATCTCCGGAGAAAGCTACGGCGCCAGCTTGCGCACCGCGTTGAAGAGCGTCCACGTCCAGCCGGTCTGCCGCTCGAGCGTCTGCGTGAAGCGGATCAGATAGCGCGCGCTGCCGGTGTCGAGCTCGATCATGCTGCCCGGCGTGAAGCGGTCGTCCGGACCGATCAGGCTGCGCTGCGATGCTTGCCGGTTTTCCGGCGCCGCAGGGAGGTAAATGCCGAAGAAAGGCTTGTCGTAGCCCGCTCCCGCAGCGCGTGCCGCTTCCGCCGGCGCTGCCCAGTTGCGCAGCAGCACGCGCACGAGGCGCCGTGCGATGATCTCGACGCCCACCGTCATCTCGTCGACCTGCTGTCGCTGCATCCGCCGCACGACGCCCAGGATCCAGTTGCCGCCGTCGTTGATCGCGAGGAGCTCTCCGAGTTTTGCCGGCGCTTCCTTTGCCGGAGCCATCAGGCGGCAACCGCTTTCGCTGCGGTCGACCATCTTCCAGCGCGTGCCGCGCACGCGGCGCTCGATCGACGCCGGATTGATGCCGGGATTGACGAGCGTCACTTCGTCGAAGCTCGTGACGACGCCCGGCGTGCGCGCGGCGTCCGGCAGACGGTCGATCTCGGCCACCGCGCGCGTGAGGGCATGCAGCCCGCTGACGACGCGGACGTGCTCGTCGGCCGACTGCCGCGTCGCGCGCGGCGCGTGCGCGATCGCGTCCGGACCGAACAGCGCCGCCAGCCGCATCAGCAGCAGGCGCTGCTCGCGCGGCGGCAGGTCGCCCGGCGCAGGCGCCTCTTCGTCCGTTTCGGGCAACCAGCGCAACCGCTCGACGATCCGTGTGTAGACCGGGCCCGCATCCACGTACATGACCCGCCCGCCGACGACGGGCTTGTCGCGGCGGCGCAAGCCCTGCGCACCGGTCAGGTCGACGTAGAAGCCGGTGGTGTCGGTGGGTGTGGTCGACAGCATCAGCGTGGGCGCCCAGTCCTCGAGCTGGTTCGCGACCCATTCGACCTGATCCGGCGTGAAATTGCCGGAGTCGAGCCGCATCAGCAGCAGCATGTTCAGGTATACCTGCTCGACGAACACGCCGCGCTTGCGAAACGCGCCCGCGCCGAACACGAGTTGCTCGCGCTGCCACGAGCGTGCGCGCGCGAGCTCGTAGACCTCGTGGAACTCGCGCCATTGCGCGGGAATCCAGTGGCTGTAGCGGAACAGCCGGAACTTGCCGTCGAGGCCGCGATAGTGCGCGAGGCGCACGAGCGCCCACGGCAGGATTACACGCCAGCGCCGGTTCTCGACGTGCGGGAAGCCGGCCTGCAGCGCTGCGTTGTAGGCGCCGACGAACCCCTTCACCAGGTCGAACACCGCGTGCCACAGCCGCGACTCGACCGTCGAGCTCTTCTGGTAATTGATCGTGTACTGACGCGTCAGGTCGCGGACGATCGGCTCGAGCCGCGCGTCGAGCTCGAGCAATGCCTCGAGCTGTGCGGCCGTCGCATCGCGCCCGCCACCCGGAAAGTTGGCAAGCAGCTCGAGCGCCTGCTTCTGGATTTCCAGCACGTCGCCGGCAGGCAGGCGCGCGATCCAGCGTCCGATCTGCGTCGTGTTGCGAAGCGGATCCTTGAGGCGGCGCAGCCAGTCGACAACGGGCTCGATCGTCGAAACCATCCGGAGGGCGCAATCAGCTGCCGGCCACCGTCATGCTCGAAACCAGCATCGACCCGATATGCCGCGAGCCGCGGCGGTCGAGGTCGTTGCCGAGCGCCACGATGTCCTGGAACATCCGCTTCAGGTTGCCGGCGATCGTGATCTCCTCGACCGGATAGGCGATCTGCCCGTCCTCGATCCAGAAACCGGCCGCGCCGCGGGAATAATCACCGGTGACCGGATTGACGCCCTGGCCGAGTTGCTCGGTCACGAACAGCCCGCGTCCCATGCGACGCATCAGCGCCTGGAGATCCTCGGTGCCGGGAACGACGAGGTTGTGCGCGCCGCCGGCGTTGCCCGTCGATCGCAGTCCGAGCTTGCGCGCCGAATAGCTGCCGAGGAAATAACCCTGCACCACGCCTTTCACGACTACGTCGCGCCGCTCGGTGGCGACCCCCTCGTTGTCGAACGGCGCGCTGCCGCGCGCTCGCAACAGGTGCGGCTCCTCGCGGATGTCGACATACGGCGCGAACACCTGCTCGCCGAGCGAATGGAGCAGGAACGACGATTTGCGGTATAGGCTGCCGCCCGAAACCGCGTGCACGAACGAACCCAGCAGATCGCCGGCCTCGGGTGCCTCGAAGAGCACCGGGCATTCGACCGTGCCGAGCTGGCGCGCATTGAGACGCCGCGCCGTCCGCTCACCGGCGATGCGGCCCACTTCGGCCGCCGGCAACAGATCCTCCGGCGCGCGCGCCGCCGAATACCAGTAGTCGCGCTGCATCGCACCGCCGTCCTCGCCGACAACCGCGCAGTCGACGTGATGCCGTGAGCTGCGGTAGCCGCCGCGAAAGCCGAGCGAATTGGCGTAGACGAATTCCGACTCGCCTCGTGATGCGCTCGCGCCTTCGCTGTTGGAGATGCGAGCGTCGGCGGCAAGCGCCGCCGCTTCCGTCTCCCGCGCGAGCTCGATGGCGTCGTCGACCGAAAGATCCCACGGATGATAGAGATCGAGATCCGGCCACGCGCGAGCGAGGCGCTCCGGGTCGGCGAGGCCGGCACACGGGTCTTCCGCCGTGTAGCGCGCGATCGCAAGCGCTTTAGCGACGGTCGCGCGAATGGCATCGTCTGAAAAATCGGCGGTGCTTGCATGGCCGCGCCGCGCGCCGACGTAAACGGTGACGCCGACGCCCTTGTCGCGGTTGTACGCGATCGTCTCCACCTCGCCCTTGCGCACGGTGACGCTCTGGCCGACCGCCTGCGACACTTCGGTTTCCGCACTGGTGGCGCCGCCCGTGCGCGCCGCGTCGAGCACGGCCGCCGCGACGCGTTCGAGGGTTGCGGTCGGCGCGGGAAAGCGCGATTCGGAAGCGGATTCGGCGTGCGACTTCGCATCGCTGGACGTCGTTACGTGCGCGGAAACGGTCATCGTCGAGGGGGAGGGAAGCGTCGGCTATCATAACAAAGGCCTGTGCTCGCTTGCCCGTGGCGGCGGCCCCGTCGCTGATTCCGAGCGACCGCCCGCGCACCCTGCCCTCAGGCGCTTCCTTATGAATGCTTCCGCCTCCCTGCCGCCGCGCGAACTCGCGCCCGATGCGCCGTCGAAGACGAAGCGCAAGCGGGACATGCATGCGTTGCAGGATCTCGGCGCCGAGCTGGTCGCGCTCGATGCAAAGCGTCTTGCGTCGCTCGATCTTCCAGAGCGCCTCGTCGACGCCATAACGCTCGCGCGCACGATCACCCGGCACGAAGCGCGCCGCCGCCAGATGCAGTACATCGGCCGGCTGATGCGCGACGTCGATCCCGAGCCGCTGCGCGTTGCACTTGCCGCGTGGACGCGCGGATCGCAGGCCGAGCGCGCGCGATTCGCGCTCGTCGAGCGCTGGCGCGATCGCGTGCTGGAGGAACCCGGCGGCATCGACGCTTTCGCCGATGCCTATCCGGATGCGCCGCGCGAGCCGCTTGCGAGCCTCGCCGCTGCGGCGCGAGACGAACGCGCGCGCGGCGCGCCACCCCACAAATCGCGCGAGCTCTTCCGAGCGCTGAAGCGGATCATCGAGGGTGCGCCGTGGTGAGATGACGTCGCGATCGTTCGTGAGCCGAAGCGCGAGCGTACGACAGGTCGGACACGACAATCTGGAGACGAACTGATGCCGGAACGTCCGCTTTTAGTGGGGCTTGTCTCGATCTCGGATCGTGCTGCGGCCGGCGTCTATGCCGACCAGGGGCTGCCCGGGCTCACCGCGTGGTTCGATGCGGCACTCGCGACGCCATATCGTTTCGAGACGCGCCTCATTGCCGACGAGCAGCCGGTGATCGAGCGCACGCTCGTCGAACTGGTCGACACCGCCGGCTGCGATCTCGTGCTGACCACCGGCGGCACCGGGCCCGCGCCGCGCGACGTGACTCCCGAGGCGACACTCGCCGTCGCGCACAAGGTGCTGCCGGGCTTCGGCGAGCAGATGCGGCAGGTCAGCCTGCGATACGTGCCGACCGCGATCCTGTCGCGCCAGGTCGGCGTCGTGCGCGGCCGTGCGCTGATCCTCAATCTCCCCGGCCAGCCGAAGGCGATCAAGGAAACGCTCGACGGCGTCTTCCCCGCCGTGCCCTATTGCCTCGATTTGATCGGCGGCCCCTACGTCGAGACGCGCGAGGACGTGTGCAAGGCGTTCCGGCCGAAATCTGCGATTCGTCCTAGTCCTGGTTGAGGAACCGCGCGAGCAGGCGATGAAAGTGATGAACGCCGCGCTCGCGCTTCGGTGAATAGCGGCCGCGGCGATAGAACCGCGATCGCACACCCCTTTGCACCGCCTGCACGATTGCTTCGTCCTCCGCTTCGACGCGGTCGAGGCCGCTGCCCGCGCCGCGGTCGAGCAGCGCGGCGTCGCGCACGTAGCTGCGAAACGACACCCGCGTACGATCGATGCCCTCCGGCTGCACGAGATTGAGCGACATCCCCCACGGGTAGAAGTTGAGCATCAGGTTCGGAAAGATCCACCAGTACAGCGCCGCGACGCGCCGGTCAGATTTTGCGGCTGGCTCGAATGCCGCCTCGCCAGGCTTGGCAAAGGCGGCCTCGCCCGGCTTCGCGAGTGCAATTTGCAAAGTCGACAGCGGGAACAGCCGGTCCTCGTAGCTCGAACAGTCGACGCTTCGGGCGAGCGTGGCGTGAACAAACGGAATGTGCAATCCTTCGAGGTAGTTCTCGACGTACAGCGCCCAGTGCGCATCGAGCCGATACTCCCGGTCGCGCGCAGGATCGTGCTGGAATTCGCTCACGGGCGTCGCGTGCATCTGCGCCGCCATGTCGCCGACGAAAGCCGTCAGCGGCGCAGCCGGGTCCAGCGCGACGAAGCCATGCCCCGCCCACGAATCGAACGGGATTTGCGCCAGATCGTCGTCGCGCGAGGGAAAGTTGCGCGCGTCCTCGAACTCGGGCATGAACGTCATGCGGCCGGCGAGATCGAAGCGACGCGAGTGATAGCCGCAGCGGATGTGCGACCCGCGTCCCCGCGCGTGCACCAGGATGTTGCCGCGGTGCGTGCACACGTTCGACATGCACCTCAGCGCGCCGGCGGCGTCGCGCGCGAGCAGCAGCGGCTCGTCGACCAGGCCCGGCAACAGCTCACGCGGCGCGAACGACTCGGTGGCCGCGACGTCGCCGAGATCGCCGATCCACTGCCACGTTCGGGCGAACACGCGCTCACGCGTCGCTGCATACGCAGCCTCGTCGCGGTAGAACCCGGCGTCGAGCGTTGCGGCGACGCGGATATCGGCGTCGACGGCGTAGGTCATCGGCGGAATGATGGCGCGATCGGAACGTTTCCAGTCGCGACGATACACTGACGTCGCCTGCTCGATGGGCCGGCGCCGATCCGGGATCACTGATGGACATCGCTCCCAACGCCAACCAGCCGCCCCCGTTCGAGGGCACCGACCTGCTCGCTTGCGATCCGGCGCTCCAGGTGGCGATCGAACGACACGTTCCCGAGGCCATGCCGACTCTTCGCGGTTGGTCGGCGACGCTTTCCGCACCTGACACGTACGCACTCGCGGACGCCGCCAATCGCAATCCGCCGACGTTGCGCACGCACGACCGCCGCGGGGAGCGCGTCGACGAAGTCGTCTTTCACCCCGCTTGGCACGCGCTGATGCAGTTCGCGACGAGCGCGGGCGAGCATTGCGCGCCGTGGCAGGCGCCCGGTCCCGGCGCGCAGGTCGCACGCGCAGCGATGTATTACCTGCATGCACAGGTCGAGAACGGAACGCAGTGCCCGCTGACGATGACTTTTGCGAGCGTTCCGGTGCTCGCTCGCCATGCGCAAATGATGCCGGATGCCGCGCGATGGCTGTCATGCGTGCTGACGTCGGATTACGATCCGCGCGCGCTGCCCGTCGCGCAAAAGCGCGCAGCGCTGATCGGGATGGGCATGACCGAGCGCCAGGGCGGATCGGACGTGCGTGCGAACACGACGCGCGCCGAGCCCGATACCGGCGGTGCGTATCGCATCACGGGTCACAAATGGTTCTTCTCGGCGCCGCAATGCGACGCGCACCTGGTGATCGCTCAGAGCACGGAAGGTCTCGGCTGTTTCCTGCTGCCGCGCTTCGAGCCCGACGGACGGCGCAATGCGATCCGGATCAACCGGCTGAAGGACAAGCTCGGCAACCGATCGAACGCGTCGGCCGAGGTCGAGTTCGAGCGTGCGCTCGCGTGGCCGCTCGGCCCTCCCGGCCGGGGTATCGCGACGATCCTGGAGATGGTGCAGTGGACGCGCCTCGACTGCGTGATAGGCAGCGCCGGCATCATCCGCGCCGCGACGACGTTCGCGCTGCACCACGCACGGCATCGGACGACGTTCGGCCGCGTGCTGATCGAGCACCCGCTGATGGCGAGCGTGCTCGCGGACCTCGCGCTCGAAAGCGAGGCGGCGCTCGCGCTCGCGTTGCACGTCGCCCGGGGTGGCGAGACGGAAGCAGAATCCACGTTGCGCGCGGCGATGCGATTGGTCACGCCGGCCGCGAAGTACTGGGTGTGCAAGCGCGCCATCGCGGCAACGGCCGAGGCGATGGAAGCGCTCGGCGGCAATGGCTACGTGGAGGAGCAACCCCTGCCCCGCCTCTATCGCGAGGCACCCGTCAACGCAATCTGGGAAGGCTCCGGCAACATCGTCTGCCTCGACGTGCTGCGCGCGATGCGACGTGAACCGGACGCGGCCGATGCGCTGCGGCACTGGCTCGCAACAGCGCGCGGCGCCAACGCGCATTACGACCGGCATGCGGATTCGCTCGACGCGACGCTTGCGGCACGAGATGCGGACGAGGCCGGTGCACGCGGCGTCGCGCAGGCGATCGCGCTCGCCGTCGCCGCGGCCGAACTGCTGCGGCACGCGCCGTCGTCCGTCTCGGATGCGTACTGCGCGTCGCGCCTCGCGCCTGCAACCTGCGCAGGCGCGGCGTTCGGAACCGTTCGCGATGCGGGTGCCGCAGCGAAGATCCTGTCGCGCGCGCTGCCGGGATGAAGAAACGCCACGCGCGAGCGCGTGGCGTTTCGTGACTGCAACGACCGCTCAGATGCCGAGGATCTTCTCGGCCTTCATGAGCGTGTCGATCGACTCCTGGTGCTTGCCGGCCTTGTGCAGCGCCTCGCCATCGGCACGGTATTTCTTCACTTCGGCGAGCTTCGTCGCGTCGAGCTTAGGGTTCTTCGCGAGCGCGTCGTCGATCTTCTTCATGTCCTGCGGGCAGTGGAACGCGAATGCGCTGCCGGCTGCGAAGACGAGCGCGGTGGCGAGCGCGATGCTGCTTTTCCTCATTTCGTTGCCTCCCTATCGACTGCTGCGGTTTGCGGGCGCCGGCGGACAGCAGGCACGCGTGCCGGCAACGCGGAAGGATACGCCGGATGGACGCCTGGTCAACCGGCGGCCTGACCGGTCAATCGGCATCCTGAGCCGCCGCTTCGCCGAGTGCGATGTCGACCATCATCTCGTTGGCCAGCGCGCTCAGCGCCTGGCGCAACTGCGTGTTCGGCAGCGATTCCGGCACGACCAGCAGCGCCTTGACCTTGAACAGATGCTCGGCGGACGTGTTGCCATCGACGATCTCGGTGTGCAGGTCGTCGATGCTGACGCCCTGCTGCGCGAGGCTGCGCGAAAGATCGCGCACGATACCCGGACGATCGAGCCCGGTGAGCTCGAGTCGTACGATCCGCCGGCCGGCCGGCGCGGGCGGCGTCTCGACTTTTTCGATCACGACCCGCAGCCCCGACGCCTCGAGGCTGCGCAGCGCCTGCGCGAGCGGCTCGGCGTTCGGCGCCGGGACCTCGAAGTGCACCATGCCGGCGAATTGGCCGGCGAGATTCGCCATCCGGCTGCCGGCCCAGTTGGCGCCGAAGCCCTGCGCGCGATCGGACAGCAGGCTGACGATGCCGGGCCGGTCGGCGCCGATGGCGGTGACGATCAGCGACGTGCCGACGGCCTTGCCTTCCTCGGACAGCGAGATCGTGCGGCGGATCATCGGCGCCTTCGTCGCGAACCGCTCGTCCTGCGGGTGCGCGGGCAACTCGCCGTGCTCCGCTGCATGGCGCACGACCCGCGTCAAAAGCGCGAGGCCCAGCGGCGCGAGCGCGCGCTCCCACAACTCGCGTGCGGTTTCGCCCTTTGCGACAAAGCACCAGTCCTGTGCCGCGATCGCTCCTGCGTCCCATCCCGCCGCGAGGTGATAGACGGAGCCGCCGGCAATCGCATCGCCTTCGAGGATCGTCCACTCCACGGCAGCAATGCCGCGATGCCGCGGCAACAGCGACGGGTGGTAGCCGATGCCGCGCAGGCGCGAGCGCGCGAGCGCTTCGTCGCTCACGCGCGCATGCGTGTGTGCGGCCACGATCAGGTCGGTGCCGTCGGGAATCGCGTCGCCCGGAACGATCCTGGGATTTGCGAGCACGTGCACGCGGACGTCCTTCGCCTGCGCGGCGAGCGCCAGCCGATCGTCCGCGGCCGGTGCGACGACCTGCACGATGTCGACGCCGTCGCTGACGAGGGTGTCGAACACGGTTGCGCCGAAATAGCGGGAACCGACGAGGGTGAGTTTCATGGGCTGGATGGGGGCGTGTGGGCGCGGGGAGGATCGAGGATGAAAATTTCGGGATCGATGCGAGGACAGTCGATCACGAAGTGCGCGTCGCGGCTGGATCCTGACGGTAGAAGCGCGCGAATTCGCGATACACGTCCGGGTACTCGTCCACGAGCAATGTCGGCTCGGCGAAGAAGACTTCCGACAGCACGGCGAAGAACTCGCCCGGCGTCTCCGCCGCGTACGGGTCGATCGCCGTGTCCTCGCCGGCGTCGACGCGGGCGCCGAAATCCTCGTACGCGTCGCGCATGACCTTCAGCCATTGGTCGCGTGCGGCGGCATCCGGCAACGGCGGGCAGCCGTTTGCGTCGCCGTTCTGCATGTCGATCTTGTGCGCGAACTCGTGGATGACGAGATTCATCTGCGCGCCGTCCCAGTCGGCGGAGGCGGCGACATCGGGCCAGGACAGCACCACCGGGCCTCGGTGCATCGCCTCGCCCGCCAGCGCATCGTCCTGGCGATGCACGACACCGTACTCGTCCTCGTACTCCCATCCCGGAATGAATTCGCCCGGATAGACGAAGATCGTCTCGAATCCGTCGTACAGCGCGAGGTCGAGATTCAGCACGAGCACGCACGCCTGGATCGCGATGATCGTCCGCTGCAGTGGCGTGACGTCGTGGCCTTGCGCGCCGAGGATGCTCTTCGCGTCGAGAAACAGCACGACGAGATCGCGCAGCCGCGCGAGATCCTCATCGCCGTACATCGCGAGAAACGGCAGCGCCGCGCAGGCATCGCGCCACAGCGCGTCGGGAAGCGCCGCGGCGCGCAGTATTCGCTTTTGCCGATAGCGGCGCAGCGCGTCGAACACTCGCATCGGTCCGTCAATGCACCGGCGGCTCCGCGAGTTGCGGCTCGGCAGGCTCGTCGGCGTCGAGGTCGATCACGCCCGGCTCGTCCAACGTCAGCAGCCGGTCGGCCTCGTGCTCGGGCAGCGCCTCGACGTCGCGCAGCTTGCGCGCGATGGTCGTGCTCTTGCGCCCCGCCTCGTCGAGCGTATTGCTGACCTGCACGAGCTTGTCCTTCGTCTTCGCGAGCAGCGCGCCGAAGCGATCGAATTCGGTCTTCACGGCGCCGAGCACCCGCCAGACTTCGGTCGACCGCCGCTCGATCGCGAGCGTGCGGAAGCCGAGCTGCAAGCTGTTCAGCAACGCCGCGAGCGTGGTCGGGCCGGCGATCGTGACGCGAAACTCGCGCTGGAGAATGTCCGCGAGACCGGGTCGCGACATCGCCTCCGCGAACAAGCTCTCCGTCGGCACGAACAGGATCGCGAAATCGGTCGTATGCGGCGATTCGACGTACTTGTCGCGAATCATCCGCGCCTGCGACTTGAAAAACTGGTCGAGCGCGCGGCGGCTGGCGTCGACGGCGTCGGCGTCGGCACGCT
>Ga0307409_100000622_pt1 | contig 15522 bp, 19 predicted proteins | sample 322Ometagenome_2_FD_203888 | JGI IMG/M metagenome (GOLD analysis project Ga0307409, IMG submission 203888) | Maize rhizosphere microbial communities from greenhouse at UC Davis, California, United States - 322HYB-O-2 | ecosystem: Host-associated > Plants > Roots > Rhizosphere > Soil | place... | reverse complement strand
ATTCGGCGTTCGGCCATCGAGCGTGCAATTCGTCAAGAGATCCGCTGGACCGACATGGAAGCCGCCGCCGGTGCCATCGCAAATCATGATCACGACTGGGATGTCGATCCGGCAGCTTGGGTGCGAGAGCAGCGCCGTGCCGAAGTTCATCGCGACGGCTGATCCGTGCTTCCCGTTCTCGCCTCCACCGTGCTCATCGACTTCCTCCGAGACGACCTGCGGTTGGACGCGTCATTGCACCACGCACGAGCGATGACGTGCCGGCAACGACGGCGATCAACGTCGAGGAGATTGTACGGGGACTGCGGGAAGGACTCCCAATGAGAGCTCAGAGTCCGGCACTGGCCCGTTGGGAAGTAATCGGCACGTCCAACGCGCGTGCGATTGGTACCCCAGGGCGGTAGGCCAGGTGTAGGTGCGACGGTGCGTCTAGGACCGTAAAATCGGCCCGGTTTCCTACGACCAGCCGGCCAATGTCGGTACGTCGTAGGGACTTAGCCGAGCCAGCCGTAGCGGCGAAAAGCGCCTGAGCTGGCGTCATGCCCATCTCGCGGACAGCCAGCGAGATCACCCATGGCATTGAGCTCGAGTAGCAAGTCCCGGGATTGCAGTCAGTCGCCAGCGCGATCGAGACCCCGGCCGCTAACAGCCGCGTGGCATCCGGATAAGGCGAGCGAGTGCAGAACTCAACCCCCGGCAGCAGCGTCGCGACCGTGGTTTCCGCAGCGTCGGCCAGTGCATCGACGTCGGCATCGTCAAGGTAAGTGCAGTGATCGACGGTGGCCGCACTCAACTCGACGGCCAGCTGAACACCTGGGCCGGGACCGAGCTGGTTGCCATGGACCCGTAGGCCAAGACCAACCGCTGCTCCGGCTTTGAGGACTTGGCGCGCTTCATTCGCGTCAAAGGCGTGGGCCGAGTGCGGCTCGCAGAAGACATCGATCCAGCGCGCGTACGGCGCTGCCGCCTCCAGCATTGGCCCTGTGATGAGATCCACGTACGCTGCCCGGTCATATGCATACTCGGCCGGCACCACATGGGCGCCCAGGAATGTGGTTTCGCTTGTGAACTGCCGAGCAATTCTGAGCGCCCGCACCTCATCGGTAACTGTCAACCCATAGCCGCTCTTGATCTCAATGGTGGTGGTGCCAAGAGCTCGTAGCTCGGCGATCCGCGCCTCGACCAAGCGAGCCAGCTCATCGTCTGAGGCAGCGCGAGTTGCTGCCATTGTGACGCCAATGCCACCTCCGTCGTAGGGCTGGCCGGTCATCCGAGCCACGAACTCGCCCGCACGATCACCGGCGAAGACAAGATGGCTATGCGAGTCAACAAAGCCGGGAATGACCGCCCGGCCGTCGACGTCGATCATCGTGTCGGCAGGGGGCGTCTCAGTCGCCGCTCCTATCCAGGCGATCTTGTCGTCCTCAACGACGAGCGCAGTCTTCGATCGAACACCCAGCAAATCAGAGCCCGTACCGTCACAGGTGACTAGCTCGCCGATTCCGTTGATCAGCGTGCTGCTCATGCTTCCCCTAGTTGATCAAGAGCCGCTGCAAGCAGTTGAGCAGCTGAGCCGAGCTGATGCCGCCCATTACGAACAATCACCCGCCCGGCAACAACAACGTGATCGATATCTGCACCGGTCGCGGCGTAGACGATTTGATCAGGATGGGCCCCTGTGGTGCGCATCGAATCGGATCGGACAACAACGAAGTCAGCGAGTGCCCCGTCGGCGATCCGGCCGCCGTCGGTCCAGCCGAGGCTGCGGTAGCCGGCTTCGCTAGCAATCTTGATCAGCTCCGCGGGCGTGAAGCGGGCGCGTTCGCCGGTCGCCAGCCGCTCGTGAAGCTCGACTCCACGCAGCTCTTCGAACGGGTCGATCACCGCCTGTTGATCAGAGCCCAGGGTAAGCGGGCTGCCGGCGTTGGCCAGCCGTCGGGCGGGGCCGATGCCATCAGCAAGATCACGCTCCGTCGTCGGACAGAAGCATGCCGACGTCTGGCTGCTACCCAAGGCCTTGATGTCGGTATCACTCAGATGAGTGGCGTGCACGGCCGTTGTTCTACGACTCAGCAAACCATGATCATCAAGCAGCTCCGTAGGAGTGCAGCCGTAGAAAGCTTGGGTAGCAGCATTCTCCGCCGGTTGCTCGCTGAGGTGAACATGCAAGGGCCATTCCCTCGCTGCCTCGCCGATCATGCTGAGAAACTCAGCCGGCACCGCCCGAACTGAGTGCACCGCGGCGCCAATGCGTACCAGATCCTGATCATTGAGCAGGCTTAGGCGAGCCCCCCAGTGGTCAAGATCATGGTCAGCGAAGCGCTGCTGTAGCGAATCCAACGGCAAATGGCCGGTTGCCGCGAGTCCGCCGGACAAGTAGCAGGCGTCGATCAAGGTCAGTCGGATGCCGGCCTCGGTGGCGGCCTGGATCAACGCTGCTCCCATGGCGTTGGGATCGGCGTACGGGCGGCCGCCTTGATCATGGTGCAAATAGTGGAATTCCCCGACGACGGTGTATCCGGCCTGCACCATCTCTGCGAACACCGCACGGGCAAGCGTCAGGTAAGAATCAGGATCGAGACGGGCCGCAACCTCGTACATCTGCTCACGCCAGGTCCAGAAGCTGCCTCCGCCGACTCCATGCGTTCGGCCGCGGAGAACGCGATGAAAGGCGTGGCTGTGGCCATTGGCCAGACCAGGCAGCGTTACACCGCCCAGGATCTCGGCAGTGGCTGGCGGTTCGATGCCGACTCGGACTCGCGCAAAGCGCCCATCTTCGATGTCAAAGGCGACACCGCCATGGCAGCCGTTCGGCAACCAGGCGTACGCGGCCCAGTACGAGGTCACGACTCTGCCCCAGCCAACTCAGCGAGCACCGAGACCAAGGCGGTGACCCCGGCAAGGCAATCTTCAGGCTCGGCCCGCTCGGCGGGCGAGTGAGAGATGCCGGTTGGGTTGCGGACGAAGATCATCGCCGCCGGTACGCCAGCGTTGGCCAGAATCCCGGCATCATGCCCTGCTCCAGTGCTCATCACCGGTGCATCGTCAAGCAGTCCGGCCAGCCGGCTCACCAGGGCATCGTCGAAGTTCGTGTGTGGAGTCCTCGACTCCTCGGCCATGACAGCATCCAAGCTGGCAGCCTCCCGCTCAATCTGGGCAACAGTGGCACCAAGCGCAGCTTCATCGGCGGCGCGGGCGTCGAGCCATGCGGTTGCCAAGCCAGCAATGGCGTTCACTCCTCCGGGCCGGATGTTGATCTTGCCAATAGTGGCCAAGCTGCCATGCGCCTCCGCTGCGGCGCGGACCGCGAGGACCAGCTGCGCGCAACCGATGACCGCATCGCGGCGATCGTTCAGCCTCGTGGTGCCGGCGTGGTTGGCCTCACCAGGAATCTCTATGCCCCACCGACCGTGCGCCCAGAGCCCGTTACCAACCGCCACGGGACGACCGAGCTCGATCAGCCCTCGCCCTTGCTCGATGTGCAGCTCAATGAACGACCCAATGCGAGCCAGCACCTCGGGATCGGGGCCCAAGTGCTCGGCGCGCCGCCCGGCCGCAAGCATTGCCTCCGCCATTGTGAGGCCGTCGGCGTCGCGCAACGTCCGTGCCCTATCAGGACTCAGCGCTCCAGTGATCATCCGCGATCCAATACAGGAAACGCCAAACCGGGCGCCCTCCTCATCGACGAAGTTCACTACAGCAATCGGCCGACTAGGGCGAAAGCCGTCCGACCTCAGCCAATCAATCGCCAACAGCGCACTGACGACGCCAAGCGGCCCGTCGAAAGCCCCGCCGTCCGGCACGCTGTCCAGGTGTGAGCCGGTGACGATGCCAGCGGCCGCGGATCCATCGGGATCACCCCACCACGCCCATTGGTTTCCCACCCGATCCTCGGTCAGCTCAAGCCCACGGCTCGCGCATTCGCCAGCAAACCATTCACGCATCTGCATATCCGCCTGAGTCCAGGCAAAGCGCCGGTAACCTCCGGTGACTGGATCGCACCCAATGTCCGCGATCGCGGACCACAGCTGCTCGAAGATCGCGGCTTGGGTCATGATCACGTTCAAATTCCTTCCGTCATGGGGATTCTGACTCGGCGCTCGGCTGCGACCTGCTCGGCGCGCTCGTAGCCCGCGTCGGCGTGCCGGATCACCCCCATGCCGGGATCATTGGTCAGCACGCGCGCGAGCTTCTGGGCGGCCAACTCCGTGCCATCGGCGAGCGACACTTGGCCGGCGTGGATGGATCTGCCGATGCCCACTCCACCGCCATGATGAATGGATACCCACGACGCTCCTGAAGCGGTGTTGATCATGGCGTTCAGCAACGGCCAGTCCGCAATGGCATCCGAGCCGTCGAGCATTGCCTCGGTCTCGCGGTACGGGCTTGCCACCGAGCCGCAGTCTAGATGATCACGACCGATAACAATCGGCGCGCTGATCTTGCCCGAGGCGACCAAGTCGTTGAAGGCCAAACCGGCCTTGTCCCGCTCGCCGTAGCCGAGCCAGCAAATCCTAGCCGGCAGGCCCTGGAAGCTGATCTTTTTTCGAGCGCCGCGCAGCCACTTCTGCAGCCGATCATTATCGCGAAACAGATCCATGACTGCCCGGTCGGTGACCTCGATGTCATGCGGATCTCCGGACAACGCCACCCACCGGAACGGGCCCTTACCCTCACAAAACAGCGGCCGGATATAAGCCGGTACGAAGCCTGGAAACTCAAACGCGCGTTCATAGCCGCCCAGCCGAGCCTCGTCGCGAATCGAGTTGCCGTAATCGAAGACCTCGGCACCGGCATCCTGAAACCCCACCATCGCCTGAACATGGCGAGCCATGCTGGCCCGGGCGCGATCGGTGAATTCCTCCGGTTTCTGCTCGGCATAGCTGGCCCAGTCCTCCACGCTGATCCCCTCCGGCAGGTAGGACAGCGGGTCATGGGCACTGGTCTGATCAGTGACAATGTCGATCGGTACACCGCGAGTGAAAAGCTCAGGAAAGACCTCAGCGCAGTTGCCGACGACACCAATGGAGGTCGCTTGTCGCTCATCTTTCGCCGCCACCGCGCGTGATACCGCGTCATCAAGATCATCAGCGATCTCATCGAGATAGCGATGATCAACTCGGCGCTGCAGCCGTGATCGATCGACATCGACGATCAAGCAGACGCCCTCGTTCAGCGTCACCGCCAAGGGCTGCGCGCCACCCATGCCGCCGCAACCGCCGGTGAGGGTCAAGGTTCCGGCGAGGGTGCCGCCAAACCGTTTCTCCGCGACCGCCGCGAAGGTCTCGTACGTGCCTTGGACGATGCCCTGCGTACCGATATAGATCCATGAGCCTGCAGTCATCTGGCCGTACATGGTCAGCCCGAGCTTCTCCAACCGGCGGAATTCCGGCCAGGTCGCCCAGTCCGGAACCAGGTTGGAGTTGGCCAAGATCACCCGCGGCGCCCATTCGTGGGTCTGCATAACCCCGACCGGGCGGCCGGACTGAACCAGCATGGTCTCGTCCGGCGCCAAGGTCGTCAGGGTGCGCACCATGGCATCGAACGCGCGCCAGTCCCGAGCGGCGCGCCCGGTGCCGCCATACACGACAAGATCATCGGGGCGTTCAGCAACCTCTCGATCAAGGTTGTTCATCAGCATCCGCAGCGGGGCCTCGGTGGCCCAGGATCTTGCGGTCAGCGTGGTACCGCGCGGTGTATGTATCGGTCGGGCGCCTTCCATGTCTGTCTCCTTATTCGTGGGCACTGCTCGGGCGACCGACGCTCGGAGTGCGGGCGGGTGATCAATCGAGATGGCCAGTCACCGACTCGGTGGCGGCCACGGCGGCACCAGCCTTGATCAACTCAACTGCAATGTCGATCTCGGGTGCGAGCCAGCGATCTGAACCGGGTGCTGGCGCGCCGGCGGTCCGGAGAGCCGCGAGGACAGCGGCGGAAGCGGGTGCGGGTTGCAGCGGCAGGCGCAGCTCGATGCCGCGAGCCGCGGTCAGCAGCTCGATGGCCAGCACCCGGATGAGGCCGTCGATCGCCCGACGCAGCTTGCGGGCCGCGGACCAACCCATCGAAACATGGTCCTCTTGCATGGCCGAGCTCGGAATCGAGTCCACCGAAGCGGGCACCGCAAGCCGCTTGAGCTCGGAAACGATCGCTGCCTGGGTGTACTGGGCGATCATGTGACCGGAGTCGACGCCTGGGTCCGCCGCCAAGAATGCATTGAGGCCGCTATTTCGCGACCTGTCGAGGAACCGGTCCGTACGCCGTTCGGACATGCTGGCCAGGTCTGCTATCGCTATGGCGAGGAAGTCCAGCACGTAACCGAGTGGCGCGCCATGGAAGTTGCCGTTGGACTCAACGCGACCGTCGAGAGTGATCACTGGGTTGTCGATCGCTGACCCCAGCTCGATCATGGCGACCCGCTGAGCATGATCAACGGTGTCGCGTACGGCGCCGGCCACCTGCGGCGCACAGCGCAGCGAGTAGGCGTCCTGGACTCGGGTACAGGCCTCGGTATGGTGGCTCTCCCGGATCTCGCTGCCTGCAATGATCTTGCGTAGATTCCGTGCCGATGCGGCCTGGCCAGGATGCGGCCGCAGGGCGTGCAGATCATCGGCGAAGACGTCATCGGTACCGAGCAGACCTTCAACGCTCATAGCGGCGGTGATGTCAGCCACCTTGAGCAACCGACGGAGATCGATGATCGCGAGCACCAGCATGCCGAGCATGCCGTCAGTGCCGTTGATCAAAGCCAGACCCTCCTTTTCACACAATGTGACGGGTGCTATGCCGGCGGCTGCGAACGCTTCGCCTGTCGGCATGAGCGTGCCCGTTGCGTTCCGGACTATCCCCTCACCCATGAGGGCCAGGGCACAGTGGGCAAGCGGGGCGAGGTCACCGGAACAGCCGAGGCTGCCGTACTCATACACGACTGGGGTGAGTCCGGCGTTGACCATGGCGACATAACACCGCAGGGTCTGCTCGCGGATTCCGGTGCGGCCGGTGGCAAGGGTGGAAATCCGCAGCAGCATCAATGCTCGTACGACCTCACGCTCAACCTCAGGTCCGGAACCGGCGGCGTGCGAGCGGACCAGGCTGCGTTGCAGCTGGCCACGAAGATCGATGGGAATGTGGCGAGTCGCCAGGGCCCCAAACCCGGTCGATACGCCGTAATGCGGCTCCTGATCATCGGCTAGCGCCTCGATGATCTCCCGCGACTTGGCGACCTCGGCCCAGGCCTCGGTGGCAATGACGATCTTTGCGTCGTGCCGCGCCACTGCTGCTAGCTCATCGAACGAAACCGGACCAATGCCGACTGTGACGCTGCGCTGTGCCATGAATCCAATTGGACCGCGACCTGATCTGTGAGCCAGCGGCGGGCCGTCCCGGCGGATGGCTGCGCAGTCAGAATTCGTGCGTCGAGCCTCCGCGGAGGTTGACTATGCGAGTGTTGGTCATTTCGTTGAGCCGGTTCACTGCCAGCGTCCGTCCCCGGTCGCTGAGCAGCTCATCATGGATCGGAAAACCTTCGAGCGCGCCGACGGCTCGCACGAAGTCGATGGTCTCCTTCATCGCCGCCCACGGTCCGTACGCCGGGATAGCGAGAATGTCGACGCCATCGGGAACCGTCTCCAGGGCATCGCCAGGATGGAACAGCGTGGGCTGGCCTTCGGATCGCAGCACATAGCCCACATTGCCGATTCGAGGGATGTCGCGGTGAATGATCGCGTGCTGGCCGCCCACTGCGGTGATCAGGACATCGCCGATCGCCACTTGATCATCTGGCGGCAAAGCAGCCGCTGTCCCGCCAAGCGACGGCAGCTTGCCGCCGTTGATCAGATCGAGGATCGATGGCTCAACCAGGACTGCCGTGGACGGGTTTGCATCCAGCAAGCTGGGCAGGTCTTCGGGGTCCAGATGATCGGGATGCTGGTGCGTCACGAGCACGGCGTCGAGATCGGTCAGCGAATGCCATGAGTCGGAGAAGTTCCCCGGATCGATGAGGATTCGCGCGTCATCAGTCTCGGCCAGCACAGCCGCATGCCCCAGGTGGGTGATCCGCATTCTTCCTCTGACTCTTTCCTTTGACTAGGCTTTTCAGCTATAACTGGGCTCTGACTAGCAATATTTCCCTGTCACTTGCAGTCGCACGTATCGGTTACTATACGCCCAACAGCGTCATAGTTATCGCACGGAGGCCTGGTTGTGACACGGAAGCGACGTCGGCAGTTCGGACACGTCCGCCGGCTGCCGTCCGGCAAGTTTCAAGCGAGCTACATCGCACCCGACGGCAGCCGGCACAACGCGCCCACCACATTCTTGAGCAAGACCGATGCCGAGACTTTCCTGACGCTTACCGAAGGCCGGATCATCGACAGCAAGTGGAAGCCCGAAGCGCCTGCGCAATCGAAGCAACCATTCCACGAGTACGCCGCGATCTGGCTGGCCGGCCGGACGCTGAAACCGACGACTCGGCAGACGTACCGATCGGTGCTCGATCATCACATTCTTCCGACGCTCGGTGATCGGCTGCTCGGAGGCCTCAGGACGGTCGAGATCCGGACCTGGTATGCAGGAATGGATCCGAGCAAGCCAGCGGCTCGAGCGCACGCCTACGCCCTCCTGAAGTCCATTCTCAGCACCGCGGTGAGCGATGGATTGATACCGAGCAACCCGTGCACGCTCCCCCGCGGATCTTCGAGCTCGAAACGCAAGCGGCCGATCGAGCCGGCCACGCTGGAGCAGATCACGACGATTGCCGCGGCCATGCCCGAGCGCTACGAGCTGATGGTGCTACTGGCGACCTGGTGTGCGCTGCGGTGGGGCGAGCTGTGCGAGCTCCGCCGAGACGATCTCGACCTGGAACGTGGTCGAGTCAAGGTGGAGCGAGCACTCACCTGGGCTAACCGTATGCCGATCGTCGGCGATCCGAAGTCTGCCGCAGGCCGCCGAATCGTCTCCGTTCCGCCGCATCTGTTATCCAAGGTAAAACAACACCTTGCCGATCACGTCGGAGCTGAGCCGGACGCGCTGTTATTTCCGCATCCGGACAACGGTGGTTGGCTGGGAATGCACACTTTGTTCCACGACTGGGATTTGGCGCGGCGGGCGGCTGGTCGCGGTGATCTTCGTTTTCATGATCTCCGGCATACTGGCGCGGTGCTCGCGGCTCAGAGTGGCGCGACGATCAAGGAACTCATGAACCGGCTAGGACATAGCACTGCGGAGATGGCGCTGCGCTATCAGCACGCTTCCGAGGATCGAGATCTAGAGCTCGCTCAGAAGCTGTCGGAGCTCGCCACCCGGGGCTGATCTGTGCACGAGATCATCAGTTTCGGCGTAACTGGTTCGCTCAGCGGAAGATCTCTTTCCTCAGCATAATTGTTATGAACCTCGGCAAGTCTCAGTGCGAATGCGTGTCCTTGGTCATCTCAGGAGTGTCACGCCTAGTCGTGACGAAGATTGCCAGCGTCCACGGCGGAGACGTTGATCAAATAGCTTCTGTGCAGTCAGTCTCAGCCGTCTCACGCGTGGTCATTGGTATACAGATCAAGATCATTTCCGATCACGAAAATAGTTGCATCGCTGCTGATCGGACGTAGTGCGACGGCATCGCTCGCTCGGGCCTGCGAGCTAGATCGTCAAGGAGTTCGACATGGCAATGATCACCGTTGCTGAAGCAGCGAAGCGGCTCAGCGTTTCACAGTGTTGGCGATGAGGAGGCTAAGCACGGAGACGGCCAACGCGTTGTGGCCGGTCAACGCCCTATGTGATACCCGCACGGAGGCGCCGAACTGTGGTGCTCGATCAGCCAGCCGACCCGTCGGCCGAATCAGCCGCCCAGCGGCGCGCGGCCACTCGAATCGGGATGATCAACAGCCAGCACAGCTGCGCAATGACACGCGAGGCGAGGTATGCGACCGGCACGGAGGCGAGGACGATTGCGGCCGGCGACAGACCGATAACGATCGCTCCGTGAACCTCGCGGGCACTCGGTCTGACGAGGAATAGCTCGCGCCGGTACGCGAGCATCCACACGAGCGCGTGTAGCCCTGAGGCGACGGCGATGTTGACCGCCAGAAACGCCGTCGGGAGCGGGAGGTCCTCAACGCCGGGTCTCCGACCGCGTTGGTGCTGAACGGAATAATCACAATCGACGCGATAAGCACCAGGTTCGCGATGATCGTCAGTTGATCGACGGCGGCGAGCGTCCGCACGAGTCGGTGGTAGGCGAGCCAGTAGCTGGCGATTACCGCGAAGCTGATCCCGAACGCGAGAAACTGCGGTCCGACGGCGTCCTAGAGCGCAGCGAGCTCGGCCCATGCCGATGGCGGCTCTGCGATGTCCAGAGTCGTAACGAGGAGCGTGAGGGCGAGGGCCTACGTTGCGTCGAAGAAGCCGATGGCCCGGCCGAATTCTTGGTCGTCGCGTTGATAGCGAACGACTTGCCGACCCATGTCGGCACCCTAGTCGACGCCGGCTGTTCAGCCCGGTAGTGCGCGTGCGCCCGTGCGCGTGCGCCCCGCGTGCGTATTGGTGTGCTGGGCAAGCGCTACAGAGAGTGGTAGTAAGACCCGCAGACCAACATCCTGTGGCTCAAGCTGACCGACGCTTCGAGCAACACCTCGTGGTCTCCGATCCACCTCAACCAGTTCCCCCAGTCAGTCGACTGTTCGGCACCTAGCCAATTTGCGAGACTCATGGACCTCACGCGCGGCTGCAGCCGCATCATCATGCGTATCAAACCGTGACCTCCGAGCGATTGGACCCCAAATCCAACAAGGCTGACCCCACGCATGAGCGCCATGCGCATGATCGCCCGCTCATTCCCAAAATCTGGACTCTGCAGGTGATCTGTGGGCTCATTCGGGACACTCGTCTCCGTGGTAGCCCTTCGCTCGCATCGGCTTGAGGAGATTCTCGGTGCGCCCCTGCGTGACCACAACGCCGTGCCCAGATTTTTCCTCCCACAATCTCTTCGTGCTGACCCCAACGCACGCGGCGCGCACGCACACGCGGCGCGCACGAGGCCCATTAGTTAGGTTCCCCATTCCCCCGTGGCGCAGCGAGGATGCGACAAATCAGCCGAATTGGAGCCGGGTTGGGGCATTTTCCTTGCGTCTTAGCGGCTTCCGACGCCGACAACAGAATCCACCGAGCTGTCATGAGAGCCGGGGACCCGACTCGGGCAAACCCGAGGCGAGAAATGATCAAAAGTATCGGGACTCAAGGAAGGGCTAGATAATGAAGCGCAAGACACTCAAGATCATCGGACTGTCACTGCTCGCAGGGGTGATCGTCGGCATGGGTCTCTTTGCTCGTCCTCTGGTCGATCGGCTCGTGGAAAGTGTGGCAGCAACTGATCAAGAAAGGAACTCTTGATCGGGCAGCTATCTGTATTTCTGGGCGACGCTATCCAGTATTTCGCTAGCCGTGAGTCCGGTGACTTTCTCCAACGGACAGGGTGTGTACGGAACCCGAGGCGAGAAATGATCAAAAATATCGGGACGGGGCGTCAGACCAGAACCCTTTCAGACCACCAGTGGCAGAACGACCCCGATGATGACGAAGCTCGGAAGAGTGTGCGTGATGAGCCCTATCCAGGTGCTCTGATACCGCTTCGTGGGAAAGGCCTGAGTCAGCGCCCCGTCGAGGATGCTGGCGGGCATACTCCACGGCTGGTGCACGTGGTAGAGGCCAAAGATGGTCCCGTTGACGACCCAGTCGATCTTTCCGAACACCTTGCGCATTCGCGGCAGCAAGAGGCCTCGCGGCCGAGGCGGAGCGGCGTCGCCGGGCGGCTACCCGTCGGTGACGTCGACGCGTGCGGGCGGCCCAAGGGTCGCCCCGCGCCGCCGCAGGGACCAACTGCTCGCCCCGTCGAGCGACCCGGATCCCACGCGCGGTCCGGCTCATGCGCACGATCTCCGTGGTGCTCGGCCTCCTTGGCGTCATCCTGGTCATGACCAACCTGCGCACCAGTACGGAAAAGGACCTGGCCCTCAGCCAACGCCCGCTGGCCGCGCCGTGCCAGCCGGGGTCGCCCACCCGGATGTTCATCCCGGCCTTGGGTGTTGACGCCCCGATCGAGACGATCGGCCTGGACCGCCGCCGCGCGCGGCCGGACGATTCGGGCCAGGCTCCGCTCGGCGCGCCGGTGGACCAACGCAAGGCCGGTTGGTACGCCGCCGGCCCGAAGCCTGGGTCAGGCATGGGCACCGTGCTGACCAACGGGCATACGTACCGTGACGGCTCGGCGATCTTTCAGGAGGACTTCGCCGCCCTAGTCGCCGTCGGCCAGCAGATCGATCTACTGCTGGACAACGGCACCACGTGCAGCTACCGGATCTCCACGGTATGGCGCAATGTCGACGCCGTCCAGGACTACCCGCAGCTGGTCGCCAGCGAGCGCCTGTACGAACAGCAGGGCCCAGAGCGGCTCTTCCTTGCGACGTGCGGCGGCCCTTGGGTCGAAAGTGCCCGGATGTTCAAGGACATCAATGTCGTCCTGGCCACCCCGGTGCGCAGACCCAGCTAGACGCCCAGCGAGAACTCAAATAGCGCCACCGGTCGGTCGATTCGTCAATCTCACTCGGCGATGCGGCAACGGATCGGCTTCGCGCGGACTGCGGAACCCGGCACAGCAACTAGATACTGGTGGCCGTCGGCTCCGGTGGTCACGATGTAACCCTCACCCATCAGCACACGATCGGTATAGATATCGGCAAAGAACGTCAACCCGGTATTGCAGGTCACAAGCTTTGGCTCCTGGCCGTGTGCCGGTGTTGCCTGTGCCGGTGTTGCCAAACTGGCAGCCAAGACTAGACCGGCGAAGCCGATCAAGATCTTTCTCATGGAGGTTGACCGTTCAAGGTGTCACCGCTCCGTTCAGTGGTGCCCCATGCGGCCCCCAGGTCGGGTTAACCCGCTACTCGGGAGTGCTTTCGCCGCGATTGTCACCCCAGATTGATCAAGAAGCTAGGGTTGCATTGAATCCTATCGTTGGATGCGTCCACATATCGATGTTCTGCACGTCGTTGCCCGCGAAGAGCCCGGTGATGGTCAGCCGAGGGCATTCGAGGACAAGTCACCTGCGAAGGTGATCAACAAGATCAAGCTTGGACGGCGAGGTAAGCCGAAGCACCTGCTTCTCAACAGCTGCCATAGCTGACATACCCTTCTGGACCTTTCTCAGCCGGCCCTATCGCGAGAACGTTCCACTGAGGTTTGTCAGCTATGGCCGCGTTCAGTGTCACCCCAGGTCGGAGTCGTGAAGGTCGGAGACATCTCGAACCGCACGCCTCGATAGACCCTCGGCCGCGCTGGAGGGTGTGAGCCTGCCGAGACCAACAGTCCCTACCGGGACAATCCCTTGGGCTGTAGAGGCCGAGCCACTGTGACCCCGTGCCGTTTGGTCTCGGCGTGCTGCTCGAAGCGGGGGCCGAAGGGTTTCTTTGGGCCATGGCTTGTGATTGTTGATCTGCAGCCAGTGGCTAAACGCTTCCAACATCTCAGTGTGAGAATGCACGCGTAGAGGTCCGCGATCAGCCGCTCATCCCAGAAGCCCATGATCCGATCCGCCTCCGATCTCCAAGCCCGGGTGTCAGCCTCGACCTTCGTCGTCATGGTCAGCGATCTAGCCGGGTCCGCGTACCAGCGCATAGCGCCCTCGACTGCCCATGTGACGATCGCGTCGTGCTGGCCGCCTGCGCCTTGCTTGATTCGGGCCTTGAGTGTTGGGTCACCGACCCGGTCGCTGTCGCTCTGCAGCGCCTTGCCGGGCTTGCGAAAGGTATACGGGAATCGAGCAAAGCTAGCCTGCGCCAAGTTCCATGATCAGTCTCGTTCACCACGGGCACGTAGTTCGTTGTGGTGAACAGGGACTGCGAGGCCCGGAATGTCATGTTCTTCTGAAAGACGTGCTGGCCGTGATCATGCCCACGTCTTGGATCTGCTTGAGCGCGGTGACGTCGATCGACCGCCCCTCGGTCAGCTCCTCAGCGATCAGCAATCGTTTGCCCCGGAGTGTGGCGCGCTCTTCGGAGTGCTCGGAGCCCTTTGAGAACTGGAACAGCTTCGGGCTCGCCATAGACGCGTAGTCACCCAATGCAGGCACGAGGCCGTCCGTGGTCAGCACCGAACGGAATCTGGGCGGTTGATCACCGCGACAATCGGCTTTCGCGCGCGTGCGTGTAAGGAGGAGACTCACCTGTTCGGCGATGCCTTATGGTTGGACTGAGGGGCGCCGCACCCTAAAGGCGGCCACGGATGCTCCAGGTCCCGAACGGTTCCAGTCAGCCAGTCCGGTGTCAGGGCGGAGTCTCGGACTCAAGCGCACGAGCCGAGGCCCGGTGGATCGTCCCCGCGCCGCTAATAAAGGCCCGCCGCCACGGCACAATGCCCTCGATCTCGGTTTCCAGCGAGAAGCTCAGGAACGTCCTGATTACCACGATCAGCCCGAGGACAAGAACATTCTCGAGAGTCGGCGCAACCGCGACTGTACGCACCAAGTCGGCCGCAACGAGGACCTCCAGCCCGAGCAGCAGGGTGCCGCCGAATGCCTGGCGCAAGACCAGGTAAGCCTTTGCTGACCAGCCGGAGCGCCGCACAGCCACAGCCGCGAGCACGAACGACCAGATCACGCCGACTACCAGGATCGCGGCTCCCAGCGCCTCGAAACCCCGGGCTACGTACTCCATCAGCTCCGTGAACCTGTTCATGTGCCCCCGCGCCATCACTTCAGCAACCCAGCGAGCCGTCAAGGAGTATCTCACTCGCCGAGCAGTTCGGCCTGTGTCGGGCCAATGATCCAGAAATTTTTCCGTCGCACCGTGCCTGTGTCGGGCCGTCAAGTTGACGTGGTCAGCCGACACCAATACACACGCGGCGCACACGCGCACGGGCGCGCACGAGGACCATCAATTGGTCGGATTGAGATCCGGGACGCGTCGCCGGTGCACGGGCGCGCACGAGGGCCATCAATTGCGTCGCTGAGAATCACTGATGTCATGGGAGCGATCGTCGGTAAACGCTGCGGGATTTGCCCTCGGTCACACCCCGGCACGCCATCCGATCCCTCGTCGTTGTGTCATAGGGAGTTCAGCGCTGGCGTTTGCTCAATGGCATGATCCACCACAGGACGGCAATGGCCAGCCCCACGATGCCGGCCACAATCCCGGCGACCAGGTGGTTTACCACGTCGGAGATCACGAAGTACGTGGCTAGGGTAATGGCCGCCGAGAGCGGCATCAGCCCAATGATGACCTGGCGGTTGACCGAGCGCTTGAAGGCCGCCCGGTCGGTCAGGGGGCTCATGAGCCGGTGCTGGGCCGCCGGGGCGATGAAGATGAGCAGGCTGATCATCGCGCAAATGAACAACACCACGTATACCGCGTTGTCTGGCCGACTGATCGTGGTATAGCCCGAATTGAACGGCAGGGCTATCAGGAAGGCCACTAGTATCAGCGTGCCGGGCACCAGCAGGCGGATTTCGCTCAGGAGATCGGTGAGACCCTCGTCGGGCGGGGC
>Ga0307409_100000618_pt1 | contig 15564 bp, 15 predicted proteins | sample 322Ometagenome_2_FD_203888 | JGI IMG/M metagenome (GOLD analysis project Ga0307409, IMG submission 203888) | Maize rhizosphere microbial communities from greenhouse at UC Davis, California, United States - 322HYB-O-2 | ecosystem: Host-associated > Plants > Roots > Rhizosphere > Soil | place... | reverse complement strand
GACGCTGCCGAAGCTGAAGCTGGTCGGCCTCGTCCGCTGACGGCGCTACGGTCGTCGGGCGAGGTCTGCCGCGCCGATCATGCCCGCCTCGTTGCCGAGCACAGCGGCTCGGATCTCGAGCTCGGGTCGGTAGTTCCGGCCGGTGAGGTTCGCTCGGAAATGTGACCGCACGGGTTCGAGGAGCAGGTCGCCGGCCTCGGAGACACCGCCGCCGATGACGACCACCGCCGGGTCGAGGACGGCCGTGAGGCTGGCGATGCCCTCGCCGAGCCAGCGGCCGAGAGAGGCGAGCTGCTCGCGGGCGAACGGGTCGCCCTCGCGTGCGGCTTCGGTGATCAGCGGCCCTGTGATGTCGTCGACCTTGCCGCCGGCACGGTCGAGCAGGGAACGCGCGATCAGCGATCCCTCCCGCGCCTGTTCCCGGGCGTCACGGACCAGCGCCGAGCCGCTCGCGTACTGCTCCCAGCAGCCCCGGTTCCCGCAGCCACAGAGGCGTCCGCCGGGGACCACCCGCATGTGACCGATCTCGGCGGCGACCCCGAACGTACCCCGGTGGAGCTGCCCGTCGAGCACGATGCCACCACCGACGCCGGTGCCGACCGTGACGAGCAGGCTGTCGTCGACGTCCTCGCCGGCCCCGAACGTGAACTCGCCCCACGCGGCGGCGTTGGCGTCGTTCTCGATGATCACGGGCAGCCCGACGCGTTTCTCGAGGTCGCTGCGCAGGGGTTCGTCGCGCCAGGCCAGGTTGGGTGCGAACAGCACGGTGGACCGTCGTACGTCGACGAACCCCGCCGCACCGACGCCCACCGCGTCGATGTCGTGGTTGCCGCGCAGCTCGAGCACGAGATCCTCGATCTCGCGCTCGATCGCGTCCGTGTCGGTCGCGGGCGACTCCCGGCGGGCGGTGTTCAGGATGGCGCCCTGTTCGTCGACGACACCCCCGGCGATCTTGGTGCCGCCCACATCGATACCGACCGCGAGACCCATCAGTCGTCCTCCCGGTCGTCGTCGTCGCTGAGCTCGATCTTCTCCACCGACGAGCCCGGTCGTCCAGTGGACTGGTCAGGCACCTGCGTGGCCATCACGCCGGCCACCGCGTGCATCAGGGAGGTGGCGGCGGAGGCGAGGTGCTGCCTCACCTCGGGACTGGTGCCACGGACCGCGCCGATCACCTGGCAGAGCGGGCAGTACGTGCAGTCCTGTCCACCCGTGGCGATGTGCTCGTCGACGTCCTTGAGCTTGCGCGCCGCCCCAGCCGCAGCCGACGCGGTGGCCTCCGCATACTGACCGCCGCTCTGCTCGGCCCAGCCCTGCAGCGCGTGCAGCAGCTTGACGGCCTCCTCGGCCACGTTCCCCACCGGGGGGCCGGGTTCCTCCTCACTCACGCGGAGCCGGCTTCCTGGGCCCGGAACCGCACAGCGAGGGCACCGTCGTCGATGCGCGCGCCGGCGACCGCGTGCCGGCTGAGTGCGGCAGGAAGCGCGATGAGCCGGCGGTAGGACCCCACGGTGATCACCAGCTCGTCTCCATGTCGGGCAAGGTCGATGTCGGACTTGGCCACAAACGGTAGTGCGATCGTCAGCGTCGCCCCCGTCCGGGTGCGCGTGACGCTCATCGGGGGCGCGGTCGTCGGGGCTGCGAGAGCGTCCTCGGCCGCGTAGGCGCCGATCGCGAACTCGGCGAGTGCCGTCAGGCCCACCGGCTCGGCGGACCGGTACGGCGAACGCCAGATCGGCAGACCCGAGAACGACTGCTCGACCTCCGCAAGCACCGCCGCCTGCGCCGCGACCCACTGCTGACGCCACTCGTCGGCGCCCTCGGCCGGGAACACGCGGTTCGCGATGACGCCGTCCACCCGGTACCCGTACAGGGACAGCGTGGTCAGTGACCTGCGAGCCTCGGCCACGACCACCGTCTCCGGCGTGAGCACGAGACGGACGCTGGCGTGGTCGGCGGTCAGGATCGCGCGCACCTCCTCCAGCTCGCGGTGCAGGCGTTCCACGGCATCGAAGACGGTGTCCGCCGGCATGGGCACCCCCGTCGCCCGGGTGAGTACGGGGCGCAGCGCTCGCACGATCCGCCGCTCCGCCGGGAAGACGCGGTCCATGTACCAGCCGAGCGCCTCGGGAAGGGCGAGCAACCGCAGCGTCTCCGCGGTGGGCGCGCAGTCCACCACGACGACGTCCCACTCCCCCGAGAGCACCTGCGTGCGAAGCTCGAGCAGCGCGAGCACCTCCTCCGCACCGGGGATGACCGTGAGCTCCTCGGCCGTGATGGGGTCCACGCCCGCCGCGTCGAGCACGGACAGCAGGTAGCCCTGGATGTCGAGCCACGACTGCTCGAACCGCTGCTGCGCATCGACCTGCTGCACGTGCAGGTCCCGGGCCACCTCGGTCGGATCGGCACCGATGGGCACGCCGAACGCGTCGGCGAGCGAGTGCGCCGCGTCCGTGGAGATGACCAGGGTGCGCTGTCCGCTGCGAGCCGCGAGCGTCGCCGTACCGGCGGCCGCGGTGGTCTTGCCGACCCCGCCCTTGCCGGTGAAGAGGATGATCCGCATCTGCGGGGGCGTCAGGAGAGCGACTCGACGCGCTTCTTGAGACCCTTGAGCGCGGTATCGATGATGACCTTCTCCGCCTTGCGCTTGAGCATCCCGATCATCGGGATCGCGATGTCCACCGCGAGTCGGTAGGTCACCTCGGTGCTCCCGTCACCGCGGTCCTCGAGCTCGTAGGCACCGTCCATCGCCTTGAGCATCTTCCCGTCGACGAGGGTCCACCGGACCGACTCGTCCTTCTCCCAGTCGTAGCTCAAGGTGTAGGCGTCCTTGATCGGACTCGCATCGAGCTCGAAGTAGACCCGCTCGGCGCGGCCGTCCGGCCCGGTGCCCAGCGGCTCCGCCTTCTTCACGCCCTGCGCCCAGCTCGGATAGGACTCGAAGTCGGAGATGACGCCCATGATCGCGGCCGGGTCAGCGGAGACGACGATGCTCGAGGTGGTCTGCTCAGCCATGGCTCGTATCCCTCCGCGGTAGTGACCTGCAGCGGCGAGCGTAACCGATACCGGCGCGGCGACCCGTCCCCACCGAAGTCCCTGGGACTCGCCCGCGGGCTCACGGTAGCGTCAGGCGTGACCAGGCCGGACAGGTGAGGAGGGCGCACGTTGCGAGAGTTCTCGAGTCCGCCGACGTACGTGACGCCTCGGAGCGGGAACCTCACCGACGATGTCGTGCACAACGGCACCGTGTACGCCGACTCCGTCGCGTTCAGCATCCGCGAGCACGGGACGTGGTCCGACATCACCGCCGCGCAGTTCCTCGCCCAGGTGCGGGCGGTCGCCAAGGGTCTGGTCGCGGCGGGCCTCGAGGCCGGCGACCGCGTCGCGCTCCTGTCGAAGACACGGTACGAGTGGACCCTGGTCGACTACGCGGTCTGGTTCGCCGGTGGCGTGACCGTGCCGGTCTACGAGACCTCCTCCGCCGAGCAGGTCGAGTGGATCCTGGCGGACTCCGCCGCGCGCGCCGTCGTCGTCGAGACTGCCCTGCACCACTCGGTGGTGGAACGGGCACGCAAGGAAGCCCCGACGGTGGAGCACGTGTGGTGCCTGGACGACGGTGCGGTGACCGAACTGACGGACCTCGGTGACGACGTCTCCGACGAGATGCTGGAGTCGCGCCGCCTCGCGGTCACGCCGAGCAGCCACGCCACGGTCATCTACACCTCCGGCACGACCGGACGTCCCAAGGGCTGCACGCTCAGCCACGGCAACTTCATGTTCGAGGTCGGGGTCGCCGTCGAGGAGCTCGACGAGCTGTTCCGGGCCGAGGACGGTTCGACTCTGTTGTTCCTGCCGCTGGCCCACGTGTTCGCCCGGGTCATCCAGGTGGCGGCGGTGCGCGTGCGCATCCGGCTCGGCCACTCTGCGGACGTCCGGCACCTCGTCGCGGACCTCGAAGGCTTCCGACCGACGTTCATCCTGGCCGTTCCGCGGGTGTTCGAGAAGGTCTTCAACACCGCCAGCCAGAACGCCGCCGCCGACGGGCGCAGCCGGGCGTTCGACAAGGCGGTGGAGACCGCCATCTCCTACAGCCGCGCACTCGACGACGGACGGCCGGGGATGCTGCTCCGGGTCCGGCACGCGGTCTTCGACCGGCTGGTCTACTCCCGGCTGCGGGCGGCCCTGGGCGGTCGCTGCGCGTACGCCGTCTCCGGCGGCGCCCCGCTCGGGGAACGGCTCGGACACTTCTACCGGGGCATCGGGGTCACCGTGCTCGAGGGGTACGGGCTCACCGAGACCACCGCTGCCGTGACCGTCAACCGGCCGGACGCGATCAAGGTCGGCACCGTCGGTCGCCCTCTGGGAGGGACCGCGGTCAGGGTGGCCGACGACGGCGAGCTCGAGGTCACCGGTGGCCAGATCTGCGAGGGCTACTGGCGGAACCCGGAGGCGACCGCCGAGGTGCTCACCGCGGACGGCTGGCTGCGCACCGGCGACCTGGCGGAGATCGACGACGAGGGGTTCGTGCGCATCACCGGCCGGAAGAAGGAGATCCTCGTCACCGCGGGAGGCAAGAACGTCGCCCCGTCGACACTCGAGGACCGGATCCGGGCGCACCTGCTGGTGGATCAGTGCATGGTCGTCGGCGACGGTCGACCGTTCATCGCGGCCTTGGTGACCCTGGACACCGACGCCGTGTCGCTGTGGGCGAAGAACCATGGCAAGCCCGGCGCGGTGCAGGACCTCGTCGAGGACGAGGACCTCCGCGCGGAGATCCAGGCGGCGGTCGACGACGCGAACAAGGCGGTGTCCCAGGCGGAGTCGATCCGCAAGTTCGTGGTCCTGCCCGATGCCTGGACGGAGGAGGGTGGCCAACTGACGCCCAGCCTCAAGCTCCGGCGTACCGTGGTCATGCACGAGTCACGTCACGCGGTGGACGAGCTCTACAGCCGCTAGGTCGACCGAACGGTCACCCGCACCACCCGCCCGACTCGCGCGGAATGGACCATCTGGACTATTTCGCCCATTCCCGGGACGCGGGCGCTCGGAGCCTCGAAACTTTACCTGGGGCTGGAGCCAGCCCTCCCTGGGAGATCGACCGTTCGGCTCGACATCGTCATGCCTGACCCCAGTGGATGCAGCGAGGCAAGGGACGACGCAATGGGACGCAGGACAGTTCTCCTGATCGTGGCGGCGCTGATCGCAGCGTTGGGAGCCGGCATGGTCTTTCTCTATGTCCGGGGTGCCGACAGCCGCGCATCGGCCAACCAGCAGCCGGTTCAGGTGCTCAAGGCGGTCGGTCAGATCGACGCCGGCGAGACGCTCACGGCGGCGCAGGCCGCCGGCAAGGTGGCGCTGGGAAACGTCCCCAAGGCCCAGGTCCTGGCGGGAGCCGTCAACACGACCTCCGGTCTGGGTGACCAGGTGGCACTGTCGACGATCTACCCGAACGAGCAGATCATCACCGGGAAGTTCGGGGCCTCCGGTGACCAGGAGACCCTCAGCATCCCCGAGGGCGACATCGCGATCTCGGTCAACCTGAGCGACACCGGACGCGTCGCGGGCTTCGTGTCACCCGGCGCGAAGGTCGCGATCTTCGCGAACACCACGGACGCGCGGGGTGACGTCACCCGCGTGCTGCTGCCCAAGGTGCAGGTGATCGCCGTCGGTACGACGACGGTGGTGAACACGACCACCACGGACGCCGAGGGTGCGCAGACCACCGAGGCCCTGCCGAAGACGCTGTTCACCCTCGCCGTCAGCCAGGAGGACGCCCAGCGGATCATGTTCGCGACGAACCACGGCGAGCTCTCCTTCGCCCTCCTCAACGACAAGTCTCGGGTCGCTGCCGGCCCGGGCGTCTCCAACGCGAACCTCTTCCGGTGATCTGATGCCTATTATCGTCGAGAGCAGCAGGTCCAACGCCGACCTGTTCACGTCCGTCACCGGCGCCGACTCGGTCGTCGTCGGCAACCTGGAGGAGCTCAAGCGGCTCCTCGCCGAGTCGCCTGACGAGTACGCCATCGTCATCGGCCCCGCCGTCGACCTCGAGGCGACCGCGGCACTCGCCGACACTCTGCGGGTCACCCGACCGGCGGTCAGCGTGATCCTCATCCGTCGACGTGTCGACACCAGCGTGCTGGCCGAGGCCCTGCGCAGCGGTATGCGTGAGGTCGTCGACGAGCGGGACCTCACCGGTCTCGGCTCGGCCGTCACCCGCGCCCAGCAGATGTGGCACGCGCTCACCGGTGCCTCGTCGGCATCGCTCGAAGGCAACCGGGGACGGCTCGTGACCGTCTTCTCCCCCAAGGGCGGTGTCGGCAAGACCACGCTCGCGGTGAACCTCGCCGTGGCCCTCAGCCAGGGCGGCGCCAAGAAGGTCTGCGTGGTCGACCTCGACCTTGCCTTCGGAGACGTCGCGATCACCCTGCAGCTGTTTCCGGCGCGAACGATCGCGGACGCCGTACACCTGGAGAGCGGCCTGGACTTTCCGGTCCTGGAGCCCCTGCTGACCAACTACCGGGACCAGTTGTCCGCTCTGGTGGCGCCGGTCCAGCCGGACGCCAAGGACAGCATTCCCGCATCGCTGGTGGGTCGCATCCTGAACCTCCTGAAGTCGCACTTCGACCATGTCGTCGTGGACACCTCGCCGGCCTTTGACGAGTACGTCCTGCAGGCGATCGACGAGACCGACGACCTGCTGCTGGTGACGACCCTCGACGTGCCGACCCTCAAGAACGTCAAGGTCGCCGTGGAGACGCTCGACCTGCTCAACTTCCCCAAGTCTCGGCGCCACCTCGTGCTCAACCGGGCCGACGACAAGGTAGGGCTCACCGCCGACAAGGTGGAGACCACACTCGGCATGTCGATCGCGGCGGCCATCCCCACGTCGTCCCAGGTCGCACATGCGACGAACTCGGGTGAGCCGATCCTCAGGGCCCAGCCCAAGCATGCGGTGAGCCATGCGATCACCGCACTCGCTCGAAGCCTCAGCGAGCCGAGCAGTGTGGTCACGCCGATCGGCGGACGCCCCGCCGCCCCCAAACGATCACTTCTTCGTCGGAACGGTAGGTAGTCATGAGCAGTCTCGCCGACCGGCTGGCCGCGGCATCCCGCGACCGGTCCACCACAGCGGCCGCCCCTTCGGACGCCATGAGCACCACGGCCACCCGTGGTGGTGAGGAGAAGAAGGCCGACAACGACTACGGCGCGCTGAAGTCGCAGGTGCACAACACGCTCCTGCAGCAGCTGGGACCCAAGCTGTACGACGCCGAGCTCACGCAGACCGAGCTCGAGCACATGGTTCGGGGCGCCCTGCAGGAAGGCATGCAGGCCGAGGAGGTCCTCCTGACCACCGCCGAGCGGACCCGCATCTCCCAGGAGATCTCCGACGACATCCTGGGCTACGGGCCGATCGAGCCGTTCCTGCGCGACCCCGACCTCACCGAGGTCATGGTCAACGGCCCCAACAGCATCTACATCGAGCGCGGAGGGCGCCTCCAGAAGGTCGAGGGCAGGTTCAGCGACGAGGCCCACCTGCGCCGCACGATCGACAAGATCGTGTCGCGCATCGGTCGCCGCGTCGACGAGTCGAGCCCGATGGTGGACGCCCGCCTGCCGGACGGCAGCCGCGTGAACGCGGTGATCCCCCCGCTCGCTGTCGACGGCTCGCTGCTGACCATTCGTAAGTTCTCCGCCGATCCCTACACCTCCGACGACCTCGTCGCCTTCGGCACCTACTCGCAGCGCACCGCCGAGTTCCTGGAGGCGTGCGTCAAGGGCCGGCTGAACATCGTGATCTCCGGCAGCACCGGCGCCGGCAAGACCACCACGCTCAACGTGCTGTCATCGTTCATCCCGAGCGACGAGCGGATCGTCACGATCGAGGACGCCGCGGAACTGCAGCTGCACCAGGACCACGTCCTGCGCCTGGAGTCCCGCCCCGCGAACATCGAGGGCAAGGGCGCCATCGAGATCCGCGACCTGGTGAAGAACTCACTGCGTATGCGACCTGACCGCATCGTCGTCGGTGAGGTACGTGACGCTTCCGCTCTCGACATGCTCCAGGCGATGAACACGGGCCACGACGGCTCCATCTGCAGCATCCACTCCAACGGACCGCGAGACACCCTGGCCCGCATCGAGACGATGGTGCTGATGGCTGGCATGGACCTCCCGATCCGGGCGATCCGCGAGCAGGTCGCCTCGGCGGTCGACCTGATCGTGCACCAGAGCCGACTCAAGGACGGCTCCCGGCGCATCACCCACGTCACCGAGGTGGAGCGGATGGAGGGTGACGTGATCACCCTGCAGGACGTCTTCGTCTACGACCACTCGCTCGGCTTCGACGAGAACGGCAAGACGCTCGGGCGGCTCCGCGCTTCCGGCCTGCGTCCCAAGTTCCTCGAGAAGCTCGCCCACGCCAACGTCAAGGTGGACCCGATGCTGTTCGCCATGGACGGGGTCTGAACATGCCCCGTTCCCGGAACCGACGGCAGCGCCGCGGGCTGCGGCTCGCCGCTGCCCTGGTGCTCTCCGCCCTCACGCTCGTGGCCTCCCCGGCGCAGGCCGCGGAGGGCAGCATCGACCATGTCGAGAGCACCAAGCAGGGGCTTCAGGTGCTCTACTCCCTGCCCGCCGCGGAAGCGGCAGCCCCCGCTCTGGACAGCCTGCAGGTGGATCTCGACGGCGACCCGCTCGATGCGACCGCCACGCTGGCCTCCGATGCGGCCGGCGACGCCGTTCGCCGCACCGCGATCCTCGCCGTGGACGTGAGTGCGAGCATGCAGGTCGGCGGCAAGTTCGTCGAGGCGAAGCGCGCCGCCCAGACCTTCCTCGACTCCGCACCCGACAACCTCTACGTGGGCATCGTCACGTTCGCCGGACGGGTCACTGTCGCGCAGGAGCCGTCCCTGGACCGCAGCGCGTCGAAGGCCGTCGTCGAGCGGCTGACCCTGTCTCGAGGAACCTTCCTGTACGACGGCCTTCGGCAGGCCGTCGCGACCAGCGGCACGGCCGGGCAGCGCAGCGTCATCGTGCTCTCCGACGGGCGTGACACCTCACGGACCTCCCTGTCCACGGTTGTCACGGACATCAGGGAGGCAGACGTCAAGGTCGACGTCGTCGCCCTCGCGCAGTCGCCGTCCGAGCAGGCGCTGCTCGAGCCGCTGTCGACCGCGGGACACGGCGCCGTGATCAGCGCGGGCAATCCCAAGGCGCTCGCAGCGGTTTTCCAGTCCGAGGCCCGGACGCTCGCCAAGCAGATCCTCATCACGGCCGAGTCACCGACCGACGAGTCCGCCCGGGAAGGCACGCTCACGATCTCGGTGACGGCCGGAGCCCAGAGCTACTCCGACGCCGCCTTCGTCACGCTGCCTCCGTCCAGGAAGCCCGCGGCTCCCGCCACCACACCGTCCACGCGTCTGGAGCCGGCAGACGGCGAGCCTCTCCTCTCGGCCAACATGATGCTCGGTGGCATCGCGGCGATCGGGGTCGGCCTCCTCGTCGTCCTGCTCGCCCTCCTCGGTGGGTTCGGTCGGCCGAAGGAGTCACTGGAGAGCCGCATCGAGGCCTACACCCAGAAGGGGCGCGGCAAGCGCACCCCGGCCACTGCTCCTCAGCCGAACCAGGGCGTCGCGGCCTCCGCGGTAGGCCTGGCCACCAAGGCCCTGAAGACCAACCGTGGCTTCGAGGTCAAGCTCGGCGACCGTCTGGACGGCGCCGCTGTTGCCCTGAAGCCTGCCGAGTGGCTGCTCGTGCACGCCGGTATCGCCCTCGGCGCAGCCGCGGCCGTCTTCACGCTCGGCGGCGGCAACGTGATCCTCGGTCTCGTCGGACTGGCTGTGGGTGCCGTGCTGCCCTGGTTCTGGTTGGGCCTCAAGAAGTCCCGTCGGCTCAAGGCGTTCAACAGCCAGCTCGCGCCGTGCCTGCAGCTGATGGCCGGAAGCATGCAGGCCGGACTGTCGCTCGCGCAGTCCTTGGACACGGTGGTCCGCGAGGGTCAGGAGCCGCTCGCGGGCGAGTTCCGGCGAGCCCTGGTCGAGACCCGACTCGGTGTCCCCATCGAGGACGCCCTCGACTCCATCGGAGGGCGGATGGAGAGCGCGGACTTCACCTGGACCGTCATGGCGATCCGGATCCAGCGCGAGGTGGGCGGCAACCTCGCCGAGCTGCTGCTGAACGTGGCAGCCACGCTGCGGGAGCGCGAGTACCTGCGGCGACAGGTGAAGTCGCTGTCCGCGGAGGGCCGCTTCTCGGCCTACATCCTGCTGGCGCTGCCGCCGGGCATCATCCTGTACATGATGGTCAGCAACCCCACGTACCTGGAGCCCCTGATCAGCACACCGATGGGTTATGTGCTGCTGGGCGCCATGGTGGGACTCATGGCCCTGGGATCTTTCACGATGAACAAGCTGATCAAGGTGGAGGTCTGATCCCGATGACAACCGCAATCCTCATCCTCGGTATCGCCGGGATCTTCGCGGGGCTGTTCCTGTCGCTGACCGCCATGGGCGTCTTCACCAACGAGGCCAGGGGCGTGTCGAAGTCGCTGGCGGTCATGGAGGCGTTCTCGGCGGCACCCGAGGCGATGAAGAAGGAGCTGGACCCTTCGTTCAACGACCGGGTGCTCACCCCGGTGCTGGGCAGGTTCGTCGGCCTGGGTCGCCGGCTGACGCCCAACGACTACGCGGAACGCATCCAGTCCAAGCTCGACGTCGCCGGCAACCCGCCCGGGATGACCGTCGACCGCATCGTGTCGCTGAAGGTCGTCGGCATCGGCGTGGGTGTCGGCGTCGGGGTGCTCCTCGCCGTGCTCCTCGACTGGAGCGCCGTTCGGTGGATCCTCGCAGCGGCCGGCGGCGGGGTTCTTGGCTACTACGCACCCAACCTCTACCTGTACCAGAAGGGCCACGACCGCACCGAGAAGATGCAGCGTGCACTTCCGGATGCGCTCGACCTGCTGTCGATCTCGGTGGAGGCAGGGCTCGGCTTCGACGCGGCGCTCTCCCAGGTCGCCCGGAACACCGAGGGGCCGCTGGCCCAGGAGCTCGCCCGGGTCCTCCAGGAGATGCAGATCGGGCTCGGCCGGTCGGCCGCGCTGCGTGCCCTGGGCGAGCGGAGCACGCTGCCCGACCTTCGCTCGTTCACGTCGGCGATGGTCCAGGCGGACAGCTTCGGCATCCCGGTCGGGCAGGTCCTGCGCGTGCAGTCCGCCGAGATCCGGCTCAAGCGGCGACAGCGCGCGGAGGAGCAGGCACAGAAGGTGCCTGTGAAGATCATGATCCCTCTCGTGCTCTTCATCCTGCCCTGCCTGTTCATCGCGGTCATCGGACCTGCGATCATCAGGATGATGAGTACTTTCGGCAGCGGCGGCGCCCTCAGTTGACCCAACGCGAGCAGGTGGCCATCACCAGCCGGGTCTTCTGCCTCGCGGCGATCCTCGGCCTGACCGTGGTCGCCCGCGACAGCACGACGATCCGTGCGGTGATCGCGGTGACCGTGGTTGCCGCGATGTCCGCGTACATCGCGTACGCGCTGTCGCGAACCACCCTCGTCATCCTGACCGCAGAGACGCTGGTGGTCGGCCTGATCATGGGGCTGACGTTCCCCGACTCCGTCGTGCTGATGCCGTACCTCGTCGTACTCCCGCTGCTGGCCGGGCTGTTCCGGGGCCTGGCGGGGGTGGTCATCACGATGGTCGCCGAAGTCGCTGCGATCGTGGTCTTCCCGCTTGCGTCTGTGGGGATCGACGGCTGGGACGATCGGGCGCTCGCCCTCGCCCCGTGGATCCTGACCAACTTCGGAGGCGGCCTGCTCGGGGTGTGGGCCAGGAACCTCGGCATCTCGCAGAGCCCCGGGCGGGACGCGGACGGCCACTACGAATCCGCTCGCCAGCTGCTCACCCAGCTGCGGGCGGTCACCCGCCGGCTGTCGGCCGGTCTGGACTCCGACGGCATGGCGGCCCAGCTGATGGCCACCCTGCACGAGCACCTCGAGGACAGCTACGCGGCGGTGTTCGCGAACATGAACGGCTCGGTGCTGGTCCCGCTCGGCTACCGCGGCATGGGGGCGCAGCAGATGCTGCTGCCCGGCGACCCGATGGTGCAGCGCTGCTGGGCGGAGATGGAGCCGGTCGTCGGTGTCGTCCCGTCGGGGAACCGCGCTGCCCGGCATCGGGTGGTCCTGCCACTGCGGGTGGGGAACCGCATGATCGGCGTGGCCGTCTCGTCCTCGGCGACGGCTCCGCCGGAGGGCGCCATCCCCCTGCTGATGCGAGAGGTCGACGCCCACAGCCTCCGCCTGGACACGGCATTGGTGTTCGACGAGATCCGCACCATGGCCACTGCCGACGAGCGCCAGCGCATCGCCCGCGAGATCCACGACGGCATCGCCCAGGAGGTCGCCTCGCTCGGCTACGTCGTCGACCACATGGCCTCGACCACGCGTGAGCCCTCCGTCGCACAGGGACTCCGCGACCTCCGCGGCGAGCTGTCCCGGGTGGTTGCAGACCTGCGGTTGTCGATCTTCGACCTGCGAAGCGACGTCTCGGCGACCAACGGGCTCGGCGCCGCGCTGTCGGACTACGTGCGGCAGGTCGGCGCCAAGTCAGACCTCACCGTGCACCTGACCCTCAACGAGGCGTCCACGCGCCTCTCCCCCGTCGTCGAGGCCGAGCTGCTGCGGATCGCCCAGGAGGCGATCACGAACGCGCGCAAGCACGCCTCCGCCCACAACCTGTGGGTGGACGTCTGGACGGACCCACCGCAGGCAAGCCTCACCGTGCGCGACGACGGCCGGGGCATCAACGGCCGACGTGACGACTCCTACGGCATCTCGATCATGCGCGAGCGAGCCAGCCGCATCGACGCGACGGTTGACATAACCAGTGGAAGCGGGGACGAGGCGACGCGTGGCACGGTCGTCACAGTTAAGGTTGCCCAGAACTCCACCCTGACCTACGAAAGTCGCTGACCCATGACGCAAGAGCCCAACCGCGTGCTCCTCATCGATGACCATGACCTGATCCGGCAGGGGCTCGCGCGCGCCTTCGAAGGGCAGGACGACTTCGTCGTCTGTGGCCAGGCCGCCTCGGTCTCGGAGGGTCTTCGCCAGTTCGGCGCCCTGCAGCCCGACGTCCTGATCACCGACGTGCGACTGCCCGACGGCACCGGCTTCGACCTCGTGCGCGAGATCCGGGGCCAGGGCAACGACCTCGGGATCGTGGTGCTGACGATGTACGCCGGTGACGAGCAGCTGTTCGCTGCCCTGGAGGCGGGGGCGTCGGCCTTCGTGGCCAAGGATGCACCGGCCGACGAGGTGGTCGCCGCCGCCCGGCACGCGATGGTCTCGCCCCGATCGTTCGCCGCCGCGGACCTCGCCGGGGCCATGCGTCGTCGGATGACGCCAGCCGGCCCGCAGCTGACCGCACGCGAGACCGAGGTGCTCAGTCTGCTCGCCCAGGGGTACAGCGTCTCGGCGATCGCACGGTCGATCTTCGTCAGCGAGTCGACGGCGAAGACGCACATCTCCAAGATCTACGAGAAGCTCGGGGCGTCGAACCGTGCGGACGCGATCATGAAGGCCGTCCGCTCCGGACTCCTAGCCGACGACCTGCAGGACTGAGCACAAATACCCCTGAATAGCCCTTTTGGGTGGTCTCAGTCGCACCAACCGGCGAGCCATTCGAGGCCGTTCACCCGATGTAGCCGAGGGTTCCGGAATGCGAATCTATACGTGCTGGATCCACCTGCGGACCAGTTCACGAGCCACACATTTGGGAGAGATCAATGATCGAAGCTTTTGAGTACATGCGCATCCGGCTGACCGCGATGGCCAAGACCGAGCGCGGCGCGTCCGCGGTGGAGTACGGCCTGCTGGTCGCCCTCATCGCCGTCGCCATCATCGTCGCCGTGAGCCTGCTCGGCGGCAAGCTGTCGGGCGTCTTCAACAAGACCTCCAGCAGCCTTCCGTCCTGACGATGGCTCCGATGGCCGCCACGTTCCAGTGCGGAGCGTGGCGGCCATCTGCCTTTAGCGGAAAGGAATGAGATGAAGCCCTGGACCTGGGTGGGCGTGCGCCGCATGCGCGACGAGCGTGGCGCGACCTCGACCGAGTACGCACTGCTGGCGGTGATGATCGCGGTCGTGATCATCGCCGGGGTGACACTCCTCGGCACCCGCACTGCCGGCATGTTCCAGCAAGCCTGTGAGTCGGTGCCCAGCTACGACGGCACGTCCACCTGCTGATCCCACAACGCGGACAGGCGCTGTGCGGCCTGCTGCCACGACCACCTCGCCAGCGACGCCTCCGGACGGCGGCGGGCGGTCCCTGCACGAAGGCGTCGCAGTATCGCCTCTGACAGCTCCTGCTGCCCGCCGACCAGCACCTCACCGCCGGCGGGGTCGAGCAGTGTCTCAGGCGCCCCTCCCGACCTTCCGATGATCACCGGCAGCCCGCACGCCTGGGCCTCGAGGAACACGATTCCCCACGCTTCCGGCTCCAGCCCGAGAAGCCTCGTGCGGCACGGCATCGCGAACACGTTCCCCGCATCGGTGTAGGCGGGCACCTCGTGCCACGAGACACCCCCCGTGAAGATCACGGACGACCCCAGCCCGCGTCTCACCGCCATCCGCTCCAGACGCCGTCGGTCCGGGCCGTCGCCGACGAGCAGCAAGCGGGCACCGGGATGGGCGTCGAGCACGGCGGGCCAGGCGCGGATCAGCGCGTCCTGGCCCTTGCGCCGGACCAGGCGCGCGGTGCACACCACCACGGGGGCGTCGGGGACGATCCCGAGACGACGGCGCACCTCTGCTCCGCCGCAGCCGGGACGGAACCGCTCGGTGTCGACACCCGGTGACACCCGCGCCATCCCCGCCCGTGCCCGGGGCGAGAGCGCCGGCGCGATGCGCTCCCGGCACCATTCGCTCACGTAGGTCATCACGTCGACCGAATCGCCGATGCGGCGCAGCAGCCGACGCGTCACCGGGGCCTTGGCCCACCACACCTCGTGCCCGTGGGTGAGCGCGACGATCCGCCGGGCACCGGCGCGGCGGAGCGCGGGTGCCATCAGGCCCAGAGGAGCGCTCGCGCCGAACAGCACCCGGTCGCACCCGTGCCGGCGGAGCACCTCGACCACCCGCCGGGTCGCCGCCGGTGTGGGCAGCAACGTCCGGCTGGGATCGCGGTAGACCGGGAACGGCAGCCGGGCGTCGTGCACACGGTCGCCGGGCATGGACGCCGTGTAGACCACGACCTCCGCGGCCGGCATCCGTTCGCACAGCGCGAGCACGAACGACTCGATGCCACCACGCCGGGTCGGGAAGTCGTTCGTGACGACCAGCACCCTGCTCAACGGACCGCCTCGCGCAGCGACTGCGGCAGTCCCGCGCGCTGGAGCACCGTCGGGTGGCTGCCCCACCAGAACTGGCTCAGCGCGGGTGGTGTCGGGTCGGACAGCGACGTGAGCGCGAGCCGGCGCTGCATCCGGACGAACGTCGACCCCGCGTGCGTGGCCTCCAGCGAGGTTCGATCCGCGCGCGCCTCGATCGCCCGGCTCACGGTGTT
>Ga0307409_100000617_pt1 | contig 15567 bp, 13 predicted proteins | sample 322Ometagenome_2_FD_203888 | JGI IMG/M metagenome (GOLD analysis project Ga0307409, IMG submission 203888) | Maize rhizosphere microbial communities from greenhouse at UC Davis, California, United States - 322HYB-O-2 | ecosystem: Host-associated > Plants > Roots > Rhizosphere > Soil | place... | reverse complement strand
CGTTTTTTGAATTCTACAACAAAAGGCTTGGCTCCCTTCGACAGGTCTGCTTTGCACTCGCCACACAAAAGGTTGCCACTCTTGCATCTTAGCATGCGTTCGTCCGATTGCTTTTCAGTATCGAAAAAGTAGCGTAAGTACCAGAAAACGGGACAGCCAAGGGCATTGGCGCCAAGCTGCCTCTGAAGCGCCACAGTAGGTTGACCGCCAGTAAACGCTGAAGACACTTTTTTGTCAACTACTTCTGGGTCGTCTGTAGTGAAAATTGCAGTCTCGGGCTTAGAGGATGACATCTTGCCTAGCATGCCAAGGCCTGGCAGGAACTTGCTATGTATTTGAGCAGGTTTATAATACTTCATCTTGTCGGCAATGTCTCTTGTCAATCGCCAGTATGGATCTTGATCAATTGCTGCGGGTATCAATACAGGTACGTTCTTGCCTTCGATGACAGAAGGAAGGAAGCAAGGCGCAGCCTGTATGGGCGGAAAACCTATCATCCCGATATTGCTGGAATTGGAAAACCCAAATACTGCCCGTGCCGTGGAAAATGTGATACGCTTCGCAACTTCGATCGCAATTGGATAAAGATAGTGGATGTGTTTTGTATTCACAATTATCTTGGTCTTTTTAGGATTGAATCCAATCGCAATGATATCTAAGATATTCTCGTAGGTGTAGTGCTCAATCTCCTTCATTGTTCTGTCCTGACCGAAGAGAAACTTTTCGTCATCTGTGAGCTGGAAAAGTAATTTTGAGTCGAATTTGTCCTGCAGGTATTTTGTAAAGATCCACGGCATTAAATGCCCCATGTGAACCATGCCCGAGGGCCCCCTTCCTGTGTATAGGTAAAAGCTCTCACCTCTACTCTTCTTGTCTAACACCCAGTCAAAGTCGCGGTGAGAGAAAAAGTAACCCAATTTTAGCAGCGGGTGGATTTCGCCTGTCATGGTCTTTACCTTTTGCAATAGCTCAGGTGTTATAGGCTCTGTGCCAAACTTTACGATCAGCTTACCATAGTCAATATCACCTTCGACTTCCCAGGGTGTGACCTTAAAGTCAGTGCTGTTGTTGTTCGAGTGATTCTGATCGTAATTGTCGGCTACATTCATCCCTGCTTGAGCAACATTACATTAAACGTTTAAAAAGTCTTACACTCCCAAAAGTTTGGCTAATGAGTTCTGCACCGTCGCAGTTTCATCCAATTGAACGGTCTATACTGAACTCCCTGTCCAATAATGACCACGTTCGGGCTGAATTACTTGTTGCTAGCACTGGCCTATCTATAGATCAGATCAGACGAGGCATCGAGTGGCTAAAATTCAAGAACCTCATCTCAATTAAAGAATCATCGACTCAAAGAGTATTTATGGCCTCCGGGGGGATGGCAGCAGCGAAAAATGGGCTGCCTGAAAGAAGATTGGTAAATACTCTGAAAGAAGGCAAGCTCACAATTGCAGAAGTGCTTGCCAGTGGTGCAATAAAAAATGAAGAGATAAACGCCGCTATAGCGGGAGCAAGGCGCAACCAGTGGATTCAACTCGTCGAAGGCAAGATGGTACCCACTCCATCTAGTGTCAAGCAGTCTCCAGAAGAGAGTTTCATTGAAAACCTAAAAGAAGGAGTAGAAAGTTCAAAACTAACCGAAGAAGAAAAGCGTGTACTTGAGCAACTGAAAAAGCGTCCTAATTACATAGAGATAAAAGAAGAAAAAGAATCACTAATTTCACTTACCGATGCAGCAAGAACAATCATCCCTACGCTAAATCAAGAAAAGCTGGAGCGCCGCCTCACAACAGAGCTTATTACCTCAGGGAGATGGAAGGAGACCAATTTCAGTGCTCTTGATGTAGAAGCGCCTGCGCCAGCCATTTATCCAGGAAGGCGTCACCCATTAATTGACATTATTGAAGAGGTCAAGGAGATCTTTATCGGTTTAGGATTTTCAGAAATAGAAGGCCCTGTGATTCAATCAGGCTTTTGGAACTTTGACGCATTATTTACTCCCCAAGATCATCCTGCAAGAGATATGCAAGACACATTCTACATTTCAGCTCAGATGCAGCAGCAGCCAATACCAGCTGCAAGCAAAGATCAGATTTCAAAAGTTTCTCGAGTTCACAGGCAAAGATGGAATCGCCAGTGGGACGTCCGGGAAGCCCAGCGACTAGTCCTCCGTACTCACACTACGCCTGTGACTGTCCGGCATCTTGCAAAACTCAAATCCGACGTAGGCCGGTTCTTCTCGGTGGGCAGGGTTTTTAGAAACGAAAAGCTCTCATACAAGCATCTTGTTGAATTTCACCAAGTAGAAGGCGTTGCAACTGCACAGGAAGCATCACTCCGTGACCTAATGGGCCTGCAAAAAGAATTCTATTCCAAGATGGGGATCAAGCGTATCAAGTTTTGGCCCACGTTCTTTCCGTATACTGAACCCTCACTGCAGAGTATGGTTTACAATGAAAAATTGGAAAAATGGGTGGAGCTCTTTGGCATGGGTATTTTCAGACCAGAGGTCACAAAGCCGCTTGGTATCAAGAACCCTGTGCTTGCCTGGGGTGGGGGCCTTGAAAGGATCGCTATGTTGCGCTTTGGATTGGATGATGTACGTGAATTGTATGGCAACAAGCTTGCATGGCTCAGGGGTGTGCCAATGTGCCAGTTGTAAACATCAAATTTGAGCGTCTGAAAAAGCTCGTTCCTGGGGTCAAGATGAATAAGGTTCTTGATATGTTACCCTTTGTTGCACTCGATATCGAAGATGTAGGTAAAGACGTGATCAGAGTCGAATACAACCCAAACAGACCGGACCTATCGTCAGATTATGGGGTAGCAAGAGCATTGCGCGGTTTGTTTGAAATTGAGACTGGAATGCCAAAATTCAAGTTAGCTGGAAAAAGTGGACTAACAGTAAGGGTTGAAGATGCGGTCAAGGAGATAAGACCTTACGTCGTCGCATTTGTGGCAAAAAATGGAACACTAGACGACGAAACGCTAAAACAGTTGATCGCAATGCAGGAAGACCTTCACAATGGTGTTGGCAGGAAGCGCAAGAAGGCATCGATTGGCATCCACAACCTTGATGTCATCGAGTTCCCTGTCAGATATAAAACAGTAAGCGGCGACTATTCATTCAGACCACTCGATGAATCTTCAGAATTCCCCATAGATAAGATACTGAAAGATTTAGAAATTGGCAAGCAGTATGGTCACATTCTTTCTGCATTTGACAGATATCCTCTGATAGTTGACAATGTCGGCACAGTGCTTTCATTGCCTCCCATAATAAACGGCCAAGCAACAAAGGTTAACGACAAGTGTCGCAATCTGTTTGTCGAAGTAACTGCAATTGAGCAAAAGACTGCTGAAGATCTGCTTGCTATTCTCGCAATCACGCTATATGATGCAGGCTTTGAAATAAGAACTGTCAGAATAGACTCAGGCAGGAAAAAAATTGAAACGCCGCAGATTAAGCCAAAAGTAATTTCTGCAGACATGGGCTACATCAATAGCATCCTTGGCCTAACGCTAGACACCAAGCAGATGATCACCTGCTTGAAGAAAAGCAGGCTAGATGCAAAGGCACTAGACAGGAAAATCGTCTGCACTATTCCGCGATATCGGATAGACATCAGCGACCCCGTAGACATCTCAGAGGAAGTCGCGATAGGATATGGCATTTACAACCTAGAGCCAAAGTTTCCTAATTCACCAACGGCTGGGAAGAAGGATTCCCTTTCCGTCTATTTTGACGCAATAAGAGAGACTATGATTGGTTTGGGCATGATTGAATCGCTCAACTTTTTGCTAACAAGCAAAGAAGTGCAGTATAATGCGTTTGGTATTCTTGCTAAGGATATGCTCTCAGTCGACGGCTCTAAGAGCACAGAGCACCAAATCCTACGTAACTCACTTGTTCCATTGCTCCTTCAGTCGCTTTCTTACAACATTCATGAACAATACCCCCAGAGATTATTTGAGATAGGCAAGACCTTTCTCAAATCAACCACAGTAATAGAAGAGAGATGGAATCTCGGAGCAGTGATAGCACATACTGACGCAGGTTATACAGAGATAAAATCAACGATGCAGGCATTATTAAGGTCATGCTTTGGCAAAGAGGCAACCACAAAAGCGTCGACAGACCAAATGTTCATGGAAGGCAGGTGTGCCGAGGTGATATTAGACGGTAAATCTGTTGGAGTACTTGGAGAGATTATTCCCCTTGCACTTGAAAACTTTAAGTTGAGGATGCCTGTGGCAGCATTTGAGATAAACCTACTTCCTATCATAAAAGACAAATATCACTACGTGAAAGATAATGTACCCCGTTAAAGAGCACGTAGAGGACACAGCTTATGGCTAACCAGTGACAGCGTGTGAGTCAGAGGCGGGGCACATATCATTTTTATAACCAACATACCACTAATGCCAACGATGTCACAGCAAGATGGCGACAAGCCAGCAGAAAACAAAAAGCCAAAGGCAGTTGCATTACTGTCTGGTGGCCTTGACAGCAGCCTAGCTGTAAGAATGATGCTTGAGGAGGGCATCGATGTTGAAGCCGTTGCTGTCAAGACACCGTTTTGCGATTTTGACTGTGGCAAGGGCTGCGGCCAACGAGTCAAAGAGGTAGCCGATGAACTTGGGATCAAGCTAAAGACGGTGTACTTTGGTGAAGAGTACCTTCGTATGCTAAAGAATCCTAAATATGGCTATGGCTCGGGTATGAATCCATGCATCGATTGTAGAGGCATGATGTACAGTGCCGCTAAGGAGCATATGAAAAAGATAAATGCGGATTTTGTAATAACAGGCGAAGTACTGTTTCAGCGCCCGATGAGCCAAAACAATCGCGCATTACATATCATTGAAAAAGAGACAGGCATGGAATGCAAGGTTTTACGTCCTTTATCTGCAAAGCATCTCCCACCGACAGATGCCGAAAACTTGGGATTGATAAAGCGCGAAAACATGGGTGATATCAAGGGTAGGTCGAGAAAAGGACAGTTGACCATGGCAAAACACTTTGGCATGTCCGATCCACCTAATGCCGCCGGTGGCTGTCTGTTAACAGATCCTAGCTTCTCAAAGCGCGTCAAGGATATCTTGGATCACTGCGACGACATTCCAACTCTTAACGATATTGAGCTTTTGAAGGTTGGCAGGCATTTCCGAATTATGCATGATGCTAAGTTCGTCGTTGGAAGGAATGAGGACGAAAACGAAGTTATAAAGGCACTCGCAGCTGACGGGGATATTGTTATGGAGGTCAAGGACCATGTTGGGCCAACCTGTATACTGCGCTGCAAAAGTTACAATGATCCGTTGCTGGCAAAATGTGCTGCTATAGCGGCACGTTATTCAGATGCTCCTAGGCATGAGCTCTCTAATGTATCCATAACCGTTAACGGAGACAAGAGTGAAGTTAGAGTCATGCCAGCTGACATTGAGACGATAGAGATGATTCGCATATAAATAATAATAATAATATCCTTTACTCTAAATACAAGAGCTTCTGCATCACTATCATTCAGCTAAAATCAACTATTCAGTGAATGAGAATTGACCAGCATGACTATTGATTACACATGGCAAGCTCAACTGCAATTCGCAGAAGATAGGTAGTGTACATGCAGACCCAGAAAACACCGGTTTATTTGAAGGCACTTACGCTGCGCGATCTGTCGGATATCTCTGTAGTAAAAGAAGATATCAAAAAACATATGATCCTGATTATCAGGGTGACGCCGCTTGCGCAAAAGGACTTGGAGGAATTGCGCAAGGTTGTTGAGGATCTGTATTCTTATACGCAGTCAGCCGGCGGCGATATTGCAAGGCTCGGAGAAGAGCGCATTGTGATCACTCCTCCAGGTGTCAAGATCTGGCGTGGCATATACGATCTAAAGTAGTTTTATTGCTTCCTGCACCAAGGGGTGCTGTGTCTGTATTCTAAACTGCTTGTTTATCATGCTTGCTAGGTTCTGCGCCTTTGGTCGCTCGCCGTGGTTGACAAGAACTCGCCTAAGCTTGGGCCGAAGCCGCATAACATATGCCATAAGCTGGTTATAGTCGCTGTGACTGCCAAGACCATCAATCCTTTCGACTTGGCATTGAAGTTCGATTGTCTCCCCCCCAATTCTAATTTGTCTGGCACCGTCTAGTATTGCTCTGCCGGGAGTGTCGAGGGATTGATACGACAGTATAATGAGTGTGCTTTTTGGATTATCCGCTATTTGCTTCAGGTATCCTACAGAAGGTCCTCCGATTAGCATGGATGAAGGAGCAAGGACTATTGCAGGTTCACTGGGCTTAAGAGTCTCCGATTCAACTATTGAGAATTCTGATCCAAATTGGCTTGCTTCCGACTCGAGTACATGTTTGCCGAGCTCTTTTGAAAGAAATTCAGGATACGCCTCATAGACAGCTGTGGCTTCTGAAATGATCTTTTCCACAAGCACTTTGGTCTTAAGCCTGCCGCCTTTTGTAAATCTGTCAAGCAGAAGAATCAGCTCCTGGGAAATGCCAACTGCAGGCACCGGCATTAGCACATGACCGCCTGCCGTAAGTGTCCTCTCAACCGCGCTGACAAGGTTGGCCTCAGACTGCTCTCGTGGACACATGATATCCTCCTTGCCGCCGTACGTGCTTTCAATTATCATAGTTTCAACTCGGGGAAAACTCCAAGAAGCGTTTTCAAGTGTTTGTGTCTTGCCAAACTTCATATCGCTTGTATATACGAGGTTGTGCTCGCCGTTCCCAATGTGCAGATGAATCGAAGTCGATCCTATGATGTGTCCCGAGTTTGAAAGTACCAGCTTGATATCCGGCGAAATATCAGTTACTATACCGAGCATCAGTGTGATCGTGTGTGTTACTGCTCTGTCGATGTCTTGCTCAGAATATAATGCATCACTCCCGGAATACTTGAGATAGTCGCGCTGAAGGATACTCATGAGCAAGAGAGTTGGCTCTGTGCAGTAGACCGGGCCCCTATATCCATATTTGAAGAGCGCTGGCAAAAAGCCAGTATGATCCAGATGTGCATGGCTGAGAACCACTGCATCTACATCTTCCATACCTATCCCTGTGATGTCAAAGCGAGGAAGGGCACCGAGTGAGTCCTTCGCCGAGAGGTTGAGTCCACAGTCGAGAATAATCTTGCTTTCACGTGTTTCAAGTAACATACATGACCTGCCTACCTCCGCAAATCCCCCTAGCGTGAGAAGGCTGGCTTCGGCCTGCTCTGTCAATTTAGGCCGAAATATTTTATCTCCCACTTCTCGATAGAACTTTGTGCGTTGGCTCACTGTTTCACCCAGTATTTTATAAAGTGTTTCAATTGGCAGCATGTTTTGTGGAGCTTTTCTGACCCTGACTTTCCAGCCAATTTTTTCTGTAAGATCAACATCGCCACCTTCACGCAAAATGGTCCAAGGCTTCCTAGCAAAGATTACTGCTTCGCCTAAAACGGCGTCAAAAAATGTTCCGGCAATGCCAGATTCTTTTGGAACGGTATCTCCAATAACTTTGGTGGACTCATCTTGAGAAAGCCTTAGTGACTCATCTATCCGGATAACGATCCGCTTCTTTATGGTATTCACCATGTTTAGGACAAGCTGATTGTTCTGTAGTAGGTAGCTTGGGTTCTTAGAATAAAGCGCAATGCAAGGACCTTCGTATTCGATTTTTGTCAGGTTAGCCTCATGCGGCAGACTCTGCAGTATTACTGCCATGATATTTTGGTTAGCAGATTCGTGATGGAAGGGCTGTTTAGGCTGCATGAATGTAATTCCTAGATGACCGTCAAACGAACGTCTCCGTCAACAGTGATGGCATCTCTTACAGTGATGCCGGTATTAAGTATTTGGCTTGTTTTCCCCCTTTAAGGGTTGAGTTGAAATATGGTGCAGGTTTAAATTGCATTGCCATTCAATTCGCACGATAATATAGCTCATGCTACTCATATCCTACCGAAGTATCAGTATGGTAGAGAGACAGACAAGAGTCTTTAGATATTGAGGAGGCAGGATTTTTCTGGTCGCGCCAGATGTAGCTCCGAAAGCCCCACATTGTTCAAATCATTCCCACTGCGCTTCAATCAAGACTGCCTGATAGATAAATCCACAGCTACAAAAGGAAGTTCTAAAATGCAAGTGAGTCTGATGATGATATTATTACTGTTATTAACACGGACAAAGAGAGATACTCAACATGACAAGCCTGATCAACACAGATTCAGCGACGCGAACAAGAAGATAGTGAGCTGGAGCACTTGAGCTGGTCTATCTGAAAAGATGCTCAGGTGCCAAATCTCTCCAGTATGAACTCGCTAAACCAAGAGAGCAACACAGATAGGTGCAAGATTAATTAATTGCCGCGTGCAGGTTTTTCTAATTGAGTTCTCCGCCGACCCACCTGATGGAGTTGCCAAGAAAGATACTCATAGGTGAGGGCGTTGTTTCTCAGGTTGGTGTGCTTATTCGAACCCTTAATGAAAGCGCAGCCGAGGTTGCAGTTGTTACTGGCAGAACTGTCAAATCAAAGGCAGGCGATAAGCTAGGCTCCTCTCTTGAACATGTGTCACTAAAAAGCTCGCAGTACGTAGTAAGCCATGCATCAATGGGCATTGTTGAGAAGCTCCAGGACAAGATTGGCAACAAACTGCCCGACTTTGTAATTGGTTTTGGCGGTGGAAGGTCTGTCGATATTGCGAAAATGACAGCTTTCAAGATAGGCAGACCGTTTCTGAGCGTGCCAACATCAGCATCGCATGACGGAATATCAAGCCCGTTTGTTTCCATAAGAGGTACGAACAAGCCATATTCCATAAAGGCAAATACACCAATTGGTGTGGTTGCAGACACTCAACTGATGTTGGAAGCACCCTCACGACTTCTAGCAGGCGGCTGCGGGGACTTGGTTGCAAAAATAACTGCAGTTAAGGACTGGGAGCTCGCCCGCGATGAAAAAGGAGAGTACTTTGGCAGTTATGCAGCCAATCTAGCCTACATGAGTGCCGAGATAATACTTGAGGAATCGGAGAAATTAGCCTGCAAGAGCCAGTTCACTATACGAACAATTGTTGAAGCGCTCATAAGTGCTGGCGTCGCCGCCTGCATCGCAGGTAGCAGCAGACCATGCTCAGGGGCTGAGCACCTCTTCAGCCATGCAGTGGAATATGTTGCAGGTTCAAACTTCGGACTCCACGGCGAGCGCGTCGGCATAGGCACAATAATGATGGCAAAGCTGCATGGCCTTAACTGGGAAAAGATAGCAGAAACATTGGAAAATATCGGCGCGCCAACTAAGGCAAAGCAAATTAAACTGAGCGAAGAGCATGTCGTGAGGGCATTGATTGCGGCACAGTCGCTTCGCCCTGACAGGTATACAATTCTAAGCAAGATCAGGTTAGAAAAGAAATCTGCGTTAGAACTTGCAAAGTCTGTTGGTGTGATTTAGTAGTTGAGTTCCTACCTTGAGCTGCCCGGCGACGCAAAAGCAGAGTATTTTTGTTCACTCCGAAGTCGAGATAATGTTCAAAAAGTCCGGCTGTAAGCTTGATCATTGTAGAGATAGAATCAATTTGATCTACCCACTTCAAATGGCATGAAAACTTCTTTGACATTTGTTGAGAGGTGGGGAGGGGATTCGAACCCCTATAAATCCGCTAACTGCTGGTGTGAACTGCAGGCGAACGCATAGCCGCTCTGCCACCCCACCACAGCTGCTAGTTCTTTTTCTGCTCATAATTTAAAGCATTGGCATGTGAACGTGCGGCAAGCTTGGCCACCCTAATCGGCTCTGGAATGGAGCCCTGTAGAGTAAAAGAATTTAGCATTGCGACCGCTCTCCTCTGATTTACTCCCCAACACCGGATGAAAAGATTCTTTCCTGTCTTGAGTGTCACTTGCTCGCGCCTTCCGAGGTTTTGGTACCGTACAAGCTTATTCTGCCAATCGTCAAAGTGATGTCTGATGCTATCCTCAAGTCCTTTTGAATTTTCAAACGTTATTGCAATCACAGGGAGACCTGTTTCTCCAGCAACCTGCTCGCCATCTATGATGTTGTACATGCTGATCACAAGGCCATCAAGTAGAATGCAGTTGATGTCATCTCTTGCAAGTAACCTGTGCATCGAAATTATGCTGTTGGTTGCATCATCGCCCTCTATTGTGGCAGTTCCGTATGCCATACCGTCTATTATGAGATCTCGTCGCATAACCACACCAGCTAGGGTGGATTTCTTGCTGGATTTTTTGAAACTCTCAGCTATGCCAAGCACTCTTATCCCTTTTTTTTCTGGATGAACCCTGTGGGCAATAATTAATCTTCTTGCAGGTAGTTTTGATATAAGTTTTTATTGTATCGGTCCTTTCGCGCCTAACCTGTTCTTTGGCTGTCGGGCGGAGCAAAAGACTAGTATGCAATCGTAACTCAAGATGATTGTCTTTTCCGATGCCATCAAGGGATCTTTATTGTGTGTGTGTGTGTGTGACTGAGCCTTGCGGGTATGCAGATCCGAACAGATATGATGATGATGATGAACAACTTAGATTCTTAACAGTTCATCTTAAAAGTCTTGGGAAACTTAACTATCAAGGTGCCGTGGGATGGCTTATCTTCATACATACCGCCAAGCCAGCATATTTCAAATTTCAAATTCTAATGAAGAAAGGGCTTGTTGACTACGAGATGATATGCAAATGTTCAACATAGCTTCAAAAAGTCTCTCTCTTTACAACAAAGAGCTAAGACACAAATCTGAGTAATTTAAGAGTCATTAGAAATGGAACCATTGTTAACAGATGACGCACCTTGATCTTCTAATGTGAAGGCAAAACGTGAGCCTTCAAATTCTTCGCTTCCAAGCCGCTCCCACTTTACTCTATAGTCCTTGGTGACTTGCTTACCTATTATCTTGATCTTTTTTGGTAGATCTTCCCATAGCCTTTCTACTTTTTCAGAGTTCTTTGTCATTAAAAGCGACCTGCGCCTCTTCATTAGATATTTAACTGCCACGTTTCTATGCACTTGACCTTGGACGAGTATCTGCTCTTTTCCTGTATCTATTGTAAACTGACGTTTAGCCAATGCAATAATCGTAAGATTGTATGTAGAAAAGCTTTGTGGCTAAAAAAGAATCTCGTGAGAGACGATTTATTTCCTCCCTACTGGTGTTATTTTTCCCATTTCGTTGAAGGATTTGCCCATTGTCCCTTATGGAGAATTATCAACACCAGAGTATCATTTTAGGACTAGAGTAGTTTTCTATATGGACGTGAGGGTCGTCGTGCGCCTTACGTCAATTCTGTGGCGAATATGGTCTCTAGATAGTGGCGTAGCACGATGATCATAATATCTTTAACTGAGATAAACTAATAGGCAATTGTTTGCCCTATTTGGGATCTAAGGGAAAGCCAAGGTCTGCACGCCGAGCGCGAAAACCGCTGCAGGACAATTGGCCCAAGACACCTGTGGGTAAGTGGCTAAGATGCACCTATAGAAAATGTGGCTTTGAATGGCAGTACTTTGGGGGCCGGAATTGGGCGGAATGTCCAGCATGCCACTCCGCAATGAAGGTTGCAATCGCCCGGAGAAACTACAGACTAGCTGACAAAGAATGAATTCTCGTCGTGCGCTAGCGAAAGGTCCACGGCATTTTTGTCCTTATCATGTATAACCAGCAGGCTCTTTTCGATGCCATGCTTTCTTGCTAGAGCTTGCAGATGGAAATTCAAAGTATAGAAATCGTTAAAAAAGTCAGATTCTACCAGTGCAAGGTTTTCGCTGTAAACGCTCAGCTTCAAACCGCCTGATGATTTCTCTATTATAGTGACATGCACGAGATGATGTTTGAGTGCCTAGCGGATTTTAAATGCTGCCCTGAGCCTTGCTGCAACTAGCACGCCAGCTGTGACCGCTGCCAGCCCTAGCATGGCAAATGACATCTCAGGCATACTTGTGACTCTATGGATTTGCACCTGGTGCTCGCCCTGTGGAACAAAAAATTCGATATAGACTGTCTTGCCGTCATCTCTTATCGAGGATTCATGCAACTTGCCATCTAACGTCACTGTCACACTTTGATCCTGCGAGGCTTGTGGTATCATCAAGCTTATGGGTCCACCTGTGGGACTATAAGGCCTTATTCCGAAGGCTATGCTATCCGTTTCATTTTCATACCGGATCTTGCTTACCTGGGCGGCTGCATTTAGATCATAAGCAATAAACTTGCCGCCACCAGCGTCTATCGTTGTTATGGGCGCGTCCAAGTCAAGGCCTGCGCAGCTATAATAGTATACCCCTGATTTGACTGCTGCATCAGTAATGGCAATAAATGGTTGCTCCTCGCTTGCCTTCAGAACAGGGATCACATTGCTTCTTACACTGTCAAGCTGGGTCGCATTCTCGCTGCGCGCCGAGGCAAAGACGCTTACATTGTAAATGTCAAAAGGAGCATTGTTCTTGACTGTTCCAACAAAGGCCCTTTCTTCTCCAGCGGCCATGCTAGTGTAGTTAAGTATGATCGTATCGGTGATGTGTGGTCCTTCAATTTCCTTGACATCCGCTATAAAGGGATGGCCTGCGATTCCGGAGTCTATTACAAATTTGAAAGGCGAATCGTTCAATGGCCACATGATGCGGCCATATGTCGGCTGCTGCTCGATCCTAATCCCGCTTTCATCCTGTACCTCTAACCCTACCATCGCCTGAACTGGTAAGGTGCCAGTGTTCCTTACTGTGCCTACGATGTTCAGTTTACCCTCAGCATCGACAAACGATGATTGGGCAATTATTTTTACCGAGTCATCAGCAGAATATGCACCTGTATTAAACGACAAAATGACAACAAGTGCTAGTACAGGCACAGCAAACATGTGCATCCTGTACGACATGATAAGTGATTTGTACATTGACAAGAAGAATATTACCTGTTGAACTGCATTGGCCTGCACTGCAGGGGAGAAATTTCTGCATTCAGGAGATTTCAATACTGCTGGCATGATTTCAGCTATGAGCCATATGTGCGCCTCCGCAATTTAAGTTTCCCTAACCCCCGGCATTTTCTCCGCTTAACGCCAGACGTTCCTGGTACACATCTATTAATTCGTTTATTACATCCTCGTAGCTAATGTTGCGCTTTTCTGTATGCATCATGTCATTCATAATCGATGCTAACCTCCTGTACGTCTGCTCGTCGATGCTAAGCATCTTCATTATTTTGGTGCAATCTATGCGGATATTTATTGTTTCAAATCAGGAGCGCAATAAGGAACGTATTAGCAAACTGCTGCAAGGCAGGCTACATGTTCTCCATTCGTGAACCTACCACCCCTTGTTCCTACCTTGGGTCGATAAAGAAGAAAATATCTCCATGCTCAAGTATCTGTGATGAACTGTCATCCAGATTTTGCTTGACATTGCTGGGCCTTCTATTTTGATTCTCATGTGACAAACGATCATTTGGCGGCGCGGACATAATCTTTTTGCCCTGGCATTAACTACTCGAAACTAATATAATGTTATTATTATCAAATCTTTGGACATGATTTTGCGTGAGAGAAAAGTTGTTGCTTTATATAGTTACTATCTCTAAATTGGTTGACTCGAGCTATATGATAAATAGACTTTGAATATTTCCTGTAGTCTTTAGCTGTTATAGGAAACCGATTAGATGCTCAAAGGCATATACAAAGATTTATGGCTTATAGAATGCTTTGTGTTCACTGCAAATGATAGGACAGTGTGAGCAGTGCGGATTGACAAATGTTGAAGTAAGACCCACAAAAACTGAGAGTAATAAGACAAGAACTTTGTGCAATCAATGCAGACCTGCAGACGGAGCATATGCTTATTGAGGTTCAGCTTGATATCTTGAATTCAAAGACCCTCAAGTATATGCCTTTATTCTCCTAGAACTAAAATGCAGCCTTTTTTAATTTAGAACCACAATTGGGGCATGCTGCCTGGTTATGCTTCGTTCCGCAGTTTATGCAATAATAGTTGACATTTTGCTTTCCTGGCCCAGGAGCCGATCCAAAAAAGCTCCATGCGTTAAGGCCCATTTTTTTCATCTGTTTCTGCCTAATGAAGTAGTTAATGCTAAGGAAGACCGCTATTATGGCAATAATATCAAATGGGAACGGAAGGATAAAAGCAAGAGCAAGGCTGATAGCAATAGAGATTGCTATCCACATCAGTTGCACTTTAAGAAATCTTTTCGTATTCTGATCCAACACCTATTGTTAGCTCTACACCCTAAAAATGTTTTTGCAGGTTTGCAATTAAAGATCGTTGTCCAGCCATGGCTTTAGCTAATCGCCCTACCATCAATTATCATCCTTGTAATAGGTTGGAATGCTCATCTTAAGCTAATGAGCACACCAGGGCAATTACATTTTTTGTGGCACTGAGACTCGGATCTACTTTTGCGCCCATATCCGACGCGCTATGCGCAAATGCCTTTCTTCTTTGAATGACTAGGTCCACAATAATTTTTGTCGATAACGAACATTTGATCCGGATGGTGGTAGATTTCTAAGTAAAAAGGACTAAGCTTCTTCATGCTTGGAAAAAGAAGTTTTGTTAGGTTATTCAGTAATTGCTGAACCGATAGTCTTTAAAATTCCTACTCCTTTCTATAATGGAATTGAAATTCCTCTTTGTATCTCCTGAAGCTTTAAGTGTTGATCTTGCCTATGCCATACGGCAAGAGGGCAACGATGTCAGGTTCTATGTTCACAGTGTGACAGAAAGAGACGTCGGCGACGGCTTTGTAGATAAGGTAGATTCATGGGAGGACCAGACAGACTGGGCAGATGTAATTGTGTTTGACGATATTGGATTCGGCAAGATAGCGGAGAAACTGAGAGCTGAGGGCAAGAAGGTAATCGGAGGAAGCTTATACACAGACAAGCTTGAAAATGAAAGAGAATTCGGCCAGCAGGAGCTTGCAAAGGCTGGCGTCTCGGTCCTACCTAGCTGGAATTTTTCAGATTTTGACGACGCCGTACGATTTGTACATGAAAACTGTGGTAGATACGTTATAAAGCCCAGCGGGAAAGCGCAGAGCGAAAAAGAGCTGCTGTTTGTCGGTCAAGAGGCTGACGGCAATGACGTGATCAATGTCCTTGCGCATTATAAAAAGAATTGGTCAAATAAGATAAAGGCATTTCAATTGCAGCAGTACTCCTCTGGTGTCGAGGTGGCTGTAGGCGGATTCTTTAATGGAAACGAATTCATCCGGCCCGTGAACATCAACTTTGAGCACAAGCGATTGTTCCCTGGAAACATTGGCCCCAGCACGGGCGAGATGGGTACTCTAATGCTTTGGATACAGAAAAGCAGGGCTTTTGAACTGACACTTGAAAAAATAAAACAAAACCTTGCCGGCTCAGGCTATGTGGGATATATCGATGTCAACTGCATGGCAAACGGAAGTGGCATATATCCGCTAGAGTTCACATCCCGCTTTGGATATCCGACACTATCTATCCATATGGAAGGGGTAACCAGCAAGTGGGGCAAGTTCCTACATTCTATTTCATCCGGAGAAATAGTGGAATT
>Ga0307409_100000616_pt1 | contig 15569 bp, 15 predicted proteins | sample 322Ometagenome_2_FD_203888 | JGI IMG/M metagenome (GOLD analysis project Ga0307409, IMG submission 203888) | Maize rhizosphere microbial communities from greenhouse at UC Davis, California, United States - 322HYB-O-2 | ecosystem: Host-associated > Plants > Roots > Rhizosphere > Soil | place... | reverse complement strand
GTGCGGTGGTGCTGGTAGTGCGGTGGTGCTGGTACTGCGGTGGTGCTGGTAGTGCGGTGGTGCTGGTACTGCGGTGGTGTCAGTCAGGCCGAGGCCCGGCTCACGGGGTGGGCGGCGTGATGTCGATCTTCGCCGCCTGGTTGCCGAACATCGGCGTGACCACCTTCACGGTGGTGCCGTAGCCCACGCCGTCGTCGGCCGGGTTGCCCGAGCCGAGCGGGGTCATGGCGCCGATGTCCACGCCGTAGTACTGCTTCAGCGGGTTGCCGGCCGAGTCCACGAACCGCGTGGAGTACGGCGCGTTGCCCTTCGACGGCACCACCGTCGACGCGTCCGCGTCGCGGTAGAAGATGCGGCCATCCGGACGCAGCTCGAAGCCCGGGTACCAGCCCTTGTTGTCGGTGAAGGTGCTCACCGCGGACTGCGGACCGTGGGTGTTGCACTTCTCCACCGTCAGGTCGGCGTTGGTGAGGCACTCCTTGAACGCGTAGGTCGGCTGGAGGCCGAAGGCGGCGTTCGAGGACTGCGGACGCGAGGGCAGGTTCTTCAGGGTGGTCGGGTCGAGGGTGGCCGCCTCGCCGCTGCGGCGCAGCGGGTCGAAGTGGCTGTCGACGATGAGCAGACCGCCCTTGGCGCCCTCGCTGGGCAGCGAGGTCAGGTTGTTGAGCACGTGGTTGGCGTTGCCGTACGACGTGTCCCGGTACCAGACCAGGGCGCCCGGGGCGTTGTACTTGATCTTCTCGACCTTCCAGGAGCCGTCAGCGGCCTGGTAGGTCGTGTCGTAGGCGTACTGCAGGCCCTTGTCGAACCCGTCGAAGTTGCGCCACTCGACCAGGTAGTACTGCGCCTTGCTGGAGGTGCCCGTGTCGAGGACCCAGCCGGCGCCGGTCGTGTCGACCCAGGTGCCGACCGTCGCGGTCCAGCCGTTGTTGGCCTCGGCGTCGTCGCTCCAGACCGTGGACGAGCCGTTGGTCAGGGCGAGGTCGTCGACGAACCAGCCGGTGTCCTCGTAGCCCGCGTCGGTGGCGTACAGCATGCGCACCTTGACGGACTTGCCGGCGAACGACGACAGGTCGACGTAGTCGTGCCGCCAGCCGTCGGTGCCGCCGGTGAGGCCGTACTTCTTGCCGCCGTAGTCCTTCATGCGGCCGTTGGGGTCGGCGTAGTCGTCCTTGGTCGACACCTCGGTGCCTGCTGCGTTGTAGACCTTCTGCTCGGCCCACGTGGAGCCGCCGTCGGTCGAGACCTCGACGAAGCCGTAGTCCCAGTCCTCCTCGATGTGGAAGTTGTTCCACATCCAGAACTTGGCGTCGGTCGCGCCCGCAGGCACGGAGACGTCGCGGGACAGGCTGTTCTTGGCCCAGGCCTGGTCGGCGCTGGAGTACCACATCTGGCTGCCGCTGTGCGGCTGCGCCAGGGTGAGCACCTTGGTCGGCAGGTTGATCTTGACGCCGTCAGCGGTGCCCTTCAGCGGCCGGGAGCTCTGGCCCACGACCACCGTCCGCGGGTCCTGACCCGGCTTGAGCTGCACCGGGTCGGCCCAGCCGAGGACCCACTTGTCCCACAGGCCCATGTGCGTCGGCATCGACTGGAAGATCGGGCCGGAGTGCGAGCCGGAGCTCATCAGGTCCCAGAAGTCGACGTCGGAGTCGCCACCGCTGGCGGTGTCGTAGAGGTCCGGCAGGCCGAGGTCGTGGCCGTACTCGTGGGCGAACACGCCCACGCCGGAGTCCTCGGGCTGCACGATGTAGTTCGACAGCTTCAGCTTCGTGCCGGGGATCGGCGCGCCACCGGCCACGGCCGAGGAGTGGGCCCAGATGGCATAGGTGCCCTGGTCGCCGCCGCCACCGGACTTGTCGGCCCCGGCGTGCACCAGCACGACGTGGTCGATGACGCCGTCGGGCTCGTTGTAGTTGCTGTCACCGTCGACGTCGCCCTGGTCCTCGACGTCGTAGTCGGCCCACGGGAAGCTCGGCTGCGCCTTGGCGAGCGCCGCGACCGCGTCGATCGGAAGCTGGCCGGGGCCGAGCGGGTTGTCAGGGTGGCCCTGCATGTCCTGGATCGCGCCGGCCTCGTAGACGCCCGCGTCGTTCTTGTGGCACACGGTGGCCCCGTAGTAGGCCTCGGAGTGGTTCACCTTCACCCAGGGCGTCGCCGACCCGTGCACGGTGTAGGCGCCGTGCGACATCTCCTCGTACATGTTCCGCATCGTGTAGCCGGAGATGTCGAAGCCGGGCTTGCCGTCCGGCCCCGTGAGGTCGGTGCGGACGCGCTCGGTGATGCCCTCCTTCGTGAAGAGCATCTTGTTGTAGTGCTCGGAGGAGAAGTCCGGCACCCACATCGAGTTGTTGTCGAGGTGCGTGCCGTTCGCCGGGTTGCCGATCGTGTTGTGCAGCGGGCCGTTCTGGACGTTGCCCGGCTTGCAGGTCGTCGCCCCGAACGAGGTGGGCACGTAGGAGCCGGTGAAGTCGTCGCCGGCGTTCTCGTTGAACTCCACGAGGATCGTCAGGAGCTTGGCCTCCTGGGTGGCCTTCGCGCCCTTGTACTGGCTCTTGATCGCCTTGGGGCTGGTGCCGTCCTTGATCGCCTTGGCCTCCAGCTTGGCGAGCTGGCGTGCCGCGACGGGGTTGCCCTTGGCGTACTTGCGGTCGACCTTCATGGCCCGGGCGACGGCGTCCTCACGCTGCTGCGCGGCCTTCTTGCCCTTGATGACCTCGGTGTCGGTGCCGAACGCCTTCTCCGCGCGGGGAGAGACGTAGTTGATGTAGTAGTCGGACCCGGCGGTGGCCGGCGACCCTGCGCTGCCTGCGGCTGTGGCGGTACCGCTCGCCCCTGCTGTCGCGACCCCAGCGGCCACCATGGCGATCGTGGGTACGACCGCCGCGGCGACTCTGCGCGACCTTGCGATCCTGCGTTGAGTCATGCTTCTCCCTCACTGTTGCCCCCCGACTCCCTTGTCGAAGGAACCCGTGCCCTGATCGAGGGCACGTGGGCCGCATGATGCACCCCTGCGGGCCCGTTGGGAAGATGCAACGTCGGTATGCCGCGTGGCAGGTTTTGTCGCCCGTGCCTGGAAGGGGGACACAATGGACTCGTGAGCGACCCCGGTGACGACCTGCGCGTGGCGCCCGGCCCCGGGCTGCCCAGGGGTCTCGTCATCCCTGCCCACGAGCTGGTGGAGCGGTTCAGCCGCTCCGCCGGCCCCGGCGGCCAGGGCGTCAACACCACGGACAGCCGCGTGGAGCTCGTCTTCGACGTCGAGGCGTCGAGCGCCTTCACGGCGGCCCAGCGCAGCCGGCTCGAGGACCAGCTGACCGGCCGGCTGGCCGACGGGCGGATCGCGATCGCGGCCTCGGAACACCGCTCCCAGCTGCGCAACCGGGCGGCGGCGCGGGAGCGGCTCGCCGCGCTGCTGCGGGAGGCGCTGGCTCCGCCACCACCACCCCGCCGACCGACGCGGCCGACCCGCGGCTCCCAGCGGCGGCGCCTCGAGGCCAAGCGGCGTCGCGGTGACGTGAAGTCGACCAGGGGCAAGGTGCAGGGTGACGGGTGAGGCCGGTCGGCGGGTCGATGCGGTCTCCGCGCTGGCCACCGAGCTCGACGAGACGACGGCGCGGCTGACCGCGCTGCGGCGTGACTTCGCCGGCGTCGTGGCCGCGTCGGTGGACTCCAACGCCGACGACGAGCACGACCCCGAAGGCGCCACGATCGCCTACGAGCGCTCGCAGCTGGCGGCACTCATCGAGCAGGCCGAGCGGCACGTGAGCGACGTGCGCGCCGCGCTGGCGCGGCTGGAGGAAGGACGCTACGGCGTCTGCGAGCGGTGCGGCCGCCCGATCCCGCCCGAGCGGCTGGAGGCCCGGCCGACCGCACGCACCTGTGTCGGGTGCGCCTGACCAGACAGGTCCGACGCGGACGGCTCAGAACCGCACGGGGCGCGGGGTGAGGGCTTCGCGCGCCTCCTCGAGCAGGGCCTCCTGGGCCCGGTCGTAGAGCGCCTGCGCGGCCACCGGCGTGTCGCCGATCGCGGTCATGCCCACCCTGCCGAGCTCGGTGAGGCAGCTGATCATGTGGAAGACGACGCCCTGCTGCGTGCCCTGGTCGAAGTGCAGGTGGGTGCGGGCGATGAGGTCGAAGAGGTCGCTGACCCGCAGCCCGCGCAGCACCGGGTGCTCGAGGTGGTCGGTCGCCACGAGGTGGCGCCGCTCCCCCTGCGGCGTCAGGAAGCACCCGAGGTCGGCCACGTAGGTCCCACCGGTGAGGAACTGCAGCGTCAGGAACGGGTGCGTCGTGCCGCCCTTGCGCAGGTTGACCTCGATGGCGTGCGCCTCCCACCGGCTTCCGTGGCGGACGACGACGTAGTCGAGGGCGAAGCGTCCCATCACCCCCTTGCGGACCAGCACCTCGCCGACCCGCCGTGCCGACTCGGTGATGGCCGCCGCGTACGCCTGGTCCGCAGGGAAACGGGCGCCCAGGTAGGACTGCCCGGACGGCCCACCGAGCACCTGGTCGTGGGTGGACAGCACCTCGAGCTCGCCCAGCGGGGTGATGCGCAGCTGGACGCTGGGGCTGCGCACCTCCTCCCCCGCGAGGCGCTCCTCGACGACGCCGCCCCCGACCGCCAGTCGCGCGAGGAAGGTTGGCACGTCGACGCGCTGGTCCTCGGGAGCCATGGCGAGGACCCGGTCGCGCACCCGGTCCAGGGCGTCCGGGCCGTCCCCCGCGGGCAGGTCGCGGAGGTCGACCAGCGCGTTGCCGCCGCCGGAGACGCCCTCGTTGAGCTTGACCATGGCGTCGGCCAGACCGGGGCGCGCGGCGCGGAGGTCCGCGAGCGAGCCCACGACCTCGTCGAGGGTGTGCAGGTCCTCGGCCCCGGCCGGGTGCGCGACGTCGGCCTCCGCGAACAGCCTGCGGCACCCGGTCTTGGTGCCCAGCACGAAGTGGCGCGGGTCCGCGGCATACATGGGGATCCCGAGCAGCAGCGCGAGGTCCCGTTCGCGCTCGGTGCTGGTGTAGGGGATGAGGTGGCTGCGCAGCGGGTCGGGCACCATGGCGGCGATCTGTGCCACGAGCCGGGGCCGCTCGAGCAGCTTGTCGGTGAGCGGCACGCCCGAGGAGTCGCCCACCGAGACGAGCTGCAGCCGCGAGCGGGCGTGGCTCGGGATCACCCCGGGCAGCAGGGACAGGTAGTACTCGACGATGGCGGGGTCGATCGGCATCGACGTCACGTAGACCATGCGCAGCCGTGGCTGTCGCAGCAGCAGGAGCAGGAACAGGAACCGCTCCTCGAGCGCCTGGAGCAGGGCACCACTGTCGGCCACGACCAGGTCGAGGGTCATGGAGGGCACCACGACCACCGACTCGGCGGGGTCCTCCCAGGCGATGCTGCGCCACACCTCCGGAAGCCGCTCCTGCAGCCGGTCGAACGCGGCCAGCCGCTCCTCCTCACCCATGTCCCCCAGCGTCGGCGGCGGCCGGTCACCGTGGTCGTCCATGCACGCAGTCTGCGCGCCGCTCGTGCGCACGGCGTACAGCAGCAGGGTGAGTGCCAGAAGTCCCACCACGACCGACCGGCTCATCTGGTTGCATGGCGACAGCACCCGTTGTGCAGCATGCTTCGGGACGTCAACGACGACATGAGGAGAGGCCATGAAGGTCGGGATCCCCCGCGAGGTCAAGAACCACGAGTACCGGGTGGCCATCACCCCCGCCGGCGTGCACGAGCTGGTGCTCCACGGCCACGAGGTGTTCGTGGAGAAGGACGCGGGTGGCGGGTCCTCCATCCTCGACGAGGACTACGTCACGGCGGGCGCGACGATCCTCGACACCGCGGACGACGTCTGGGGCACCGGCGACCTCATCCTCAAGGTCAAGGAGCCGGTGGCCGAGGAGTACCACCGCATGCGCGAGGGCCAGACGCTCTTCACCTACCTCCACCTCGCCGCCGACAAGCCGCTCACCGAGGAGCTGGCCAAGCGCCGCGTGACCGGCATCGCCTACGAGACGGTCGAGCTGCCCGACCGCAGCCTGCCGCTGCTGGCACCGATGTCGGAGGTCGCGGGCCGGCTCGCGCCCCAGGTGGGTGCGCAGGCGCTCATGCGGGCGCAGGGCGGCCGCGGCATCCTCATGGGCGGCGTGTCGGGCGTCTACGCCGCCAAGGTCGTCGTCATCGGCGCCGGGGTCTCCGGCATGAACGCCGCCGCCATCGCCCTCGGCATGCAGGCCGAGGTGCTGCTGCTCGACCGCGACATCGGCAAGCTGCGCCAGGCGGACTTCCTCTACCAGGGCCACTGCCAGACGGTCGCCTCCAACACCTACGAGATCGAGCGGGCCATCTCCGACGCCGACATGGTGATCGGCGCGGTGCTCGTCCCCGGTGCCAAGGCCCCCAAGCTCGTCACCAACGAGCAGGTCGCGCGGATGAAGCCGGGCTCGGTGCTCGTCGACATCGCCATCGACCAGGGCGGCTGCTTCGAGGACTCGCGTCCCACGACCCACGCGGACCCGACCTACCGGGTGCACAACTCGGTCTTCTACTGCGTGGCGAACATGCCCGGCGCGGTGCCGCACACCTCCACCTACGCCCTCACCAACGTCACGCTGCCGTATGCCGTGGCCCTGGCCGACAAGGGTTGGCGCCAGGCGCTGCGCGACGACCGGTCGCTCGCCCTGGGGCTCAACACCTTCGACGGTGCGGTGACCTACGGCCCGGTGGCCGAGGCGCACGGCATGGAGTCCGTCACGCTCGACAGCGTCCTGGCCTGAGGGCTGCCGGTGCTGCTGCGCGACGTCGTCGACGCCTCCGCCGCCGTGGCGTCGACGAGGTCGCGCTCGCGCAAGGCCGAGGTCATCGCCGAGGTGCTGCGACAGTGCTCGCCGGACGAGCTGTCCGTCGCGGCGAGCTGGCTGTCAGGGGTGCTCCCGCAGCGACGGGTCGGGGTGGGCTGGCGAAGCCTGTCCGAGCTGCCGCCGCCGGCCGCTGAGCCGTCGCTCACCCTGGCCGACACCGATGCGGCGCTGACGTCGCTGGCGGCGGTCGCCGGCTCCGGCTCCGCGGCCTCACGGGTGACCGCCGTGCGCGACCTCTTCGGCAGCGCCACACCACCGGAGCAGGACTGGCTCCGGCGCCTCATCACCGGCGAGATGCGCCAGGGGGCCCTCGACGGCGTGTCCCTGCAGGCGATCGCCCTCGCCGCGCAGGTGCCGGAGGCGGCGGTCCGGCGGGCGGTGATGCTCGCCGGCTACGCCGGGCCCGTGGCGCAGGCCGCGATGGGCGGGGGCACAGAGGCGCTCGACGCCATCGGGCTCGAGGTGGGCCGGCCGGTGCGACCCATGCTGGCCGCCTCGGCGCCGGACGTCGGCGCAGCGGTGGAGCAGGCCGGTGCCGACGGCCGCACGGTGGTCGACGGCAAGCTCGACGGCATCCGGGTGCAGGCCCACCGAGTCGGTGGCGAGGTGAAGGTGTTCACGCGCAGCCTCGACGACATCACCGAGAGGGTGCCCGAGGTCGTCGAGGCGACCCTCGCCCTCGACGGCGACCGGTTCGTCCTGGACGGCGAGGCCATCGCCCTCGGTGACGGCGGACGACCGCTTCCCTTCCAGGAGACCGCCGCTCGCACGATGAGCTCCAGGGCGGTCGAGGAGCTGCGCCGGCAGGTGCCGCTGAGCGTCTTCTTCTTCGACCTGCTGCACCACAACGGGGAGGACCTCGTCGACCACCCGGCCGGGGAGCGGTTCAGCCGGCTGGAGGCGGTGGTGCCACCCGACCTGCTGGTGCCGCGGCTCTGGGCCGACCGCCCCGAGGCCGCCCAGGGGTTCTTCGACGAGCTCGTCGCCGCGGGGCACGAGGGCGTCGTCGTCAAGGACGCCACGGCGCCGTATGCCGCGGGCCGTCGCGGCGCGGGCTGGGTGAAGGTCAAGCCCCGGCACACCCTCGACCTCGTGGTGCTGGCCGTCGAGTGGGGCAGCGGGCGGCGGCAGGGCTGGCTCTCCAACATCCACCTCGGGGCACGGGACCCGGGGACCGGCGGCTTCGTCATGCTCGGCAAGACCTTCAAGGGCATGACCGACGCCATGCTCGCCTGGCAGACCGAGCGCTTCCTCGAGCTCGAGACCAGCCGCGGCGGCCACGTCGTGCACGTGCGGCCGGAGCAGGTGGTCGAGGTCGCCTTCGACGGCGTCCAGCGCTCGTCGCGCTACCCCGGCGGGATGGCGCTGCGCTTCGCCCGGGTGCTTCGCTACCGCGACGACAAGACCGCCGAGGAGGCCGACACCGTCGAGACCGTGCGGTCGATCGCGGGTCGTGCCTGAGCCTCAGCCCCGGCGCACCAGGGTCGCCACGGCAGCCAGCGCACGGTCGGCGTGCGCGTCCATGTCGAGCTCGCTGGCCACCACCTCGTGGATGGTGCCGTCGGCGCCGATGACGAAGGTGACCCGCTTGACCGGCGTGATGAACCGGCGGCGCACGCCGTAGGCGGTGGCCACCACCCCGTCCGGGTCGGACAGCAGCGGGAAGCCGAAGCCGTGGCGCTGGTCGAACTCCTTCTGCCTGGCCACCGCGTCGGTGCTGATGCCGACCGGCTGGGCCCCGGCCGCCTCGAACTCGGCGCGCAGGTCGCGGAAGCGGCAGGCCTCGCGCGTGCAGCCGCCGGTCATCGCCGCCGGGTAGAAGAACAGCACCACGGGGCCCGACTGCAGCATCGTGCTCAGCCGGCGCGCCAGGCCGCTCTGGTCGGCCAGCTCGAAGTCGGGCGCGGTCGCACCGCTCTGCAAGGTCTTCACGTCACTTCTCCCGGGTCAGTTTCGCTTGGGGGGCAGGGGGACGAAGCCGCTGGTGCGGCGCACATAGGCGGCGTAGTCGGGGCGCCGGTCGGCGATGTCCTTCTCCAGCAGGGCCGCTCCGGTGCCCTTGGCGAGGTTCCACGTCATGAACGCCGGGGAGAGGACGAACAGGATGCCCGGCCAGGCGTCGAAGGCGATGAGCGACAGCCCCCACCAGACGCAGGCGTCGCCGAAGTAGTTCGGGTGGCGGGTGAGGTGCCACAGCCCGGTGTCGAGCACCTTCCCCTTGTTGGCTGGCTCGGCCTTGAACCGCTCCAGCTGCCAGTCGCCGACCGTCTCGAAGAAGAAGCCCACGACCCACAGGGCGGCGCCCGCCCACGCCACCGGGCCCAGCGCGTCGGGCTGCACCATGGCCACCTGCACCGGCAGCGACACGAACCACATGACGGCGCCCTGCGTGAGGTAGATGCGTTGCACGGCGAAGGCGGTGCGGCTACCCGGCGCCTTCGCGAGCAGCTCCACGTAGCGAGGGTCCTCGCCCTTTCCGCGGGAACGGCGGTAGATGTGACCGGCCAACCGCACGCCCCACACCGCGGTGAGGGTCAGCGCGAGCCACGACCGCCCGGCGTCGCCGTCGCCGGCCAGGAACGCGGTCAGCGCGATGGCGACGAAACCGAGCCCCCACGCCACGTCGACGACCGTGTGGCGCCCCTGCCGCAGTGCCACCAGCAGGGTGAGGCCCAGCACCAGCACGACGGCCCCCACGGTGAAGGGGAGGACCGCGAGCAGGTCGCCCCACTCGAAGGTGCCCGCGTCGGGGGGTGAGGCAGCCGTCACCGGCGCACCGCCGGCATACCGCTCTCGCCCCGCGGCCCTCGCCGGACCGCCAGCACCTGGTCGACGCCCATCCGTCCCTCCTCGAACGCCAGCGCGCCACCGACGAGGTAGAGGCGCCACACCCGGGCCACCTCCTCGCCGACCATGGCGGTCACGCTGTCCCAGTTGGCCTCAAAGGTGTCGTACCACGCCTGCACCGTGCGCACGTAGTGCTCGCGCAGCGAGTGGACGTCGCGGACCTCGAGCCCGGCGTCCTCGATGAGCGCCACGGTCTCGCCCACCGGCCGCATCGACATGTCGGGGGCGATGAACGCCTCGATGAAGGGGCCCCCACCCGGACGGGTGCGCCGCGACATCTGCTGGATGAGGGCGCGGCCCCCGGGGCGGAGACGGTCGTGGATGACGCGCGTGTAGACGGGGTACTGCCGGTCGCCCACGTGCTCGCCCATCTCGATCGACGACACCGCGTCGAACCCGGTCTCGGGCACGTCGCGGTAGTCCTGCAGGCGGACCTCGACACGGTCGGCCAGACCCCGCTCGGCCACCCGCTGGTCGATGAACGCCTTCTGCTCCGCAGAGATCGTCACGCCCACCACCCGGGCGCCGAACTGCTCCGCCGCATAGAGGCTGAGCGACCCCCAGCCGCAGCCGATGTCGAGCAGGCGGCTGCCGGGCGCCAGGCCCAGCTTGCGACAGACCAGCTCGAGCTTGTCGCGCTGGGCGTCCTCGATGCCGTAGTCGGGGGAGTCCGAGGTCCAGTAGGCGCACGAGTAGGCCATGTGGGGGTCGAGCAGGAGGGCGTAGAACTCGTTGGAGAGGTCGTAGTGGTGGGCGATCGCGTCGCGGTCGCGCCGCTGGGAGTGCAGGCGCCCGCGAAGGCGGGCCTGCGAGGCCGGTGGTGCGGGCGGCCGCCCGAGCACGCCCAGCTCACCGGCCAGGCGCAGCGCCGCCACGACGTCGCCCGCCCCCGGCCTGCGGGCGCGTCCGTCCCGCACCGACGACCACACCCGGCGCAGGCCGTCGAGCAGGTCACCCTCGAGGTCCAGCTCGCCGGTGACGTAGGCCTGGGCGAGGCCCAGCTCGCCCGGCCGCGCCACCAGGCGTCGCAGGGCGTCCGGTGCCGCGAGGACCACGGTGGGAGCGTCCACCGGGCCGGCCTGCGAGCCGTCCCACGCTCGCACGCGCACAGGGAGGGCGCCGCCGAAGAGGGGCGCGACGAGCGCCGACACGCGTCCCGCCACGCCGACGGGGGTCGTGGTCTGCTCTGCGGTGGTGGTCATCTGTCCCTCCCGGGTGCGACGGCAGGCCACAGGGCCCTCTCCGACCGTGGTTCGCAGCGCCCTGGCTGCTGGATTGGACGACCCGCGGACGGGTCCGACGAAGCAGCCCCGCCGGCCGATCTCTACGGTGGGCGCCATGGAGCTGCGCGTGTTCACCGAACCCCAGCAGGGGGCCACCTACGACGACCTGCTGGCCGTCGCCCGCACCGCCGAGGAGCTCGGCTTCACCGGGTTCTTCCGGTCCGACCACTACCTGCACATGGGCGGCGACGGCGGCCCGGGCCCGACCGACGCGTGGACGACCCTGGCCGGCCTGGCGCGCGACACCTCCACCATCCGCCTCGGCACGCTGGTCTCCTCAGCCACCTTCCGGCTGCCGGGTCCGCTGGCCGTCGCCGTGGCGAACGTCGACCAGATGAGCGGGGGCCGGGTCGAGCTCGGCCTCGGAGCGGGGTGGTTCGAAGCCGAGCACGCGGCCTACGGGATCCCCTTCCCCGACGTGCGCGAGCGCTTCGACCGGCTCGAGGAGCAGCTCGCGGTGGTCACCGGTCTCTGGCGGACCCCGGTGGGCCGCACCTTCACCCACGAGGGCCGCTTCTACCCCGTCACCGACTCCCCCGCCCTCGCCAAGCCGGTGCAGGAGGGTGGCGTGCCGGTGATCGTCGGAGGTCACGGGCCGCGGCGGACCCCTGCGCTCGCCGCCCGGTATGCCGCCGAGTTCAACGCCGCGTTCGCCTCACCTGAGGACACGGCGCGCCACTTCGAACGCGTCCAGCAGGCCTGCATCGAGCTCGGCCGCGACCCGGGCACCCTCGTGCTGTCGGCGGCGCAGGTGCTCTGCCTCGGCGCTGACGAGGCCACCGTCCAGCGGAGGGCTGCGGCGATCGGCCGCGACCCCGACGAGCTGCGGGCCAACGGCCTCGCCGGGTCGCCCTCGGAGGTTCTCGAGAAGGTCGACGCCTTCGCCAAGGCCGGTGCCACCCGGCTCTACCTGCAGGTGCTCGACCTGGGGGACCTCGAGCACCTCGCCGACGTCGCCCGACTCGTGGTGCCCGACGTGACCTGATTTCGCTTAGATAGTCTGTCTATGTATTCTCGGTCGGGTGACGGAGGACCTGACCGCAGTGGGCAACGACCTGCTGCGTGCCATCGCCCGCCTCAACCGCTGGGCCACCCGCCACGCCTCGTTCGACGTCCCCTACGCGCAGGCCCGCCTGCTCGCGCTGCTCGACGACCTCGGTCCGGCCCGCATCAGCGTGCTGGCTGAGGCGGACAGCTCGAGCCAGCCCACGCTCACCACCCAGGTGCAGCGCCTCGAGGCGGCCGGCTGGGCCCGTCGCGAGGCCGACCCCGGCGACGCGCGGGCCACCCTCATCTCGCTGACCGACGAGGGGCGTTCCGCGCTCGAGGCCGTGCGGCGCGCGCGCTTCGAGGTGCTCGCGCCGGTGCTGGAACGGCTCGAGCCCGTCGACCAGGAGCACCTGCGCGACGCGGTGGCGCTCCTGCAGCGCGTCGTGGCGGCCACCTCCCTCCCCCGCTCGACCACCACCTCCCGAGAGGACTGACAGACACCACATGTGGAGACAGCCGAAGACCGTCTGGGCCGTTGCGTTCGCGTGCGTCATCGCGTTCATGGGCATCGGCCTGGTCGACCCCATCCTCAAGCCCATTGCCGACGACCTGGGCGCAGGCCCCTCGCAGGTCTCCCTGCTCTTCACGAGCTACATGGCGGTCATGGGCATCGCCATGCTCGGCACCGGCTGGGTGTCCAGCCGGCTCGGGGGCAAGGCCACCCTGCTGCTGGGCCTGGCGGTCATCATCGTCGGCGCCGGCCTCGCCGGGAGCCAGGACAGCGTGGGCGGCATCGTGGCCTTCCGCGCGGTCTGGGGCCTGGGCAACGCGCTGTTCATCGCCACGGCGCTCACCATGATCGTCAAGGCCGCGAAGGGCTCGGTGGGCCAGGCGATCATCCTCTATGAAGCCGCCCTCGGCCTCGGCATCGCCGCCGGCCCGCTGGTCGGCGGTGAGCTCGGCTCGGTGTCGTGGCGCTGGCCCTTCTACGGCGTCTCCGTGCTGATGCTCGTGGCGCTCGTGGCCACCAGCGTGCTGCTGCCCGCCACCCCGCGCACCGAGGCGCCGACGTCGATCTCCGCGCCGCTGAGGGCCCTTCGCCACCGTGGCCTGCTCACCGCGGCGCTCACGTCACTGTTCTACAACTTCGGCTTCTTCACCCTGCTCGCCTTCACCCCCTTCCCGATGGACCTGTCGGCCCACGACGTCGGCCTGGTGTTCTTCGGCTGGGGCCTGCTGCTGGCCGTCACGTCCGTGGTCGTCGCACCGCTCGTGCAGCGCGCCGTCGGTACCTTCAAGGGCATCGTCGCCGCCCTGCTCGGGTTCGCCGTCATCCTCGCTGCCATGGGCGTCTGGACCGAGCACAAGCCGGTGCTCGTCGTGGGCGTGGTCCTCGCCGGGGCCTTCCTGGGCGTCAACAACACGCTCATCACCGAGACGGTCATGAAGGTCGCCCCGGTCGAGCGCGGCGTGGCCTCAGCGGCCTACAGCTTCGTGCGCTTCTCCGGTGGCGCTGTCGCCCCCTGGCTGGCAGGGCGCCTCGGTGAGCGCTCCCTCCACCTGCCCTTCTACGTCGGCGCGGGCGCGGTGGTGCTCGGCGTGGTGACCCTGTCGACCGGCCGCCGGTTCGTCGCGGCCATCGACGCCGCGCCCGGCCACGGCGCGGAGCGGGTCGACTCGCGGGTCGAGGCCGAGGCCGTCACCGTGGGCGACAGCTGACGGCCGACCGGCTCCCCGGGAGCGGGACGCGCACGGTGGCCGGCCACGTGCTCGGCCCGTTGGTCGGCCTGGTGCCCTCTAGGCTGTCGGCCGTGCTCGAGCAGATCACCGCGACCCGGTACGTCACCCCCCTGCGGGAGGGTGGCTCCCTGCCGGGCATCGTCGAGGCCGACGACTGCGGCACCTACGTGCTGAAGTTCCGCGGTGCCGGGCAGGGTGTCAAGGTGCTGGTGGCCGAGGTGGTCGTGGGCGAGCTCGCGCGACGGCTCGGGCTGCGGGTGCCCCGTCTGGCGGTCGTCGACCTCCAGGCGCCCATCGCGCGCTACGAGGCCGACGAGGAGGTGCAGGACCTGCTCTCGGCGAGCCTGGGGCTCAACCTCGGCATCGACTTCCTGCCCGGCTCCTTCGGCTACGACGGGTCGCGGCCGCCGACGCCCGAGCAGGCTGCCGACATCCTCTGGCTCGACGCGCTGGTCGCCAACGTCGACCGCACCTGGGCCAACCCCAACCTGCTGGTCTGGCACGGCGAGCCGTGGTGCATCGACCACGGGGCCGCCCTCTACTTCCACCACCAGTGGCCGAGCCGGGGCCCCGACCCCGAGCGCTTCGCGCGGCAGCCCTACGACGCCAGCCGTCACGTGCTGGCCGACGTGGCCGGCAGCGTGGCGCAGGCGCACGAGCGGCTGGCTCCGCAGGTGACCCCCGCCCTGCTCGACGAGGTGGCGGCACAGGTGCCCGACGCCTGGCTGGAGGAGGCGCTGGGCCTGGACTCCCCCGCTGCCGTTCGAACGGCATACAGCGAGCACCTGCTCGCCCGCGTGGGCTCCGCCGCCTGGCTCCCGGGAGGTGCGCGATGACCGCCGGGGCGAACCTGCTGGGCTACCAGTACGTCGTGCTGCGCTGCGTGCCGCGGGTCGAGCGCGAGGAGTTCCTCAACGTCGGTGTGGTGCTCTACAGCCAGGCCGCCGACTACCTCGAGGCGCGCTACGAGGTCGACGAGGAGCGCCTGCGCGCCTTCGCACCCGACCTCGACACGGTCGAGGTGGCCGACGCGCTCGAGACGGTGTGCCAGGTGTGCCGCGGAGTCACCGGTCGTGGCCTGCCCGACCTCGGCGGGCTGGGCCGGCGGTTCGGGTGGCTCAGCGCGCCCCGCAGCACCGTCGTGCAGCCGGGCCCCGTGCACGGCGGGCTCGCCGCCGACCCCGCGGCCGAGCTCGAGCGGCTCGTCGCACGGCTGGTTGGACCGCCCGGCCGCGGCTAGGGTCGCGACATGAAGCTCGACCGACCGCAGCCGCCCAACCCCTACGACTTCCTGCCGCCGGTGCCGTCGTTCACGGTGACGAGCGACGCGTTCACCGACGGGGGCGAGGTCCCCTCGAAGCACGCCGTCGACGGCAGCAACGTCTCCCCGCACCTGTCGTGGAGCGGCGCACCCGACGGCACCCGGGGCTACGCCGTCACCTGCTTCGACCCGGACGCGCCGACCCCCTCGGGGTTCTGGCACTGGACCGTGCTCAACATCCCCGCCGACGTGACGGAGCTGGCGGAGAACGCCGGAGCCGCCGGCGGGGCCAACCTGCCGCGCGGCGCCTTCCACGTGGTCAACGACTACGGCAAGAAGGCGTTCGGCGGCTGCGCGCCGCCGCCGGGTGACCGGCCGCACCGCTACTACTTCGTCGTGCACGCGCTCGACACCGACGACCTCGGCCTCGACGACTCCGCGACCGCGACGGCGGCGGCCTTCAACACGGTGATGCACACGGTGGCCCGCGCCCAGGTCATGGCCCACTACCAGAACGCCTGACGCCGCACCGCGCGACGGCGCGGGGCGGCACCTCGCCCCGCCCCTCCTCGTGCCTGATGTGAACGGATCACCACATT
>Ga0307409_100000615_pt1 | contig 15575 bp, 17 predicted proteins | sample 322Ometagenome_2_FD_203888 | JGI IMG/M metagenome (GOLD analysis project Ga0307409, IMG submission 203888) | Maize rhizosphere microbial communities from greenhouse at UC Davis, California, United States - 322HYB-O-2 | ecosystem: Host-associated > Plants > Roots > Rhizosphere > Soil | place... | reverse complement strand
GCCTGCACACGCACCTGGCCGAGACGCTGGACGAGGAGGAGTACTGCCGGGAGCGACACGGACTGTCCCCTGTGGAGTACCTGGACAAACTCGGCTGGCTCGGACCGGATGTGTGGCTGGCCCACGCCGTTCACGTCGCCCCCAAGGAGACCGGGCGCTTGGGCGCCACCGGCACCGGCGTGGCCCACTGCCCCTCCTCGAACGCCCGGCTGGGTGCGGGCACGGCCCCGATCCGGTCCTATCTGGACGCGGGCGTGCCGGTCGGGCTGGGTGTCGACGGCGCCGCGTCGCAGGAGTCGGGACGGATGGTGGAGGAGTTGCGCCAGGCGCTGTATGCGGCCCGAGCCGCGCACGGGCCCAAGGCGCTCACGGCCCGAGAGGCCCTGGCCGCGGCCACCATCGGCGGCGCGCGCTGCCTGGGCCGCGCCGACGAGATCGGCTCGCTCGAGGTGGGCAAGCTGGCCGACCTGGCCCTGTGGCGGCTGGACGGAATCGGCCACGCCGGCATCGCCGACCCGGTGGCGGCCCTCGTCTTCGGCTCGGCCCCGCCCCTGGAGCTGCTCACCGTGAGCGGTCGGGTCGTGGTCGAGCGCGACGAACTGCGCACCGCCGACGAGGCCACGCTGGCCGCCGACCTGGCCCGCGCCTGCGACTCGGTGAGGAGAGCAACGTGAGTGTGGCGCCCCTGACCCATGAGGTGCGCGGCGGCGTCGGGGACAGCCCGATCCGCCCGGACGCGACGCTGAAGGTCAAGGGCGAGTTCGCGTACTCGTCGGACCTCTGGCTCGACGACGCGCTCTTCGGCGTCACGGTGCGTTCCCCGTACCCCCGGGCCCGGATCATCGCGATCGACATCTCCGCGGCGCTGGCCGTCCCGGGCGTGCACGCCGTGCTGACCCACGAGGACGTGCCCGGGCGCAAGGTGTACGGGCTCGATGACCCCGACCAGCCGGTGCTGGCCATCGATGAGGTCCGCTACCAGGGCGAGCCGGTCGCGATCCTCGCCGCCGACGACCCGCACACCGCGCGCCGGGCGGCCGAGCGGGTCGTCGTGACCTACGAGGAACTCGAGCCGGTGGTGTCGGCCAAGGAGGCCATTCTCGAACTGCCGGGCCAGCTGATCCACCCCCACGGCAACGTGGTGCGCCACCAGCCGGTCCTGCGCGGCGACGCCGCATCGGCCACGGCCGACGTGGTGGTGGTCGGCGAGTACGAGGTCGGCATGCAGGACCAGGCGTTCCTCGGACCCGAGTCCGGCCTGGCCATTCCGGCGGCCGACGGCGGGGTCGACCTCTACGTGGCCACGCAGTGGCTGCACGTCGACCGGGAGCAGATCGCGCCGTGCCTCGGCCTGCCCGAGGAGAAGGTCCGCCTCACCCTGGCCGGCGTCGGCGGGGCGTTCGGCGCCCGGGAGGACCTGTCCATGCAGGTCCACGCCTGCCTGTTGGCACTGCACACGTCACGGCCGGTGCGGATGGTGTACGGGCGGGAGGAGTCGTTCTTCGGCCACGTGCACCGGCACCCGGCGTGGATGCGGTACGAGCACGGCGCCACCCGGGACGGCAAGCTCGTCTACGTCAAGGCCACGATCGTGCTCGACGGCGGGGCGTACGCGTCGACCACGAAGGCCGTCGTCGGCAACGCGGCCTCGCTCGGCGTCGGCCCCTACGAGGTGCCCCACGTCGCCATCGACGCGTTCGGTGCCCGCACCAACAACCCGCCCTGTGGGGCGATGCGCGGCTTCGGCGCGGTGCAGGCGTGTTTCGGGTACGAGTCGCAAATGGACGCCCTGGCCCGCGAGCTTGGCCTCGACCCGCTGGAGCTGCGGGCCCGCAACGCGGTGTCCCAGGGGTCCAGGCTGGCCACCGGTCAGGTCATCGACTCACCGGCCCCGCTGGCCGAGATGCTGCGGCGGCTGGCCGCCATGCCCTCGGCTGCGGCGGAGTCCACCATGGATCTCGGCGATCTGCCGGGCGGGTACGGCGGGACGACCCGGGGCGAGGGCGTCCGCCGGGGGGTCGGATACGGCGTGGGCATCAAGAACATCTGCTTCTCGGAGGGCTTCGACGACTTCGCCACCGCCGCGGTGCGGCTCGAGGTGGTGGGCGGGGAGCCGGTGGCGACGGTGCACACGGCGGCGGCCGAGGTCGGTCAGGGCCTGGTGACGTTGCAGGCCCAGATCGTCCGGACCGAGCTCGGCGTGCCGGCCGTCACGATCCGGCCGGCCGACACCTCGGTCGGGTCCGCGGGGTCGTCCTCGGCGTCGCGGCAGTCCTACATGACCGGCGGCGCGGTGAAGGCGGCCTGCGAGGCGGTGCGGGCGAGGATCGCCGCGCTCGTGGGCCGGCCGGCGCCGGATGTTCAACTCGTCGGCGGCAAGGTGGTCTCGGTGGCGGCCGGGGTCCTGGCCGACCTCGCCGAGGTGCTCGGCGACGCCGCGGTCGAGGAGACCGTGGTGTTCCGGCACCGGCCGACCGTGCCGCTGGACCCGGTCACCGGGCAGGGCGACTCCCACACCCAACTGGCCCTGTGCGTGCATCGGGCCACTGTGGACGTGGACGTGGAGCTCGGTCTGGTCAAGGTGGTGGAGCTGGCCGCCGTGCAGGACGTCGGCCGCATCATGAACCGGGTGTCGTTGGAGGGCCAGATCCACGGCGGCACGGCTCAGGGCCTCGGCCTGGCCATCATGGAGGAGCTGGTCGTCCGCGACGGGAAGCTACGCAACCCGTCGTTCACCGACTACCTGCTGCCCACGATCCTGGACATGCCGCCGATGCGCCTGGAGATCCTGGAGTACCCCGATCCGCACGCGCCCTACGGCCTGCGGGGCGCCGGCGAGCCGCCGACCCTGTCGTCCACGCCCGCGATCGTGGCCGCCATCCGCGACGCGACCGGCCTGCCGCTGCGCCGCGTCCCCGTGCGCCCCGAGCACCTGACCATCGTCAAGCCCGGGCCGTTGGGCTGAACAACGCTGGCGGCGGGCCGGGCGCCCGGGCACGATGGTGGAGTGTCGACGCCGGTCAAAGTACGCACGGACGTGCCCCGCGCGGCCGGCGGCCGGTTGGCGCTGCTGCGGGCGCTGCGGGGTGACCCGCTCGGCACGTTCAGCCGGCTGGCCCGGGAGTACGGCAGCATCGTGTCCCTGCGCGTGCCCGGACTCGGCCTGTATCTGATCAGTGATCCGGCCGCGATCCAGGACGCCCTGACGCTCACCAACCGGTCCTACGCCAAGGGCCTGGCCCGCCGCCGGGACCCCGGGGGCGAGGGCTACCAGCCGCTGGCCCGCGTCCTGGGCCACGGTCTGCTCACCAGCTCCGGCGAGTTGTGGCGCCGCCAGCGGCGGCTGATCCAGCCGCTGTTCCACCAGGCCCGGGTGGCCGGCTACGGGGAGGTGTTCGCTCGCCTGGCCGCGCAGACCGGCGACCGGTGGCGCGACGGCGAGGTCCGCGACCTCCACGCCGAGATGACCGAGCTCACCCTGGGGATCGTGGCCCGGACCGTCTTCGATGTCGACCTCGAGGACGAGTTCGTGGCCCACGTGCGGCGGTCGCTGGCGACGAACATGCGCGCCACCCGTCGCCAACTCGTGCCGTGGGCCCGGGTGCTCGACCGGCTGCCGTTGCCGTCCACGCGCCGGTTCAACGCCGACCGGGCGGCGCTGGACGCCAGGATCCACCGGATGATCGCGGAGCGCCGGGCCACCGGAGCCGGCGGCGAAGCCGGAGCCGGTGGTGCCGGCGGAGACGACCTGCTGAGCCTGCTGCTGTCGGCCCGCGACGAGGAGACCGGCCGACGGATGCCGGACGCCAGGTGCGCGACGAGGCGGTCACCATGCTGCTGGCCGGGCACGAGACGACGGCCAACGCGCTGGCCTGGGCCTTCCACCTCCTCGGCGGGAACCCGGCCGCCCAGCAACGCCTCGGCGCCGAGCTCGACGAGGTCCTCGGCGGCCGGTTGCCATCGGCGGCCGACCTGCCGCGGCTGCGCTACACCGCCGCCGTGGTGCACGAGGCGATGCGCCTGTACCCACCGGCCTGGGTGCTGGCCCGGCACCTGGTCACCGATCGGGAGATCTGCGGGTACGCGCTGCCGGCCGGCTCCATGGTTGTGTCCAGCCCCTGGGTCGTCCATCGGGATCAACGGTGGTGGCCGCGGCCGGACAGCTTCGAGCCCGAGCGGTGGCTGGACGCGACGCCCGAGCGACCTCGCTACGCGTACTTTCCGTTCGGTGGTGGTCCCCGACAGTGCATCGGAAACTCGTTCGCCGAGATGGAGGCGATCCTGGTGCTGGCCACGCTGGGCCGGCGCTGGCAGGTGGCGCCGGTGCCGGACGCGCGCATCGAACCGCTGGCGCTGGTGACCCTACGGCCGGCGTACGGCGTGCCGATGCGGCTCCGGTGTCGGGCCTGACGCGGCTCCACATTGGTCAATCGTCGGCGCGCAGCCGCACACCGCCGGTCGGTGTGGTCAGGGTGAGCAGCGGTCCCTCGACGCGGTAGGTGACCTCGCCCCCCAGCACGGCGGCCACGGCGTCGTGCAGCAACGCGGCGGCGCCGGTGCAGTGGCCGTCGAGTCCGCCGACCGACGAGAACCGGATGGTCGTCGCGGTCACCGTGGCCCGACCCCGGATGGCCCGGCAGCCGGTGTGCCCGAGGACGCTGCCGTCGCCGGCGAACGTCAGGAACGCCTGGACCCCGGCCGGGACCGACGAGGCGGCGGTGTCGGTGATGATCGTGTCGACCACCCACCGCTGCCCGACCAGGGCCCGGTCGGGATCGGCGACCTGCCGGTCGGCCAGCACGATCTCCACGGCCGGACCGCGCAGGCGGAGGACGTTGGCGGCCAGGGCCCACTCCGGACGGGAACCCAGGAACGTGCTCAGCCAGGTGTCCTGCCGCATCCGCTCCGGGTCACACCCCATCTCGGTCATGCTCAGGTCACCCAGGACGAGCCTGCCGTCCTCGATCCGGCCTTCACCGCCGAGGTGGTTGCACCCCGCCTGGGCGTCGAGACGGCCGTCGGCGAAGAAGCGCAGCTCGATCCGGGTACCGGGCACCAGTGGGCGCGGCTGGGCACCCTCGGTCACGCCGGTGGAGTAGAACGTCCGGTCCGCCGGCCACGCGCCCGGCGCTGCGGCGGGCGTCGCCCGGGAACACGCCGTCGTGGCCAGCGCCGCGACGAGTCCCACCACAGCCAGCGCCTCGACCGCCCTCCGCACGACCGTCCTCGTCCGCACGACAGCCCTCCTCCGCATGACCCTCCGACGCCGGTTGGTCGACGCCGGTTCCACCGTGACCCGCTCGTCACCCACCGATCATGGAATGGACCGCCGTGCGGGGGTTGGAGCGGCGCGCCTGGCGCGACGGCGCTACTGTCTCGGTCGTGACCGATGGTCAGGTGGCGGCCGCGCCTCGCCAGCGCGCCCGTTCGGCCCGGGACTTCTTCGCGGGCGTGAGCTTCCTGCTGCGCGGCGTAGGCATGTATGCCCGCAGTCCCGGGATCATGCTGCTCGGGCTCCTGCCGGCGCTGATCTCGGGCGCGCTGCTGATCGGCTCGATCGTGGCGCTGGCGTACTACGTCGACGATGTGGCGACCTTCCTCACGCCCTACGCCGGTAGCTGGAACGCCAACGTCCGCCAGCTCGCCCGGGCCCTGGTCAGCATCGCCGTCGTTTTCGGGTGGGTCCTGCTCAGCGTGCTGTTCTTCACCGCGATCACGCTGATCATCGGGCAACCGTTCTACGAGGCGATCTCGAAGAACGTGGAGAGCAAGCTCGGCGGCGTGCCCGGCGAGGTCAACGTGTCGTTCTGGAAGACGCTGCCACGCAACATTGTGGACAGTATCCGGCTCATCCTGCTGGCCGCCGTGGTCGGCATCCTGCTCTTCGCGCTGGGGCTCATCCCGGCGTTCGGGCAGGTCGTGGTGCCGGTGCTCGCGATCCTGTTCGGCGGTTGGATCCTGGCGCTGGAACTGACCGGCGTGCCGTTCGAGCGGCGGGGGCTGCGGTTGCGGGACCGGCGGCGGATGCTGCGGGGCCGGCGGTCGATGGCGGTCGGCTTCGGCGCGGCCACGTTCGTCTGCTTCCTGATACCGGGCGGGGCGGTGCTGCTCATGCCGGCCGCGGTGGCCGGGGCGACGCTGCTGTCCCGGCGCCTGTTCGGGCTGCCGGACGCGGCGGGTGGGCGGTGAGCCGGCGGTGAGCGCCGTGCGGGTCGAACTGGTCGAGGGCGACATCACCGCGCAGCCGGTCGACGCCATCGTGAACGCGGCCAACTCCGGCCTGGCCGGCGGAGGAGGCGTAGACGGGGCGATCCACCGAAGGGGCGGGCCGGCGATCATGGAGGCGTGCCGGGACGTGGTCCGGCAGGCGCTGCACGCGCTGCGCGCCGCGACCACCTCGGTCGAGCAGGCCCGCCTGGTGCTGTTCGACGCGTCGACCATGGCGGTCGCGTGGCGCGTCCTCGGTACGCCGTGACCGAGGCGCTGCGGGCGGACTGCTCGCGTTGCTTCGCGCTGTGCTGCGTCGTACCGGCGTTCTCCGTCTCGGCCGACTTCGCCATCGACAAGGCGGCCGGTACCCCCTGCCCGCACCTGCGGGCCGACTTCCGCTGTGGCATCCACGACGGGTTACGCGGGCGCGGTTTCCCGGGCTGCGCGGTGTATGACTGCTTCGGTGCCGGGCAGAAGGTCTCCCAGGTGACGTTCGGCGGCCGGGACTGGCGAGCCTCGTCCGCGATCGCGCCCGGAATGTTCGCGGCGTTCACCGTCATGCGGCACCTGCACGAGCTGCTCTGGTACGTGACGGCCGCGCTGACCCTCGACGCCGCCGCCCCGGTCCGGGCCGATCTGATCCGGGCCCGGGCCGAGACCGAGCGGCTCACCCTGCTCGGTGCCGACGATCTGACCACATTGGACATCGACGCTCATCGGGCGGCCGTCAACGCCGTACTGCGCCGGGCCAGCGAGCTGGCCCGGGAGTCGTACCGCGGGCCCGACCGTTCCGGCGCCGACCTCGTCGGGGCCGACCTGACCGGCGCCGACCTGCGGGGCGCGAACCTGCGCGGGGCGTACCTCATCGGGGCCGACCTGACCGGTGCGGACCTTGACCTCGCCGACGTCACCGGGGCCGATCTCCGCGGCGCCGACCTGACCGGCGCCGACCTGAGCGGCACCCTGTTCCTGACGCAGTCCCAAGTGGACAGCGCGGTGGGCGATGGTCGCACGGCACTTCCGGCGTCCCTGACCCGACCGGCGCACTGGTGATCGGAGGAACTGCATGCAATGGGAACTGATCCCGCGGCGCGGCATCCGCACCGCGCGGACCGAGATCCTCCTCGGCTCGTCCCGCGAGGACAACCGCGCACTGATGGCCGCCGTGCCGCTCTCGCGCGAGAACCATCGCGACGGCGAGGACCAGTTCGTCGGCGACGGCACGATGATCTTCCTGCGGTACCAGGGGGACGTGCTCGATCGGATCATGTTCATCCACGGCCGGCTGAGCCTCGACGGCCTCGAGCTGCACGAGACCACGTGGGCGGAGCTCGAACCCGCCCTGCGCGAGCGGGGCTACACGTTCGACGGTCCGAAGTACTTCGCCGACGGCCTCGAATGCCCGGAGCTCGGCGTCAACATCGCCACGTGGGAGGACGTCGGCGGCGACGGCGACGGCATCGAATGGGTGTCCATGTGGCAGCAGTAGCTCCGGCGGTCGTGGAAGAACGCCGCCGGCGCCCTACCGTGGGCTGGCGGCCGCTTGCGCGATGAGCCAGTCGAGGGCGTCGGCGCAGGCGTTGAGGACCGAGACGTGTCCGTCGCCCGGACGCCGCCACAACCGCGACCCGGCGATGTTGCGGTGCAGCCATTCGCCGTGCGCGTACGGGCCGACGCGGTCCTCGTCGCCGTGCACCAGCAGGACCGGCGCGGCGATGGCGGCCAGATCGAACCCCCACGGTGAGACGAGGGCGACATCGTCGTCCACGAGGCCGTCGGGACCGGCCCGCTCGGCCCGTTGGGCGTCCTCGCCCAGCGGTCCCCATTCGCCGGCCAACGCGGCCCAGTCGGCGTCGGTGAACGTGTCGCGGTCGAACTCGTCGGTGTCGGCGTAGCGGCGGCGGGCCGCCCGCCCGGCCCGGGCCGCTCGGACGGCTCCGTCCTTGGCCATGCCGGCGTACCAGTCGAACTCCTCGGTGAAGGGGGCCAGACAGGCGAAGGTGACGGCGGCCCGGACCCTGTCCGGATGCAGCGCGGCACAGGCCAGGGCCGGCGGTCCGCCGCCCGAGTAGCCCATGACGGCGAAGCGCCTCACGCCGAACGCGTCGGCGACGCGGGCCGCGTCGTCCGCCCCGGAGGCCTCGTTCCGGCCCGCGAACGGGGTGGAGGTGCCGTAGCTGGGCCGGGCGTACGTCACCAGCCGGATGCCCCGCTCGGTGGCGGCCGACAGCAACGGTGGTAGCGGTGTCCCGGTGTGCGGGGAGCCCGGGTGCCAGATCAGCGCCAGCCCGCCGGGCGGGCCGGCCTCGCTGTCGTAGGCGTGCACCGTCCGACCGCCACCAACGGGTACGTCAATCTCCCGCACGGGCTCTCTCCAGAGTGGACATCATTCGCCGCGGGCCCGGTGGGCGGCCGACCGGATCTGCTCGGCGAACTGCCGGGCCCCGAGGCACCGGATCTTCACAACCGATCCCACGGCCGTCTCCACGGCAATGATCTTTGTCAGTACGCCCCGGAGCACCTGGACACCCGTGATCGCGGCCGCCGGGACGACGATGTCGAGGGTGCCCGTCTGCACGGCCCGGTTCACAGCGTTGGGGTGGAAAGTCAACGACGACGGCGTCAGCGTGGCGCAGCCGCCGACCCAGAGGCCGCCGTAGGCCTTACGGAAGGCGGACAGTACATCCTGGACCGAGGCCCCGCCGGGTACCACCGACTCCAGGCCCCGGGCGAAGCCGGGCGACAGCTGGGCATCCTCCACCAGAGCGTTGGCCGCCCGCGTACCGATAACCCGGTCCATCGGCACAGTCTCGCGCACATGACCAGACCTCACCATCACAGTGGGTCAGGGGTGGTGCCGCCGTGCTTGGCGACCATGTCGGCCACCCGGGTGACGATGTCGGACACGAGAGCCTCGTCGTCGGCCTCGACCATCACGCGTACCACCGGTTCGGTGCCGCTGGCCCGCAGCACGAGCCGCCCGCGGTCGCCGAGCTCGTCGTTGATGGCCCTCTTCTCGTCCTCGAGGGCGCTCACGACGCGGGCCGGGGGGACGGCGACGGCGACGTTACGCATGCCCTGTGGCAGCTTGCGCATGGCGCCGGCCGCGAGCTGTCCCAGAGGTAGCGCCGCGGCGGCCACGGCCCCGAGCAGTTCGATCGCGGTGAGCAGACCGTCGCCGATCGGGAAGAGGTCGTCCATGATGATGTGACCGGACTGCTCGCCGCCGAGCACGTACCCCGTCCGCTTGATGGTCTCGGCCACCGCCTTGTCGCCGACAGCGCACACCTCGACCTGGAAGCCGTCGCCGCGCAGGCTCTGCAGCAGACCGAGGTTGCTCCACTCGGTGACGACGACGCCGTTGCCCGGCAGAGCGCCGGTGGCGGCGCGGTGGCGGGCCAGGATCGCGATGATCTCGTCGCCGTCGACGATCTGGCCGTCGCCCGCGATGGCCAGCACCCGGTCGGCGTCGCCGTCGAAGGCCAGACCGAGGTCCAGCCCCTGGTCCATGACGAGCTGGGCCAGCGGATCCAGATGGGTAGAGCCGCAGCCGCGGTTGATGTTCGTCCCGTCCGGATGGTCACCCATCACGGCGACGGTCGCGCCGGTGGCCGCCAGCACGATCGGCGCGACCCGATAGGCGGCCCCGTTCGCGCAGTCGACGCCGATGCGCAGCCGGCTCGCGTCCACGGCCTCGGCGTTGCGTCGCAGCCACCCCTCGTACGTGCCCTGGATCTCCGGCTCGGGGTAGGCCAACCGCCCGGTCACCGGGGGACGCGGCGCCGCCGACGAGCCGGCCAGCAGGCGGGCCAGTACGTCCTCGATGCCGTGTTCGAGATCGTCAGAGATCTTCCTCCCGTCGGCACCGAAGATCTTGATGCCGTTGTCGTGGTACGGGTTGTGGGACGCGGTCACCATGGCGCCGGGCAGGCTCCGGCCGCGACAGACGTACGCCACACCGGCCGACGGCATCTCACCCAGTTGAGTGATACCCCTACCGGTCGAGGCCACCCCGGCCGCGAAGGCCGACGCCAGCATCGTGGAGGAGATACGGGTGTCCCACCCGACGAACCAGTCGGGCTGCCCGAGGACCATGGCCGAGGCGCTGCCCAGCGCGAGAGCGAGCTCGGGCGTGAGTTCTGTGTTCGCCTTGCCGCGAAGGCCGTCGGTGCCGAAGCGAATCTGCATCACGGTTCTCGTTTCTGGCGGTCCATTCGTGGACAACGACGGGCACGGGACTTTGGTCGCGGTCAATCGGCGAGACGGATCCGCACCCGACGGTTGGCCTTGCCCTTGCTCTCCACCTTGACCACGGTCACCTTGCCGACCTGGGCGGTGGCCGCGACATGCGTACCGCCATCGGCCTGCACGTCGAGCCCGACGATGTCGACGATGCGGATCTCCTCCTCGTCGGCCGGGATGAGGTTGGACTGGGTACGGACGATGTCGGGTATCTCCAGCGCCTCGTCGCGCGGCAGGACCCGCACGTCGATGCGGCGGTTCGCGGCCACCTCGGCGTTGACCGTGTCCTCCAGCGTGGCCTTGAAGTCCGGCGGCACCTCGGGCAGGTTGAAGTCCATCCGAGCTTCGCCGGGCTCCATGTTGCCGCCGGTCACCAGCGCCCCGAAGTCGCGGAACACCACACCGCACAGGACGTGCAGACCCGAGTGGGTACGCATGAGGGTGGATCGGCGCGCGTCGTCGAGCGCGCCCCGCACGGCCGTGCCGGCGGTCGGTACCGGGTCGCCGGGCGCGGGCAGAAGGTAGAGGTCGTCCCCCTTGCGGGTACCCACGACGCGTGTCTGCACCCCCTGCCACAGCAGCACACCGTGGTCGGGCGGCTGCCCGCCGCCCCCCGGGTAGAAGGCCGAGCGGTCCAGGACGATGCCCGCCTCCGGATCGGTCGGGTCGGACCAGACGACGGCGCACTCCCACTCGCGCAGCGTCGGATCGGCCAGGTCGAGCCGGTGCGTCCGGCCGTGCGATGTCACACCCATGCGAGCCAGCGTACGGGGGCCCCGGCGGGCCTCATGCGTTGAGGAAGCCGCAGATGCGCGAACGCAGGTCCGCGCGGTTGGTCCAGAGCACCGCCGGCTGGCCGTAGATGTGCAGGGTCGCGTTCGGCAGCACGCTGGCGAGCTGCTCGGCGACCTCGGGCGGGTGGGCCACGTCGCCCCGGCAACCGATGACGAGGGCGTGGGCCGTGACCGCCTTGAGCGCGGTCCGGTCGGGCAGGGCCGCCTGCGCGAGCACATCGGTCACGCCGGCCAGCCCATCGCGCAGCAACGCGTCCAGGCGCTCGCGCACGTACCGCCACGCGGCCGGGCGCTCCCGCAGCGACTGCGGTATGTCGGCGGCCAGCAGCGTCGCGGTCGCCGGCCCGTCCTCGGCGGCGACCGCCTCGACAAGGGCCCGCATCCGGGCCGTGGCACCGGGAGCCCGCGGCTCGTCCAGCACGGCGGGCAGGAAGAACACCACCCGCTCGAAGCGGTCGGGAGTCTGGGACAGCAGGCGGCACAGCGCCCCGACCCCCAGGCTCGCGCCAACGGCCCGGGTGGCGGCGAAGTGGTCCGCGACGGCGCGCAGGTCGGCCGCGAGATCGGGGTAGCCCAGCGGTCCCGGCGGCGCGTCCGAGCGCCCGTGCCCGCGGAACTGGAAGAAGACCTTCCGCCCGGCGACCCCGCCGCCCAGCGGTCGGGTGTCGGCGATGCCACCGGCGAGCCCGTGGGCGAACACCGTGGTCGGCGGATCGAGCCCGGTGACGAGATACTCGAGCCTCGCCCCGTGCGGCATACGCTCGACGTCGGTGGGCGTAAGGGACAGCAGCGGGCGACCCGGCTCATCTCGCCCGCGCGGTGCGGGCCATCGTTTCGACTTTCCGTCCGGCGGTGGTGGCCAGCGGAAGCTTCTCACCAAGAGCCGCTTCCGTCGGTGGCGTCCCGCAACGCCGGTCGTACGTCCAGGAGGTAGATCAGGGCGGCACCCACGGCGATGAACGCGAACATCGAGACACCCCCGAGGTTGGGATTTCCGCACACCAGGGTCACCAGTACGGCGCCGGCCAGGATGGCCAGCCATCCGCCCTTGGACAGCGAGCCGACCACCGGGAAGGCGTCCGCGCGTTGCACCAGGCAGTGCACCACGGCCCAGCCCTCTACCGCCAGAAACAGGACCATCGTGACGAGGCTCACGTAGTACTGCACGTCGTCAAAAAAGATTGGGACGGCGAGGGCCATGGAGAACAGCTTATCCACAGCCGACGCCGTCGCCGTCGCTTACGGTATGTGGCCCGGGGTTCGGGTCTACTTGGCGGCCGGACGGGTCCGCTTGGTCGGCCGGGTCGTCTTGGCGGCACCCGTCGTGGTCTTCCGGGCGGTCGAGGTCGCCTTGCGCACCGTGGAGGTCGCCGTGCGCGCCGTGGCCGTCTTCTTGGCCGGCGCCTTCTTGGCCGGCGCCTTCTTCACCGCCGTCCGAGTGGTGGTGGTCGTGGTCGCGGCCTGCCGGCGGTCGGCGGCGAGCGTGGCCCGCGACCCGCGCTCGGCACCGTCCACGGCACCGTCGATCGCACCGGTGGTCACGCCGGTCACCACGGCACGGCTGCGCGCGACGGCGCGCTCACCGCGGGCGACGAGTCCGCTGTAGACGTGCTGCGCCTGGTCGACGAAGGTCTGCATCGCGGCCGGGAACTCGGTGCGCAGCTGATCCACGCGGTTGGGGATGGCGGCCATGCGGATCGGGAACTCGGCCCGCAGCTTGTCCACCCGGCCGGGCAGTTCGGAGCGCAACTCGGCGGTCACCGCCGGCAACCTGAGCAACTGCCGGTAGGCGAACTCGCCGGCGCCGGCCACCGCGTACATGGGCGCCGGAAGCTTGGGCGTGGTCGTCTTCACCGTCATGATGGGGATTCCTCCTGGTCATCGGAGTCCGCGCGGGCGTTCTCCCGCCGGAACGTCTCGTAGATCTGGGTCAGTGACTGTTTCTGCGCGACGGTCAGGTGCGGGTCGGCCGCGATGGCGGCTGGCACTCCCTGGCCATCCTTCTCGTTGAGTAACCCGGCGCGCAGGTACATCAACGGTGTCGAAATTCTCAGCGCGTCGGCGATCTGGGCCAGGACCTCGGCGGACGGCTTGCGCAGGCCCCGCTCGATCTGGCTCAGGTACGGGTTGGAGACCCCGGCGCGTTCGGCCAGCTCGCGCAGCGAGATCCGCGCATTGCGCCGCAGGTCGCGGATGAAATCCCCGACGTCCTTGGGGAGATCTCGTTGTCTGGGCACGCCCGCAACGCTACGTCGGCCTGCTAGCTGTAGCAAGCAAAATACTAACTCTGGTTAGCGTGAGATGCCTCACCCGTCACTTGACGATCGCGCGCACCGTACCCACGCGGGCGCCACCGCCCAGCACCGCGACGTCCGCCGCCTCGCCGAGCGCGGGCGAGGTCAGGCCGAGCCGGCCCAACGCGGCGACCAGCACGGGCCGGGTGGCCCGGGCCGCCCCGTCGTCCACTTTGATGGCCACCGCCCCCACGTCCGGCACAGCGACCGCGAGGACGCCCTCCGCGCCGCCCTTGGCCAGGAGGCCGGGCACGGCCCGCATGAGACGCGCATCGTCGGCACCGGTGCCGGACATCATCTCCGGGTACGCCCGCATGGCGTCGGCCACCGACCGCTCGGGTGTCCCGGCGTCGGCCGAGACGGCGGCCAGGAAGGCCCGAGCCAGGCCGACGAGCGGGATGGCAAACACCGCCGCCCCGCAGCCGTCCACGCCGACGCCGGCCACCGGCTCACCCGCCATCTCGGACACTGCCCGCCGGCACGCCTTCTGCAGTGGATGCTCCCGGCTCGCGTAGTCCTGGGGCGTCCAGCCGGCGGCCGCGCACGTGGCCAGCATGCCCGCGTGCTTGCCGGAGCAGTTCATGTACACGCGGCTCGGCGTCCCGCCCTCGCGCAGCACGGCGGCGCGGGCGTCCGGCCCGAGCGGCAGATCGGGCGGGCAGGCCAGGAAGGACTCCGGCATCGAGACCGACCGCAGCAGCGCCCGTACCCGCTCGACGTGGAACGGCTCGCCCCAGTGGCTCGCCGCCACCAGCGCCCAGTCGGCCGGGTCGGCCAGGCGCAGCCCGCACCGCCACATGGCCACCGCCTGCATCGGCTTGTTGGCCGATCGCGGGAAGATGGCGCCGTGCGGGTCGCCGGCCGACGCGACGAGCGATCCGTCCGGGTCGAGCGCCGCGTACGAGCCGAGGTGCTGGCTCTCGACGAAGCCGGAGCGGACCACCTCCGCGATGGGAACGCCCCCGACGTAGCGACCCGTCACGAGCGGGCGGGGAGGCCGAGCAGTTCCCGGGCCGCGGCCGGCGCGAGCGGCGGTCGCTGGGCGAGCCGGGCGAACGCGGCCGCCCGCGCGACGAGCTGCGCGTTGCTCTCCACGGGCTGGCCCTTGGCGTACGTGATCGTGTCCTCCATGCCGACCCGTAGGTGCCCGCCGGACGCGATGGAGGCGAGGAGCACCGGCAGCGTGGTACGCCCGATGCCAGTGGCCGAGAACGTCGTTCCCTCGGGTAGGTCGCTCATCGCCGCCACGCACGCGGTGAGCGCGGCCGCGGTGCCGGGCATGCCGCCGGGCACGCCCATGACGAGGTCGACATGCACGTGGCCACCGAACGGCGGCCCGTGCTGGTCGAGCAGCCGGCGCAGCGTCGTCAGGTGACCCAGATCGAATATCTCGTACTCCGGCACGATCCCCCGGTCCCGCATGCGGGTGTGCAGCTCGACGATGAACTCCCACCGGTTCAGAAAAACGTCGTCACCGAAGTTGACCGTGCCCATGGTGCAGGAGGCCATCTCCGGCCCGGCGTCGAGCACGGCCAGTCGGTCGGACTCGGGATCGGTCACGGCGCCACCGGTCGACAGCTGCACGACCAGGTCGGTCGACGCGCGCAGGGCCTCGACCGTGGCGCGCAGCCGGGCCAGGTCGAGCGTGGGTCGCGCGTCGCCGTCGCGGATGTGGACGTGGATGACGCTGGCCCCGACCGACTCGCACTCCTTGGCCGTGGCCACGAGCTCGTCCAGGGTGACCGGCAGGGCCGGTACGGCGCCCTTGTCCACCTCCGCGCCCGTCGGAGCCACCGTGATCAACGTCGTCGCGCTCATTGCCTGCCTCGCTCCAGCGCTCGGCGATGCTGCGTTGCTCGCCTCCGCTTGTCACGCACACGTTAGGCCGGGTCGATCGCGGCCGTCGAGGCGCCCACCCGCAGGATCGCGTCATCGGGGACGGACCGTTTGACCACCGCCAGCGCGATCGGCCCGAGCTCGAAGTGGTGGGTCGCGGTGCCGACGAACCCGACGTCGCGTCCGTCCGATGTGACCG
>Ga0307409_100000614_pt1 | contig 15577 bp, 10 predicted proteins | sample 322Ometagenome_2_FD_203888 | JGI IMG/M metagenome (GOLD analysis project Ga0307409, IMG submission 203888) | Maize rhizosphere microbial communities from greenhouse at UC Davis, California, United States - 322HYB-O-2 | ecosystem: Host-associated > Plants > Roots > Rhizosphere > Soil | place... | reverse complement strand
CCGGATCCATCCCGGCCGGAGCCGCCCCTGATAGCTGGGCGCGGGCAAGGGATCGGGTGGGCGTCCCCAGGATGGCCGTAGCGAGCCCCGGGATCCCTCGCGACCACCCGGCAAGGTCAAAGAGGGCCTTTTCTGCCCGGATGGGCTCGCTTTCGTAACCGAGCAGGAACGTCGGCGCCGGCGGATCGCCGGCCTGCCGGACAAACTTGTCGTAGAACTTCTGGAAGGCAAGTTCGCTGGACGTCGCGACCGGGATGATGGACTGGACTGCCGTGTAGTACACCGTTCCCGCATCAAGAAGGGCCGAGATTCCTTCCAGCAGCTCCTCCCCCGTGAGGTCTCCGACCGGCGTCGCCGACCAGGACTCCACCACGTGGACGTAGCGCGGATGCGAATAATCCCGCCAGCCCTGGATTCCCATGTGGGCATCGCCCCGGATAAGGGCGCGGACAGCTGCCGGAGTCTTCCCCACGAGCCGCCACAACGCGGCCGTTCGATAGTAGTAGTACGCGTACCCGTTGACGGCAGGCAAGCCCAGATCGCCGTCGCGGAGGCTGCTCTTGCCGAACGCCTCATCCAGCAGGGCATTCAGCGAGCGTGACACCGAACCGTCGATGAGGTCGGCAAACAAGGGCGAGAGCGGATCGGGAAGCTGTTCCACGATGCTCGCCCTAAAATAGAGCCCCTTCGGATACGGCACGCTCCAGTCGCGCGGCGTTTCTCCCGCCGGCTCGGGCAGGGCGGTGATGGGCCGTGACTGAAGGATGAAGAATCCGCCATCGGTGCGCGCCCACTCGATGTCCTGCGGGGAGCCGAAATGCCGGGAGATGCGTGTTCCGTAACCCGCCAGGGCTGCTGCCGCCGCGTCATCCAGGACTGGCAGATGCCGGCGGGCGGCAGGCACGGGTTCCTCGCGCGTGCCCCGGTCGGCGTAGGCCGTCATGATCTCCTTGTCGGCCGTCCGCCGGGATACCACTTTCCCAGTCGCTGCGTCGACGACGATGTCGTCCGTGGAAACGGCTCCGCTGACCACGGATTCACCCAGCCCCCACGCAGCGGCGATCACGATCTGGTCGCGGCGTCCTGTGGCTGGATTGGCAGTGAACATCACGCCCGCGGCGTCCGCGGCCACCATTCGCTGGACCACCACAGCCAGGCGGACCTCGTCCGGCCGGATGCCTTCCCGTGCCCGGTAGGCCATGGCGCGGGACGTCCAGAGGGAGGCCCAGCAGTTGACCACCGCCTCCATCAGGGCATCGGCGCCGTGCACGTTGAGGTACGTGTCCTGCTGGCCTGCGAAGCTGGCCGAAGCAAGGTCTTCGGCAGTGGCGGAGGAACGTACGGCCACCGTGGCTTCTTCGGCTTCTTCACTGCCTGTGCCTGCAGCCAAGCCGCGGTAGGCGTCACGGAGTTCGGCGGCTACGGCTTCCGGCACGATGCCGCCGGTGAAGAGTCCGCGGATCCGCGCCGAGGCTTCCTCGTAGTCCTTGGTGCCGGCGGATGACGGCAAGGCGGCATGGTCCTGGATGGGCCCGGCCAGCAGGTTGTCCCGGACGAACAGCTCGTAGGCCGCCGTGTTGACCAGGAACCCGGGAGGTACCGGCAGGCCCGCACGAACGAGTTCGCCGAGCCCGGCTCCCTTGCCGCCCGCCGTCGGGACGTCGTCCCGGCCGACCTCGCTGAAATCATTGATGTAGACCATGACCGCGGTGCCTCCTGTCGGGGCCGGGCGTCCCGGCAGCGCCTGATTCACAACATACTGGCACGCGGAGTCGCATCAGGCCATGGGCGGGTATCTCCGTCATGGTCCCGCCGAAAGGCCCTTCCGCTTCCTTGTCCCGCTCCTTAGTGTGGGTGCCATGGCTGATGCATTTTCCTCCCTTGTGGAGGCATTCAGGAACATGGGTGTGGCGAGGGCGTACGGTGCTCCGGTGCAGATCGGCGGTGAGGAACTGGTTCCTGTCGCGCTGGTGTCCTTCGGGTTCGGCGGCGGCGGTGACTCCGGCGCTGGAGGCGGTGACGGCGTCACGGCGGGCGCTAGCGGGGCCGCGGAGGGCGGCGGGGGCGGCGGCTTCGTCCTCCCGCTCGGCGCCTACACGAAGAACGGGGAGGGCAAGGTGGTGTTTCGAGCCAATACGCTCACCGTTCTGCTGGGCCTTGTCCCGGTAGTGTGTGCCGTGGGAATGTCACTTCGAGGAGTGGTGAAGGCCGTCAGCGCAAGCCGGCGGTAGCCCTGATCCAGTCCAGTTCGTAGGGAACCGAGGCCGATAAATTCAGGTAAGCAGGGGCGGGCGGCAGCTCAATGGCATTCGTTACCCCCACCAGCTTCTGTTCACCGTCGTCCGACCAGATGACAGGGCCGCCGCTGTCGCCGCGGTTGACTGACGTGTTCGGCGAATGCGTGCAGAACTGCCAGGGTCCAGCGATGTCCGGACAAGCCTCCGCGGGGACAGCCAGGAGCCGGGTTTCAAAGAGCCGACGCGGGGCATCGCACGGTGCCGCCGCGTTGAAGGGGTTACCGGTGCAGCCGTAACCAGCCACGGTGACCTCTGCCCCGAGCGGTGCCGGCGTGGACGCAAGTTCGATGGTGGGCTCGGAAACCGCCGACTGCAGGAAGAGCAGGGCAATATCGTCCTTGATCAGGGCCGGGTCGTAGTTCGGCATGGGCACGGCAGAGGCCACTCCGACGGTGTATTCAGAGCGCCTCTGGCCGTAGTGGAATGTCACGTCGATGGCGGACGGGCTGCGTCCGTTGTAGCTGATGCAGTGCGCCGCCGTGATGACGGTGTCTTCCGTGATCAGGGACCCTGTGCAGGATCCGACTCCTTCCGGGTAGGCCAACTGCACCCTGACGGCCCACGCGTAGTCATCTCGGTCCGCCCTGCTCCCGTTGAACACCGCAAGTGCAGGCATGGCAGTTGCTGCGGTGAGCACCGCTGCCACGAGCGCCGACAGTATTGGCACCAGGCTTCGCCTGCGCCGGGTTCGAGGGGACGTTTGTCCAAGCTTGCGGGGACGGGCCTGCGTGGGGATTCTTTCGCGCATGAGGTTGCTCCTCATAGTTGCCTAGCGGATGTGGTGTAGGAACCGTGACGAATCCAGGTTCCCGGAGATCACACATCTGCGCCCAGTCGCAGCATCATAACTGTGCTCCTCCCCGCCAGCGGCCGTCAAGGCACTACGGAGGGGGACGGGCAGTATCCCGGTCAGAAGTTAGGCGGCGCGCACCTTGACCTCGCCGGGCACGGCCTCATCGGCGCCGAAGACCAGGTACCGGGTGGCGATCTTTTCACTGAAGAACCTGTCGTGGCTGACCACCACCACGGCCCCCGGAAAGTGCATGAGGGCCCGTTCCATGACCTGGGTACTGGACAGGTCCAGGTGGTTGGTGGGTTCGTCCAGCAGCAGCACCGACGCACCGGACAGCAGGCACTGCGCCATCGCCACGCGCGCCTTCTGGCCGCCTGAGAGGTTCCCGATTTTCTGTTTGAGGTCCGCTTCCGAGAATTGGAACATCGCCAGGAACCTGTTGACTGATTTTTTGGTGGCGCTGAGGGCAAGGCTGTCCGGCAGGGCGTTGACTGCATGCGAAACCGTGTCGGCGTCGTCGAGCTCCTCGAGCATCCGGTTATAAGAGACAAAGCCGGGTCCCTTGGCCCAGGCGACCACGCCGGCGTCTGCTTCTTCCTCACCGGTCAGCACCTTCAGGAGGGTCGACTTACCGCTGCCGTTGGAGCCAAGGACGACGATCCGGTTGCCGCGCCTGATTTCGAAGCCAAGGTCCTTGAAGAGTGAATTGTCCCCGTAGGACTTCCCCAGCCCTTCGACCCGGCAGAGGACGTCCTTGACGTGCAGTCCGCCATAGATCTCGGTGACGATCTGGTCCACCGGCCGGGGTGTGCGGGACTTCTTGATCTTTGCCAGCTGGTTTCCGAGGCCGCGGCTGGCAGCCTTGGCAGCCTCGCGGCGGTCAGCGATGCCTTCAGCTTCGAATGCCAGCAGCTCGGATTCGTGCACAAACTGCTGGTCGAGGGATTTGAGCCGGAACTGCTTTTGCACAATGTATTCACCGAAGTTGCCCGGGTACTCGTGCAGGTGGAAATTTTCCACTTCGATGATCCTGGTGACGACGGCGTCAAGGAATTTACGGTCGTGCGAAACGATGATCGCCGCGCCCTTGAAGTCCCGGAACCAGCTTTCCAGCCACTCGACACCGGCCACGTCCAGGAAGTTGGTGGGCTCATCGAGGAGCAGCACGTCCGGGTCCTCCAGAAGGATCTTTGCCAGTGCCGCCCGGTTGCGCCAGCCCCCGGACAACGCGTCGATAGCGCACACCCGGTGGGCGTCGCTGAAGCCCAGCGTCGTCAGGACCTTGTCAATCCGGCGGGGATAGTCCCAGCCGTCGAGGCGGTCCATGTCCTCGAACAGTGCGGCCTGGCGTTCTATGAGCCGGTCAAGTTCTGCGCCCGCAGGGTCCCCGGCGATGGCCGTGTCGATGGACGCCAGTTCGGCCTCGACGGCCTTGATTTCCGAGAACAGACCGTCGAGGACCTCGGTTATCGTTGATTCCCCGTTAAGTTCGGAGAACTGCGAGAAGTAGCCGATCCTGGTTCCGGGATCCACCGTGACGGTTCCGGACTCCGGGGTAATCCGGTCAAGGATCAGCTGGAGCATCGTGGTCTTGCCGGAACCGTTCTTGCCGATGAGCCCCACCCTGTCGCCCGCTTCCAGGCGGAAGTATGCCTCGCGCAGTATCCGGGTGGTATCGAATCGCACGCTGACGTCTTGCAGCCGGACAAGGCTCATTGCTGCTGTCCTCTCGGGGGTGGTTCGTGGGCGCGTGCCGGACCGGCAACGAGAAAGCTCCCTGATCCGGCGCTGGCGCCTGATCAGGGAGCTTGTTCAGTGGAGCTAAGGGGATTCGAACCCCTGACCTCTTCGATGCGAACGAAGCGCTCTACCAACTGAGCTATAGCCCCGGGCCGCCGCTGTTCCCTCTGTGTAACTCCGGGAACAGGCAAACCGGTGTCCCTAGGCTACAAACTATCGGCCCGCTTCGCCAGCCAGCCTTCGAATGTCTCACTTTCGGGGTGCATTTCCTGGATCAGGCGCGGCGGCGCTGCAGAACGTCGTCCAGGTTGCTCAAGGCGCTCTGAGCCTTGGTCAGGGTCTTGGGGGCCGCTGCGCCGGCAGCCGGGGCGGCAGCCTGGCCCTGTTTGAGGGACGGCTTGCCTACGGCTTTCGGGGCTTCGGGCAGGTCCAGCGGCTCCGGGGCTGCACGTTCCGCCTTGGCAGCTTCCACGTATGTCGGTTTGGGAACGTCGACCGGTTCCCAGCTGGATTCCACGCTTACTGCCGAGCCCGGTGCGGTGGCGGTCCGGAGCGCGGTGTCTCCGGAGGCCTTGGCCTCGGCGAGGGCCGCTTCACGAAGTTCCTGGGCAGTCAACGGTTTGATCTTCGGTTTGTTGCCCGCCTCCGCGTCGAAAAGCGGGCTCTCCGGGGCGTCCACGGCCGGTTCCCTGCTGGGACGGGGGACGGCAACTCGCATCTGCCGCTGCGGGGCAGTCATGGCCGCCCGGAATGCCGCATTCATCCTGGCGCGCCGGTCGCGTACCGCCAGCCGCCGCAGCAAAGCGACTGCTGCCATAGCCGTCAGGAAGGCACCCACAGGCAGCCAGGACGAGCCCGCGCCGAACATACGGAAGACACCGGCCACCATCCCCGTCAGCAGGGAAACCAGCCCCACGAGGGCGATCGCGCATCGTCCGTATCGGATCCTCAGTGCGCCCGGACGCGCCTTGGCCGGCTTCGGGCCGGCGGCGGGTGTCAGGGATGCCTGCGCGGATCCGGTGGCCTGCTTGGTTTCCATTGATTTCTCCTGCTGGGCGGCCATTTTCATGACGTTTCCGGCTTGGGGGGTTGCGGGTTCGGCAAGGTTGAGATCGGACATCAGCTCGGCTGCGGGTTGGAGCTGATGCCGGCGGTTCCTGAGTACATATGGGGCTACCCACACAATCCAGAGCGCGACAGCGACAACAAGGATCACTGAGCTGCTAAGGGGGAAGTCCACATTCAAAACCGTATGAGCAATTAGCCGGCAGCTCTTGCATTAGCTCCGGTGTGTCGCAGGGCGGGTGGCAAATCAATGGATTTATGACAAGAAACACAACGCAGTAAACCCGGACGGCGCCGGACTACCACGCTCCAGCTCAGGCGGGGCGGCTTCTCAGCCATCTGGCCAGCAGCCCCTCCGGAACTTCTTCGGACGTCAGGGCGAAGGAGCGGTGGTCCGCCCATTCCCCGTTGATGTGCAGGAACCGCGGCCGGTAGCCCTCGTCCCGGAAGCCCAGCTTCTCCACAACCCGGAGGCTGGGCCCGTTTTCAGGCCGGATGTTGATTTCCATCCGGTGCAGCCCGAGGCTGCCAAAGCAGTAGTCTGTGGCCATGGCCACAGCCGTGGGCGCAATCCCCCGGCCGGCACAGGACTTGTCCACCCAGTACCCCAGCGTCGCCATCATCGCCGAACCCCAGACGATGGAGGACACCGTCAGCTGCCCCACAATGGCAGGATCGCGCAGGACCGGCCGGCGTTCTGCGATCACAAAAGGCAATGCTGTGGCCTGCGCGGCCTGCGCGTTGAGGGACCTGACCATCTGACGGTAGTCCGGCAGTGCCCCTCCGGGTGCCGGATTGGAGGCCTCCCAGGGAGCCAGCCACTCGGAGTTGCGGGAGCGGACCGCCATCCATTCCTTGCGGTCGCGGTAGCGGATGGGGCGCAGGACAATGTCTCCGCATTCCAGCGTCACCGGCCAGATACTGCCCCGCATGGGACGTTAGTTGGTCAGGGAGGAGGACTTGGCCAGGGAGGACGTGAATTCAGGCAGCCACTCCCGCAGCCCGGGGCCGAGGTCGTCGCTGTCGCACGCCAGCTGGACGCACGCCTTGAGGTAGCTGAGCTTATCGCCCGTGTCGTAGCGACGGCCGCGGAACACAACGCCGTAAACGCCGTACCCTTCGCCCTCCCCTGCAGCAAGTTCCTGAAGGGCATCGGTGAGCTGGATTTCCCCGCCCCTGCCCGGTTCGGTTCGTTCGAGGACATCGAAAACCGCGGGGTGGAGGACGTAGCGGCCGATTACGGCCAGGTTGGACGGCGCTTCCGCGGCCTCGGGCTTTTCCACAAGCTTCCGGATCCGCACGAAGCCGTTCATGTCGGTGTCGTCGATGTCGGCGCAGCCGTAGGCGCTGATCTGGGAGGGCTCCACTTCAATCAGCGCCACCACGGAGCCGCCGGTCTTAGCCTGTACTTCGATCATCTTGCTGAGCAGTTCGTCCCGTGCGTCGATGAGGTCATCGCCAAGCAGCACTGCGAAGGGCTCATGGCCGACGTGCTGCCTCGCCCGCAGTACGGCGTGGCCCAGGCCCATCGGGTCGCCTTGGCGGACGTAGTGGATGTCGCCGAGGTTGCTCGCAGCCTGGATCGCTTCGAGCTTGGCGGTGTCGCCCTTGGCTTCAAGGGTGGCCTCCAGCGAAGGGACCCTGTCGAAGTGGTCTTCAAGGGCGCGCTTGTTCCGGCCGGTGATCATCAGGATGTCCGTGAGGCCAACGTTGACCGCCTCCTCGACGACATACTGAATCGCCGGCTTGTCCACGACCGGCAGCATTTCCTTGGGCATGGCCTTGGTGGCCGGGAGGAACCTGGTGCCGAGGCCCGCAGCAGGGATGACAGCCTTGCGGACGGAAGTATTGGTGGTAGTCACTGGACTAATCTAACGTCAGGGACCAAACATTGGGTAATTGCACTTTCGGCCCAGGCCGGCCTGCATCGGGGCTCCGTGCAGGACCTCCCGCTATGGAAGGACGGGCACTCATGCCGTCGAAGGAAGAGATCCGCTCAACCCACCGGCTCCGGCGTGCCGCTTTATCAGCTGCCGGGCTGGAGGCCGCCGGTGCGGGCATCGCCCGCCACGGACTTCAGTGGGCCACCATGGTTGCCGGCGGCGAACGGAGCATTTTTGCCGTGTACCTCGGCGTGGGTTTCGAGCCCCCCACCCTGCCGCTCATTGCCGCGCTGCACGCCACGGGGCACCGAGTGCTGTTGCCGGTCTGCGGACCTGACCGCACCCTCTCGTGGGTCTACTGGACTCCGGCAACCCGGTTCGTCCGCAGCAGCTATGCACCCATCGAGGAGCCCGTCGGGGAACAACACGGCACCGAGGCCATGCGGGAAGCGGCCGGGATCTTCGCTCCGGCCACAGCCGTCGACTTGTCCGGTAACCGGATCGGCCAGGGCGGCGGCTACTACGACAAATTCCTCGCCGGACTGGAAGCTGAGGGACTGCCGGTGCCAGCTGCCGCCGTGGTGTTTGACGACGAAGTCCTGCCGGCCGGGAGCATCCCGGCAGAGCCCTTTGACCGTAAGATCCCGGTTGCAGTCACGCCGTCACGCCTGACAAAGCTCATGTGAAGCCAGCCGCCTGCGGATGATAGAATTGGCACTCAGGCCCTGCGACTGCTAAAGGACGGAACCTGCCGAGACGAAATCGGCAGGGATTGCCCAGGCAGCACGGGACCTGCTCGTTTGTCCCAGAGGAGGATTTCCAGTGCCCACGTATGCATACGCCTGCAAGGACTGCAGCCACGCCTTCGAAATCGTGCAGTCATTCACCGACAGCTCCCTCACCTCCTGCCCTGAGTGCGAGGGTACCCTGCGCAAGAAGTTCAACAGCGTCGGCGTCGTCTTCAAGGGTTCCGGCTTCTACCGGACCGACTCGCGGGATTCCAAGGGCAGCAGCGTCTCGCCTGCCCCGGCATCCGCTCCGGCACCGGCTGCCGCAGCAGCCGGCTGAGCGTACACACCACTTTCGCTGCCGCAGGGCGGCTCCTCGCCTAGGCTGGTTGTCCACATAGGACGACGGCGGGCTGTCCGCACCCCGTGCGGCCTACGTAGCCTGACGCTATGCCCTCCAACCTCCGCACCAACGGACTTTCGTCGCCCCGGCAAAGCTTTCGATCCGGACGGCCCGGCCGTTCAGGACCTACGGTCGCCCGCCGCCTCGCTTCGTGGCTCAACCGCAACCGCCGCCTCGTCGTTGCTCTCCTGCTGTGCGCTGCCGCCGGCATCACCGTCCAGCAACTGACACCGGTGCCTGCCCACACCGTCACTGCCCTGGCCTCGGCCCGGGATCTCCCCGCGGGAACCGCGCTGTCCGGTGCTGACGTATTGCCGGTCAGCGTTCCGCCCGGGATGATGCCCTCCGGAGCCTTCACAGATGCCGCCGCTCTTCAAGGTAAGCAGCTGGCGGCCCCGCTGCGGAAGGGCCAGCTGCTTTCGGATACGCAGCTTCTGGGCCCCGGCCTGCTTACGGGTACCCCTCCCGGGTCGGCAGCTGTGCCGCTACGGATGGCGGATCCGTCGTCGATCCAGCTTGTGGCACCCGGCCAGCTGGTCAACATCGTCATGACCAACGGCACCGACTACGGTAACGCCGCGGAGTCGGAAGTGCTGGCGGCTTCCGTACCCGTGCTCTGGACGTCAGGGAAAGGCGGGCAAACCGGGCAGTGGCTGGGTACCGGCGAAACCGAGGGGCTCATAGTGGTCGCCGCCGATGCTGACCAGGCCCGCCGCCTCGCAGGCTCCTCGACCCAAGGCAAACTCTTCTTCGTGCTGGTGGGAACACAGGGCTAGCTGCGATGGGCCGGTTGCACCGCGGACGGACCGGCCGCTCGCCTGGCTGGCTGGCTGGCTGGCTGGCTGGCTGGTGCGATTGTCAGCCCCAGTGCGGTGGTTTCTGCTCCTGAAGCCAGGCATCGTGGTCGTAGTCCGAGCCGTGGTCACCCCAGCGCTTCGGGTCGTCCTCCGAGGCCTTGTTCGGCAGAACGCCCGCCGGAACGCCCGCCCCCGCGGCTGGCCGGGACCTGTCGGCCGCCGCATCGTCCGTCCCGCCCTGAGGGGCACTTTCGCTGTCAGGTGCACCGATGTTTGTGTCCATGGTTTCTTCCTTGATATCTTCCGATTCTTCGGGGCCGGCCCCGACTCCATCACCCGTCCCGGTGGCGCGCTCGGCGCTGTTCAGCGTCAAGTTGTCGACATCATCCTCGAAGAACGCCTGGGAGGAGGATGAGAAACCGGCGGCAACCGGCTTCTCCAGGCCCAGGTAACCGCCGATCCGGTCAGCACACGCGGACGGGTCGGTGAACACCTCGATGGTCCACAACGGCATGTAGCGCCAGCCCAGCCGTTCCAGCAACTGCGGCCGGAGCCGGCTACGTTCCCGGACGCTCATTCGCCGGTACTGCTCAGTGCCATCGGACTCGATGGCCACAGGCCGGGGGATATCGGCTTCATCCTGGCCGATGGAATTCACCGGATCCGCAGCCGCGGCAACGTCGATCACACCGTCGTACTGGTGCCAGACCCTGGCCCCGCGGGCACGCAGCCTGTCCCCCAGGTCGGCTACCAGAGGGTCGGCCCCAAGTGCCTGCTCGCTCGCTGCTGCGCGGGACGCCGGCGTCCCCAGGTCGGTGTTACCGGCAATCTCGCGGTTGAGCAGTTCATAGAAGTCTGCTGCTCCGTGGCTGAGGCGGCTGACATCCAGGTCCTCCGGTTTGAAGCAGGTAAGCACGTGCAAGGATCGCCGGGCACGGGTCATGGCCAGCGCGAATTTTGCCCGGCCGCCCTCGGCGGACAAGGGACCGAAGTTGTGGAGCGCACGGCCGTGCGGCGTGCGGCCGTAACCCGGGGAGAAGATCACGTGATCGCGGACCAGTCCCTGGGCGCGTTCCAGGTCCACCACCCGGAAGGATTCGGGTCCGGCGCTGAAGAAACTTGCCAGCAACGGGTAGTTGGGCAGCTGCAGCCGGATGGCCTCGCCAATTCTGGCGGCGTGGCGAAGGCTGGCGGTGACCACCGCAAGGGAAGTCCGCGGCCGCAGACGAGCATGTTCAAAGACCAGCTCCACCACCCGGTTCACCTCGGCGACGGCGGATTCCACGCCTTCCTGGTCGGCGCTCGGAAGCCCGGTGCCGTCCGGCAGGTATTCCACGAGCAGGGCACGGTCAAGCCCAGTGGCAGTCTGCCCCTCAGGGAGCCTGTGGAGGCGCCCGTCGTAGAAACTCTTGCTCAACTGGAGCACGAGGTCCTCGTCAACTGCCCGGTACGCCGAGGTCAGCCGCCGGATGGGCAGCACGGCAGACAGCGCCGTATAAGCACTCTCGACCCCCTGGTGGGCCGTTTCGCCGGCAGCGAGCCGCTCGACGCCCACGGTGAAAGTGCGGGGGCTTGCAATCTTGTCGTCGCCGAAGGCAATCACCTGTTTGGCCCGGGCGATGGCCGGAAGGACCGCCTGCAGGGAGGTTGCTTCGGCATCCAGGATGACCACGGCGTCGAACTTCTGCTCCGCCGGCAGCAGTCCGGTCATCAGGTAGGGGCTCACGGACCACACGGGCACCAGCATGGGAACCAGCGCCGGTGCCTGTGCCGTGAGGGCAGCCAAGGTGACCCGGCCGTCCTTCAGAAGGCTCCGGAGCAGGTCCGCCTGCCGTGGGTTCTCGGCGATGCCGGCACGCCAGCGCTCGGACAGGGTCCACCGCAGCCGGGCAGCACCACTGGCGATGTGGGCGTTGTCCGCCAGGCGGTATTCGGCTTCCAGCTGCCGAAGGGCGTCGCCGTCGGACATGGCCAGGTAGTCGTCGCCGCTGATCATCGCTTCCAGGGCCGACTGCCACCAGGCAAGTTCCAGCTCTGCGGCGACCGACTCTGCGGGCACCTCACGTTCCGCCAGGTCGGTGAGGAGTTCCCCGAGCCCGTGCTCACGCATGTTCTCAATGAGCAGCGTCCGCTCCGGAAGCGTCTTGAGCGTCCGGGTATCGGCCACCAGCCGTTCCAGGCGTTCCATCAGTTCTTCGTACGGCGTGTGCTGGAGGTCCCCGCCTGCCGCGGTATGCTTCACGGCCGCGCCCAGCTGGGCCAATTCGCGCTCCAGGCTGCGGTACATCACGTTCACTTCACCCAGGCCCGACGGCACAGCGGGGTGGCGCTGCGTGGTCGCGTAGTCCGCCCAGAGCGCCCGCTGCTCCTGGACCAGCACCAATGAGCTGTGGAGGTCGGCAATGTGCACGCCGGGACGGACGTATTCCTTGGCAACGCGGCGCAACCGGGAACGCTGCATGGACGGCATCTCGATGTTCCGTTCGCGGCGCCACGGGGTGGTGGCGGTAGCGGAGATGAGGTCGTGGACGGGCCGGTCGAAGATGTCCGGGGTGAACTTGTCCAGGCTCTCCCTGACCGCCATCAGCAATTCGAGCTGGGCGCCCCATTCGGAGAAGCTCGCCCCGAGGCGGATCTGGGCGTGCTGGGCCACTTCGTTCATGCGGTTCCGGAGCACGGGGAGGTTCTTCTCAACCGAGCGCGCGACCTCCTGCGCCTCCTCGGTTTCCTTACGGGTCAGGAGCCGCGCCCCATGCCAGGGGCTGGCCGTGGAAGCCCGGCTGAAACTGCCCAGCTCGGCCGCACGGTGAAGTCGACCGGCCAGTTCCCCGCGGTCCCTGATGTTGTCCAGGACACTTCGCTTCAGCCGCACCGTGGTGGCGGGCGCTGGCTGGATGGACGTCAGCTCAGCCAGCGACTGCATGGCCTGATAGGGCGAGCAACCCCAGCGCTGGCGGACATTGTGCAGCGAAGCCACATGGTCCATGAGGGCATGCCGGTGTTCCGCGAGCGTGGTGTGCAGATTGTCGAGCTGGGGCTGGAGCGATTTTTCGTTGCGGACAATGGCCCGCACCAGCTGTCCCTTGAGCTGCAGTGGTGTCGCCGTACCGGACAGGGCAAACAGGATGGACTCCAGCCCCAAAGTCTCAAGCCGGGCCCCGATCTCGCTGAGGCTGGCGCGGCGGTCGCCCACCACCAGGACAGTTCTTCCTTCGTCCACCAGCGTGCCGATGGTGTTGATGGCTGTCTGGGTCTGGCCCGTTCCCGGCGGGCTGCTGACCAGAAGGGAGTCCCCGGCACGCACGGCGTCCACCACATACTGCTGGTCGGCGTCGGCGTCGAGGAGCAGCAGCTCGGAGGCCGGATCCCGCTGGTCAATGTCCTGGAAGCGGCCTTCCGCTAATTCGGCCACCTCCACGGCCTCGCCGGCTGCGGCGCGGGCAAGGGCTGCGACCAGGGTGTTGTTCTGGTTGATCCACGGGTCATCGAGGTTCCCGGAAAGGTCGGCGAAGGTTGAGACGAGCAGGTTGTGCTCCACCTCGGCCCCGTGGATGGGCTTGATGAGCGTCCCCAGGCGGTCCAGGACGGGCTGCGGATCGAACCGGGCCGTGCTGTACGCCATCCGGGTCACGGCATTTACGTCAAAGACAATGCCGTGGATGCTTTTCAGGTGACGGATAAGGGCCGGGTTGATCTGGGCCTGTTCCGTCAGCTGGAGTTCGTAGTCGTCCTCGCCCGGACGGACCGTCAGGGAGATGGCCGTGAGCATCACGGGCGCAGACACCCGCTGGGGCTTCCCGCCCACGGCCGACGTCCAGGACACGGTACCGGCCGAAAAGTAGCCCGCGTCGATGCCGCGGTCGTTGCTGAGCTCGAAGATCTTGGAGCGCAGGTTCCGTGAAGCCCTGGCGGCCACCACGTACTGTGCGTGATCGCGGATCAGGGTGGAAAGACGGGTGCGCCTTCCCGCCATGAGCTGCGCCAATCCGGACGGATGCGCATGCGTGAGGTCGATAGAGCCTTCCGGGGTCTTGGTAAAACGAAGCATGGTGTCTGCTCCGGTGACCGGCTTAAGCCCCGACAGCCACTTCCTGAGCTCCTCGGAGCCCTCTGGGAGGCCTTGACCAACTGACACTACTGCCTTCTTTTCTGCGCTTGCACGTGACGCCCTGGACCATACCGGCATACTTTCGAGCGTAGCCCGAATCAGGGCCCGGTGAGAGACCGCAACACTGGAGGCGGCCAAAATAGAGCCGGATTTAGCGGAATAAAAACAAAGTGGCCGGCCTCATCGCTGAGACCGGCCACTCAAAGTGCTATTCCCACTCGATGGTTCCCGGCGGCTTGCTGGTCACGTCCAGCACCACGCGGTTGACGCCGTCCACCTCGTTGGTGATGCGGTTGGAGATTTTCGCCAGCAGGTCGTACGGAAGCCGTGACCAGTCGGCGGTCATGGCGTCCTCGGACGAAACGGGACGAAGCACGATCGGGTGGCCGTAGGTGCGGCCGTCACCCTGGACGCCGACGCTGCGGACGTCCGCCAGCAGCACGACGGGCATCTGCCACACCTCGTTATCAAGGCCGGCGGCGGTCAGTTCGGCACGGGCGATGGCGTCGGCCTTGCGCAGCAGGTCCAGGCGTTCCTTGGTGACTTCGCCGACGATGCGGATGCCGAGTCCCGGGCCCGGGAACGGCTGGCGACCCACGATTTCCTGCGGCAGTCCCAGCTGGGCACCGACAGCGCGGACCTCGTCCTTGAACAGCGCACGGAGCGGCTCGACGAGTTCGAACTGCAGGTCTTCCGGCAGGCCGCCCACGTTGTGGTGGCTCTTGATGTTGGCTGCACCTTCACCGCCGCCGGATTCGACGACGTCCGGGTACAGCGTTCCCTGGACCAGGAACTTGATCTTTTCACCGTGGGCTGCGGCCTCGGCGATGATGGCCAGTTCGGCTTCCTCGAACGCCCGGATGAACTCGCGGCCAATGATCTTGCGCTTCGTCTCAGGATCGCTGACTCCGGCGAGTGCCGCCTGGAACCGCTCCTGCTCATTGGCAACGTAGAGCTTGACGCCGGTGGCTGCCACGAAGTCGCGCTCAACCTGCTCGGCTTCGCCTTCACGCAGCAGGCCGTGGTCCACGAACACACAGGTCAGCTGGTCGCCCACGGCGCGCTGTACCAGGGCAGCCGCGACTGCCGAGTCAACGCCGCCGGACAGGCCGCAAATGACCCTGGCGTCGCCGATCTGCTTGCGGATGCGGTCCACCTGTTCCTCGAGGATGTTGCCCGTGGTCCAGTTCGGTTCAAGCTTGGCGCCCTTGAACAGGAAGTTCTCGAGCACCTGCTGGCCGTACGCCGAGTGCTTGACCTCGGGGTGCCACTGCACACCGTAAAGGCACTTCTCCTCGTTGGCGAATGCCGCGACGGGAGCGCCGGCGGTGGTGGCCAGCACTTCAAAGCCTTCCGGGGCTTCCTGGACCGAATCGCCGTGGCTCATCCAGGTGTTCTGGTGGTTCGGCAGGCCGTCCAGGATGGACCGGGCCTCCCCCACTGTGGTGGCTTCCGTCGCACCGTATTCGCGCAGGCCTGTCTGGGCCACCGTGCCGCCGAGGGCGTCGGCCATCGCCTGGAAGCCGTAGCAGATGCCGAAGACGGGGATCCCGGCTTCGAAGAGGTCCGCACCCACCTTCGGTGCGCCTTCGGCATACACGCTGGAAGGGCCACCCGAAAGGATGATGGCGGCGGGGTTCTTGGCCAGCAGCTGCTCGGTGCTGTACGTATGCGGAACCACTTCCGAATACACATTTGCTTCCCGGACGCGGCGGGCTATCAGCTGCGCGTACTGGGCACCGTAGTCAACAACCAGCACCGGC
>Ga0307409_100000610_pt1 | contig 15616 bp, 29 predicted proteins | sample 322Ometagenome_2_FD_203888 | JGI IMG/M metagenome (GOLD analysis project Ga0307409, IMG submission 203888) | Maize rhizosphere microbial communities from greenhouse at UC Davis, California, United States - 322HYB-O-2 | ecosystem: Host-associated > Plants > Roots > Rhizosphere > Soil | place... | reverse complement strand
TGCTCCTTAGGCTCTCGAGTCTCATATTTTGTCTGCGTTCCAGCCGGGATCTCTTTGTGAAGCGTCCTACCCATGATCAAGGCGACCTCAAAAAGCCGCGCTTTGACCTCTTCGGTAAGACGACGAAGCCTGACGAGATCCTCTGCACTGAGTGGAACGCGCGTTTCAGCGCTTGCTGTGCTCGTAGTCACTGCGACCGCCCTTCCTGCCAAGCCAGCTCGGCAGCTTCGATATACCTTTTGGCCTTGTGCCGTTGTCAAGCCAAGGAAATACGTCGCTTACAGTCACGATACGGTTACTCGACCATTCTCGAAAAGAGGCAGAAGGCTCAACGAAGCGGTGAAAGTTACGGTCCTCCTGTGAGGAAGTGCTTCACCTGGTTGGGCTTTTCGGTCCGGAACTCTGTGCAGTCACAGTTTTTGGCGCGGCACCGAAATGGGAGCTTTGACCGACGAGTGCTTCCTCCGTTACGTCGCCGCACCAGTGCGCTCCCTCGATGTGCTTCCAGCCGCACCAGCGAAAGGCCATCAGGCGGCCATCTCGAACGGTGCGAAGCCGATCACGTACCCGTCGTTCAGGTGAAATGTCGTCCGAGTGACGACTGACGGATCGGGATTGCCGTTCCCCTGGATGATGGTCAGCTCGTCGACATTGACTGATTCGAGGATGCCCGCATGGGTCGCCTGGCCGTATCCGTTGCCCTCAGGGCCGAAGAGGTCGATGAAGACCATTCCGCCGATGACTGGTTCTTGGGTCAGCCGGCCGTCGGCTATTCCATCTGTGTACAGAGCCGATGGTCCATCGCGAGAAATGAAGTCAGGAACCTTGGCCTGCTCAGCCGTCCAGCTCACGAACTTCGCCCACCAGAACCCACCCTCTGCATAGGGGCCGGTCTTACCAACCTCGGCCTGAGCAATCCTGAGCGCAGTTGCCGGGGCCTTGGTCGTCGTAGTCGTGCTGGAAGGTGTCGGAGCGGCGGCAGCGACTTTCTTGATCACAGGGGCAGGTGTTCCTCTGCCTGCCAGCCTTGGAACGGTCGTCGTCGGCTCAAGCGTTGTCGTCGTCTCCGGCTCAATGGCCGACGAGTTGATCATCGTTGTCGTCGTGGTCGGCTCCAGCAGACGTCTTCTCCAATACGTCTGCCATCACCAGTCCGATGCCCAAAACGCATATCGCCAAGCCGAGGATGCCTATGGCGAACTCGAGGCGGGGACGGTAGGGGGCGCGGCGGCGGTGTTGGGCCTTCATGCCCTCATCCCTCCACCCGGACCGGGATACGGCACGGGAACGACGATCACCTCGGGCTCGGGCTTCCGGTCGTGGATTGTGATCTTGATTGGCGAGTTGTCGGCTCGCTCGACCGCCTGCTTTGCTCGTAGCCATAGGCAGTGGGGCTTGTGGTCGTCGGGACCGAGCACGAACTTGTATTTGTACCCGTGGACCATTTCCGAATGCTCTTCGCCAAAGCAGTAGAAGCATCTGTTGCCAACCTGCGGATCGCTCTCTGCCAGTTCTCTGACTATCTGCTCGTAGACGCTCATCGGTCCAGACCTCTGATCAGCTCTACCTGAGCCATCTCGATGTCCTCCGCGTGTAGGTAGGCCCACTCGTTGATCTTGGAGTCACCGAACAGATCCGCGTTCTCCGAGTCGATGCCCCATTCCAATTCGGTCTCATAGGCCTCGCCCGCTCGTTGGAGATCGCTGAGGAGCGTTTTGGCCGCTCTGGTGTTGTCGGGGCGGAGCCGTGGACCCAGATGTAGATCGGTTCCCTCATGATCAATTCCGGCGACCTGATCTTCGATTCGGTACTTGTAGGTCGGTCGATCTTGGTCGTCGGAGAGTAAGGCGAGTTCGACTGTGATCTTGCTTGTATCACCGACGCTGAACTGGAACGCACTGTCGGTGGTGACCTGTTCATCCCAGCGGAGATTGCGTGTCGATTGTTCGCTGGTCACCTGGTCCGTTAGCTCCACGCTGACCGTGTTCTGGGGTAGCGGGTACTCGACCTTGTTGATCTTGTGGACCGCGGCGCGTTCAACGAAGAGTTGATCTTGGCGGAGCATGCGAGCAGGGGTTGATCTCATGCCGATTCCGAGGCCTTTACCGCGGCCCGGGCCGCCTGTGCCACAAGCTTGGAAGTCTGGTGCATCATTGCCGCATCACCGACGAGCGTCATATCGGGGAACATCTCGATGCCATTGCCCTTCACGAACCGAAAGACGAGCGTCGGCACCTTGCCCAGCGCCGTATCCATAACGGCGGCAAGAACGATCAACCCTCCGGCCATCAACGTTTCGAGCTGCGAGGCGGCCAGCGGCGACTCTTCGAATGGCAGATCAAGATCCTTGGTTGGGTGGCAGTCACGAAACTGACGGAGCGTGTGATCTCCGACTTGGCGCTTACAGCGCGGGCAGTGATCGGTGTCGTCGTACATCCGGAACCCACTACTTCGTCGGTCCCGTCCCATCGAAACTTCGAGACTGGCCGATGCATCGAGCAGGCGACGCAAAAGGTGCCACCGTAGAACTTCGGATTCCGGGCATAGATTTCTGCGATGGGCCGCGACATTCGAGTCACTGCTTCCGGGTTCACCGTGCACTCGACATGGACATACGAATCACGGAACGGGCGAACAAACCCCTTTGCTCGCTCGGCGGCCGAGAGGACCAAATACTTCTCTGCCTGAGACGACGGAGCATCGTCCGAACCACGGCGGATCGCTGGGTAGTTTGGATCGTGGGTGACGCCGCTCACCATTCCCCACCGTTCTCTGTCGATTCCTGTGAGCCCAGGAACGTCAACAGTTCCGAGTAGCAGGGGTCGCATAGATCGGCAACAACGTTGTGCTCTGTCGACAGCGGCGGGGTCGCAACGTAGAGACGACTCCAATTCAGCTCGCCGCGCGAGCTGAGACTCCGCTGCTGCTGCTGGCACCGAGTGCATGTCCACTGCGTGAACTCTTCGTAGCTCATTGCGCATCACCGCTCTCCGTTGATGCGGAGATGATGGAGTCGAGGCCGCCCAGGGACCACGACGGCGGAGGTGTGCAGTCACACGCCACTACCGGCGGCGCTGGATGACACTTGCCGCTCACAAATGGCGTGGTTCCACCTGCTCACTTCTTCCCGCCCTTCTTGAAACGCGGAGTCACTTCACGATCGGGTGAAGCGACCGCTTTTGGCGCATTCAGCAATTCGTCGACGGGCACAACGGGCGCCGGAAACTCCTCACCCCGCGCGTTCTTGATAGTCCGGGCCGACGTCGGCTCTCTATCGCGGGCGAGCTTTTCCTTCGCTGCAATACGAAGCCATGAGCCGATCGGCCGCTCTTCAGCATTTGCAGCCTCGGCGATTTCCTCATGTAGATGGTCCGGGAATCGTGCGTTTATCCATTTCATTGGTTGCACGGTCTAGCACAGGCTTACACTCTTTGCCACCAATTCAAGCCCGGAAAAGCAGAAAATCCCGCTCGGACGGGCCGAAACGGGATTTCCCTTAACGGAATGTGACCGTTAGTGTTCTCACAGCTCAACGAAAGAACGGACGCAGCCTATCGGGTACAGGTAATACCTGACAACCTCTCTGGAAGCTCGGCAGTGAGGATCAGAGCCGGTGGGATAGCAGCCGGTTTCTGCGAAGCAGACGATGGAGCCGTGAGTTTGATCCGGCAGTCACATTGAGTGACTAAAAGTCCCTCGCCAATACGCTGAGACTTTGAGGAAAACCCCTCGCAGAAGAACCATGGACGACGCGCGACCTAGCTCCAGCGATTCGGCGTTGGTGCAGGCAGAAAGGGAAAGGAAGCCGGGCAAAGCCCGACCGTTCTTCCCTTCGGGTTCCACCCCATTCCGTACGTCCCCTCAAGGGGGCTACGGCTCGCAGAGGCGGGAGAACTGAGGTCACTACTCACGCTCAAAGTGCAGAGTCACTGGCCGCGCAGAAGGATTTGCGCACACAAGGCAAAGAGATCAGGGCGCCGCTGTGACTCGACTACGCGCGCCAGGCCGATGTTGATTGGCAATCTCCAGGCTTACGCTGAGCCTGGTTGGGATCGTTCCCTTAGTCCGAGAGAGGAGCTTGGAGTTGAAGGCGGAGGACCTTGTCGGGACGTGGCGGTTGAGGTCCTGGAAGAACGTCGGCAGCGACGGTTCCGAGGTCTATCCGCTCGGCGAGAGGCCGGTGGGTTACATCTTTTATAACCACGACGGCTACGTGTCGGTGCAGATCATGGCCGAGGGCCGTGTGCCGTATGAGGAGCCCGACCTGTTTGGCGGGACTCCGCAGGAGCGATCAGAGGCGATCAGCACATATATCTCGTATGCAGGCCCCTTCGAGGTACTCCCTGACCGGGACACCGTGATCCACCATATTGAGGTCTGCTCCTACCCGAACTGGATAGGCAACGCCCAGGAGCGTTTCGTCAAGCTTGACGGAGGCGTGCTGGTACTCAGCACCACCAAGCCGGTGACTATTCAGGGAGTAACACGCTCAGCCGAACTCGTGTGGGAGCGAGTCGGCCAAGACTGAATTCGGCTTAGAACCAGCCGGCGAACGGGCCGGGGTCTCTCCGATTACAGGCGGTACCTGTCGGACTTCCCTTCGTCCGCCTTGCGAGCCGCACGTATACGTGCCGATCTCGCACCGGCTTCCCGCCAGCCGTCAGGGACCTTTTGGAGCCATCGTCTCAGCGGACGAGGCTGCGGCTTGGCTTCGGATGCCATCGCAACACCACCTAAAGGATGAATGCGACACTACGCCCGCCCCTGACGCTCTGCCACTTCCGCTTCGCTCCGGCTTGACCTCGGAGAAGCGAGTCACTGGGGCTGATATTCAAGCGCAGGTCCGGAGTCACCCTCCGCGCAGAAGGACTTACGTAACCAAGGTGAGCTGGCTGCTTCCAAGGGCGACAGCGAGGAGCGTATCTTGAGCGCGTGGCATCGAGATCCTTGCCGCAACGCGTAGTGCGGGCGGTCGGCGCAAGCCCGGACTCCGAGCGTGTTGCTCGGGTTCAGGAGCTGGCTTACGGGCCAGTGATCGAATGGGTACGGCGCACCCCGCTGCACACCGACGTGCTCGGTCATTCGATACATCCGTCGCTTACCGACGTGACCACCGGCTGCTGGCTCAGCACATCTCTTCTCGACCTCGCCGGAGGGTCCGACTCGCGCCGCGGGGCCACGCTCCTAGCCGGGTTCGGATTGCTGGCGTCCGTGCCGATGGCATTCGCAGGGGCCGGAGACTGGGGAGAAATGTCAGGCGCCGAACGCCGGATCGGTGCGGTTCATGCGCTCGGCATGGACGCTGCAACGTTGCTCTTTGTCGGCTCGCTCGTCGCGCGGCTGCGCGGCGAGCACCGGATCGGCACGAAGCTTGCCATCGCCGGGAATTTGATCATCGCGGGTGCGGGCGTCCTCGGCGGGCATTTGGCTCTGCACCGCGGAACCGCTCGCCGAACTTCCACCGACATAGGTTCAGCAGGAGACTCCAGCTAGCTCCAGGTCTTGTGCCGCCGACTAGCTGGAGCCTCCCCCTGCAGCGGCCCCCGAGATTCCAGTACCGCGCTGAATCGCTGAAAAGTCCAGGTCCTGACACGATTAATCTCAGGCTTCTCGGATCTGCGCGAAATCTTGCGGTCTGTGTTTGAACCGGCGCGGCCCTCTTCCATCCAGAGTCGCAAGTGTGTTCGAATGATCCATGCGGGATCTCGATCCGAGTCAGTACAGCGAGGGCGACCGCCGCGAAGTGGATCCGCCGATCGAGGTGGAGTCAGCCACGTGGTCGACCGGAGGGCAGCTCGACGGGTGCGTCAAAGAGCGACAGCAGTGGCTAGGCCGGGTACGCGGTCGAGACGGTCGCCAACGCTGGGTTAAAGCTTCTGATCTTCGACCGGCGAGCGAGGGCGGCCGGTAACGAAGTAAAGCCCTGGACCGCCTGAGCAGCGACTCACTGCGGCTGAGACACTGACCCCCGACTCTGCAAGGACGGGGGGATGACATGAGCACGGACGGATTTACGCGGCCCACACTCCACGCGGTCTACCTAGACGTCATATACGAGCTTGGCTCGTTGGGCTGGCATTTCATGACTCTCCGCTATGCATGGGAACAGGCGCTCGTCCTCGCCGCCTTACGGACGGGTGAGGAGGAGGGCCTCGAAGCCCGGGTTACCAAGATTCTTGAGCTGTTCGAAAAGCCGATTGTCTACTTGGACCGCGACCGGAGCTGGGGAGTGTGGTCTCAGGTCCTATTCCCAGCAAAAGGGGCGCCACCACCATCTGACCAAGTGATGGATGTCTTAGCCCAACGTGAGCTGACGGTTTTGGGGCCGGGTCTGACCTTCGACCATATTCAGCTCAACTCCCCCCCTCGAAATCGCCCTTGCTGCTCAGGCCGTTGGCGGCGCAGGGGTCGCTATCTATGCATTACATCTTCTGGGCGCCATGCTGCGAGACCCAGAGCGAGTCGGTGGTTGGTTACCTCGCTTGGCAGCGGGCTGGCGGACGGCTCGCAGGGACGCCGAGAGGGCGCGCCAGGAGCAGCGAGACGAGGTGATCAGAGGACAATTGACCGATGTCCTGATCGAGCAAAACATGTCTCGACTGATCGAAAGTGCTCGCCGCCTAGAGCTTGCAGAGCTGCACCCATCTGATGTCACTGTGGAGTCTGGCGATTCAGAACCGCCTGAGGAGATCACTGAGGCTCTGGAGCAGGACGGTTAGCTACCACGCCTTCGTCATCAGGTCCCCGGTGATGCTTCGCCTGCGTGGATCTCCCACATTGATTAGCGCAGCATCGGCAGGCGACCCCGCTCTCTCAGCTCGCTTGAAGGCCCTTCTGTGCGAAGTCGCAAGTCTCGCTCAGGCGGTCTGAAGGTCCGTAAGCAATGCCTTCAAGTCGTCGGCTGGCTTCCAGTGCATCATCACCGCCGCCTTGGGCCAGCTCAGTGGCAATGTGCTTCAGCACTGTTGCGTCCGCGGCAACAACCAGTGATCGGACGTCAGTATCGGTTCTCTGCTGAGTGTCCGCCCAGAGCCGAAGAGCGGCGAGCAAATCCGCTGCCTGCGATACGAAATATTCGGTGTCGTCCGATGCTTCTGACCGGACATGCGCCCGTATGTCTTGTTCAGCCTGTTCGGTGAGTTCCTGGAGAGTGGCCACGACTCAGCAGTGTTGCATCGAACTATCGAACTGTCACCACGCCTTGCTCATCAAGTCCCCAGTGATGCTTTCGCCGGCATGACTCTCGATATTCATCGGTACAGCATTCGCCTTGCCAGCGAACGCGATGGCCATCGCATCAGCCCTGTCCGGTGAGGGCAAACCTCGCTTGCGCATGTCATCCTTCGATTCGATCTTGATCCGGCCACGAGAATCGATGCCCCACTTGATCGAGCCGAGCTGGGCAGCGAGCTTGTCGTCATCGGGATCGATGTCGATCTCTCCCTGCTCGAACCGCTCCCGCAACGTCCAGTAGTCCTCGGCTCGAGCATTGACGAAGCGCTCCTAGTCGATCGGTGCCTCGCCGCCGTTGTAGGGCACGACTGGCAACTCCAGCTCGGCCAGGCGGTCCACCACTCCACCACCAACGCCGGGAACGTCGATGATCGCCTGCACCCAGTCGTTCTTGCCGGCTTCGTCATCGATGTCCCGCATGGCCTTGGCGATATGGCCCGCCGTGTTCATCGTGTCGGCCTTGTGGTGGGCGCGGTAGACCCGGATCCAGCCGCCTTCTCTCCGCATGATCACCGTCTCGTCCTCACCGAAGCGGGCGATGTCCGCCGCGATGATCGGGCGGCGCGTGCGTTCGAGCGTTCGCTTCTGAGCTGCCTCAATCCACTTGGGCAATATCAGAGAGTCATCGGAGATGTCGGGGAACTCGCCGAGCACTTTGGATTGGTAGATCGGCGAAGTCACGCCCCAGCGGATCTTGCGCTCCTCCACCCACTCAGGTGAAACGAGCAACGGCAGGAGGTCGTCGGGGACCTTTTCGCCGGTGTATGCCGGAGTGTCGAAGGCGCTAATGGTCTCGACATGCCACCCGGAGCCTGGCTTACAGATCGTGGCGAAGTGTGATGCGGGATCGTCCGGGTTTCCAACCGCGACTACTCGAGCGTCGAATGTTGGTGGCCAAGGCGTCGACAGCATCGAAGATCGACTTCGGCACGCCGCCGGCCTCGTCGATGATCACCAGCACGTAACGCGCGTGGATGCCTTGGAAGGCAGCCGGGTCGTAGTCGGCAGGCTTACGGCCGTAGGCGACGAGCTCGTTGCCGATGTACCACTTGGCGTCGAGTGTGATGCGCCCGGGCAGGCCTGCTTTCTTGTGGGCGATGCCCATGTAGCGCCACAAGATCGCCTCGACCTGCGGAGTCGTCGGCGCCGTGGTGACCACGAAGGCTTCACCTGGTGGATGCACATCAATCCACCAAAGCGCCAGCCTCGACATCGTGTGCGACTTCGATACGTCGTGGGACGCCTTGAAGGCGCTGTAGCGATTGTCGACCACCGATTGCGCCATGCGGTGCTGGCCGGACCACCAGAACTCGCCCAGTGAGGAGGTGACCCATCCGACGGGATCTCGAACATAGGGGTTCTCGGGCGGGTCGAGCAGATCGGCGAACATCTGCCACGGCGATGGGGACGACGTTGAGGTCAAAGCCCCACCAGTTTGTCTCGGCTAAGTCAAGCGTCGGGAGGATGTGAGACGGCTTCCCGTGTGATGGATGCGGAGGACCGGAAGCGCCGACAGAACGACGAATTGGCACGTGAAGATGAGGCAGTGCAAGCCTTGATTGCTGCTGCCCGCGCCGAGAACGACCGCGACGGGGCCACGGAGCGCGTTACCACGCTCGTTGAGGAACACCGCATCGGGCACAGCCGGCTCAATGTGAAGTTCAGCGACGCGCGGGGTCTCCAGTTGACTATCGCCGCGGCGCTTCTCTCAGATCTTGCGGCCCACGACGTGCGCTTCACAGCAGCGATCAGTGGCCTGGCCGCCGCATTAGAGCGCGTGCGAATTCTCAAGGACGATGAGCTAGAAGTCTTCGACGTGATGCTGAATCTGTCATTCGGCAGCATTTACAGGGTCTGGCTGGACGAACCGGAAATCATTGAGGCTCTCCCAGCAGACCGCGACGCTGATGCCCACAGACGCACTCTCGCCAATATGAAGGCCAGAGGCATTCTCGAGGAGGGAGCTGGAAAGTGGCGAGCACTCAGGTAGCGGCTGTCAGCTCCCTTGCCTGACGGGCCAACGCAGCCTTGAACGCAGATGCCTGCTCCGGTGAAAGATCAACTTCCCGCAACGCCGCCTGAACCATCTCCACCATGAGCTGGCCTTGTCGCTCGGCGATCCTTACTGTGCGCTCGGCAAGACCGGCAGCAACTGCCTTGGATGCGAAGTTCGCGCACCGTTCACGTTCCTTTGCTTCAAGATCAGCGAGACCTCGGATCGCCTCACCAGTCACGTAGACCCCGACGTCTTTCGCGGCTCCGTAGGTGTTGCCGACAAGGGCTGCCACTCCCCCGGTGTTGAAGATGCGATCAAGATCACGACGGGCGGTCTCGGCAGTATCGGCACGTTCATCGCCGGGAGCCTCGATCTGCATGCCGGCGTCGTGGGCTTGCTTCAAGCGTTCTGCAGCTTCATATGCCTCTTCCAGCAATATGGCGTAGCGCTCGGCTCGAGCGGCGCTCTGGGTGACTAGGCGGAGAAGGACTTCACCAGGATCAACGTGGGAATCGCCAAGACCCCAGTTCAGGACTTCGGCGCGGATCGCGGCCTTAGCCTTCACCGCTGGAGCGCCGCCACCGTGCTTCCTGCAGACCTCCCCGCCCTTGATCGCCCAGTTCTTGCATTGCTTCCCCGTTTGCTTCGAGGTCGCTTTGCATCGAACGGCGGGGGCGCTCATGCGGTGGTCGCGCTCCGTGCGGTCATGATCAACACAGTAGTGATTCACATGAGGGCCACCAGAGTCAGAAGGTGCTCGGTCCTCAGGCCCCCTGTGTCGATGACAGTCGCTCCGCTTTTGCTTTCTCCACTGCTTCTCTGAGTTGCGCCAAAAGATCGACAGACTCACTGGCCTCTTCCGGCCCTTCATCGGCTAGGGCCGGCGGGGGCCTATCAGAGACGTACCGCTCGATCCGACGCACGCTCTCCACGATTTCGCTGAGCATGTCCGCAGTCGAGCGGTGTCGTGCGGGCTGTGTTGCTGCGTCGATGATCGCGAATTCGACCTCCGCCTCTAACCGGTCCCACATTCCGTCGAAAAGTGCGTCTATCTGTTCGTTAGACATCGGTGGCTTGCGTAACGCGCCTACGTCCCGCACAAGGCGCCTCATTCCCTCTTTATTCAGCTCCCTTCCCTGGAACGTCGCGAGCGGCATCGTGACATCAGCAGGCTTTAGATCGACAAGGAGTGGCACAACCCGTGCCGTCTCGAATCGCTTTGCCAAGGCGCCCGCTTCGAACAACAACCATGGACGATCAAGGTTTGTGGTCGTCAAGCAGATGATGCCGTAGTCAGCCTTTTCTAGCTCAGCAGCGACCCGATCATTCCACCGCCCTCCGCTTTCAATATCCGCCTCAGACATCCACGGCTCGACATGCTGGACGACCATCGGCAGCCAGTCTCGAAGCGCTTGAGCGATGGAGCGACTCGGCTCGCCACTCCAAGAGATGAAGACCCGCATGATTCCCTCCCGATTCCTGAGGGAGGGTACCGAGAACGGCTGATCAGCTGCCTAGCGTGTCAGTGGTTGGGAGGATTTCAGTCCTCAGGCTTGGATGACTCCTCCGGCCGATCGGTCTCTTCCTCGCGGGACCTCCGTAGGCGGGTGAGACGTTTAAGACGATCGAGTTGATGACCCATCGGCGACCGTGATTCCGCAGGCGGGTAGGGACTTACCACTGTCCCAAGCTCCGGTGCAGCTGACTGCTCGGAAAACTGACCGCCGGTAGAGCGCTGAAACGGCTTTGAACTCCCGACTCCGAGGTGCTCTTCAACGCGCCGCAGACGCCAGAGGACTTCCAGGAGCAACTCCCTCTCGTTTGGAACTCCGGACTTGGCCTCGGCCTGAAGATCACGAGCAAGGTCCTCCCTCGTGATTCCCGAGGACGCGTCGGCGACTTCAGATAGATCACCTGCTGCTTTGATCGGTTGCTGGAAGACCTCGGAAAGCGTTTCGTCGTTGACTTCCGGCTGCTCGTCATCGGGAGGTGGCGGAGCGTAACCGCTTGCCTCCGCCACCTCCCGAGCGTCCTTGGCAAGACGATCATCTGAGCTCGATTCCCACGACATGGGCTCTCACGCTCCTCGGTGTTCTCCGCTGAGTCCAAGTTCAACGTATGCGACAAGAACAAAGGTCCTATCGAACTTCTTGATCTTGGGCATTTCCGACGCCTCGAAGGGTCAGTCCTCGTCAATGTCGGGATCAAGAACGGAGCGGGGCTGTAAAGCCTTCGAGAACAGGCTGTAGGCAATAAAGAAGATCCGGCTACGAGTCGGCACCTCTGTCGACACGATTTCTCGCAGATGCTGGACTGCGACCGCTAGGTCGGCGCTCGGCTCCTCGATGATCGCTTTGATGTCTGCATAGTCGGAATCGTCGAGAACATCGCCGACCCAGCGATACCCCTTGCCCTCTCGATTGGCGATGACAAGTACGCCGGCAAGGAGCCGTGCCCCCTGCTGAAGAAACTTCTCGTCGTCACCGCGTTCACCGCCTAAGCCGGTATAGCGGTCTGCCACCCGTAGGGCGGTGTCCCAGTCGGTTGACAGTTCGATCAGATCAGGCTTGGTCACCCAGCGAGCGTAAGACCTACTCCTCGATCACGAGCTCGGCGTTCGGATTCAGCTTTTCAGCCATGCTGATCGCGTAGCCCTTGTGCCGATAGCCCTCGGCAGAGTCGGAGATGATCTCGCCGTTGTCAGCCTTGAGGTGCCAGTACCAGAAGCCGTCCTCGCCCGGGTAGACGTGGACCTTCACTGGTCCGAGCCGTCCCGACCTTCCTTGGCCGCCTTCTCGTGGACCTCCACGTACTCGTCTCGGAAGCGTTCTTGATCCCGGCGTTGGTCGGCAGGGCTGCGAGGGTTCGGGGTCTCGGCTTGAATCTCTTCCCCGTCTTTGAGCTTCGCCATTGCTGTCTCCTTGCTCACGGCACGTACTTCCACACGCGCGCATAGTCGATCTGCACGTTCGCTACGGCCGATGCCGCCGGATACGTGCTGTTCAGCTCGGTTCGCACTGAAGCACCCAGTGCATCGGAGTGTTGGGCACCCGGCTCGTTGAGGTGCCGAGGATGTTGCCGTCGAGGATGAACCGGCAGAAGTTCGGCTTCCACTCGATGACGGCGGTGTGCCAGTCAGGGAAACGGGCCGAGCTCGTGTAGCCGTCCTGGTCGCTGCCAGATGTGCCGTTCTGGCGGTGCATGAACGCCTTGATGACCCCTTGGAGGTCGCCTTCTGGGAAGTCGACCTCCCCGTCTCGGGGCCACACGCCTGACTTCGGCCACAGCAGGAACGCAGTCTTGTAACCGTCGACGGAGTCGGCTCGGAATCGCACTTCGTACCGGCCGTAGAGCTGGTTGCGGTCGGCTGTTGCCCCGTTGATCTTGGGCTCAGGAGCGCAGACTCGAGGCCGTCCGTCACGGGTCCGCATGCGGATGTTGGCGATGCCATTGCTCACCGAGAAGATGCCGGGGTCGTACAGACCCTTGTTGGAGGTGTCGTCCCAAGTCGCCGGATAGAAGAAGAAGCGATCGCCGTATACGGAGAGGGCCTGACCTTCGGCACAGTCCTTGGTGAACTGCTCGTCGAAGATCAATTGGAAATTGGGGTAGTTCGTCGCAGGAGGGATCGGAGTCGGAGGGGGTGTCGGCGTTGTAGCCGGCGGGTCCAATACGTTCGCCGCATTACGGAGGCTGGACGCCATGTTCTTTGCCTGCTCATCGGTCAAGGTCACGGACATGGCAACAGCTCCCTCGTTCGCTTCACCAAGAGGTTAGGCGCGTGGGTCAGAGACCCCCGGTTAATGCATGCTGACCCGCAAACGGCATCCCATGAGACAGGGCTCGGGGTTACTGGACGAACGCAGTGCGCAGCCGGTGGTACAGCGCAGCGACGGCGGGGGCGTCGACCACGGCGGTATCCCTCGCGGATCAGGCGGTGGGCCCGGCGGCTTCGTACGCCTTCGGACAAACCAGAAGATGACGAGCACCTGCACTGCAATGCCCCCGACCCAGAGGACGGCGTAGAGAAGTGCAACGACGGGGTCCACCGAGGGAGTGTTTCAGAAGGCCTCACCCGAAGTCTCAAGTCTCGCGATGATCACAGCGCGATCTACGTCACAGAGCCTCCAGGACTCAAGGTCAGGAGAACCTTCACACCCAGCTCACCGAAGGTGTCGAGCGCCTGGCCACTTCCGAAGGCTGGACTCACTACCTAGGGATGGCTTCCCGCCTCCACAAATATTCGGCCAACAACACGTTGCTGATCTTGATCCAACGTCCCGATGCCACGGCCGTAGCTGGCTACAGGGAGTGGCAGAAGATGGGCAGGCAAGTCCGCAAGGGCTCCCAAGCGATCTGGATACTCGCCCCGAACAAGTACAAGATCGAGACCGAGAATGAAGAGACCGGCGAGAAGGACACCGCCTTCCAATTGCGAGGCTTTCGCCCTGCCGGTGTGTTTGCTCTCGAAGACACTGACGGGCCCGAGATTCCCAGACCCGCGCTGCTTGCTGGCGAAGCTCCAGCCGCCGTTTGGGACGGAGTGGTGGGCCTACTGCAAGAGGCGGGCTACAGCGTCAGCCGGGAAGAGATCGAAACCCGGGCCAATGGCGACACCAACCCAACGACACAACGAGTCCGCGTCGACTCTCGCCTATCTCCCTTCCAGGCGCTCAAAACCCTGGATCCACGAGCACCACCACGTAGCCCTTGGCCACGTCGAGAGCATCGAGGAATACCGGCTCCATCGAGGCTTGCAGGAAGTCGAAGCAGAGTCAGCGACCTACGTCGCAATGGGCGCTCTTGGCTTTGACACCTCGGCGTACTCGTTCGACTACATCACCGGATGGGCCAAAGGCAATCCGAAGCTACTCATGGCTACCGCTGAACGCGTGCTCGACACCGCCCACGAAACGATCGAGCGCCTTACCCCGACCCCGGCGCTCGATGGTCATCAGTTGTCGTCGTTAGCTGACAGCTCAGGCATCTCGTATCAAGGCCTGGTGTCATGAGCTTCCGCGCTGAAGACGTCCGCATGCTCGTGGAGCTCGCCGAGACCGTGCAGGACAAGACGCCTCACGAACAGAACGCGATCGATCGAGTGCGGGCTGACCTTCTTGAGCACGAGCGGAGTGTGGAGCAGTCCATCGAGCGCACTCTCGATCGCGACGGCAGGACTCGCTGAGACCTAGCCTCTCGGCATGGAGCGGACAGCCATCCCTCCGAGAGTTGATCTTCCAGCTCTGCGCGCTCTCATCCGCGAGCACCGAGATGCGCAGCTGCCGACGATCACGCTGCCGATCGAGCAGGTCGAGTCTTTGATGACCGAAGCGCATCTGTATCGCAACAAATTTGATGCCGCTTCCAGGCGCCACAAGGACGGAACCGAAGCGCGCAAGCCAAGACCTTCCAAGATCACGCTTGAGAACGCTGATCGCTATGACGAGTCACCAGGGACATGAGCCGCCGGCGCCGCTGCGCTGCCTCCACCACCGCCATCGTCGCTGCCCGAAGATCGGGATAGTTCCGCTCGATCCGATGCACGTTGTTGTGACAGCCCTTGCGGAACCACCCGCTGTAGCAAAGAGGCATCAGAACCTCGTCAGGCTCCAGGCCCCAATCGGCCGCGTTTCGCAGATCGCCCCAGTCACCCGAGTAGGCAATGTGGTGAAGCGAGATCCGCTTGAACGTCCCGCAGGCCGCACACTGACGCCGATGGCTCTTGTAGTAGAGCGCTTTGCGGAGAGACCAGTCCGGCGACCGGTAGTATCTCTTGAGCCATTCGGGATGAGCCACGGCGTGATCTTGTCGCAAGTCCCGGTGACAACGACCGATGACGACGAACGTTGACCAACGACGACCAACGTTTTGCCTAGTCGGAAGACGTTGGGATGGAAGGGCCTCTAGCTCAATTGGCAGAGCTGCGGACTTTTAATCCGTAGGTTGTGGGTTCGAGTCCCACGGGGCCCACTCTGACTAGGGCTTTTGCACTCTGAGGGGAGCGGAGCCCCCAGTTAACCCCCATCTTTGAGATCGGGTGGCGGCGGTTCTTCTAGGTTTCTTCGAGGGTCCCAATTGTGATTGCGATAACGCAAGCAGCAGGCATACGACTGCAACTGGATCGGGTCTGACTTCCCACCGTCGTCATCACTCCTCGCCGCCGCTCATCACCCCCAGAGTCTCGCGCGTCCTCTTCCTCCAGAATCGAAAGCATGTTCTAATGAGACATGCGGGATCTCGATACGAGTCAACACGGCGAAGCGGATCGTCGGGAAGTGGATCCGCCCGTCGAGGTTGAGGCAGCCACGTGGTCCGCTGGAGGCCAGCTCGACTGGTGGGTCAAAGAGCGCCAGCAGTGGTTGGGACGGGTACGCGGTCCAGACGGCC
>Ga0307409_100000609_pt1 | contig 15621 bp, 17 predicted proteins | sample 322Ometagenome_2_FD_203888 | JGI IMG/M metagenome (GOLD analysis project Ga0307409, IMG submission 203888) | Maize rhizosphere microbial communities from greenhouse at UC Davis, California, United States - 322HYB-O-2 | ecosystem: Host-associated > Plants > Roots > Rhizosphere > Soil | place... | reverse complement strand
TCGCCGACGCCGCCTTCGCCCAGCTCCGCGACCTCGGCTCGCCGCCCGCGCCGGCCCGGTCCCGCCGCCGGAGGGGAACCCCGCATGCCGGCTGAGCGCGACCGCTACAAGTGGGTGGCCCTGTCCAACACGACCCTGGGGATGCTGGTCGCCACCATCAACTCCTCGATCGTGATCATCTCCCTGCCGGCCATCTTCCGCGGGATCCACCTGGACCCGCTGCGGCCCGGGAACGTCAGCTACCTGCTCTGGATGCTGATGGGCTACCTGGTCATCAGCGCCGTGCTGGTGGTCGCCTTCGGCCGCCTCGGCGACATCTACGGCCGGGTCAAGATGTACAACGCCGGCTTCGCGATCTTCACCGCGGCCTCGATCGCGCTGGCCCTCACGCCCGGCGTCGGCTCCGCCGCGGCGCTCGAGCTGATCGCCCTGCGGATCGTCCAGGGGGTCGGCGGCGCCCTGCTGATGGCCAACTCCATGGCCATCCTCACCGACGCCTTCCCGGTCGGCCAGCGCGGCATGGCCCTCGGCATCAACCAGGTGGCCGCCCTGGCCGGCTCGTTCATGGGGCTGCTGATCGGCGGGCTGCTGGCCGACACCAACTGGCGGGCGGTGTTCCTGGTCAGCGTCCCCTTCGGCATCTTCGGGACCGTCTGGGGCTACCTCAAGCTGCGCGAGACCGGCCAGCGCGGGACCAGGGGCCGCATCGACTGGGCCGGGAACCTGACCTTCGGGGTGGGGCTGATCGCGGTGCTGGTCGCGATCACCTACGGGATCCAGCCCTACGGCGGCCACACCATGGGCTGGACCAGTTCCCTGGTGCTGGCGCTCCTCCTCGGCGGGGTGGCCCTGCTGGGGCTGTTCCTGGTGGTCGAGCGGCGCTCCCAGGATCCCCTGTTCCAGCTGGACCTGTTCCGGATCCGGGCCTTCTCGGCCGGCAACCTGGCCGGGCTGCTGGCCTCGATCAGCCGCGGCGGCCTCCAGTTCATGCTGATCATCTGGCTGCAGGGCATCTGGCTGCCCCTGCACGGCTACAGCTTCGCGTCCACGCCGCTGTGGGCCGGGATCTACATGATCCCCCTCACGCTCGGGTTCCTGGTCGCCGGGCCGGTGTCGGGCTGGCTGTCGGACCACCACGGCGCCCGGCCGTTCGCCACCGGCGGCATGCTGCTCACCGCGGCCAGCTTCGCCGCCCTGATGCTGCTCCCGATCGACTTCCCCTACCTGGTGTTCGCGGCCCTGCTGCTGCTCAACGGCATCGGCTCGGGGCTGTTCGCCGCTCCCAACACCGCCGGGATCATGAACAGCGTCCCGGCCCGCCAGCGGGGCGCCGCCTCGGGCATGCGGGCCACCTTCCAGAACGCCGGGTTCGTGCTCTCCATCGGGTTGTTCTTCTCACTGATGATCGCCGGGCTGGCCGCGCGACTGCCCACCACCCTGTACAGCGGCCTGACCGCCAACGGGGTGCCGCCGGCCACGGCCGAGCGCATCGCCCACCTGCCGCCGGTGGGCAGCCTGTTCGCCGCCTTCCTCGGCTACAACCCGATCCGGACCCTGCTCGGCCCGGCCGCCCTGGCCCGCCTCAGCCCGGCCCAGGCGTCCAACCTCACCGGCACCGACTTCTTCCCCCGGCTCATCGCCGGCCCGTTCCAGCACGGGCTGGCCATCGTGTTCCTGGCCGCGCTGGTCATGTCCCTTGTCGCCGCCGGCGCCTCATGGCTGCGGGGCGGCGGCCGCTACGTACACGAGGAGCTGGACCAGCCCGCGCCCGCGGCCGCCCGCACCGGCGGCTAGGGGCCGGACCCGCGGGCCCAGTCGCCGGAGGCGTCGGCCAGCGGCCGGCCGATCAGCCAGTGGTGGCCGAACGGGTCGGCGAGGCGGCCCTGGCGGAGGCCGTAGGGCTGGTCGGCAACCGGGGCGACCTCGGTGGCGCCGCCGGCGACGGCACGGGCGGCCAGGGCGTCGGGATCGGGGACCAGCAGGTTGATCCGGACCGTGGTGCCGCCCAGAGTCGCCGGGCTGAGGTTGGCGGCCTCCGGGGCCTCGTCGGCGACCCGGAAGCGGGCGCCGCCCACGGCCAGCTCGGCCACGATCCGGCCGTCGGGGTAGGCGTTGCGGTGGACCTCCTCGGCGCCGAAGGCCAGCTTGTAGAAGGCCACCGCCTCGGCGGCGCCGCGGACGGTCAGGACCGGGGTGATGGTGCTCAACGCGACCGGGAGGCCGCCGACCTGGACCTGAGGCCGGCGCGGCGGCGGACCTCCTCCCACAGGGACTCGTAGCTGCGGGTGACCCGGCTGCGGGGGGCGAAGGTGGGCAGGGGGGCGCGGTGGACGGCCATCTGCTCGACCACGGCCAGGGCGGGGATGGCGGTGGCGGCGATGTCCTTGCGCTGGCTCCGGAGCTCGGCGGTGACCTCGCGGTGGAGGCGCTTGCGGCCGTCGACCATGGTGAAGAAGGGCAGCAGGGCCGGCGGGTTGGTGAGCTCGGCCACGAACTCGGTGAGCTGCTCCAGGGTGCGGACCGACAGGGTCGTCGGGATGAGAGGCACCAGCAGCAGGTCGGCGGCGTGGACGACGTTCTCGGAGACGAGCGAGATGCCGGGCGGGCTGTCGAGGATGGCCACGTCGTACTCGTCCTCGAGGGGGTCGACGAGGCGGGCGATGCGCTCGGTGGGCCGCTTGGCGGCGTCCAGGACCAGGTCGAGGTTGCGGTAGGTGAAGTCGGCCGGGACCAGGTCGAGGTTGTCGAACTCGGTCGGCTTGCGGGCCTGGTCGAGGCTCCGCTTGCCGCTGACCAGGGCCTTGCCGCCGCCCTTGACGTGGGGACGGACGCGAAGGAGGTAGCTGGCCGCGCCCTGGGGGTCGAGGTCCCACAGCAGGGTGCGGCGGCCGCCACGGGCCGACAGGTAGGCGAGGTTGACGGCGGCGGCGGTCTTGCCGACCCCGCCCTTGATGTTGTAGGTCGCCAGGGTCTTCATGAGGCCACCATCCCGGTTGTCGCCGTGGTCAGGGCGCCGACCAGCCGCTCGATGTCCTGGTCGGTGGTCCACAGGTGCGGGGAGACACGCAGCGACGAGCCCCTGACCCCGGCGAACACCCCGGCGTCGGCGAGCGCGCCGGCGACCCGGGCCCGGGCCTGGTCGGGCAGGCCGATGCCGAGCATGTGGGGGACCCGGTCGCTGGAGGTCAGGGGGAGGCCGATGGCCTGGACCTCGCGCTGGATGCGGCCGGTGATCCCGCCGAGGGTGGCGGAGATCCGCGGGACCTCCCAGTCGAGCAGCTGGCGCAGCGCCGCCACGGCCATCGCGGTGGTCTCGAAATGGGCGCGCTGGCCGACGTCGAAGCGGCGCGCCCCCGGCTGGTACCGGTCCTGGAAGTCGACCAGGGCGGCGAAGTCCTCGGAGCCGAGCCGGTTGATCCAGTTCTCCTCCAGAGGCACGCCGTCGCGGTGGCGTTCGGCCACGTACAGGTAGCTGAGCGCATACGGGCCGAGCAGCCACTTGTAGCCCACGCTGACCAGGTAGTCGGGCCGGACGGCGGCCAGGTCGAGCGGCATCGCCCCCAGGGCCTGGCTGGCGTCCACGACCACGGCGGCCCCGGCCTCGCGCGCCCGCTCGGCGACCGCGGCCAGGTCGACCGCCCCGCCGTCGGTCCAGTGGACGCCCAGGACGGCCACCACCGCCGTCCGCTCGTCGGTGGCCTCGACCACGGCCTCGCCCCAGCCGCGGCCGTCGCGACGTTTCACGGCCACCACCTCGGCCCCGGTCCGGCCGGCGAACCGCTGCCAGGTGTACCAGTTCGAGGGGTAGTCGTCGGCCAGGACCAGCACCCGCTGGCCGGGCCGGGCGGTGAGGTTGGCCGCGGCCACCGCCAGGCCGTAGCTGGTCGCCGGGACCATGGCCACTCCCTCGGGGTCCAGCCCGGTCAGCCGGGCGAACAGGGCCCGGCGCTCCTCGACCTCGCTGAACCAGTCGCCGCTGCCGATCAGCCAGGGCCGGGCCCGCCGGGCCAGGGCGGCCTCGGAGGCCTCGCGGGCCGCCTTCAGCTGGGGGGAGAGGCTGGCGCAGTTGAAGTAGGCGACGTCGTCGGGGATGTCGAACAGCTCCCGCTGCACCGGCAGCGGCGTCGGCGACCCCTGCGGGCCGCCGACGCGATCATTGGTCGAGGGCATGTCCGTAGTATCCGTCAACGCGCGCCGACGGCGCGGGGGAGGAGCCCGACCCCGAGGCCGAACGGTCAGCTCGCCGGGGCGAGCCGGTCCAGCAGCGGCTGGGCGGCCCGGACGACCAGGTCGCGGTCGTGGGTGATGACGAAGTCGAACCGGCGGTCGGCCTCCGGGCCGTCGTCGCCGCAGTCCCGGGCGACCAGGGCGGCGGCGAAGTGGGGACCGACCATGACCACGGCCCACTCGCCCCGCAGGGGGTCGCCGGGGGCGAGGGAGGCCCCGCGGACCCCGGCGCCGGCGCCGCCGGCATGCCGGCCCCGAGCGCCCCGGTCAGCGCCGCCCGGCCCGCCAGCAGCCCGAACCGGGCCCGGGTGCCGGGGGTGAAATGCCGTGCCTCCTGGAAGCAGGCCAGCAGCACCCCGGGCTCGGCGGCGTCCAGGCCCTTGTCCTCGATGTGCATGCTCATGGACAGGAGCAGGTCCTTGGGGGCCCGCTCGGGCACCCGCTCGGCCGACACCACCTCGAACGGCGTCTGGTCCTCGACCGCCGCCGGCTCGGGGAGCAGGTCGAGGGGGATCCGGGGCGGCCGGGTCGCCTCCGGCAGGGGGCCCGGGCGGCCGTAGAGCCAGCCCTGGCCGACGGTGGCGCCGAGGGCCCGGGCGATCTCGAGGTGGCGGCGGGTCTCGATGCCCTCGGCCAGGATGCGGGCCCCGGTCCGCTCGGCCTTGGCCCGGACGGCGTTGACGATCCGGGCCACCTCGGCGGTGGTGCGGCCCTGGACCAGCCGGAGGTCGAGCTTGATCACGTCGGGGTGGACGAAGGGCAGCACGGCCAGGCTGCCCGGCGCGGCGCCGACGTCGTCCAGGGCAACCCCCCAGCCGACCGCCCGGGCCCGCGCGACCGCGGCCAGCAGCCCGGCCGGGTCGCGGGCCACGGCCCGCTCGGTGACCTCCATGAGACCACCCGGAGCCGGCGCTCGGCCGCGTCCACCACCGGCCACAGGTCGTCCGGGCAGGGCACCCCGAGCGACACCGGCTCGCAGTTCACGAACAGCCGCAGCGACGGGTCGAGGCCGGCACCGGCCGCGGCCGCGAACGCCGCCGCCCGGCACGCCCAGTCCAGCTCGGCCACGCGCACGCTCCCGTAGGCGGCCTCGAACAGGGCGGCCGGGGGCTCCAGGGGGGAGCCGGCCGGCCCGCGGGCCAGGGCCTCGTAGGCGACGACGTCGCCGCTGTCCAGGTCGACCAGCGGCTGGAACACCGCCCGGACGGCCCGGGCGCCGACGATCCGGTCCAGCTCGCCGGCCACCTCGGGGGCAGGCGGGGCCGCCGTCGGGGTGTGCATACCGGTTCCATCGACGGTCGCCGGGCCGAGTTGAGGCGCCCCGGGCCCCAGCCCCCCGGGTCGGTCCCGGGGCCGGGTCAGGCCGGGCCGTTGCTGGCCAGGTCGAAGCAGAAGCGGACCGGGGCGGCCGCAGGGGCCCGCCGGTACTCCCAGCAGACCTTGCCGAAGCCGAAGGCGACCTCCTCGTCGGGCAGGCCGCCGGACCAGCTGGAGTTGACCCGGGTCACGACCACGTCCTCGGCAACCAGCGGCGGCTACCAGCGGCCGCGGTGGACGACCTCGTCCATCCGGCGGCGGTGGCGGGTGACGGCCGAGCCGGTGGGGCGGTCGTCGGCCGCCGGCCGGCCGAGGGCCACGGCCCCGACCAGCCGCCGGCCCTCGGGCACGCCGAGGTCGCGCAGCAGCGCCTCGGCGCGGTGGAAGACCCCGAACCACCAGGCCCCGACCCCTTCGTCGACGGCGGTGAGCAGCATGAGCATGACCGCCATGGCCGCGTCCATGTCCCAGTAGGGGACCGGCCAGCCGGCCTCGGTTTCCATGCCCAGGCCGGCCTTGTCGGGCTGGCCGTAGCGGTCGAGGTAGGCCTGGGGGTCGGACAGCACGAGCACGATCACCGGCGGCTCGGCGGTGCTGTAGGGCTTGCCGAAGCGCGGGTCGGTGGTGGCCCGCCAGAAGCCCCGGACCGCCTCCGGCCCCTCGAGCACGACCAGGTCGAGGCCCTGGCTGAACCCGGCCGACGGCGCCCGGGTGGCGCTGTGGAGGATGCGCTCCAGGACCGCGGGCGCCAGGGGGGCGGGGTCGAAGCGGCGAACCATCCGCCGCCGGCGCACGACGTCGCGGAGCTCCATGGCTACTGGGTGGCCTCGGCGGCCAGCTCGCGGACCCTGGGCACCAGCGCCGGGTCGCCGGTCCGCTCCAGCGGGTCGGCCGGCCCCCGGCCCCACAGCCACAGCAGCAGGTCGGCGGCGCGGCCGGCGGCGGTGGCGTCGGCCGAGGCCTGGCCGGGGCCGACCTCGATCCCGGTGGGCAGCAGCCGCACCTGCCAGCGGTCGCCGGTGTCGGTGGCCTCCAGCCGCAGCGACTGGCCCTGGCCGCCGACCGGCCGGTCCTCCAGGGAGGGGGCCAGGAACACCGCCAGCGCCTCGTCGACCCCGTCGGCGGCCAGGTCGCCCGGCACCGGCCCGGGCCGGCCGTGGGCGCTCTCGGCGTCGACCCGGTGCACGACCGTCTCCTGGGCCATGCGGCGGCGCCAGAACCCGGCCGTCTGGTCGGGCGGGTGGAAGGTCCAGAGCGGGGTCGCCGGGTCGGTGCTCCCCAGGGCCTCCAGCAGCTCGGCCAGGCCCTGGTCGTACCAGCCGAGCAGCTCGTCGCGGGGCGGGGCCGACGGCGGCCAGGGGCGGGGCGGCCCGGCCAGGCGGCCGCGGACGATCGCCAGCTTGTGGCGGTGGACCATGCCGGTGTGCAGGACCAGGTCGGCGACCGTCCACTCCTCGCAGGCCGGCACCGGCGCGTCCAGGCCCTGGCGGGCCGCGGCGGCCAGGGCCGTACCGTCGTCGCCGAGGGCCGCCAGGTAGTCGATGGTCGCCATGGGCGGAGTCTGGCAGAGGCGTCCGACAGCCGCCCGGCTGGCGTCTCCTAGTCGACCTCGGCCAGGGTGCCGTCCAGGTCGGCCAGGCTGATCCGGGCCGGGACCCGGCGCCGAAAGGCGGCCAGGGTGTGGCCGCGGACCCGGTCGACCAGGGGCGGGGCGGCCAGGCTGGCCGGGAGCACGACCCGCTCGGCCTCCAGGACCTGGCAGGCCGCGGCCAGGGCCTCGGGCCCGTGCCCGCGGGCCACCCAGGCGGCCCCGTCGAGGCCGAGCCGGCGCGCCTCGGCCAGCTGGTCGGCAAGGTAGGGGCGGCCGGCCCGGCCGGCCGTGCGCTGGCTGAGCAGGGAGCTCCGGGGACCGCCGCCGATGCCGCGGGCCGGCTCGTAGGGGTCGACCAGGTAGAGCTCGGGCGAGCGGTCGAACAGCACCAGCCGGGCCCCGTCCCTGGCCGCCACGGCGAAGGCGGCCTGGCGGGTCGCCCGGTAGGCGGGGTCGAACCCGTCGTCGGTGGCGGCCACCACCACCGCCGCCGGGCCGACCCGCTGGCCGGCCGGCAGGTCCAGCGGCCCCGGGGCCTCGTCCAGGGGCGGCTCCAGCCGCAGCGGTGGCAGCTCGGCCGGGTCGGCGAACGGCAGCCGGGCGGCCGACCGCAGCTCCCCGGCGGCGAACGCCACCGCGGCCAGCTCGACCCGGCAGCGGTCGCAGCCGGCCAGGTGGGCATGCACGGCCGCCGCCACCGCGGGCGGCAGCTCGCCGCCCAGCAGCGCGGGCAGCTCGTCGTGGACGTGGCCGTTCATGTGCCTGTCTCCGTGCCTCCCGGGGTTCGCGGTTGCCCTGGTGCGAAAGTGTCGGCACCGGCGGCGCGGGCGTCAACGTACACTCCCGCCCAGCATGAGCGAGGGCATCGACCACGACCGGGGCTACGACCGGGTGCTCCGCGCCCCGGTGTCGCGGCTCGGAGCGCTCGTGGACCGGGTCGACGTGGTGTTCTGCAGCGAGCTCCTCGAGCACGTGCCCGGGCCGGAGCTGCGGGCGACCTCGACGCCCTGGAGGCGGTGGCCGCCCGCAAGCTGGCCGTCACCGTCCCCAACCGGTTGTTCCCCCACACCCACCTGGACCCCACGTGCTTTCGACCAGTTCGACCGGGGTGGAAACCCGCTACAAAGCGAGGCAGCCGCCCCGTGCGGAGCGGCTGCCTCGGGTGGTCGCCAGAGGCCCCCGGTCCCCTGGCGACGTCCTATGCGATCCGGGTGCGGCGGGCCAGGGCCAGCACGGCGGCCCCGGTGGCCAGCAGGGCGAGGGCGATGACCAGCAGCTCGGGGTTGCGCGGGCCGGTGAAGGGCAGCACCCCGCCGTCGGTGCCGGTCGAGCCGCCTGCTCCGGTGGTCGAGACGTCGATGACCAGGCGCGAGGGGTTGGACAAGGTCGACACCTTGAGGGGGCGCTTGCGGTCGACGCCGATGCCGTAGGTGACCACGGCCTCGAAGTCGCCGATCTGGGCGATCTCCTTGACGGCCGGCAGGCCGGTCGGGAACCGCCGCGGGCTGATGGTGGGGGTGCCGTCGTCCTCGTGGGCGTTGGCGCCGTGGAAGACGACCTCGAGGTCGGCCGCGCCGGCCACCGAGACCGGCTTGCCCGACCCGTCCTGGACCAGCCGGTCCACGTAGCGGACCCGGTGCTCGGGCACGGCACCGCTGAACTCGAAGACGATCCGGTCGAAGCCGGTGTGGCGCCCGGCGCGGACGCCGGTGAGGGTCGGGGCGGACTGGGCGCCGGCGGGCGCGGCGGCCAGCGCCAGCACGACGGCGGCGAGACTTGTGACGACGAGGGTCCGGACGAGCCGCATGGCGACCACCTTCCCTAAAGCTCCTGGCCAGAGGATCCAATGGCGCGGTCACGAGGCGGACGCGAGCGTGCATCCGAGCGGCGGCGCTCCCGACTCGAATTGGTCACGGCCTGGGCTGTGGACGGCGAGATGAGCGGCCGGGCCGGGTTCGGTAGGGTGGCTGACGACCAGAGCTGGCCGCTGACCGGGCGCCAGCCCTCGACGGCGAGGAGACCTGCGTGGCCGACACCTTCGCGACCCTGGAGACCACCAAGGGGCCCATCCGGGTCCGCCTGTTCCCCGAGACCGCTCCCAAGACGGTCGACAACTTCATCGGCCTGGCCACCGGGACCAAGCCCTGGCGCAACCCGGCAACCGGCGCCCAGGAGCAGGGATCCCTCTATGAGGGCACCGTGTTCCACCGGGTCATCCCAAACTTCATGATCCAGGGCGGCGACCCGCTCGGGAACGGACGGGGCGGCCCCGGCTACCAGTTCGAGGACGAGGTCGGCGGCCCCCACCGCTTCGACCGGCCGGGGTTCCTGGCCATGGCCAACGCCGGGCCCAACACCAACGGGTCCCAGTTCTTCATCACCCAGGTGCCGACACCCTGGCTGGACGGGAAGCACACCATCTTCGGCGAGGTCGTCGAGGGGATGGACGTGGTCGACGCCATCGCCGCCGTCGACCGCGACCCGGGCGACCGGCCGGTCGAGGAGCTGCGCCTCGAGCGGGTGGTGATCGAGCAGGCCGAGTAGCCCGGCCTGGGGCACAGCCCGGGCCGGGCCTGGTTGACGGGCGCGGCGGCCGGTGCCACCTTCGGTCCAGGGACTTGGAGAAGGGGCAGCACATGCGGGAACGCGAGCCGGGGTCGCGCCCGGGGTCCGGGGAGCCGGGCCCGGGCTCGGGGTCCGAGGGGCCGGGGCCGTACGCCCGGCGGGAACGGGATCCGGGGTTGGAGCCGGTGATCGTGGGGGCGGTGCGGACGCCGGTGGGGCGGCGCAACGGGGGGCTGGCCGGGGTGCACGCCGTCGACCTGGGGGCGGTCGTGCTGCGGGAACTGGTCGAGCGGGCCGGGGTCGACCCGCTGCTGGTCGACGACGTGATCATGGGCTGCGTGTCCCAGATCGGGGAGCAGTCGGTGAACGTGGCCCGCAACGCCTGGTTGGCCGCCGGGCTGCCCGAGGAAGTGCCGGCGACCACCATCGACCGCCAGTGCGGCTCCTCCCAGCAGGCGGTGCAGTTCGCCGCCCAGGGGATCATGGCCGGCTCCTACCAGCTGGTGGTGGCCGGCGGGGTCGAGCACATGACCCGGGTGCCGATGGGCTCGACCATGGAGGGGCCCGGGGTCCCCTTTGGCCCGGCCATGCACGACCGTTACCAGGGCCGGCTGGTCCCCCAGGGGATCTCGGCCGAGCTGATCACCGAGAAGTGGGGCCTGACCCGGTCCGAGCAGGATGAGTTCGCCCTCCGCTCCCACCGCCGGGCCGCCGCCGCCCAGGACTCCGGCCGCCTGGGCTCCCAGCTGGTCCCGGTGGAGGTCCCCGACCCGGCCGGGGGCGGGCGGTCGACCTGGGTGCGGGCCGACGAGGGGATCCGGCGGGACACCTCCATGGAGAAGCTGGCCGGGCTCAAGCCCGCGTTCCGGCCCGACGGCCAGGTGACGGCCGGGAACTCCAGCCAGATCTCGGACGGCGCGGCGGCCCTGCTGCTGACCAGCCGGGCCATGGCCGAGCGGCTGGGACTGCGGCCCCTGGCCCGGTTCGCCGGGTTCGCGCTCGCCGGGGTCGACCCGGTGCTGATGCTCACCGGGGTGATCCCGGCCACCGAGAAGGTGCTGGGCCGGACCGGCCTCGCCATGGACGACCTCGAAGTGATCGAGATCAACGAGGCGTTCGCGAGCGTGGTCCTGGCCTGGGGCCGGGAGGTCGAGCCCGACTGGGAGCGGGTCAATCCCAACGGCGGGGCGATCGCCCTCGGTCACCCGCTGGGGGCGTCGGGCGCCCGGATCATGACCGACCTGGTGGCCGAGCTGGAGCGGGGTGGAGGCCGCTACGGCCTCCAGGTGATGTGCGAAGGCGGCGGGATGGCCAACGCCACCGTGCTGGAACGGCTCGACGGGTAGGACGATGCGGCGGAGCCGGCCGACGGCCGGGCGCGCAAGGCCTGCGGGCGCACAAGCGGGGTGGGCGCGAAGGGCGTGCGGGCGCGCAAGCGGGCAGGCGCACAAGATGGAGCGGGCGATGAGTGGGCGATGAGTGGGCGCTGGGTACGGTTGGGGCTGCTGGCCTCGGTGATCGTGGCCGTGGCGCTGATCGCGCTCGGCCGGGGGGACGTGGTCGCGGCCCTGCTCCTCGGCGGGCTGATCCTGGCCACCGGGCGGGCGGTGTTCCGCGGCTACTCGACGACCAAGGGCCCGACCGGGCCGCCGGTGGACGTGGCCGAGGAGGGCACCCTGCTCGTGTTCGCCTGCGAGACCTGCGGCGAGCAGCTGGTCCTGCTCCGCAAGGGCACCGACGTCCCCCCCCGCCACTGCGCGGAGAAGATGGTCCTGCGCCGCATCCCTACCCCGTCGAGCAACCCGGATCCCCGCTTCAACTGAGCCGGTCGGCGGGTCATGGGCCCTGGAGCCCCGGGGGCCGCCACCCCTGGCCTGCTGCTCACTCCCCGTCGGCGATGCGTTCGGCGCGGTCCCTGAGGGTGCGGAAGTCCTGGTCGCGGCGGTCGTCGGGGAGGAGCTTGTCGGTGCTGGTGAAGCCCCAGCCCTGGTACTTGACGGCGACCCGGGACCAGCGCCGCCGGAGCTCGCCGCCGCAGGCCGCGCAGGGCCCGGGGACGTCGCTGCCGAGGGGCTGGAGGTGCTCCTCGGTCTCGCCGCAGGCTCGGCAGGCATACTCGTAGACGGGCACGCGGTCGTCTCCGGACGGGTTGTCCCCAGCGTTATCCCCAGCTGGGGAAGAAATGACAGAGGTGTAGTTCAGCAGGTCAGCCGAGTCGGCCCGCTCAGGTCCAGCGCGTCGCCAGCAGCAGCCCGACAATGAGGGGCAGGAACCCGATGGCCAGGTTGATGTTTCCGAGATCGGAGAGGAACGACGGCAGGATCTGCATGTAGAACAGCAGGATGTAGGCGAGCCCGAGGAGCAGGCAGACGACGATGGTGGGACCGACCCAGGGCGGCGACGGCTTGGGCCTGGGGCGCGGCGGCGGCTGGTACCGGCGCCGCTTGGAGCGGGACTTTGGCATGCGGAAGGTTCCTTTCCCGGGGCGCCGCCCGGCCCGGCGGGGGAGGGCGGCGACGACCAATGATCGTACCCTGGCCGGTCGCCTGGCGGCGACGGTCGCTCTGGCCGTGTGCCTCGGCCTGGCGGGATGCACCAGCGGTGGGCCGGACGGGCCGACGGCCACCACCACCCCCGAGCGGCTGGGGGCGAGCCCGCTGGTCGCGCGCAACCAGAAGCAGTTCCAGGCCGACCTCGACGCCCTGCGGGGCCGGGTCGTGGTGGTCAACTTCTGGGCCAGCTGGTGCGTGCCCTGCCGGGAGGAGATGCCGGCCATCGAGCAGGCCAGCCAGGCCTACGCCGAGGCCGGCCGGCCGGTGACCGTCATCGGGGTCGACGCCTCCGACGTCCGCTCGGAGGCGGCCAAGTTCCTCGGCGAGGTCGGCGTGACCTACCCGACCGTCTACGACCAGCAGGGCCTGCGCGGCGGGGTGGCGGCGAGCTGGTCGGTGACCGCCCTCCCCCAGACCTGGTTCGTGGCCAGGGACGGCAGCCGCGCCGGGCGGATCGCCGGCCGCCTCACCGCCGACAAGCTGCGGGCCAAGGTCGACGAGCTGCTCGCGGGTTCGTGACCTGGGGGTGTGATCTCGCGCCAATGCGGGCAGGATGGTGCGAACAGCCGGTCGGCCGGAACCCCCCGAAGAGGAAGTTGCCGCCGGGAACCGCGTAGGATGACGGGACGACCTCGACCTGGCCGCCGGCTGTTCGGAGGTGATGGTGCGGAGGCTGCTGCGCGGGACGGGCTGGACCTTCATCGGGATGGGAAGCTTCGTCCTCTACTTCCTCGTCTACCAGCTCGTCGGGACCAATGCCGTGACCAGCCGCGGCCAGACCGACCTGCGCAACGAATTGCAGCGTGAATGGTCGGCCGCGCCGCCGGCGCCCAAGTCCGCCAATCCCAAGAAGGCGGCGCCGAAGCCGCCGGCGGTCGGCAAGGCGCTGGCCGTGCTGGACATCCCCAAGATCCAGCTCCAGAACAAGGTCATCGTTCAGGGCGTCGGCCGCGACGAGCTGCGCAAGGGCCCGGGTCACGTCCCCAGCACGGTCATGCCCGGACAGGCGGGCACCTTCGGGGTGTCAGGGCACCGGACCACCTACGGTGCGCCGTTCTACCGGCTCAACGAGCTGGGCAAAGGCGATACCATCACCGTCGTGACCCGAGAGTCGATCTATACATATTCCGTCACACGCACCGCCATCGTCCGCCCGACCGACACCCAGGTGCTCGACAACGTGATCGGGCCGGACAACAAGCCGAAGGCGACGATCACCTTGACCACCTGCCACCCCCGGTATTCGGCGCGCCAGCGGCTGATCGTGTTCGGCGACCTCAAGTTCACCTCGACCAACACGGGCAGGGTGGCGGCGTAGCGATGAGCTGGCGGGGACAGGGCGGCAAGCGGGGCAGAGGGCGCCGCGGCGACCAGGACCCCGAGACCGACAACACCGCCTGGCTGGCCGAGCTCGAACGCGAGGCCGCGCAGGCGGACGAGGACGAGGACGACTGGGCGAGCACGCTGCGCAGCCGCCGCGGCGGGGCTGGTGGGTCGCCGGTTCCGCAGAGCCCGGGCTACCCGGCCCCCGCGCCTCCAGCCGGTGCCGCCCCGTCGGGGCATCAGCCGTCCGACTCCCCGGCCTTCGATCAGGCGCCGGCGGCAGCCGACCCCGACTGGTCGTGGCGGCCGGCCGACCCGGACCCCTACGGCGAGCCGTGGCCGGACGGAGGCGCCTTCGAGCCCCCGCCGCCCGGCCGGGAGGAGTACGGGAGCCACGGGCAGCACGCGGCCCCCGAGGGCGACTGGAGCGACCCGGGAACCGGGGGCTGGCAGGCGGCGGGGTCTGACGCTCCCACCGGAGCCTGGTCGCCGGCCGACCCCCTCACCGCGGACCCCGGCCGCCCGCTGGGCCGCGGGGCCGGGTACCGGAACGGGCAGGAGCCCGGATACGCCGACGTCGGGCAGCCGAGCCCACCGAGCGGGTCTGAGGCTGGGCACGTGCCGGGCCGTGGGTATGCGCCGGATCCTCCGAGCGGGACTGACCCCGGGTACGGGCCGGGCCCCGGGTACGCGCCGGATCCTCCGGGCGGGACTGACCCCGGGTACGCGCCCGACCCCGGGTACGCGCCGGGCCCTCCGAGCGGGACTGACCCCGGGTACGCATCGGACCCCGGGTACGTGCACGACCCCGGGTTCACGCCCGATCCCATCTATACGCCGGGCCCCGATCCCGGCTATCCGGCGGCTTCCGAGCCCGCCTATCCCGACGGGCCGCTGGCCGGGCGTGAGGCCAACTATCCGACCGGATATCCGGAGGCGCGGGAGGCCGAGCCGCCGGTGGGCCGGGAGCCGGACTACCCGGCGCTGTTCGGGGAGCTGTACCGGCGGAGCGCCGGGCAGCAGGACCCGATCTGGGAGACGCCGCCGCCGGTGGAGCCGATGCCGGAGACGGGCCCGGCCGAGCCGGTGACCGGGACCTGGCCGTTCGAGGAGACGACCCAGAGCTGGGAGCCGAGCGACCGGTCCTTCATCTGGCCGTCGGACGAGCTGCCCTCGGCCCCGGCCGAGTGGGAGCAGCCAGGGCCGGCGCCGTGGGACGAGCCGGACCCCAGGCCTCCGGCCCGGCCCGATCCTCGGGAGGCGGGGATGGACCAGGCGACGGCGTGGTCGGCTCCGGCTCCGCCGCCCGCCCCGGTGGGCCCGCCGCCGGACGACTGGGCGGCGGCGATCCCGACCGACGTGCCCGCGGCCAGACGGGCGGCCGACCCCGGGTCGGCCACCCGGATGTGGCGGACCGACGACCCCGCCGACGCCGAGCCCGGCGTCCCCCTCGGCCCGGGGGCCGCCGCCCCGCCCGTCGGGGGAGCGGCGGCCCGCACCTCGCGCCTCCGCGGAAGCCCCGGCCCGGGCGCCGGGGTGACCGGCCCCCGCACGGCCCAGAACCCCGCGGCCGGGGCGGCCCGCACCCGGCCCGCCCGGAGAGCCGACGCCCCGGCACGGGGGGTTGGCGCCTGGGACGCCGAGGCCACGACCGGCTACGACACCGGCGCCGCTCCGGCCGACGAGCCCGGAGACATCCGGCGCAAGGGTTCCCCCAGGCAGCGGCCGGCCGGCGAGCGGCAGGCCAGGGCGTGGCCGCGGATCATCGCGATCGTCGCCTGGATCGTGCTGCTGATGGTCTTCTGCTGGTACTACGTGTTCCCCTGGCTGGAGCGCGTGCTTCCCGAGAGCTTCTGAGGCCGCCTCCCGAGGTTGTCCGGGCATCGCAGGTAGATTGTCCTGACGGCGAGCGACACCACATACTGCTTGCCAGCCGGCTTGCGCACGCCTGGCGTGCCAGAGAACAAGGTGGGACACGATGCCCGAGACGCCGACGCCTTGGCTCGACAACTACCCGCCCGGCGTCCCCGAGCACGTGGACCTGCC